>Ga0209487_1001024_pt1 | contig 24133 bp, 22 predicted proteins | sample Poulit2012_FD_187524 | JGI IMG/M metagenome (GOLD analysis project Ga0209487, IMG submission 187524) | Agricultural soil microbial communities from Georgia to study Nitrogen management - Poultry litter 2012 (SPAdes) (version 2) | ecosystem: Environmental > Terrestrial > Soil > Agricultural land...
CCCCACCAAAGGCCCTAAAAAGACAAACTTCAGGGCGTTTATTTCCGGGAAGGCCAGGCGGGATAACAAGGGGAATCCCGCGGAGTAACCAATAAAGCTGCCAAACGTTCCCACGTACAGCAAACACATAATCCAATTATGTGCCCGCGAAAATATAACGGCCTGCTCTTTAAAGCTTGCCTTGGCATCGGCAATATCATTCATGCCTACCCAAGCAGCAATGGTGGAAACAATAATGAAGGGTACCCACACAAAACCAGCGTTCTGTATCCACACCTTCTGCCCGTCTGATAATTCCTGAGCGGGCCCACCAACTACGCCAAACACACCGGCGGTAATGACCAAGGGCACCAAAAACTGCATCACGGATACCCCAAGGTTGCCCAAGCCCGCATTCAAGGCAAGCGCGTTGCCTTTTTCTGCCCGGGGGAAAAAGAAACTGATATTGGCCATAGAGGAAGCAAAATTACCGCCCCCCAAGCCACACAGCAAGGCCAACACCACAAAAATCAAATAAGGCGTGTTGGGATCCTGTACCGCGTAACCAATACCGGCTGCCGGCAGCAGTAACGAAGCCGTTGACAACGTGGTCCACAACCGGCCCCCGAAAATTGGCACCATAAAGCTATAAAAGATTCTTAAGGTTGCCCCGGATAAGGCCGGCAAGGCTGCCAACCAGAACAGCTGATCCTGCTTAAAGTCAAACCCGATGGCCGGCAGCTCGGCAACCACCACTGACCACACCATCCAGACCGCAAACGCCAGCAATAATGCCGGGATGGAAATCCATAAGTTGCGCTGAGCAATTTTGCGCCCCGTAGTTTCCCAAAACGCCTCGTCTTCGGGCTGCCACTTCTCTAGCACCCGAGGCATGACGGTTACGTCGGGATCGTGAATCTCTTCAAGCTCGGGGAAGGATGGCAAACGATCCAGCTGCACGCCTTGGGCACGCCGCTCCATCGCCCGGATGGAGAAATGCATCCAACCCAAGGACACCAACACGATGAAGAACAACAAGACAAAGGCAATCGTCCAGATCCCCGTGAGGTCAAGCAACGCCCCGAAAACGATGGGCAAGACAAAGCCACCCAAACCACCGATCATGCCAACAAGTCCGCCTACTGAGCCGACATGCTTGGGGTAATACACCGGAATGTGACGAAAAACCGCAGCTTTGCCCAGGCTCATGAAAAAGCCCAGCGCAAACATTACCGCCACAAACGGCCACAAACCCATTTTGGTGGAAAATGCAATGGGGCCATCCCGACCATGGATCACATAATCCGTGGGCGGATAGGACAGCATGAACAGGAATAGCAAGGAGAAGCCAAAGGTCCAATACATCACAGACCGGGCACCAAACCGATCGGACAAGACCCCTCCATAGGCCCGGAACACACTGGCGGACAAGCTAAAACTTGCAGCACCAATACCCGCGACGCGGACATCTACCCCATACACCTGGACCAAATAGTTTGGTAACCATAGGGCCAATGCCACAAAAGCGCCAAACACAAAAAAGTAATACAGCGAAAAACGCCAGGCCTGTAAATTCTTTAACGGTGCGAACTGCTCGGCCAAGGTGGGCACCGCAATGCCTTGTGCCTTACGTTTTACAAAATCCGGATCGTCACGTGCAATAAGGAAAAACAACACCCCCATCGCCGTAATGGCGTAGGCCCATACTTTGGCCACCGCCTCCCAACCCCAGGCATACAATATAAAAGGGGCAATAAAGGTGGTGACGGCTGCGCCAACGTTGCCCATGCCAAAAACCCCCAGGGCGGTCCCCTGCTTTTCCTGGGGATACCATTTGGAGACGTAGGCAACGCCAATAATAAACGAGCCGCCTGCCAGCCCGACACCCAATGCGGCAAGCAAGAAAGTCCAGTAAGAGTGGGCCCAGGTCAAGGCATACGTTGCCAACCCGGTGAGCACCATCTGTAATGAGAAAATCAGCCGCCCGCCATATTGTTCCGTCCATACACCGAGAATCAGGCGAACAATAGAGCCTGTTAATACAGGCGTCGCGATCAGCAAACCGAACTGGGATTCCGACAGCCCCAATTCGTCCTTAATAGAGATACCAACAATGGAAAAAATGGTCCAGACAGCAAAGCACAGGGTAAATGCCAACGTGCTCAGCCATAGCGCTTTATTCTGATCGCGCGAAGCCGGGGCGGAGGAATTTGTCATAGCACCTCTTCCTTTAGGAAACGAACGCTTGTGTTTTCACAAGCAAGATGACGCAATGCCTAGGTGGCATCCAGTATTCTCGCACCACTTAGGACGGATTACGACAGGTTGCTCGCCTGAATCTGGATACCTTGTGACAAAAATCAAACGACCCCAACAAATTCAATTGACTTAACCCAGATCAAGGACAAATCAAAAAATCGGCGTAAACGATAGTATTGAATATAATGACTAACTATGACAAGCCCTTGCACCGATCCACACTCAAAACCCGAGGCTCACGTGACGGTAGATGCGCGCAACCTGCCGCCACCAGAACCAATGGAACAGGTGTTGGATGCCTTATATAATCTTCCTAACGGACAAACCTTAAGGTTTTTGATTCACCGTGAACCCTTCCCGTTGTATGATCTTTTGCGAGCCCGCGGTTATCAATACCTTTGTTTTCCCTGCGGTAATGATTTTGAAGTGTTTATCTGGCAAAGCTCTTAATGCAACGCGCCCTTTCTTTTGATGCCTCCCCGCCGCTTACGGTACCCCTGCGGTTCCTGGTAACCGCTCCCCTGTTTATGCTTTTGGCAGCCGCCGCCCTGTTCTGGGCTGGTCCGCAAGCCTTACATTCGCGCTGGAGTGGCAGTGTACTTGCCCTCACCCACCTGGCAGTGATTGGTGGCCTGGCCAATGCCATGACGGGTGCTTTGCTACAAATTCTACCGGTGGCAACAGGCATCCGTGCCGTGGCAACACAATTAACCGCGTGGGTAGTGCATGGCTGTATTAGTCTGGGGGCGTTACTGCTTGCCATCGCGTTTTGGCAAGTGTCGCCACCCTTATTTAGCAGTGCCTTAATCCTGTTAACCATCGGCCTGCTCTGGCTAACCATCGCTGTCCTTTATGGGGCCTGGCGGGATCGCGCGCATGCCACCAAAGGATCCCCAACCATCTTGTTGGCCGTGCGACTTGCCGTCATCGCCCTTGCCATTACCGTATTATTTGGCATCACCCTGGCGGGCAGCATGGCCTTGGGTCGGCCCTTACCACGAAGTCTGACCAACCTGCATGCCGCCTGGGGCTTGCTTGGTTGGGTGGGGTTATTGGTTATGGGCATTAGCTACCAGGTGATTCCCATGTTTCAAGTCACCGAACGCTATCCCAACTTTATTACCCGCTGGCTAGCACTCATCACCTTTATTATTCTTGGCGTGCTAACCGCAAATAACCTCCTTGCCTGGGAAGGGCAGCGCGAAGCCAACTGGTTTATTGCCTCAGCGTTACTGGCTGCCTACCTGGTGTACGCTGCGGTAACCTTTGATTTACTGCGTGGGCGCAAGCGCCCCAAGCCAGATACCACAACATTATTTTGGCGCTCGGCGCTGGCCAGTCTGGGCTTGTGCCTACCTGTCTGGTTATTGCAAATCGTTGGGGTAGGCGACTTCAGCGTGCTGCTTGGCATTTTGTTTATTGTGGGATTCGCCTGGTCAGCGGTCAATGGCATGCTATACAAAATTTTACCCTTTCTACTGTGGTACAACACCCAAAGAGATTTAATGGTCGCGTTACCCGCCGTCCCCAAAGTAAAACAATTTTTACCCGATGAGCAGGTACGCCCACAGGTCTATGCCCATTGGCTGGCAATTGCCCTACTGGTTCTTGCAAGCCTTTGGCCCACTTGGTTTAGCAGTGTGGCCGCAATTGCTTTTGCGGTTTCAGTATTATGGCTTATGGTGCATATCCGACAAGGCCTACGTTTATATTTACGGGCACAAACTGACATTGCTATTGCCCTTGCACAACGACATCAATCCCATGAGTAAACTTTTCAATCCTATCAAGCTGGGGCAACTTACCCTAGACAATCGAATTATGGTCTCCCCCATGTGCCAATATTCGGCCCAGGAAGGCAATGCCACCGCATGGCATTATGCGCACTTAGGCGGGCTGGCGTTAAGTGGGGCCGGGCTACTGTGCCTGGAAGCAACGGCGGTCACCCCCAAGGGCCGAATTACCCCAAGCTGCCTGGGCCTATGGAATGACGCAAATGAGGATGCCCTGGCCGGTGTGCTGGCGATGATACGGGCGGTCTCTCCAATTAAGGTGGCCATCCAGCTGGCACATGCCGGGCGCAAGGCCTCCAGCGCCGAGCCTTGGTTAGGGGGCCAGTTATTAGATACCAGCAATCGCGGCTGGGTCACCAAGGCCCCCAGCGAACTTGCCCACAAAGACAATGAACGCCCCCCGCACGCCATGGACGACACGGACTTGCAGGACATCAAAAAAGCCTTTGTGGCATCAGCCCAGCGGGCGGTCCGACTTGGCGTCGATGCCATAGAGCTGCATTCTGCGCACGGTTACCTCCTGCATCAATTTCTGTCTCCTATCGCCAACCAGCGCGAAGATCGCTATGGTGGCAGTCTGGAAAATCGCATGCGCTACCCCCTGGAGGTGTTCCAGGCAATACGCGCAATTGTCCCCTCCCACATTCCCATTGGCATTCGTATTTCAGCATCAGACTGGGTCAGCGAAGAAGCCAGTTGGGATATTGAGCAAAGCAAAGTGTTTGCCCGTGCGGTCGCCCAAGCAGGCGCTGCCTGGATTGATGTCTCCAGCGCTGGCGTGAGCCCCAAACAGCAAATTGACCTAAAACCCGGTTATCAAGTACCTTTCGCAGAAGCCATTAAAAACACGGTGGATATTCCTGTCATCGCCGTGGGGCTTATTACAGAAGCTGAACAAGCTGAAGCGATTATTGCCCAAGGTCAGGCCGACATGGTGGCTCTTGCACGGGCGCTGTTGTATGATCCCCGCTGGCCCTGGCATGCTGCTGCAAAACTTGGGGCCAAAGTGTATGGATCACCGCAATACTGGCGCAGTGTTCCAACCGGCACCAACCGCATCTTTGGAGACACTACCTTCGGCCAACGTTAACCCTTGCTCCGGAGGCCATCCGGCGGGTGCTAGAATAATTCGCTTGTTTCACAATCAATAAACCAACCGGATGTTATGGCTGATATCTCCTTACAAGGCATCGTCAAACGTTATGGCAAAGTTACCATTATTGATGGACTCGATTTGTCTATCAATCAAGGGGAATTTTTTACACTGCTCGGGCCCAGCGGCTGTGGCAAAACCACGCTACTGAGAATTATTGCGGGCTTTATTCGGCCGGAAGAAGGGCGAATTACCATTGGCGGGCAAGACGTCACCCGGCAGCCGGCACACCAGCGCAATACCGGTATGGTGTTCCAGGACTACGCGCTATTTCCCGACAAAACGGTATTTGACAATACCGCTTACGGGCTGCGTGTGCGCAAATTTAGTCGCGCAGAGATCAAACAACGCGTGGGAGACATGCTTGAACGCGTGGGCTTGGGTCATTTGCCAGACCGCTACCCAGGTGAGCTCTCGGGGGGGCAACGCCAACGGGTAGCCCTGGCGCGGGCATTGGTCATTCATCCGCGTGTCCTGCTGATGGATGAGCCCCTGTCTAATCTGGACGCCAAGCTTAGAATTCAAATGCGCGATGTCATCCGTGAATTACAACAAGAATTGCGGATTACCACGGTTTTTGTGACACACGACCAAGAAGAAGCGCTATCCATGTCTGACCGCATCGCTTTGCTAAAAGACGGCGCGATTGACCAATTAGACAGCCCTCATGGCCTATATGCCCAGCCGCGCACGGCCTACGCCGCGGACTTTATTGGCGCGGCGAACCTCATTAACATTGATAACGTTGAAATCAATGCGACCGGCCATCAAATCCGTCTCCAGAACACCACCCTAACGCTTCCTCCCCAGGAAATCTCGGGCGACGTCAAACTGGCCGCCCGCCCGGAGCAAATTACGCTACATGCGGTCAACAGTACTCCACAACAGCCGCTGCTTAGCGCCACCATCATCCACCGTCGCTATCTTGGCTTTAAAGCAACATACGCCGTTAAGCTGGCAGACGAACAGCAAATTCATGTGGATGTCGCTGCCAGTCAAGATCCCCACTATCAGCCAGGCCAGCGCATTGCGGTGCAATTTGAAGCCGGATGCCGACTCGTCTCCATCTAACAGGGCGCCATCATGACACGTTTACGCAAGCCCTCGGCATGGATGACGGTATCCGTACTCAGCCTCGCCGTCCTGATTTTTCTTGTGATCTGGCCCCTGCTGACCCTGTTTTATAAAAGTGCAGTCGATCCGGCAACGGGCCAGTTAAGCCTGGAAGGGTTTAGAACATTCTTTGAAGAACCGGAATATGTCCAAGCCTTTGTTAATACGATCCGGCTAGGCTTTACCTCCACAATAGGAACCTTGTTGCTCGGCGCTCCCCTGGCCTATGTGGTGGCGCGTTACGACTTCCCGGGTAAAAGTGTTGTTGCCATGCTACCGCTGGCCACCATTGTGTTGCCGGATATTGTCGTATCACAGGCTTGGCTGATGTTGCTGGGGAACAATGGCATTATTCGCCTGGCACTAGAAAGTATCGGGATCTATCTGCCCAGCTTTTATGGCTGGTTTGGCATGTCCTACACGCTTATATTGAATGATTACACCTATGTTTATATCGGCATGTTGGCGGCCATGAAAGCGCTTGACGGTTCCATAGAAGAGGCTGCCGTCAACTTGGGGGCCAGCACCTTGCGACGCGCCCTCACAGTAACCTTTCCCGTCTTGGTGCCGGCCCTTCTCATTAACGCCATGATTGTTTTTACACTGGCGGTTGATAACTTTTCCATTCCCATGATTTTGGGGGGCCGCGTCGATGTCCTGTCATCGCTAACCTACACCACCTTCCTTTCGGAAATGGGCGGCAACCCCACCATGCAAAGTGTATTGGCCGTGGCCTCGGTATTGTTGGTGTCATTGGTGCTTTTTATTCAAAAACGTATTGTTGAACGCAAAAGCTATCACATGCAGCAAGGCCGCGCTCCCCAACCCGTGCAAGCCCAAGGCCTGCCCGCCATGATCCTCACCGGCGTGGCCGTCTTGTTCGTGATGTTTTCTCTGGTTCCTGCCACCATTGTCATCATTGGAGCATTCACCAAAGCCAGCGGGCCCGTCATGCAATACGGCACCTTTACGCTAGAGAATATGGAGCGTGCTTTACGCTATGCCCCCGGGCCCATCTACAATTCCCTGAAACTGGCCAGCGTTGCCGCTTTGGTGGGCACCTGTTTTGCAATTGTCGTGAGCTATTTAATCGTTAAAAAGCGCTTATGGACCATCACCCTACTTGACTATTCTGTGATGTTACCGCTGGCGATTTCGGGCACGGTCCTAGGGATAGCACTGATACAAACCTACAACAGCGGTTTTATAATCTTAACGGGAACATGGGTCATCATGTCCGCCGCACTCTTTGTTCGAAAAATGCCGTTTGCCATACGCTCGGCGTCATCGTCGCTATACAGCATTCCAGACTCTATAGAAGAAGCATCCATCAATCTGGGGGTTCCACCATTAAGAAGCTTTATACAAGTTGTTTTACCCTTGATGAAGCCTGCTATTCTTGCAGCGGCAATCCTCATGTGGGTCACATCGCTTGCGGAAATCTCGGCAACGATCGTCTTATACTACGGCGGCATGGAAACCATGCCCATTGAAATGTTTCGCCAAATCGAAGCAGGGTATCTCGCACGGGCGTCGTCTTACGGCGTCATACTTATGGTTATTATCCTAACCCCCGTGTATCTTGCCGTACGTACCTTCAAGCTGGATTTATTTGGTAGCCGCTAATGCCGGCATGGTTAATTGTTCTATTTAACTCATAAGATAATAAGGATTCATCTGCATGACACATATCATTCCGCCCCATATGAAACGCCTACTCACAACTACCGTTGCCGGGCTGGCTCTTTTCTCGGCGCAACAAGCCCTTGCCAATGAAGCCATTGTCTACACCTCCAATAACGTGCAAACGATTGACGCGGCCCTGGATATTGCCAAGGAATCGGCCCCGGAACTTACCATACAAAAAGTGACCTCGGGTACCGGTGCGCTAATGAAACGCATAGAAGCAGAAGTGGACAACCCTTTGGGGGATGTCGTTTGGGGCGGCGGGTTTGGTACCATGGCGGCCTTTAAGCACAACTTTGAAAGCTATGACTCCCCGAACAAAGAGCATGTCGATGAAGCCTTCCGCGGAGAAGACGATCTGTGGCTGGGCTCCAATATCCATGTCATGATCATCATGGTGAATGAACGCCAGCTTCGTGGAGAAGATGCCCCAAAAACCTGGGAAGATCTCTTTGATCCAAAGTGGAAGGGTAAAATCATTATTGGGGACCCAACCTCTTCGGGCAGTGCTTACGATCAAATCTATGGCATCCACCAACTCTATGGGGAAGAAGGGCTACAAAAGCTAGCCGCCAACGTCGACGTCTCCAAAAGCTCCGGGCAAGTGTACAAAGGGGTCGCCAATGGGGAATATCCGTTGGGGATCACCATGGAATATGCTGCCTATGCGTATATTGCGGGCGGCCAGCCAGGCATTGAAATCATTTACCCGGAAGATGGTAGCTTTGCAGCGCCCGAGGCCGTTGCAGTAATTAAAAACCCCAAAAATGGCCAAGAAAATGCTCACAAGCTGCACGACATCCTCATGTCAAAAGAGGTTCAAGAAGCAGAGCTTGTTGAAAACTTCCGTCGTCCCAGCCGTTCAGACATTGACGTTGCCGCATTAACCAAACTACCAAATTTAAGCGATATCCAAGTCGAACCTACGGATCCCATGAAAGCCGCCGAGGTTTATGACGACCTCATTGAGCTGTGGAAGCAAGCGCTGGCCGCGGCCAATTAATGCATTGCTGATTACTGATCACCGCAAGTTGTGATCAGTAATCAGCGTTTTCACTTAGTCTACAAACCTGCATCATCCGCTTACATCTCGCTATACTGTACAAAGAACCGCCTCACATAACATATAACCACGTAATCTAGGGGGTATCCACATGTTTAGACTTATCACTCGTGGCTCGGTACGCCTTGTCGAGCGCTACCTGCCCGATCCCTATATTTTTGTTTTACTACTCACCATCATTGCAGCCATCGCGGCGATGGGGGTAGAAAAAACAGCGCCACTCGAGTTAATGCGCATGTGGGGAGATGGCTTCTGGGGTCTGCTTACCTTTGCAATGCAAATGTTGCTGGTCTTGTTAACCGGTCATATGCTTGCCAGCACACCCTTGGTAAAAGGGCTACTTAGCCGGCTGGCATCAACCACCCAATCCGCGGGTGGGGCCATTATCCTGGTAACCGTTGTTTCTTTGGCAGCAAGCTGGATTAACTGGGGTTTTGGCCTGGTTGTCGGCGCCTTGTTCGCGAAGGAAATTGCCCGCCAAACGCGTGTCGACTATAAGCTGCTGGTTGCCAGTGCTTACTCAGGCTTTATTATCTGGCATGGGGGCTTGGCCGGGTCGGTACCGCTAACCATTGCCACTGAGGGCCATTTTGCACAGGACAAAATGGGTATTATTCCCACGTCGGACACCATTTTTGCTTTCTTTAACATTGCTCTGGTTATTATCCTGTTCATTGTTGTGCCGCTCGTGAACCGGCTCATGCTACCGCCCGAGGATGAAAGCGTTTACGTTGACCCCGAACTCCTTAAAGAGCCGGAAGAGGACCCCACACTCACCGTTGATCGCCCCGCGGACCGTCTGGAAAACAGCCGCCTTATTGCCTGGGTGGTTGGTTTTGCTGGCATCGCCTATCTGTTTGATTACTACATCATTAAAGGCGGCACCCTAAACCTGAACGTGGTTAACTTTACTTTCCTCATGTTCGCGGTGGTGTTGCACGGCACCCCACGCCGTATGCTTATTTCCCTGGCAGAAGCCATTAAGGGCGGTGGTGGCATTGTCATTCAGTTCCCGTTTTACGCGGGCATCATGGCCATCATGATCGATTCGGGGCTTGCCGCAACACTTTCTGAATGGCTGGTGTCCTTCGCTAGCGATGTCACGCTTCCCTTCTGGACGTTCCTGAGCGCAGGTTTAGTGAACATATTTGTCCCCTCCGGAGGTGGTCAGTGGGCCGTACAAAGTCCCGTTGTAATCGCCGCGGTAGAAGCCCTTGATGCCGATATGGCACGCGCTGCCATGGCAGTGGCCTGGGGCGACGCCTGGACCAATATGCTACAACCCTTCTGGGCACTTCCCGTTTTGGCTATTGCTGGCTTGAAAGCAAAAGACATCATGGGTTATTGCCTGATCCAGCTCATTATTAGTGGGTTTATTATTGCCATTGGCCTGACCTACTTCTAATATAACTGCGGTTTCATAAACAAAAGCCGTGCCCTCTTTGAAGTGGCACGGCTTTTTTGTGGATAGCTATCGCCCTAAATAATTAAATTGCCATTGGCTTATTGTCTAATACGGCCAAAACACCGCGCACAATGCGATAAATCACCCAAATCGCATTGATGAAAAGAATGGCCAAACCAACATAAATAATACTTAAGGCGGCACCCACCACCAGCCATAACAACCCAAACCAAAACGTTCGAATTTGCCAACGAAAATGGGACTCCAGCCAACTTCCCCTAACATCATTACGTTTGACGTAGTTCATGACAATCGCAACAATTCCTGTCACCATCACAACAAACGACAAAGCTTGCAGGATATAAATAGCAATGGTAAGCGTGCGGTTAGGATCTGCCGGCTGCGGAGCCTGGCCAGGCTGTAATTCTGCCATAGGGTAGCCTTATTATCGGGAGAGATGATGGATAAACGCATAAGCTTACCAAATCCCGCCCCATTATGACAGCAATGCTTGTGGCGATATTTGTGGTTATGCGGCCACCACTTGCTTTGCCTTAACCCCGCTTAATAAGTAATTCATTAATTCTGCAACCGGGCGAATGGCTTTGCCCAAAGGCAGGCGCTCACTGCTACGGAAAAATAGCCCCCGGCGTATGTCACCAGCCAGCGCAAAGGCCAACTGGGTATCAATACAAAACTGGCCCCAACCTTTGATGCCGTCCCGCCAGCCACATTTAATCAGGCAATCAAAGCCGGCCGTACATGCCTTTGGACGTGCAATTGTTTGTAGCCGGTCTAATTTTGCCAAATAATTTTCTACCCAAGGGGTACGAATAGCGCGCATGGGCAAGCCGGCAGTACTCATTAAAGTCACCATGTCTTCCGGATCTGCTTCAGCCAAGGTTTTTTTGAAGTTAATATGCGCATCCCCTTCCGTAGTAACGGCAAATGCTGTGCCCAATTGCACCGCGCTGGCCCCTACGCCAAGCAACTCAGCCATTTGTTCATGAGTATGAATGCCTCCCGCGGCAATTAATGGGATATTTTCATTTTCAATTTTTAAATCTTTAAATAGCTGCAAGGTACCTTCAATTACGGTTGGAGAGCGATACTGAGGTTTGGCCATATCTTCCACTTTCGCTACACCCAAGTGACCGGCTGCATGTAAGGGGTTTTCCAACACAATGGCATCGGGCAAGCGATTGCCCCGCATCCACTTTCTAAGCAACAATCGGATACCACGCACATCGGATAACACGGGAATTAAAGCGACTTTTGGGAAGTTTTTTGTCAATTCCGGCAAATCCATGGGCAGCCCTGCACCAACCACAACAGCATGGGCACCACTTTCACAAGACTGCCGCACATAATTCGCATACTCATTGAGTGCACGCATAATATTCACGGCGATCACGCCTTTGCCTTGCGACAGTGCCAAGGCTTGGGTGATTTCGCGATCAAGCGCCACAAGATTGGCCTGATCAATCAAGGCCCTATTTTTACTTTTCGTTTTTTCCATTAAATCGCCATGATGGCGGCGCTGATCCACGCTAGATACCGTGCCCATTGCCCCATAAGAGGCAACTGTACCGGCCAGGCGATGGGCAGAAACCCCTACCCCCATACCGCCTTGAACCAAAGGCAACAATGACTTGCCTTTAAGAGTAAAGTTGGGAAATACGCTATTGATCACAATTTTCCTAAATTCTAAATAAGCTTGGAATACGTAGAGACGGTTGGCTTACCCAGCCAGGCATCAAACACCATTCCAATGGCACGGACAAACAAACGCCCTTTTGGCGTAATCTCTAATGCCGTGTCAGATATTGTTAACAATCCTGCCGCTTCATACGGCTGCAGGCGCTGCAGTTCAGGAGCAAAAACTGTCGTAAAATCAATATTGTAGTCGTGGGCAATGTCTTCAAAATTAACACGCATACTACACATTACCGTCATAATAATTTGCCCTCTGAGCTGGTCTTCCTTACTTAGTTCCAACCCTTTGCTAACCGGCAGCGCACCTGCATCCAGTTGCTCGGCATAGGTTCTTAGCGAATGCGCTGACTGACTATAACACCCTCCAACTTTTCCGATTGCGGATAACCCTAAACCAATAAGGTCACACTGAGCGTGGGTGGTATAACCCTGAAAATTTCGATGCAGACTACCGTCTTTACGGGCTTGGCTAAGTTCGTCATCCGGCAAGGCAAAGTGATCGAGACCGATATAGACATAACCGGCATCCAATAGGCGACATGTTGCCATTAGAAAAATTTGCAAACGTTCCTCGGCCGAGGGCAGATCCTGCTCGTGGATCAATCGCTGTGCTTTGAAACGGTTGGGCAGGTGCGCGTAATTATATAGGGCAATACGGTCGGGACGCAGATGGAGCACTTGATCCAGGGTTGTCTCAAAACTTTCCAGTGATTGCTTGGGTAGGCCATAAATAAGATCGAGATTGATGGAGCCAAACCCATGCCGACGGCTACTTTCTAGGGCGCGTTCAACCATACGGTAAGGCTGAATGCGATTGACGGCCCGCTGGACTTCTGGATTAAAATCTTGTACCCCAAAACTGGTTCGGTTGAATCCTAAACCAGCCAAATACGCCAAGCGTGAATCATCGATGGTGCGAGGATCAATTTCTATGGACAGTTGGGCGGTGTCGGAAAACTGAAAGTGGCGGCGCAATGCCTGCATGAGCCGGTCCAAGCTTGCATCATCTCCAAATGTCGGTGTACCCCCTCCTAGATGGAGCTGCTCAGTTGCACGCTTATCGCCAAGGTGCGGGTCCAACAACGCGAGCTCTTTCTCGATATAATCAAGATAACCATGGATTCTTGATGTGTCTTGGGTAATAATTTTATTGCATGCGCAAAAATAACACAGCGACTGGCAAAATGGTAAATGCACATAAACCGACAGAGGTGGCGCGTTATGCTCATGCAAGCGTTGCGCCAAGTACTGTTGGTAGGTTGTTGCTGTAAATGCCTCAGTAAACCTATCTGCGGTAGGGTATGAGGTATAACGCGGGCCCGTTACATCAAAGCGTCTAATCAAGTTTTCTGATATTTCTATGTCAGAAAAAACCCTATCTGTTCCGGCGTCTGTCACTGGGGTTGCCAATCCATCGCTCCATCATAAAACGCCATTAGCTCCTTAGCTACGGCAAAAGACATGCAATTGTACCGGATTATTGTGCATAGTGATGGCATTTAACTCATTGACACCAATCAATAAAACATACTTCATCGACACAGGAAAAAATATCGTATTATTAGACCCTTACCTTATTCCCACCCAATCATGCCCGATTCATAGTAATTGATGTCATTATTTCTTCTGCTTGCCCTTCCTTTCATTGGCAGTGCGATCGCAGCGTTACTGCCAACCAACGCAAGAAATATCGAAGCCTGGCTCGCGGGCGCCATCACTGTCACCTGTACGTTGCTTCTCTTGGCCCAGGCCCCCGCTATCTATAGCGGCGAAATCATCCAAGCCACCGTCCCCTGGATTCCAGCACTGGGGGTGAATTTTGGTATCCGGCTTGATGGCTACGCCTGGATGTTCGGTCTCATCATTACGATTATGGGCGGACTCATTGTCCTCTATGCACGCTACTACATGTCATCAGAGGATCCGGTCCCCCGGTTTTTTTCTTTTCTGCTGGCCTTTATGGGCTCCATGCTGGGCGTAGTCGTATCAGGAAACCTGGTGCAACTTGCCGTCTTTTGGGAACTTACCAGCCTTTCATCCTTCATGTTGATCGCTTATTGGCATCATCGCCTGGATGCCCGCCGTGGCGCACGCATGTCGCTCGTCATTACTGGTACTGGGGGGTTCTGTTTACTTGCCGGCGTATTGTTACTGGGACATATTGTGGGGAGCTATCAGTATGATGACGTGCTCAATGCCGGCGCGACAATTCGTGAGCATCCCCATTACCTTGCTGTATTAATATTAATTGCCCTGGGTGCCCTTACTAAAAGTGCCCAGTTTCCGTTTCATGTGTGGCTGCCCAATGCAATGGCAGCGCCCACGCCTGTTTCAGCTTATCTACACTCCGCCACCATGGTCAAAGCAGGCGTATTTCTGCTGGCGCGCTTTTGGCCAATTTTATCGGGAACACCAGAATGGAGCTGGATTATTGGCGGTGCCGGCTTACTGTCTTTGTTTGTTGGTGCTTATGCGGCAACCTTTCAATTAGACCTTAAAGGGTTGCTGGCATATTCCACCATTAGCCATCTTGGCCTCATTACCTTACTGCTGGGCTTAAACACCAAAGTGGGGCTGGTTGCCGCCTTGTTCCACATCATGAACCATGCCACCTTTAAGGCGTCGCTATTCATGGCAGCGGGCATTGTCGATCATGAAACCGGTACGCGTGATATGAGCCGCTTGTCGGGGCTGTACAAGCATATGCCCATCACCGCCACACTCGCCATTGTTGCCGCGGCCTCCATGGCGGGCGTACCGCTACTCAACGGCTTTATCTCCAAAGAAATGTTCTTTGCCGAGACGGTATTTGTGTCGGGTGGCAGCAACTGGAAATACCTGTTGCCAGCGGCTGCAGTGTTAGCAAGCGTGCTTAGCGTTGCCTACTCCGTCCGGTTTATTTCCCAGGTGTTTTTTGGTCCACCAGCCCAGGATTTGCCACGCACCCCGCATGAACCCCATCGCTTGATGCTTATCCCCAGCCTGATACTGGTACTTGCCTGCCTCGTCGTCGGTATTATTCCCATGGTTACCATCGGCCCAATTCTTAACGTGGCGGCAGCATCAATTCTTGGGGCCAACATGCCGACCTTTAGTCTACAAATTTGGCATGGCATCAATCTGCCCCTCACTATGAGCCTGGTTGCTATGAGTGGTGGTGTCACCCTTGCTTGGTTGCTAGGGCGCTATTATCAAAGCCAAACCAGTAATGCCCCCTTATTACGACGTTTAGACGGACGTCAATTCTTCGAGCAGTTAATGGAACGAGTTGACAGCCTGGCACTTGGTCTACTTGGATTGCTATTTTCTGCACGCCTACAAGTGCAAATGCTGTGGATCATTATGGTCGCATTGGTGGTTGGCGCCTGGCCCCTACTCGGCCAGCACTGGCTCGCACCAACCAACAACACGCCAGCACACCCCTTCTTTGCCCTATTATGGATCACGGGTGGGGCCTGTGCCATTGGCGTAGCATGGTTTGCTAAATATAAACGACCCCATGCCTTACTGATGTCTGGCGGCGCAGGTCTCGCCACAAGCTTGACCTTTGCATGGCTCTCGGCCCCTGATCTGGCCCTCACTCAGCTTACCGTGGAAGTAGTGACCATTGTGCTTATTTTGTTAGGTTTACGCTGGCTGCCCCGGCCGATTGAACGCACCGAGGATCGTTTGTTTGCCTCCCCTCGCATCGCCGCCCGACGAAGTCGGGATCTGATTATCGCGATTGGTGGCGGGCTAGCGATGGCAGTTATCGCCTATGCGCTACTGACGCGGAACCACCCCGGGGGCATTGCCTCTTTCTTTATTGAGCAAGCGCTCCCCGTTGGGGGTGGCGCCAATGTGGTGAACGTCATACTCGTTGATTTCCGTGCCTTTGACACCCTTGGGGAAATTACCGTCCTGGGAATTGTTGCTATCTCCGTATTCGCCTTACTGCGCCGGTTCCGCCCCCCTAAAGAAACAATAGGCACCCCGAAGCCTCAACAAAATGCGCAGCAATCCGATCAATTACGCGGGCAGTTTGCAGAACCCGATCCCACCACAATCATTCCGGAAGGCATGATGCGCATCCCAGCGGTGCTGGCCCGCTTGCTACTGCCCATCGCCACCATGATTTCCCTGTACTTTCTGTTGCGGGGTCATAACCTACCCGGGGGCGGGTTTATTGGCGGACTAATTTTTGGAACGGCCTTAATCCTGCAATACATCGTGGGCGGCGTTGTCTGGGTGGAAGCACGGCCGCGCATTCATCCCCAATACTGGCTGTCTGCGGGCTTATTGCTAGCAGGTGGAGCAGCCATCATGGTGTGGACAGTCTCCAAACCATTCTTAACCGCAATGACCTGGGAACCAACGCTACCCCTCATTGGCACCATCCAATTATCGAGCGTTTTATTATTTGACCTTGGCGTTTACCTGTTGGTCGTGGGTGCCTCTGTCCTCATGCTCGTAGCGCTGGCACATCAATCACTACGCTACTACCGACGCCCCGCCCCCAATCAAACACTTAAGGAACCCTAAGCTATGGAAATTATTCTCGCGATGGCGATTGGCGTATTGGCGGGCTCTGGAATCTGGTTGGTCTTACGCCCGCGCACTTTCCAAGTCATTATGGGGCTCTCGTTACTTTCTTATGCGGTGAACTTACTTATCTTCGCCATGGGCCGCATTACGCTGGGCAAACCCCCTGTGATTGATCTGGACTGGGGGACCAGCCTGAGCCATTATGCCGATCCTGTTCCACAAGCGTTGGTATTAACAGCCATTGTGATTGGCTTTGCTACTACCGCTTTATTTCTTGTAGTGTTATTGGCCTCACGGGGGCTATCAGGCACCGACCACGTTGATAGCACGGAGCCGGATCAGTGATCGTTCTCACCGACCATCTTCCCATCCTACCTGTCGCGATCCCGTTATTCACGGGTGCGCTAATCTTGCTCACCAAGGATACCCACCGCCTGGTACGACTCATCCTCTCTGGCCTAGCCTTGTTAAGCCAGCTCTGGGTCGCCTTGCAACTCCTATCATTTACCAGGGGGGCCATTCCTAATCAATGGCCCGATGGCGTAGGCGTATATTTGTTGGGCAGCTGGCAAGCCCCTTTCGGTATTGTTGCGGTCGTTGACCGGCTCGCCGTTATCATGCTGCTGTTAACCGCAATCTTAGGCATGGCGGCCTGGTTGTACGCGCTTGCCCGGTGGGACCGACGCGGCGTGCATTTTCATGCCTTATTGCAATTCTTGCTAATGGGCTTAAATGGGGCGTTTTTAACCGGAGACCTATTTAATTTATTTGTTTTCTTTGAAGTGCTGCTGGTTGCCAGCTATGGCCTCATGCTCCATGGGTCGGGTCGAACGCGCGTTGCCGCAGGCCTGCATTACATCGCTGTCAACCTAATCGCCTCCTTTATACTACTCATTGCTTTAGCGATTATCTACGGGCTAACGGGTACGTTGAATATGGCCGATCTTACCGTTAAAGCAGGGACCCTTGCACAAGGCGATCAACAACTTCTTAAAACTGGTATTGCGCTCCTTAGTATTGCTTTTTTAATTAAGGCCGCCGCCTGGCCGATGAATTTCTGGTTGCCTACCACCTACGCCAACTCCAGCGCGCCCGTGGCGGGAGTATTTGCCATTATGACCAAGGTAGGTATTTATGCCCTACTGCGCATTGGCTCGCTATTACAGGGGACCGACGCGCTGGCGGCGGTGAGCGGCCAATGGATGTTTGTGGTTGGCCTTACCACCTTGGCCTTTGCCTCTATTGGCCTGTTGGCCGCGGCGCAAATTGAACGGCAAGCCGGCTACGGCATTATTATGTCGTCAGGAATACTGCTGTCCGCTTTTGGCTATCCTGGCGGACTATTGACAGGCCCCGCATTGTTTTATCTGATCAGCTCTGTGCTTGCTTTAGGTGCGTTTTACTTGTTGGTAGAAATGATTCATCGAACCCAACCGTTTGGTGCTGAAATGTTGGCCGCCAGTTTAGAAATGTTTGATTTGGATGACCCGGAGGCACCGGATCAAAGTGACGATGTTATTGGCATTGCCATTCCCGCTGCCATGGCGTTCCTGGGGATGGCATTTTTTGCCTGTGCGTTACTGATTGCCGGCATCCCCCCCTTGTCTGGGTTTGTCGCCAAATTTGCACTGATCTCTTACGCACTTGAAGGCCTTAAACATAGTGGTTATCTGCTTCATACCTGGTTGCTTGTTGCGGGAATACTCCTTTCTGGTCTGGCAGGATTAATTGCTCTTACCCGCACCGGAATTCGCTTATTCTGGAGTACCGAGGAGGTGACCATCCCCCGACTACGGGTGATTGAAGCCAGCCCTGTGGCGGCGTTAATTACGGGCTGTATCGCACTCACCATATGGGCCGGCCCTGTTATGAACTATTTGGAAGACACGGCCCATTACCTTCAACAGCCCGAAGCTTATGTGGGTGCAGTATTAAATAAAAGCGACGACGTGCCGGCCATAACAACAGGAGAACAACCATGAAAACCCTGTTGAAACGGGCCGTTTTACCAAGCTTTTTATTTGTCAGTTGGCTGTTATTGACCAATTCCTACTCTGTGGGCAATATTCTGTTGAGTCTAGCAATCGCCTTGGTACTCACCTGGCTCACGGGTTGGCTACGGCCGTTGCGAGCCTATCCAAAACGACCATGGACAGCCATTACGCTAATTGTTCATGTGGCCATTGATATTGCCAAATCCACTTACGACGTTGGTAAATTGGTATGGACTTGGCCCAATGCCGGTGCCACCCCCGGATTTTTAGAAATTCCGTTACGGATGCGAGACCCGCATGCCCTTGCCGCATTGGCGTGCATTATCACTTACACGCCTGGCACGGTGTGGGCAGACCACTCGAGCGTGGATAACATTTTAATTCTGCATGTACTGGATCTAAAAGATGAAGAAGCATGGCGCCGGACAGTACAAAATCGTTATGAAACCCCACTCATGGAGATTTTTGAATGAATGCGCTAGTTTTTTGGGCCGCAACCTTTGCTTTAGGGTGTTTTACCCTTGGTATGGCGGTATCGGCAATTTATTTATTTAAAGGTCCTGACGTCACGGATCGTGTGTTAGGCCTAGACAGTATGTATAGCAATGGTTTAATGCTGTTGCTTGTCCTGGGCGTGCAATTTGGCGTGAGCGTCTATTTCGATATCGCCTTGCTGTTAGCCTTGTTTGCCTTTGTTGGATCGGTAGCCATGGCCAAGTTTTTGGTTCGCGGCGAAGTGATAGAGCCATAAGCCATGCCTGTATTTCCTGAACTACCCTGGTGGATTGCGATACCCAGTGCTCTGTTATTGGTAGTGGGAGGATTCATTACCTTAACCGGGGCAATCGGCCTATTGCGCCTTCCCAATTTTTATAGCCGCATGCACTCGCCAACCACCGGCAACACGTCGGGCGTGTTTTGTATTGTGCTGGCCACCATACTTCTGGCGTCATTCGTACAACATCAGCTTGTTATCCATCAACTGTTAATTACGATTTTATTAGTGATCACATCTCCTATTACGGCCGTGCTATTGATGAGAGCCGCAATAAAGCGCAAAATAAGAAAAGGAAAACTGCGCAGTGGGCCCAGTCGGCCCGATTAATCCGTAGTTGGCCTTTTTCTGGCAACAACTGTTAAGGAGATCATTGAATGCTTTATAAATCGACACTTATGCTAGCTGCTGCCTCTATCATTGGGCTTACCGCTTTCCCACAGGCAGCCAGTAGTCAGAGTAGCAGTGCCCAGCAAGCTTATGAAGAGGCTGTGGCGTACTGCCGCAGTGGCGAGCCAGGCATTGATGTAGAAAACTGCCTCCGCGATGCCGGAGCGGCCTTGCAAGAAGCTAGACGCCAGGGGAATGGCGATGTTAGTGCTAACTTTGAAGAAAACCAGCGCGCACGCTGCGACGGGCTCAGCGGTTCCCAACGTCAGGACTGTTTAGAATTGTTATCAGCCTCTGATGTTGACATTCAAGGTAGCGTTGAAGGCGGTGGCATCTTGCGCCAACGCACCATCACGGTACCCGCTAACTAACAACACTTCCTTTTTTCAATGAGTATCAGGCACCGGGCGGGTGACAAACCCCATGCGTTTCAAACCCGCCCGCTTTGCCTGACTCATCACTTGTGCAACAACTTCGTAGCGCGTATCCAAATCTGCTCGTAAACGTAGATCCGGCTGGGGGTCCTGCCGTGCTTCGCGCGCGAAATGTTCGGGTAAGGCGTCCGCAGGTATGGGCTTCTCATTCCAATACATCAGGCCTTGAGCATCAATTGCCACATCAATCACCGCGGGTTCCTGCTCCACTGGCTCTGAGCTTGCCTGGGGCAGATTAATGGAAATGGAATGGCTCAACAAAGGTGCAGTAATAATAAAAATCACCAAGAGCACCAACATGACATCGATAAGCGGCACCATATTAATTTCAGATAACGTTGAAGCGGCCTGACGATTACGATCAAATCCTCCAAAAGACATCACCCTTCTCCCACCGCGCCTGCTGTCCGCGCCAGGTGGCCCGTAGACAACAAGGTAAATAGATCATGGGCAAACGCATCCAGGTGCGCCAGATAAACGCGGTTACGCCGCACAAAGCCGTTATACGCCAATACTGCCGGGATGGCGACCGCCAAGCCTAGCCCCGTCATAATTAGAGCCTCCCCTACCGGACCAGCAATGCTGTTGACCGTTACACCATCGGACATGCCAATACCAATCAGGGCATGATAAATTCCCCACACCGTTCCAAACAACCCTACAAAGGGTGCGGTCGATCCAATGGAAGCGAGCATTGTTAACCCTCGTTCCAGCTTCGCCGTCTCCTCATCCAAGACTTTGCGCATAATCCGCGTCACAAACTCCATGGTGGAACCTGCTTCCGACAATTGTTTGCTGCCGTAGCAGGTATGGTGGTGGCGCGCCTGTATCGCGTGGCAGGCCAAGTGCGACATAGGCTCCCGCACACCACGGTGAGCGATTTCCCCTTCAACCTGTTCCAGGGATTGACTGGCCCAGAACTTCTGTAGAAACTGCCTGGAACGACGCCGGATCACCACATTGATGACGCTTCTGGAAAAGATCAAATACCAGCTTAATAACGACATCATCACCAAAATCCCAAACAACCCCTTACCCACCCAGTCTGTTTGCTCAATAAAACTCAAAATCCCTGGTGACGTGCTAGCCAGATCTGCGTCATCGAGCATGTCGAGTGCAAGCGGATCAACGACCTGACCCACTATGAAAACAGCTTGATTGAGAATATCCCACATAACGTACCTACATCCTATAAAACAAAATCAAACGGAATATCTGCCAATGCTTTAAGCGCTATTCCATTTTCCATATACGGTTTGAACGTTGCTTTTCTAGCAGCTTTCAGGGCGGCTTCATCCAGTAATTCATGGCCAGAGGATTGTTGAACCGATGCGCGTTCCACGCTTCCTGCTGCAGTAATCAAGACACGTATCACCACACGTCCTTGCTCCCCTCGACGTTGTGCCATACGTGGATAACGTGGTGCCGGTCGGCTACCAAGATAGTCCGCAGCAGAAATATGCTTGGGGCCTTCAGCTTGTGGGGCGGGCTCAGCCGATGAGTTTTCGCTACGCTGCGTTGTCGAACTGGCGGGCTTGGACGCTGGCTCGGAAACTGGCTCAGGGCTCGGTGTAGGGGCGGGTTCCGGTTCTGGTGCCGGCTTGGGTGCTGGCGTAGGCTCTGGTACAGGTTCTGGCTCTGGCTCTGGTTCTGGTTCTGGCTCTGGTTCGTGTGCCGGCTCGGGCTCGGGTTCTGGCTCGGGCTCGGGTTCTGGCTCGGGCTCTACAGCCTCACCTTCTTCCACTACAGCCTGTTCCAATGAAAAGCTGTCAAGGTCTACGTAATGGATCTGTTCACCACCACCGCCGCCCATTTCTACAGCCGGACTTGTAGCCCACAAAACAGGCGCAAGCACAGCGGCATGGAGCGCCAAAGCGATCACCCATGCCGCCACACGCAAAACAAGATGCTTTGATGCAACAGAGTTATTCGTAACAACAGGCATAGCCCAACAATGGAAGACACTACAATCGAAACCGCAATCGTAACACAAATAAGAACGATTCTCGGTATCATTCAATAAATTTTAGACTATACCTGTATTTTCTCAATACCACCCATAAAAAAAGCACCTAGCTCCAAAAGCCAAGTGCTTAAATAGTAAGGTTTTGTGGTGGGTGCTGACGGGATCGAACCGCCGACCTACGCCTTGTAAGGGCGCCGCTCTACCAGCTGAGCTAAGCACCCACTAAACCATTTGGTTTCGTACTGAAACGCCTAGAAAGAAAAATATTATACTGCTGTTCTTTTTATTATGCAAGTGCAGGCGGGTTGCCGTTAATTGACATCGTCCCTAAGTGCTTTTCCTGGGCGGAATTTGGGCACTCGGGCTGCCGGGATTTGAATGGTTTCCCCCGTGCGTGGATTGCGACCAGCACGTGCCGCCCGTTGACTAACGGAAAACGTCCCAAAACCTACGAGCGTAACAGAATCGTCTTCTTTTAATGCAGTAGTGACCGCATCAATAAAGGCATCTACAGCGCGCGCCGCATCGGCCTTGGAGAGGTCGGCTTTGGTGGAAATGTGCTCGATGAGTTCTGTTTTATTCATTAAAGATTTCCTCTGAAATATGTTCGGCCCGACACTCTGCTCCTGGCAGGCCGGACATCAGATCAAAAAAATACGGGATAATTAAGTGACGCCCGTATATAGTACATGAGCTTAATTAGGCTATACAAATAATAAAATTCTAATTAACAGGCCTACAGCTAATTAGCCGTTATTAGGCCTTCTATTTGAGGCTATGTCAAGCAGGGAAACCCCCAAAGCCCGCATATACCTTAGCTTAACTACCAACAGCATAGCCTAACAAAGCAACCATTGTACAGCGATTAGCTGCTTTGGCGCTGCCGGACTGTTTCATATAAACAAATTGCCGTGGCCACACTCACATTTAAGCTTGCCACCGACCCAATTATTGGGATATGGATTAAGGCATCGCAGGTATCGCGCGTAAGACGTCGTAAACCCGTTCCCTCTGCCCCCATGACCCATGCCATCGGCAACTTACCATCAATACTATACAACGGTGCTGTAGCAGCGCCATCCGTGCCCATTAGCCAGATCCCCCGTTGCTTCAAACGACGCATGGTACGGGCGAGGTTGGTAACCATTAAATAAGGCACTGTTTCTGCCGCACCACAAGCCACCCGACGAACGGTGGCATTTAGGCCGGCTGCACGGTTCTTAGGGGCAATCACTGCGTGCACCCCTGCGGCATCCGCGGTACGCAGACAAGCCCCCAAATTATGAGGATCGGTAACCCCGTCAAGCAATAGTAATAATGGTGTTTGCGCTTGCTCGTCAAGCTGATCAAGCACCTCATCGATATCCTTTGGCAAAGGAAGAGGTGTGGCATACGCCAACACGCCTTGATGTCGCACGCCTTTACTTAACGCATCAAGATCCTTGGCAGAAACGGCCTGTGGTTCAATCCCGGCGGCTTGTGCATGCTGCCTAAACTCTGCCATGCGCTTGTCATGGCGCGACGCATCAATGTAGAGCTGCTGTATGGATGCCGCATGGCGATGCAAGCGGGCCGTCACTGCATGAAAGCCTGACAAAATTTGCCTGTTTGACATAAACAATTATCTTGCTATTAACGACGCTTTTTAGAACGTTTTGTGGGACGCCTTGCCGCACTGCTTGCCCGGGCCTGGCGCTTGGCCAGGGCCCGACGCTGCTTTGCTGTTGTGCCGCGTAAGGCGGCAGGTTTGGTAGAAGCTGCTCGTTTTATTTTACGTCGTTTAGGCCTATCTGCCGCGGTTTTTAGGTCCTGGTATCCGGTTCCTTTTACCAGACGAAAGTCAATGCGACGTGCTTCTAAATCGACGCGTGCAACCTGCACCT
>Ga0209487_1001025_pt1 | contig 24128 bp, 19 predicted proteins | sample Poulit2012_FD_187524 | JGI IMG/M metagenome (GOLD analysis project Ga0209487, IMG submission 187524) | Agricultural soil microbial communities from Georgia to study Nitrogen management - Poultry litter 2012 (SPAdes) (version 2) | ecosystem: Environmental > Terrestrial > Soil > Agricultural land...
GAACTGCAGGCCGAACAGGCCGGCCAGACCGAGCGCGGCCGCCCAATGGAAGCGCAGACTGCGGATGAGAGCCACGCCGAGGAGACTCTGAGTGGCCGTGAGCGCGAATTCCTCGATCTGCCGTCCGTCCAGGGGCAGACCGGTCCCGCCTCCGCCGAGCAGGTGAGCGATCGGCAGGGAGCCCACCAGCAGGCTCCACTGGTTCACCTTCGCCACGATGAGGGTGCCGATGGCCGCACTGCCCATCCCGCGCAGGGCGAACATGGCGGCGATGATGAACTCGGGGGCCTCCGAGGCGGCCGGCGCCAGCCATTGGACGAGGAAGTAGCTGTCGATGCCCAGAGCCGAACCGGAGGCCACGAGCGCCTCGGAGAAGGGTTCGGCGCAGGCGAGGATGATTCCCGCCGAGACGGCGAACAGGACCACCACAGTGAACCGTCGGGCGGTTCGCGGCAGATCGGCGATGAGGGCGGCGGCACCGAGGAACTCCGCATCGTCGCCCACCTCGCTGCGTCCGGCCCGCCACAGATAGGCGACGAAGAACGCGACGAGGCCGATGCCCAGCCACAGGGGGATGCCACCGAGGACGGGGATGGCGAAGGCGATGATGCACAGGAGGACGAGGAAGCCGATGTCCAAACGGCTGCCTGGGTCCAGGCGCAGGGCCTCGACGGTTCGTGAGCCCTCCGGCGGAGCCGCGCGCCGGGCGCGCAGTGCGCAGATGATGACCACGAGCGGCCATCCGATACCCAGCAGGAGGCGGTTCGACCCGGTCATATTCGCCGCCGCGAAGTGGGCGTACTGGGCCTCCGAGCCGGAGCGGAAGGCGAAGTAGAAGTCGACGGCGTATTCGGGCAGCACCGCGATCAGCGCCAGGAGGGCGATGGCCAGTGCCCCGGAGATGTCCTTCTGGGCGGCCTCAGCGGCCCAGGCCAGGAGGAATGCGGCGGCCACGACGGCCGCACCGTAGGCGAGCAGCTCGATGACAGGTGCGAGCTCAACGTCGGCGATGCGCAGGGTGATCGCGGGCGCCGCGATGATCAGGCACACCACGACGCGACGGATGAGGGCAACGGGCATTCGGACTCCGGACGGCTTCTCGGCGGGAGGATTCCCCGCCCGCCGACCAGGCTTTCGGACACCCATCCGGTGTGTCTACGCACAACTGAGACTTGGACGTGCCCAACAATCGATCGAGCCCCGCCCAACCGCGTGATCATGCGGATGGACGGGGCTCGGATGGGCTGGACCGTGTCTCGGATCACCCGCGCAGAAGAGGCGGCTTCAGTCCCTCGGTGCCGTCTCGACCGGGTTGACCTCCTCGGCGGGGTGGTCCTCCTGATCCTCGGGCTTCTTGATGAGGAACGCGAGGACGACAGCGACCAAGGCGATGATCGCGGCCAGCAGGAAGGCGGACTGCGCTCCCGGCGCACCCGCCTCGACGACCGTCCGGCCGGCGGCCTGCCCGGAGTGCAGGGCTGCGGAGTAGATCGAGATGAGCAGGGCCGTCCCGGCCGCCCCGGCGACCTGCTGCAGAGTGTTCAGCGCCGCCGAACCGTGCGAGTACAGGTGTCGATCGAGCGAACCGAGCGAGGCCGAGAACAGCGGGGTGAACGAGGCGGCGAGACCGACGGACATCCCTGTCTGCACGACCACGAGCACCCAGGTGGGCGTGCTCGGCGAGACGATCGAATACGAGAACATCGCCGCAGCGATGAGGATCGTGCCCGGCACCAGCAGGGTCTTCGGGCCCTTCGCATCGTAGATGCGGCCCATCACCGGTCCGAGCAGACCCATGAGGACCGATCCCGGCAGGAGCACGAGACCGGATTGGGTCGCGTTGAGGCCGGCGACGTTCTGCAGGTACAGCGGCAGCAGCGAGAAGGTCCCGAACATCGCCAGCGCGACCACGGCCATGATGACGACGGCGATGACATAGTTTCGCGAGCTGAATATGCGCAGGTCGAGCAGGGCCCCGTCCCGGCGCTGCAGGATCAGCTGCCGCCAGACGAAGAGTCCGAGGACGACCACTCCGCCGGCGATCGCGGACCAGGCCAGTCCGGTCGCCGTGGAACCGGTCTCACCTCCGCTGCCGAACTGGCTGAGGCCGAAGACGATGCCGCCGAAGGCGAACGCCGAGAGGACGATCGAGAGGACGTCGATCGGAGAATGGGTCGACTCGCCGAGGTTGGTCATCCACTTCGCGCCGAGAGCGAGGGCGATGAGCCCGATCGGCAGGACGATGCCGAAGAGCCAGCGCCAGCCGAGGCTGTCGAGCACGATGCCCGACATCGTCGGCCCGATCGCCGGGGCCAGCGAGATGACGAGACCGACGCGGCCCATCATCCGTCCGCGCGAGTGCGGGGGCACGACGTTCATCATCGTCGTCATCAGCAGCGGCATCATGATGCCCGTGCCGCCGGCCTGCACGACGCGTCCGATGAGCAGCACGGTGAACCCGGGCGCGACCAGGCAGATGAGGGTGCCGGAGGTGAACAGGATCATCGCGGCCAGGAAGATCTGGCGCGTGGTGAAGCGCTGCAGGAGGAAGCCGGTGGTCGGGATCACCACCGCCATGGTGAGCATGAACGCACTCGTCATCCACTGACCGAGCTCCGGCGGGATGCCGAGTGAGGCGTTGAGTTCGGGGATGGCGATGGCCATCGTCGTCTCATTGAGGATCGCGACGAAGGCCGCCACCAGCAGCAGCCAGATGACCCGCATGCCGGCAGGGTCGATGGTCTCGGGCTGGCTGGGCTGTGCGCGTGAGTGTGAGCTGTCGCTGGACAAAGAGGAACTCCGATCGAAGAAGGTCTGCCATCGCCCCGGCGCGGGCGGAACTCCGTGCGCAGCAGCCGACGCTGCGCACGGACAGAGGGAACAACGAAGAACTACGCTAGCCTATTCCGCACTCGTGGGAACAGGGGGAGATCCCCACCATCCGACGTGCGCGATCTCAGCGCGGAAGTGCCGCCGAATGCGGCTGTCGCGATCGCTGATGTGTCGGGTCGGGCTGATCGTCCTGGTCCTGATCCGCCGATCAGCCCGAAGAGCACCAGCTGCTTCAAGACCACCGCGGCTGCCCATAGCGCGAACAGGCGCAATGCGTTCACGATGCTGCCCAGACGTCGATGATGACCAACGTCGTCATCGACAGCACCGCGACAGTGATCAGGACTCTCAGTCTGCTCCCTGTGGTCATGGGCTCGTATCTCCTCGGGGTTGTCGGTGTTCGGCAGCCCCTCGAGGGGACGAACTGCGGCCATTCCCAGCTGCCTCGCCGACTCCCGTGCTCTGCTGAAACAGCGGCGGCAGGCATCCTGCCCATGACGCTATCGCCCACTTGCGAGCCGAAGAAGGAACTGCTGGTTCACCCATCAGCAATACATTCCGAACGGTTCTTCGGCGCGGTTCAATGGAGAGGCTCCCGGACAGGATCGGCAGACCTCGCTGACCGACTGTCGCTGGAGTGACGACCGAAGAAGACGATCTGAGGAATCGGAATGACATCACGTTTGGGGCCGGCTCGGCCGTGGACGATCTGAGCGGCGCGGAGCTGACAGGCACGCCAGCGGATCGGGAGATCTCACCGGCAGCATCGGCTGCGGCAGACGGCACCGAAGATCCGCAGGCACCACGGCCGAACGACGGTTCGCTGCGAGTCGATGAGGATACTCCGTTGACCGCAGTGATGAGGGCAGACGAGTTCGAGGGCTTCGGGAATCTGATCTTTCCCGCGTCGGACCGCATCACCGAAGGCATGACGGTCTCGGACACCGCGAGATTGCTGCCCTTCCACAGCAACGTCAACCCGGCAGATGTCGCCAGGACCGTCGATCGCATGCTCATCGCGGTCCGATCAGGCCAGCTGACATTCCACCCCCTCTATTCAGAGGATCAGATCGCTGACGATCCTGACAAAGCCGTTGTCGGCCTCTTCTTCTTCCGAGGAGGTACGAACGCACCGTTGTCGATCATCTCCGCTGGCGGCGGGTTCTCCTATGTCGGTTCGTTTCACGAGGGCTTCCCCCACGCCCAGACGATTGCCGACCACGGAGAGAATGCGTTCGTACTCAACTACCGGACCGGTTCGGGAGGCCGCCTCGCCGCCGAGGATCTCGCCGTCGCAATCGACTTCGCATTCGCAAACGCCCACGAGCTCGACGTGGATCCCACCGGGTATGCGCTGTGGGGAAGCAGCGCCGGAGCTCGGATGGCCGCCGTCCTGGGCAGTCACGGGACGATCGCCTTCGGTCAGGGCGACAGGCCACGACCAAGCGCTGTCATCATGGCCTACACCGGCCACTCCGATATTTCGGGCACAGTCCCGCCGACATTCGCCGTCGTCGGCAGCGATGACGTCATCGCTCCGTCATGGTTGGTGCGGCAGCACATCGATCGCCTGCGGCTGGCCGGAGTCAGGACTGAGTTCCACGCATTTCCGAATATCGGGCACGGCTTCGGCCTGGGCACAGGCACAGCCGCCGAAGGGTGGATCGATGATGCACTGGCCTTCTGGCGGACGAACCGGATTCAGCGGGGGTAGGAAACGACGCAGGCTCCGGACCGATCACGGTCCGGAGCCTGCGTGCACGAGTGCTGTCTCAGAGCTGCTCGAGTGGAGGTAAGGGGACTCGAACCCCTAACCCTCTGCTTGCAAAGCAGATGCGCTACCAATTGCGCCATACCCCCGTGCGGGTTCTCACCCTCACACCGAATCGGTGTGCTCGGACCATTCGGCCTGGGCGGCTTGGTTCCCATGCCGCCACCGGAAGAAGATTCCGAGTCCCACGAGCGTGAGGCCGCCCAGAATCCATCTCTTCATGATCCTCCTCGAAAGGAAGTGGGCCTACCTGGACTTGAACCAGGGACCTCTTCGTTATCAGCGAAGCGCTCTAACCGCCTGAGCTATAGGCCCTTATCAGGGTGAACCCGAAGTAAAACAATACCCAACCGTGCCAGCCGAAGACAAATCCGGCAGCTGTGACGCCCCTCACAGCCGCCGGATCGATATCAGTCGTCGGTCAGCGTGAGGCTGAAGCCGCCGGCGATGAGCGAGCCGATGTTGTATATGAACGCGGCCAGGGTCGACAGCGCCGTCATCAGCACGATGTTGATCACGGCGATGATGAAGCCGGCCGCCACGACCCGGCCGAAGCCGAAGATGCCGACGATCCGCTCGGCCGACTCGGCGCCGGCGAGTTCGCTCATGGTCGATTCGAGTCCGCTCATCACACCGGTCGCCTGCAGCACGATCCACAGCACGATGAAGGCGACGATGGTGGCGATGCCGATGGCCACGGACATGAGGAACGACATCTTCATCACCGACCACGGATCGACCGCGGAGACGGTGAGTCGGACGGTGCGGGGGCCCTTCTTCTTCTTGCCCTGACCGTTGTCGACCATGTTCTTCACGCCCATCTTCACGCCGCCGGAGCTGGCGCGGACGGTGTTCGCGGCATTGCCCATCACCGAGGTGGCCGTGCGATCACCGCCGGAGGACCGGCCGCCTCCCGATCCCTGGGAACCCGTGCCCTGGGAGCCGGCACCCGATCCCTGGGAACCCGTGCCCGATCCCTGGGAACCGGCGGAAGGTGCGCGGCTGGGCTTCGGCGAGGCCTTCGGGGCGGGAGGAGCGACGACGGTGGCCTTCTGCTCGGCCTGGCCGGATCCCTGGGAACCCGACTTCTGGCCCTGGCCGGTCGACTCCGCGGGCTTCGATTCGTTCTTCGACGATCCCGCCGTCAGACGGGTCGAGCCGCTCGACGTGCGTATGATCTTCCCTGAGCCTGGCTTCTTGCTATCGCTCACTCTTCCACATCCTCGCTGCCGGTCTGAGGCGCTTCGACCTCACCTTCCGGGACTTCGGCATCGTCTTCGTCTTCGACCTCCGCCTCGGGCCCACGGGTCACTGCGATAATACGGTCTTTCTTGTCCGGTTTCGCGAACACCACACCCATGGTGTTGCGTCCCTTCGCCGGAACCTCGTCGATACTCGACCGAACGATCTTACCCTTCTCCATGACGACGAGGACCTCTTCGCCGTCCTCGACGATGAGTCCTCCCACCAAGTCTCCGCGCTGCTCGGTGATCTTGGCAACCCGGATTCCCAGACCGCCGCGGCCCTGCAGACGGTATTCGTCGACGGGAGTGCGCTTGGCGTAGCCGGCCTCGGTGACGACGAAGACATAGGTGTCGGGCTGGACGACGTCCATCGTCAGCAGCTCGTCGTCACCCTTGAACTTCATGCCGGTGACGCCTCCGGTGACCCGGCCCAGCGGTCGGATCGACTCGTCATCGGCGGCGAAGCGGATCGACATGCCCTTGCGCGAGATCATCAGCAGGTGATCATCGGATCCGACGATCCGGGCCGAGACGAGCTCATCGGGCTGTCCCTTGTACTCACGCAGGTTGATGGCGATGACGCCGCCGGTGCGATTCGAGTCGTATTCGCTCAGGCGCGTCTTCTTCACCACACCGGAGCGGGTGGCGAGGATGAGGAACTCCGCTTCCTCGTAGTCCCGGATGGACAGCACCTTCGCGATCGACTCACCGGGCTGGAGTGCGAGCAGATTCGCCACGTGCTGGCCCTTCGCGTCCCGCGTTCCCTCGGGCAGCTCATAGGCCTTGGCCCGGTAGACTCGACCGGTGTTCGTGAAGAACAGCAGCCAATTGTGGGTGGAGGTGACGAAGAACTGCTCGACGACGTCGTCGCCGCGAAGCGCGGCTCCCTTGATGCCCTTGCCGCCGCGGTGCTGGGCGCGGTAGAGGTTCGTCTGCGTCCGCTTCGCATAGCCTCCGCGGGTGATCGTGACGACGACCTCCTCTTCGGGGATGAGGTCCTCCATCGACACGTCCCCGTCGAAACCGGCGAGGATCTTCGTCCGACGCTCGTCCCCGTAGCGGTCGACGATCTCGTCGAGCTCCTCGGACACGATCTCGCGCTGCCGGGAGGGCGTGGCGAGGATGTGGTTGTATTCGGCGATGAGGGCCTCGATCTTCTCGGCCTCCTCCTGGATCTTCAGGCGCTCCAGGGCCGCGAGCCGGCGCAGCTGGAGATCGAGGATCGCATTCGCCTGGATCTCGTCGACTTCGAGCAGCTCCATCAGACCGGTCCGGGCCTCGTCCGACGACGGTGACCGGCGGATCAGGGCGATGACCTCGTCGAGGGCGTCGAGGGCCTTGAGGTAGCCGCGCAGGATGTGGGCGCGCTCCTCGGCCTTGCGCAGTCGGTACTGGGTGCGCCTGACGATGACCTCGATCTGGTGCTTGACCCACAGGCGCAGGAAGGAGTCGATGCTCAGCGTGCGCGGGACGCTGTCGACGAGCGCGAGCATGTTCGCGGAGAAGTTCTCCTGCAGCGAGGTGTGCTTGTAGAGGTTGTTGAGCACGACCTTGGCCACCGCATCGCGTTTGAGCACGATGACCAGACGCTGACCGGTCCGGCCCGAGGACTCATCGCGCAGATCCGCGATGCCCGCGACCTTGCCGTCCTTGACATAGGAGGCGATCTTCGCGGCCAGGGTGTCGGGGTTGACGAGGTAGGGCAGCTGGGTCACGACCAGGCAGGTCCGGCCCTGGATCTCCTCGACCTCGACGACGGCGCGCTGAGTGATCGAACCGCGCCCGGTGCGGTAGGCGTCCTCGATGCCCTTGCGGCCGAGGATCGTCGCACCCATCGGGAAGTCCGGTCCCTTGATGATGCCCAGCAGCGCCTCGAGGGCCTCCTCCTTGCTCGCATCGGGGTGGGCCAGCAGCCACTGCGCACCGGCGGCGATCTCACGCAGGTTGTGCGGGGGGATGTTCGTGGCCATGCCCACGGCGATACCCGCGGAGCCGTTGACCAGCAGGTTCGGGAACCGCGAGGGCAGGACCATGGGCTCCTGGCTGCGCCCGTCGTAGTTGTCCTGGAAATCGACGGTGCCCTCTTCGATGTCCCGGACCATCTCCATGGCCAGGGGCGCCATCTTGCACTCGGTGTAACGGGGCGCGGCCGCACCGTCGTCACCGGGGGAACCGAAGTTGCCCTGGCCGGACACCAGCGGATAGCGCATCGTCCACGACTGCACGAGGCGGACCATCGCATCGTAGATCGCCGTATCGCCGTGCGGGTGGTACTGGCCCATGACGTCGCCGACGACGCGCGAGCACTTCGAGAAGTTGCGGTCGGGGCGGTAGCCGCCGTCGAACATCGCGTAGAGGACGCGGCGGTGAACGGGCTTGAGTCCGTCGCGGATGTCCGGCAGGGCACGACCGACGATGACGCTCATCGCGTAATCGAGGTAGGACCGCTGCATCTCGAGGTTGAGATCAACCTGTTCGATCCGGCTGATTTCTGTTCCGATATCGTTCTCGTCGGCCAATGTGGGCTCTTCCCTTATGTCTTAATCGCGGCCGGCTGGGTCTCAGCCGGGTGCGGAGATTGGTCAGTTCAAAGAGTGCGGGTTCGTTCGATCCCGATCCACCGTCGAGGCGGGGCCTGGGTGCGGGTGGGATCAGATGTCGAGGAAGCGGACGTCCTTCGCGTTCTCCTGGATGAAGCGACGGCGCGAGTCCACGTCATCGCCCATGAGGACGGTGAAGATCTCGTCGGCGACGATCGCATCGTCGAGGGAGACCTGCTTGAGCAGACGATGGTCGGGATCCATCGTCGTCTCCCACAGCTCCTCGTAGTTCATCTCGCCCAGGCCCTTGTAGCGCTGGATCGCGAGATCCTTGGGCAGGCGCTTGCCCTCTGCCCGTCCGGTCTCGAGCAGTCCGTCGCGCTCCTTGTCCGTATAGGCGAACTGGTGCGCGGCGTTCGACCACTTGATGCGGTAGAGCGGTGGGGTCGCCAGGTAGACGTAGCCGTGTTCGATCAGCGGTTTCATGTACCTGAAGATCAGGGTCAGCAGCAGGGTGGTGATGTGCTGACCGTCGACATCGGCGTCGGCCATGAGGACGATCTTGTGGTAGCGCAGCTTGTCGAGGTCGAACTCCTCACCGATGCCGGTGCCGAACGCGGTGATCATGGCCTGGACCTCGTTGTTGCCCAGCGCCCGGTCGAGGCGGGCCTTCTCGACATTGAGGATCTTGCCGCGCAGCGGCAGGATCGCCTGGGTGTTCGGGTTGCGGCCCTGGGTCGCCGAACCGCCGGCCGAGTCGCCCTCGACGACGAACACCTCGGAGATATAGGGGTCCTTCGACTGGCAGTCCTTGAGCTTGCCCGGCATGCCCGAGGACTCGAGCAGGCCCTTGCGTCGGGTCGCCTCACGGGCCTTGCGGGCGGCCATCCTCGCTTGTGAGGCCTGCAGGGCCTTGCGCACGACGTCCTTGGCCTGAGCCGGGTTCGACTCGAACCAGTGTCCGAGTTCGTCGCGGACCACGCGCTGGACGAAGCCCTTGACCTCGGAGTTGCCGAGCTTCGTCTTCGTCTGGCCCTCGAACTGGGGATCGCCGAGCTTGACGGAGATCACCGCGGTCAGTCCCTCGCGGATGTCGTCGCCGGTGAGGTTCGGATCCTTGTCCCGCAGCAGCTTCTGCTCTTTGGCGTAGTTGTTGACCAGGGAGGTCAGCGCGGTGCGGAAGCCCTCCTCGTGCGTGCCGCCCTCATGGGTGTTGATGACATTCGCGTAGGTGTGCACGGCTTCGCTGTAGGACGTCGTCCACTGCATCGCGATCTCCAGCGACAGCGTCTGCTCGCCCTCCTCGGCTTCGAACACGATGACCTCGGGATGGACGAGCTCGGCCTTCTTCGCCGAGTTGAGGTACTGGACGTAGTCGAGCAGACCGTGCTCGTACTCGTAGGTGACCGAGCGCGGCTTCCATTCCTGGTCCTCGTTCTCGTCGATCTGGACCTCATCGTCGTCGACCTCGTTGTGCCGCTCGTCAGTGAGGCTGATCTTCAGACCCTTGTTGAGGAAGGCCATCTGCTGGAACCGGGCCCGCAGGTACTCATAGGAGAAGTCCGTGGTCTCGAAGATCGTCGAGTCCGGCCAGAACTTCACCGTCGTGCCGGTCTCCTCCGTCTGCTCACCGCGCTGGAGTTCACCGGTGGGCACACCGCGGAAGAAGTCCATCGTCCAGATGTAGCCGTCGCGCTTGACCTCGACCTCGAGGCGTTCGGACAGGGCGTTGACGACGGTCGAACCCACACCGTGCAGGCCGCCGGCCACGGCGTATCCGCCGCCGCCGAACTTGCCGCCGGCGTGGAGGATGGTCAGGATCACCTCGACGGTCGGCTTGTTCTCCGTCGGGTGCATGGCCACGGGCATCCCGCGCCCGTCGTCGGAGACTTGGACGCCCCCGTCGGCCAGCAGCGTGACCTGGATGTGGTCGCAGTACCCGGCCATCGCCTCATCGACGGAGTTGTCGACGATCTCCTGCACGAGGTGGTGGAGACCGCGTTCCGAGGTCGAACCGATGTACATGCCGGGTCGTTTCCGGACTGCCTCGAGACCCTCGAGTACCGTGATGTCGCCGGCATCATAATGAGGCTGATCCTCGGTCGTCATGTGACTCCTTGTTCGGATGGTCGCTATCAGCTCCCCATTCTACCGCGCCGGAGCGTGAAATGCCCGTAAGCGGCCTGTGAAGGCGGATTTCCCGAATTTTCGAGCCGCAGATGTACCCCCGGGCACGAACGACAGCGGCTGTGGCCGTTTAAGGCCCTCTGTGTTCTTCCTGAAGATCCGCGTTCGTCTCGGAGATTCGCCGAGGCGGTCGGACCCGAGCCGAGGTCGTCCCTGCTCAGCCGAAGGTGTCCCTGGGCCCGCGGCCGGGCACCGAGCGCCGACCCCGCTTGAAGCTGCGTCCCTGCGGACCCCTGATCTCGATCTCCGTGATCGTGCGCGAGCCCAGACCTTCTTCGAGTCTGCGCAGGATCGTCGGTTTGAGCACCCGCAGCTGGGTCGCCCAGGTCGTCGAGTCCGCGGCGATGACCAGCAGCGGAGGTGAGAAATCGACCGGAGTGGCGTGCTGGGCGACCTGGTCTCCGACGAGTTCGGGCCACCGTCCGAGCACCTTGCCGATGTCGAGGGAGGAGGACCAGCCGCGATCGGAGATGAGCGAACCGAGCACCGTCGACACCGATTTCGGATCCCGGCCGTCACGGCCCGATCCCGAGTAGACGACCTCGCCGCGCAGGCGTGAGCGTCGTCGGCTGCGGACGAACTTCGCCTCGCTGGCCTCCATGCGGCGCACGCGGTCGAGGGCTTCGAGTGCGGCGACGGGAGTGGAGAAGTCCCGGATGATGCCGCTCATGATCCGGCCCCGGTCAGCAGCGTGGACTCGTCGATCCGGGTGCCCTCGAGTCCTTCGGGCAGGTCCGAGTCGACGGCGGCGGTGATGAAGACCTGTTCTGCGGCTGTGATCCGCGACGCCAGGCGGCTGCGCCTGCCGGTGTCGAGTTCGGCGAAGACGTCGTCGAGGACGAGCACCGGCTGTTCGGCTGCCGAGTCCGCATCGGCCGAGAGCAGATCCCAGCCGGCCAGCTGCATCGCCAGGGCCAGCGACCAGGTCTCCCCGTGGGAGGCATAGCCCTTGGCCGGGTGGGTGCCGATCATCAGCGACAGATCGTCCCGGCCCGGTCCGTGCAGGGTCAGTCCCCGTTCGATCTCCGTGGTCCGACGCCGGTCGAGGGCGGAAAGCAGCAGCTCCCGGCATTCGGCGGCGGATTCGGCCCCTTGGTAGTCGACGCGGGAATCGTAGGCGATGTTCGCCCCCTGCCGCTCGAGGCGGGCATCGGCGGCGATATAGGCGAAGTTCTCCTGCAGGGGACCGGCGATATCGGAAAGGATCCGCTGCCGGGCGAAGACGATCTCGGCCGCGGCATCGGCATAGGCCATGTTCCAGATGTCGAGGGTGGCCTCGAGGCCGGGATCGCGGTCCTCGCGCAGCCGTTTGAGCAGGGCGTTGCGCTGTTTCAGTGCCCGTTCGAAGTCGGTGATGACCGAGGAGTAGCGCGGATTGCGAGCCACGACGAGGGTGTCGATCCACGACCGCCGTTCGGCCGGTTCACCGCGGACGAGGCTGAGGTCCTCGGGGGCGAAGACGACGCAGGAGACGAGCCCGAGGATGTCCTTGAGCTTGACCGCATTGCGGTTGACGCGGGCCCGATTGGCGCCCTTGGCCTGGATGGTGACTTCGACCGTCGCATGCCGTTGGTCCCGGTTGACCAGGGCCGATACGGTCGCTGCCGGTCTGCCCTCGTGCACGAGCGGGGCGTCGAAGGCCACCCGGTGGGAACGCTGATGAGCGAGATATCCGATCGCCTCGACGATATTGGTCTTGCCGGTCCCGTTGTCGGCCACGAATGTGGTGATCCCGGGAGTGAACTCGAGGTCGAGCTCCGGATAGGACCGAAAGTCACGCAGGGAGAGTCGGGATATCCACATTCAGATGCGGGTGGGCATGAGCAGGTAGCGATACGACTCGTCGGCGGGAGCGTCGAGTTCCTTCTGCCCGGCGATGATGACCGGCTTCATCGGCTGGGTGAATGAGAAGTTGACATACGGGCTCTCGACCGCGGCGAGTCCCTCGGCGATGTAGTGCGGATTGAATCCGACGGTGATCTCCTCGCCCTGAAGGGTTGCCTCGACGGCCTCGGAGGCCTGTGCATCATCACCGGTTCCGGCGTGGAGGGTGAGCATGCCGTCGGTGACCTCGAACCGCAGCGGGGTGTTCCGCTCGGCCACGAGCGAGACTCGGCGCACGGCCTCGCGCAGCACCGCGGTCTCGACGATCGCATGGATCGGCACGGATTCGGGGAACAGCGAGCGGACCTTCGGGTATTCGCCCTCGACGAGCAGGGAGGTCGTCACCCGTCCGGCCGAAGTGAACGAGATGAGGTCCTTGCCGGCATCCGTGCTCAGGCCGATGGTCACGTCTCCGCCGAGCGACTTCGAGACATCGGACAGGGTGCGTCCGCGCAGCAGGGCCACGGCCGAGACGTCCGGGCGTCCCGGGTTCCAGGTGAATTCGCGAACGGCCAGACGGTAGCGGTCGGTGGCCAGCAGTGTGACCTTCTCGCCCTCGATCTCGACGCGGACGCTGGTCAGGATCGGCAGCGTGTCGTCCTTCGAGGTCGCGATCGTGACCTGGGAGACGGCATTCTGGAACTCACCGGCGGACACCGTGCCGGAGTCCTCGGGCACCTGCGGCAGAGCCGGGTACTCGGCCACCGGCATGGTCATCAGCGAGAACCGGGAGGATCCGCAGGTGACGTCGACCTTCGCATCGATCTGCTCGAGGGTGACCTCTTGGTTCGGCAGGGCCTTGGAGATGTCGGCCAGCAGTCGTCCGGAGACGAGGACGGTCCCGGCGGAGACGACATCGGCGGCGATCTCCACGCGAGAGGAGACCTCGTAGTCGAAGACGGCCAAGCGCACGGTGCCGCCGGCCTCGGCGGTGATGAGGATTCCGGTGAGGACCGGAGCGGAAGGGCGGTTGGGCAGAGTCTTGGTTGCCCAGGTGACCGCGTCGGCGAGAACGTCGCGATTGACTTTGAACTTCAAGGGGGATGCTGATGCTTCCGCGTTCACTTTACTCCTTCGGGGTGGCCACCCGAACTGCTCAGGGCATCTGGCACAAGACTCCGGGTTTGGAAGGCACTGGCTCGATACTGCTCGGAAAACTTTACACAGCCTATCCGATTTCTGCCTAGCTCAGCAGGCCCGGGCGAAAAGGACGCGATGGACAGCGGATCTCGGATCCGAGAATCGTCCGAGATCCTGTGTTCGAATATCAGCAGGCTCGTCCGTCTGTGCTCGCTCCGAACTCAGTGCCTCCTCCACATCGAGCGAAGCAGTCGATGGCGGTCGCCCTCTTGAGAGTTGAATTCACTTGGCAGAAGTATCAGCACCTGTGGATATTGTGGACAAGTGCTGTCTACCTCCGAGTAATCAGGGGTTGCGGCCATCTGTGAGCATGTGGATGCCCTGTGCACCACGACGGGGGCGTCGGTGGGCGCTTGGGTAAGCACAAGCGTGTAGTTCACATCTTTCCACTCGCGCAGCCGCTCTGTCCACTGTTTCGTCCCCAGCTGTGGGCGATTGTCCCCAGGGTTATCCACAGATGTGCATGACGCGTTCTATAGGCGGTGCTGTTGTTTAATGCGGTTTGTGAGTTCGGTGACCTGGGTGTAGACGGCCCGTCGTTCGGCCATCTGAGTTCGAATCTTCTTGTTCGCATGCATCACGGTCGTGTGGTCGCGTCCGCCGAAGGCCTGGCCGATCTTCGGCAGGGACAGATCGGTGAGCTCACGGCACAGATACATCGCGATCTGCCGAGCCGTGGTCAGTGTCCGTGAGCGGGAGGTCCCGCACAGGTCGTCGAGGGTGAGGCTGAAGTAGGCAGCGGTCTGGCCCATGATGTCAGCGGCCGTCACAGCAGGAGTGTCGTCCTGGGTGATGAAGTCCTTGAGGACGGTCTCGGCCAGGGACGCGTCGATCTGCTGATCGTTGAGGTTCGCGAACGCGGTCACGCGGATCAGGGCGCCTTCGAGCTCCCGGATGTTCGACGACACCCGGGAGGCGATGTACTCGAGCACGTCGTCGGGGACGTCGAGGTGCTCGGCAGCGGCCTTGCGACGCAGAATCGCGAACCGCGTCTCCATGTCCGGCGGCTGCACGTCGGTGAGCAGACCCCATTCGAAGCGGGAGCGCAGCCTCTCCTCGAATCCCTTGAGCATCTTCGGCGGCTGGTCGGAGGTGATGACGACCTGCTTGGCCTCGTTGTGCAGGGCATTGAAGGTGTGGAAGAACTCCTCGACCGTGGCGTCCTTGCCCTGGAGGAACTGGATGTCGTCGATCATCAGGATGTCGACTTCACGGTAGCGGCGCTGGAACGCCGGGCGCAGCGCATTCGAGGTCTTCGAAGAGCCGATCGTGTTGATGAAGTCGTTGACGAACTCCTCGCTCGAGACGTACTTGACGCGGATCTCGGGGAACAGCTGTGTGGCGTAGTAGCCGATCGCGTGCAGCAGGTGGGTCTTGCCCAGTCCCGAATCGCCGTAGATGAACAGAGGGTTGTAAGCCTTGGCCGGAGCCTCGGCGACGGCGAAGGCCGCGGCATGGGCGAACCGGTTCGACGCACCGATGACGAAGGTGTCGAAGGTGTACTTCGGGTTGAGCTGAGCGACGCCCGGGGCATCGACGGGCGGACCCATGGGGGCGGCGGTCGCCTCGGCGATCTTGAGTTCGCGCTCTGTCATCCGTGAGGTGGCCGGAGCGCTCGGTGCCTGGGCGGGGCTCTGCGACTGCGTCGGTGTCTCAGCGGCGGGGGCCGACGTGGGGCCGGGGTGGGCGGCCGGCGCCGGATCTCTCATCGGACCCGCCTCGGTGGGGGCGACCTGGCCCGTGCTCGCGGGATCGGCCGTGGGCTGCGGATTCGAATCGTGTCGCGGCGCCGTCGTCGAGGTGGAGGTGACCGGATCGATGGGCACCTGCGGTCCCGGGGTCGATTCCCCGATGAGGTCCTCGAAGCGGATGGGCACGTCGAGCTCGGGGTCGACGACGAACCCGAAGGTCACATCGAAACCGAGGACCTTCGAGAACTCCCTGGTCAGCGGCCCGAGCAGCCGGGTCTCGATGGTGCGGCGCGTGTGTTCGTCGCGCACGGCCAGCAGGACCAGGGCGTTGTCCACGAGCGCCTTGGGCACGGCGAGGGAGAGGAATCCCTTCTGATGGGCCGTGAGTTCCGGGTCCTGATCCAGGGTTGAGACCACCGTGCGCCAGCGGCTGATGAGCTCATTCTTGGAGTTCGACACCGTCACTTCTCCTCAACTTCCTTCGAAAACATTCTCGGCGTGATCCACACCTGTGCATGACTTCCACACAGTTTTCCACAGTTTGTGGACTCATGCCGACTCGGTCCAGCAATTCTCCACACTCGTGGATAAGCTTGTGGAAAACTACATGGGTGTGACTTGTGGACGAGGCTGTGTGGCGAGGGTGTGGACAGCGGGCGATCTGCGGCCGGAGTGACGGGGGCCATGCCGACCGCGTTTGACCGGCGGGAACGGGCCTCGCTAAGATAGAGTGTCCTGTGTACCGGGCTTCATCCGATTATCCTGATCATCTTTAGGCTCTTATGCACAGGAGTGCTCGGCGGTCGAGACTCTCACCGCCGTTTTTTGTGAGAACGCACCGGCGTTCACCCGCAACCTAGAAATCGGAGACTGAAGTGAGCAAGCGTACATTCCAGCCCAGCAACCGCAAGCGCGCCAAGAAGCACGGCTTCCGTCTGCGTATGCGCACGCGTGCGGGCCGTTCGATCCTGGCCGCACGTCGTCGCAAGGGACGTTCCGAAGTTTCGGCCTGAGTGTGCTCACCGCAGCACACCGGATCCGCAGCGGCGAAGACTTCAGACGAGTCTTCCGCGCCGGCGTCCGGGTGCGCTCCGAGCATCTCATGGCCCACAGCCTGAGAGATCACGATGATGCCCACGCCACTCGCGTGGGTTTCATCGTATCCAAGGCCGTCGGCAATGCCGTGGTGCGCAACCGCACGAAGCGGCGCCTGCGCGAGATCATGAGAGTGCGACTGGATGAGCTGAGTGCGGGTGAGCTCTTCGTCCTCCGGGCGCTGCCGCAAGCGGCCGAAGCCGATTTCTCGACCCTCGAATCCGAAGTCGACGAGCTGATCGTCAAGGCACGGAAGAAGCTGGACCGCCGTGGACGCCGAGCATGATCTCAAGCACGTCTCCGAGGTGCCCCGGCGGCCGTCCGGATTCTGGCCGAGCCTCGGATGGATCCTGCGGATCGGGCCGAGGATGCCGTTCGTCTGGTTCATCCGGGCCTGGCGCATCGTGGTCTCACCGCTCTACGGCCAGGTCTGCCGCTATTATCCCAGCTGCTCCATGTACGGCCTCGAGGCCTTCGAGATTCACGGAGTTCTCAAGGGAATGGTGTTAACTGGATGGCGCATACTGCGATGCAACCCGCTCACGCACGGCGGGGTCGACCATGTGCCGGGTTCGGCGCGGGAAGCCAGATCGAAATCCATCCACCGCGGCGACGGCCGCAACTGAAGAACGTCAAGTGCACAGTCCCCGTCCGAGAGCGGATCGGCGGGCTGCCTCGGGGCACAGATGTCGTGTCGCGAAGACCTGTGAACAATGGCAAAATGAACGATCGTGAAAGATCGTTGTAACGAGGAGAACTGAATGGAATGGATCGACAACCTGCTCTACCCACTGCAGTGGGTAGTTGCTTGGATCCTCGCGATCTTCCACGAGATCTTTACCGCCGTCGGCCTGCCCGCGGCCAGCGGTTGGACCTGGGTGCTGTCGATCGCCGGACTGACCGTGGTCATCCGTGCTCTGCTGATCCCTCTCTTCGTCTACCAGATCAAGTCGCAGCGCAAGATGCAGCTGCTGCAGCCGGAGATCCAGCGCCTCCAGGCGAAGTACAAGGGTAAGAAGGACCAGTACTCGCGCCAGGCGATGGCCGAGGAGCAGATGGCGCTGTTCCGCGACAACAAGACGAGCCCATGGGCGTCCTGCCTGCCGCTGCTCGTGCAGATGCCGATCTTCTTCTCCCTCTTCCGCGTCATCCGCAATATGCCGCAGGTCGCCGATGGGTCGATGGACGCCATCGGCGGTTTCACGAGGGACCTCGCTGTCCAGGCCGAGCAGTCCTCGGTCTTCGGCATCCACCTGTCCGCGGTCTTCACCGACCCGGGGATCGGAGTCAAGCTCCTCACCGGTGTCCTCATCGTCATCATGGCCGGCACCATGTTCATCACGCAGAAGCAGATGATGGCGAAGAACATGTCGGAATCGGCCATGGCCAATCCGATGATGCAGTCGCAGAAGATGCTGCTCTACGTCATGCCGCTGATCTTCGGCTTCGGCGGCATCTACTTCCCGCTCGGTGTCCTCATCTACTGGCTGGTCTCGAACACCTGGACCATGGCCCAGCAGCACATGGTCATCCGGAACATGCCCGCTCCCGGTTCGAAGGCCGAGAAGGAGATGCTTGAGCGCAAGGCTCGCAAGGGCAAGCCCGTGAAGCAGGAGGAGATCAAGGGACAGACCGTCGCCGAGGAGGCCCCGAAGAAGAGCGGCCAACGGCAGCAGCCCGTGAGCAAGAACCGCAAGAAGAACAAGAAGCGCTGAGGACGATCATGACCGAAGAGAGAATCGAAGACACCGCCGAGCAGGCTCCGGAGGAGACCTCGACGAAGCCCAGCCGTGCCGAGATCCTCGAGGAAGAGGGTGAGATCGCCGCGGACTACCTCGAAGAGCTGTTGGATCTGGCCGATATCGACGGCGATATCGACATCGACGTCGCCGACGGTCGGGCACAGCTGTCCATCGTGTGTGAGGACGAGGACTCGAACCTGGGCACGCTGGTCGGCAAGGAGGGACGCACTCTCGGAGCCCTGCAGGAGCTCAGCCGCCTGGCCGTGCAGACCCAAACCGGGCAGCGGTCCTGGCTGATGCTCGACATCGACGGTTTCCGCAACAACCGCCGCGAAGAGCTGATCAAGAAGGCGAAGCGGGCGATCGAGCAGGTCAAGGTCGGAGGCGAGGAATTCGCCTTCAAGCCGATGAACAGCTTCGAACGCAAGATCATCCATGATCAGGCCGCCCGTGCCGGTCTGGTCTCGGAGTCCGAGGGTGAGGGCGACGGCCGTCATGTCGTCATCCGGCTCGCCGATGACTGATCTTCCAACAGGTCGTTCCGATCTGCCCGAGATCGAAACTCCCCCTGCCGGCACCGAGGCGTACTTCGGTGCCGCATTCCCCGTGGCTCAGCGCTACGCCGAGCACTTGGCCACCACCGGCATCGAGTGGGGACTGATCGGTCCGCGTGAGGTCGATCGTCTGTGGACCAGACACATCCTCAACTGTGCCGTGGTCGCCGAGTTCATCGGCGATGACGATGTCATCGGCGACGTCGGCAGCGGTGCCGGTCTGCCGGGCATTCCCATCGCGCTGCTGCGGCCGGAGGCGAAGGTCGTGCTCATCGAACCGATGGAACGCCGCGTGGAGTGGCTGACCATGGTCGTCGAGGACCTCGGTCTGAAGAACGTGCGGATCGTGCGGGCTCGGGTCGAGGAACTCGTCGACGAGGAGATGTTCACCGTCATCACCGCACGGGCGGTCAAGGCGATGACGACGCTGATCGAATGGACACGCGACGTCATCAGCCCCGGCGGTCGGATCCTCGCGCTCAAGGGCGCCTCGGTCGAAGGCGAACTGGTCAAAGCGAAGAAGCTGCTCAAACGGTATCGCCTGTCTGCTCCGAAGATCCACGTCGTCGACGCGGGCGGCATCCTCGAAGTCCCGAGTCGTGTCGTCGAGATCGTGAAGAAATAGTACGAAGTAGAGTTGGTCTAGGCTGAATAGAGCTTTGTGAAACCGATGGAAGATGGAGTGCGCCCTATGCCGATCATGGATGAGTCGTCTCCCATTGGTGCCGCGATCGCACGGGACAACCGGCGTGCGGATCGACTGTCTCAGACGACGTTTCCTCGGCCGGACTCGACCCGCATCTTCACGATCGCGAACCAGAAGGGTGGTGTCGGAAAGACCACGACGGCGGTGAACATCGCAGCGGCGCTGGCCAATCAGGGCCTCAACGTTCTGCTCGTCGACATCGATCCGCAGGGAAATGCGAGCACAGCCCTGGGCATCGACCACTATTCCGAAGTGACGAGCATCTACGACGTCCTCATCGATGATGTGCCGATGCGTGAGGCTGTGGCGCAGTGCCCGGACTTCGACACTCTCAGGTGCGTGCCCGCCACGATCGATCTGGCCGGTGCGGAGATCGAACTGGTCTCCCTGGTCGCACGCGAACAGCGTCTGCAGCGGGCACTGGGCATCTACCTCAGGGAAGAGGAGGAGGCCGGAGATCGAGTCGACTACGTCATCATCGACTGCCCGCCGAGTCTCGGCCTGCTCACCGTCAACGCCTTCGTCGCCGCACGCGAGGTCCTCATCCCCATCCAGTGCGAATACTATGCGCTCGAGGGTCTGAGTCAGCTGCTGAAGAACATCCAACTCATCCAGAAGCACCTCAATCCCGAACTGGCGATCACGACCATTCTGCTGACGATGTACGATGCGCGCACCAATCTCAGCGCTCAAGTGGCCGAGGACGTCCGTACGCATTTCCCGGGGCAGGCCCTCGGCACAGCGATCCCGCGCTCGGTGCGGATCTCCGAGGCCCCGAGCTACGGGCAGACCGTGATCTCATATGACCCACATTCCAGCGGCGCGCTGTCCTACCGCGAAGCCGCTGAGGAAATAGCGAATCGAGGAGTAAGTGGTGGCTGAACGCAAGAAACGGGGCCTGGGTCGAGGGCTCGGGGCATTGATCCCCGACGCGAACTCCACTGATCGTCCGGTCGATGTCTTCTTCTCCGGCAGCAACGCGGAAGAGGGCAAGGGTGAGGCCGAGAAGGAGAAGACCTCACGGGCGGCCCGCAATGATCCGGCCGCATCCATGCAGTCGTCCCGGCGACGCAAGACGAAGGCCGCGGCCTCGAACACGTCGGCGGATGCACCAGAGGACAAGAACGCGACGGGCAAGGCGAGCGGATCGGCGTCGACGACGAAGAAGTCGACGACGCGGTCGACTGCGAACGGGACGAAGACTGGGAAGACCACCGGCTCCCGTGGGACGGCTGCGACGTCAGGTGCGCGGAAGAGCTCGGCTGCAACGGCTTCGACGAAGAAGTCCTCTCCCGCGAAATCGTCGGCCAGCATGACGACAGCCGATGCGAAGAGCAAGGATACGAAGACTGCGGGCAGCAAGACCACAGCCGCCCGGGCCACCGAAACGACGCCTGCCGCGTCGCAGAGTTCGGGAACGAAGTCTGCGAAGAGCGGTCGATCGACGACCACTGCGGCTCAGTCCGGTGCTGGCGCCGAGTCGACGCCTGCGAGGAAGTCTCCTTCGTCGGCGAGTACGACAGATTCGTCGACCGGCCCGGCAACAGCTGCTGAGACCGAAACGTCGAGTGTGAAGACCTCCGCACCTGCAGAGGAGGCGACGTCCTCGGCGACGAATGTCAGTGAGTCGAAGCTGGAGACCGCTTCCGTCGCCGATGCGGCAGCGGCATCGTCTGAGGCTGGCAGCGCGGAAGTCAACGCCGAACGCGGGGTTGTCGAGGATCAGGCGGTGGGCGGCTCAGCGGCGTCCACGGTCACCGATGGTGGGAACCGGACTGAGAAGACTGATTCGTCACCGAGTGATGCTCGTGATCAGAGCGAAGACGTGCGTGAGACACACCCGGGGGTTTACACCTCCTCCGCATATGGGGATCAGGCTGAGACCGAAGTTCCGGGGAAAGCAGCGCAAGCAGATGACACTACCGATGTAGTTTCACCGTCACCGGAAGCCTCAAGCCGTGGTGATCACGACCATCAGACATCCGGACTGAGTGACAAGGCGTCGGCGACTGATGAAGAGACTGGCCAGGCGCAGGCATCTGCGACATCGTCTGAGGACACTGGCGACGAAGGCTCGGCTGCTTCGACGGCCGAGAAGGAATCGGACGAGGAATCCATTGACGAAGTCGAGTCGATTCCCGACACAGAGTTCGGCGAGATCCCTGTCGACCTCATCGATACCAATCCCCGTCAGCCCCGAACGGTCTTTGACGAGGATCTGCTCGCCGAACTCGTGCACAGCATTCGCGAGATCGGCGTACTTCAGCCGGTCGTCGTTCGGAAGAAGCCGAGTGATCGTTCTCGCTTCGAACTCATTATGGGTGAGCGTCGTCTGCGCGCCGCAAAAGACGCGGGATTGTCGACGATTCCTGCGATCATCCGTTATGTCGATGACACAGATCTTCTTCGCGACGCCCTACTTGAGAATCTCCATCGTGCAGAGCTCAACCCCTTGGAAGAGGCTGCGGCTTATGGGCAGCTGCTGGAGGACTTCGGCTGCACCCAGGAGGAGCTGTCGGAACGAATCGGTCGATCTCGTCCGCAGATTTCAAATACACTTCGACTGCTGCGTCTGCCTCCCTTGGTGCAGCGCCGTGTCGCAGCCGGAGTCATCTCAGCGGGACACGCCAGGGCGATCTTGGGTCTGCGCGATCCTGAACACATGGAAGTCCTGGCACAGAGGATCGTGGCCGAGGGTCTGTCGGTGCGCGCTTCCGAGGAAGCAGTTGTCCTCCTCAATCGCGGCGACTCGGTCAATGTTTCACGTGCAACGACGAAGGTTTCACCCGAGTTCCTCGCTGTTGCCGAGAGACTGGGCGATCGACTCGATACGAAGGTCAACATCTCCGTCGGAAAGCGAAAAGGCAAACTGAGCGTCGAGTTCGCTAACCAGGAAGATCTCGATCGCATTCTCGGTCTTCTCGGTATCGATGATCAGGACGGAATTTAGGATCGGGTTTCGATCCTCCGTACGTGACCGACAAAGGGGCCAGCGACAGCAGTCGTTGGCCTCGTCTTCTTAGCGGTGGAATTGATCTGCCACTGCTTATTGTCTGCGGCGCCAAAGGTCGGATTTGAGGCGGATTCCGGTCCATTTCCTACTCTCGAGCGCTCCGGGATTCACGTGGTGTGTGGGGATGATGTTCCGCGTGAAACGCTGTCATGTTCACCGATATTCAAATTTGGCCTGGCAACGCCACATCGAATCGCTGGGTACTAGGGGTCCAAAGATTGCTTGGGCTGGCTGAGTTGGCATAAGACCGCTGGCCTGCGTTGGCTGATTCTGAAGCCGAAACACGATTGCAGCGCGCTTCCGTGATTGTCCGGGTCTCGTCAGGGTCGAGTGAATTCCGGAGCCGAATCGGAGCACCGGACCATACCTTCGTTTGAAGGGGATCAGAGGAGAGTTGAGACACGGTGTCCAAACTGGCGCACTTTGAACTCCTATTTTGAGGCTAACCGGACTACATCATCATTCGGGACTTACAGAGGACTACGCTGCGGGAGGTACCGTCACTCCGTGTGGATATGCAGACAGTCCGTTCCCGTCGTGGCCGGCGTTGAAGGGTGCCGATTTTTTGTTTCATGTGAAACATGTCGTGTGCACCTCTCCCAAACCGAATTGTCACGTTTCAGCTCGAGGCATGTATGTTTCCATAAGCGGTCACGGGGCTCAACTGTTCGTTGTTCCACGTGAAACTGTTAACGGTCGGTCTGCATTGTGTCTCATGTGCTCCTCCTCGCTGCTGATCCGAGACCTTTGAACTTTGTGTTTGAGCCGGACACAGAGCTCGTCCCGTTTCATGTGAAACGCCCGGATAGAGGCTAGGTGAACGAAACACGCATTGATCCCAAATTGGTATGTCGTTTGGGGCGTATTCGTCGCAGGGGTCATTGGTTTAGTCGTTCACGAAGATTGGGATTTCGCACCTTTTGAGTTTGGTTCCAAATAGGCCGTTATTCTTGCCGCTATCTGTTCTAGTTGGGCCGGACGAGACCACTGGAGTGGATGGCAGTCGTCTTTGGAGATTCAAACAGGTGTTTCACGTGGAACGCAGAAGTTGGACCGCATCTAATCGGTGTTGGTCTGCTCAAGGGTTTCACATGGAACAATTCGCCGTTTGACCAACACGGCCTCGGCAGAAACGGCTAGATCACTCGTGAACAGCTCGGTAAAGGTTTTCGACCGAAGGGAGTCGAGGTACAGCCAATGATCGAGCGGAATAGGAGGAAGCGTGAATGGCACATGACAGCGCCCGGTGACGGATCGCAAGGGTTGCCCGACAGAGCGGCAGACACATCTTCCGATCGGTGGAATGAGCTGTGGACGACTGTTCCACGTGAAACGGTTGACCCATCTTGGTTGCAACGATCGGTTGCACGATTGTCGTGCTCTGTCCGCTGCGCGTAGGAGACATATCCGGTCTTGAGCCCTGCGCCGATTTCAGCAGGCTTGATCGATGTCGAGTATCTATTCGTCCACCTAGGGGTTTGTCATTGCCTCAACGATACTTCAAATCAGGTCGGCCCCAATAGTTCGATAGTGGGCTCACCACGAGGGATCGTCAAGAATGAGAGCCTGCGGGGCTTCCCTCTGATTGGGACCGGTGGCGCGGTCATCGCCTGTTCGGAGCATGAGTCAAAGCATTGTTGGTTGAAGAGGCCGGTCCGGGCCAACGGCCAGTGGCCAGATTTCGAAGTTTAGATACATGATTTGTGGCCCACAATATGTCGCGTTCCAC
>Ga0209487_1001026_pt1 | contig 24104 bp, 23 predicted proteins | sample Poulit2012_FD_187524 | JGI IMG/M metagenome (GOLD analysis project Ga0209487, IMG submission 187524) | Agricultural soil microbial communities from Georgia to study Nitrogen management - Poultry litter 2012 (SPAdes) (version 2) | ecosystem: Environmental > Terrestrial > Soil > Agricultural land...
CATCGCTGATATATTTGATAAACAGCATGGTCAAAATATAATCTTTGTATTGTGAAGGATCGATTACTCCACGAAATGTATCGCAGGCATCCCATACGGTTTTTTTAATGTCTTGGGTTTGTATCATAATTATCAATGTTCAATTATCAATGTTCAATTATCAATGTTCAATTATCAATGTTCAATTATCAATGTTCAATTATCAATGTTCAATTATCAATGTTCAATTATCAATGTTCAATTATCAATGTTCAATTATCAATGTTCAATTATCAATGTTCAATTATCAATGTTCAATTATCAATGTTCAATTATCAATGTTTAATTATCAATGTTTAATTATCAGTGTTCAATTATCAATGTTCAATTATCAATCCTCAGTTATCAATGTTCAATTATCCTTCATCATTAATCATTAATCATTAATCATTAATCATTAATCATTAATCATTAATTATTTATCCTTCATCATTAATCATTCATCATTCATCATTAAAAACAATCGGGTTTGAAGGTATTCTTCTCGTTTTATAATTAGCTTTTGTCTTAATATTTTTTCCTTATTCAAGAGGTCATACAGCGCAGCAATATCTTTCTGAACCGCCAGTTCCGGCAAATCAATCAAAAGACTTTCTAGCTTTTTTTGACTAACATAAGGAATTAGAGAAGGTTGAAAAATATAAGTTTCTTCAATGTCCTGCTCCAGTATAGCATGCTGCATTTCACCTTTCACTCGATTATAAAAAATCCTGCTATTAGGATTGGCACTCAAAGCAGAGATGACCAGAAATGCAGGAATATTATTTTTTTTAGCCAATCGGGCAGCGGTAACGGGAATTCCAAAATCTATTTTTTTATAAGTTTCGGAATCAGGAGTTTTGGCTTTGGTAGTTCCTATACAACAAAAAATAACATCTGCTTTAAATAAGGATTCATACTTTGACAATTCAAGCAAATCAATAAGATGTTCCTCTACTTTTGGACTTTTTACTCCCGTGCTTCGACGGCTGAAAACTTTAATCAAGGAATAATCTTCATCTTTAATTAAAGCTTCTAACAAATATCTACCGGTCAATCCGGTGGCGCCTAAAAGAATAGCTGTTTTATTCATATAGTATTTAATTTTCCGGAAGTAAAAATTCCGAAAAAACCCGAAAAAACGGATTTTCCCGAAATTTATAATTTAAAAAGCAAATATATCCAATGACTACTTCATTATGCCATAGCAGAGCGACAAGCTTTTGCACATTCTCTGCAAGATTCTGCACAACGCTTACAATGCTCCATATGCTCGTGCTTTTCACATTCTTCTGCACAAGCATCACATAATTCTGCACAAATTTGTAAAAGTTTATTGGCATTTTGTGAACCTCTGGCTATAAAGGCAGCTGTCAACTGACAAATAGCTGAGCAATCTAAATCCAATTTTATACATTTAGTCAACATACTCACATCATCTTCTTCCAGACAAGCAGTTGAACAATGATGGCAGTCCATCGCACATTTGTTTAAAATTTCCAATAAGGCTTGATTCTCTTGCATTTTCATAATTTTCGATTTAGAATTAGTTCCTTCTAAAATCGGATTTTTTAAAATTCTGCTTTTCTTTTAAAGATTCTTGTCTTGCCTTTTTAAAAAAAATATTTTATAAATAAGAAACTTTTATTTTTTTGAGGAAATTAAAATTCTTAATTTCGCTTACTGAAACTTATTTTTTAGACGAATCTAAATTTATGCTGAAAGTTGAAAATCTGAGTGTCATTTATGACAATGGTTTAAAAGCTCTTGAAAAAGTCAATCTTGAAATTGCAACTCAAGGTATATGTGGAATAATTGGTCCAAATGGCGGAGGAAAAACAACTTTTATCAAAGCTCTTTTAGGATTGGTTCCTGCTAAAGGAAAAGTAAGTTTTAAGGGAAAACCCATAAAAACTTATGCTAAAAAGACTTCTTATATAGAGCAAAAAAACGCTTTGGATTTAGATTTTCCCATCAATGCACTTCAATGCGTTTTATTGGGAACCTATCCTTCTCTTGGATTTTTCAGAAGACCGGGAAACATAGAAAAAACACAAGCAAGAGAGGCTATCAAAAAAGTAGGATTAGCCGGTTTGGAAAATCGTCAAATAGGAGAATTATCGGGCGGACAATTACAAAGAGTTTTAATTGCCCGAAGTATCGTTCAGGATGCAGATTTGATTTTTTTGGATGAACCTTTTACAGGCGTAGATGTCAACAGTGAAATTATAATTATTGATTTACTAAAAGAACTGGCTGAACAAGGAAAGTCAATTTTTATGGTGCATCATGATTTGGGAAAAGTGAAATCTTATTTTAACAGAATCATTCTGATTAATAAGAAAATCATTGCTTATGGAAAAACTGAAGAAGTTTTTAATAAAGAAAATCTTCAAAAAACCTTTGATGTTCTGGACCATCCTTTATTGATGAATTAATTTTTTTTAAAATGCTCACATCTGTTTCTGTTTTTATAAATGATCTGATAGAATATCCTTTTCTGCGCCAAGCTTTAAGTACTTCTATCATCATAGGAGTGACCTGCAGCGTAGTAGGTTGTTTTATTATTTTAAGAGGATTGGCTTTGATGGGAGATGCGATTTCTCATGCTGTTTTACCGGGAGTAGCGATTTCATATCTCTTAAAAATCAGTTATTTCTTTGGAGCGATTTTCTTTGGAATTTTAGCAGCTCTGGGAATAGGTTTTGTCAAACAAAAAAGTAAAATAAAATCGGATTCAGCCATTGGCATTGTGTTTTCTGCTTTTTTAGCTTTAGGAGTTTTGATGGTCACTAAAATCCAAAGTCCTATTAACCTGCATAATATCTTATTTGGAAATGTACTGACTATTACAACGACGGACAGAATTTTAACTGAAGTTGTAGCAGGAATTGTCTTATTAAGTATTATCCTGTTTTTTAAAGAACTACAACTGACCACTTTTGATCCGGTTATGGCCAAAGCCGGTGGATTTCCTGTAAAGATGATCAATTATTCGCTCATGATAATGCTCACTTTAATCACCGTGGTATCTTTACAAACCGTGGGAGTTATTTTAGTAGTTTCTCTATTAATCACTCCGGCTTCAACAGCTTATTTACTGACTCAAAATCTTTCTTCTATGTTATGGATTTCTGCATTAACAGGAGCTTTTTCAGCCGTGACAGGATTATATTTTAGTGTAACTTATAATTTACCCTCAGGCGTTGTGATTGTTTTGACGGCTTCAGCTTTATTTATGTTGGCATTTTTATTCAATCGTAAAACCGGTCTAATCCGGAAACCATTGAAAAGGACTTCTTAATTAAAAATTATAATATGAAGAAATTCAAGAGTTTAATCTTTTATTTTATTGTTTTATTTTCATTTTTATCTTGCGAAAAGAACCATTCGAAATCAGATAATTCTTCTGAAAAAATTAAAATAATTTCAAGTTTTTCCATTCTCACAGATATTATCAATCAGATTGGAAATGATTCGGTCGAAGTACATAACTTAGTTCCTGTAGGCACAGACCCTCATGAATATGAACCTGTTTCTGAAGATATTAAATTTGCCAGCAAGGCTGATCTTTTTATTTATAATGGTTTGAATCTGGAAGGAGGTGATTCCGGCTGGTTCAAAAAACTCACAGCAACTGTCGGAGCTGATCCATCAAAAATTATAAAAGCTTCTGAAAACATTACTCCTTTATTTCTTTCAGGAAATCGGACAGAAGTCAATCCGCACTCTTTTATCAGTCCTGCTGTTGGTATGGAGATGGCAAAAACCATAGCTGAAGCATTGATTAAAGCAGATCCGGAAAATAAAAATCTTTATCAGTCTAATCTGGAAAAATATGTAAAGGATTTGAAATCCATAGATGAAAAATACCGGCAGAAACTATCTGAGATTCCCAAAGAAAGAAGAATTTTTATAGCCAGTGAACAAGCTTTTCAATATCTCACTCAGGAATACGGTTTAAAAGAAGGTTTTATCTGGTCAGTAGATACAGAAGAAAATGGCTCTCCCAATCAAATTAAAAAAGCCATTGCTTTTGTCAGGGAAAATCAACCTCCTGTTTTATTTGTTGAATCTAATGTAGATCAAAGGCCAATGCAAACCATTTCTAAGGAAACAGGAATTCCTATTTATCTTCCGCCTATTTTTAGTGATGAACTGGGAAAACCCGGAAAAGAAGCTGATTCTTATCTTTCTTATTTGGAATATAATCTGAAACACATTTATAAAGGTTTATCAGGAAAATAATTCCTTATCTTTAGACAGAACATCACCCTATTGATAAAAAAGCTATCTTTATGCCTACCTTTTGGCAAAACTGTTTATGAAATTTCTAAAATATTTAGTTTTATTTCTTCTGATCATACTTCTTGGAGCAGGGGCTTATGTCGCTTTATTAAAGAGTAATTTTGTCAGGCAGAAGGAATTCAAGATTAATGCGCCTCGCGAATTGGTTTTTCAGGAGATAAATAATTTAAGAGCCTGGAAAAACCGGATGCAGATTCCTAAAAACACTTTAGAAACTCTTTCTGAAAATACTTCAGGCGAAGGAGCTTTTTTAAAATGGGAAAATGACAGTTTAGATTTTCAATTCTATTTAGAAAACGAAGAAGTTATTTATTCTTCCAAGATCTTTCAAAGAGCTGAGGCCACAAAAGGATTGGCCAAAACCAATTATAAGATATCATGGAGTTTCCACCGAAACGAAGCCGATACTGATATTTCGGTAGAAGTTGAAATTCATTTGAATTATTGGAAAAAACTTTTTACACTTTTTAATGATCAGGCTTTGGAGGAAGATTTAAATAAGCAAACAGAAAATTTAAAACGTATAATTAAAGAAAAAATGAAGGTTTACACTATCAATGTTGACGGTGTAAAAACCACTAAAGATCAGAAATATATTTTCACTGTTCAGGCTCTAAAAAACGATCCTGAAATAGTTTATAAAAAAGCACTTGAGCAGAATAAAAATCTGGAGAAATTTTTAAAAGATTTCGATCTGCGAGCGGATGGATCGCCTTTTATAATTTACAATGAAATTGACAGAAATCATGATAATGTGATTATCTCCTTTGGAATTCCGGTGAAATTGGATCAGGATATTCTTTTAGAAGATTCACAAGCAGGAATTTTGACAGGAAATTTAAGTGGAAAACGGGTCATTAAAGCCACTTTAAAAGGAGATTATAAAAACATTCCCAAATTATGGACAGCTGTCAAAACCTATATGATTCAAAATCATTTGAAACAAGATACTGAATTAAAACCTTATGAAGTATTTAAAATTACAGAATTGGAAACTGCCAATCCGGCGGAGTGGATAACAGAACTTTTTATCCCGATTAAAGATGAAGAAGAAAACAATAATCTTCCAGCAGCACTTATTCTCTCAGACTCTGCCTTTTAAATTATGAAAAGCCCAGGACAGAACAAAAAATCCCAAACCAATTACAGAAAAGCCGATAGCATAATCAAGATATTTTAGTAAACCCAATAATATCAATGCCAATCCAATAATAAAGGAAGAAAAAGAAGCCCAGCCAAAAACTGCATTCTTGTTCATAATTTATAAATCAGTATTTTAATTTGCGCAAAGATAGTATTAAGTAAGTATAAAATTAAAGATCTGATCTCATATTCTTTACTCCAAATATTTTTTTCTTAATTATTTAATTTCCTCTTATGTTTTTTCCTAAATAATTTGGAACTATTAAATATTTCTTCCACTATATATTGAGCTAAACGTTAAAGTGTTATCAATAAGTTAAACTATCTGTATTAATTGTAAATAGATTTATTTTTTTTGAAATATACCGAAAAAAAGTGTTTATAAATCTCATTCGCCAAAGAGCCCAAATCCCTGAATAATAGAGGACTACCCTTTATAAACAAATTTTATTACATCATCCGGGCTCATAAAAAAATATGTTCAGCTATTAATTTGCTTATTTAAAAAATCTTCTTAATATGAGAATAAAAAACTAAAAATTCAAGGGCAAATTAATTTTTTTGTTAGACAATTTGTTCACATCTTTGTTGGCCTAGAAATGAAAAAACCTGTTTTCTTTACAAGGTCTTCATTCTGAACAACTTTAATTAATTTAACTCTACCCATTAAACTCTAACGCAAGAGAAGACTATGAATAAAACTGCTCAATCGGTTTGGAATAATTGCTTGTTATTTATAAAGGATAATATTTCTGAGCAAGCCTTCAAAACATGGTTTGAACCTATAGAAGCAGTAAAACTTGAAAATAATGCACTGAGCATCCAAGTACCTTCCAAATTTTTTTATGAGTGGCTGGAAGAACATTTCGTCAAACTTTTAAAAGTTTCTTTAACCCGAGAATTGGGTAAAAACGCCAGATTGGTTTATGTGATCAAAATGGAAAACCCTCAAGGTGTGAGAAGACCTTTTACGGAAAGAATTCCCAGCACCCAAAGAGAAAAAGTTTCCTCTCAGGAAATTGATGTTCCTGTAAAAACCAGAAATCCGGAATTGAGAAATCCTTTTGTTATTCCGGGCATTCAAAACATTAAGATTGATCCTCAGTTAAATCAGAATTATAGTTTTGAAAACTTTATGGAAGGTGATTCCAATCGTCTGGCAAGATCAGCAGGAATGGCTGTGGCCAATAAACCGGGCGGAACCTCATTTAATCCTTTATTGATTTTTGGAGGTGTGGGTTTAGGAAAATCTCATTTGGCACACGCTATTGGAGTGGAAGTTAAAGAAAAACATCCTGACAAAACGGTATTATATATTAGTGCTGAAAAATTTACACAACAATATATAGATTCTGTCACAAAAAATAATCGAAATGACTTTATTCATTTCTATCAAATCATTGATGTTTTAATTGTTGATGACATTCAATTATTATCCGGTAAAACAGGAACTCAGGATGTTTTCTTCCACATTTTCAATCACTTACAACAAAACGGAAAACAAATTGTTTTAACAAGTGATAAGGCTCCGGTAGATATTCAAGATATTCAACAACGTTTATTATCACGTTTTAAATGGGGACTTTCTGCGGAATTACAACATCCTGATTATGAAACTCGAGTAAAGATTATTCGACATAAATTATATCGTGATGGAGTTGAAATGCCTGAAGAAATTATTGAATATTTAGCCAATAATGTCAAAACCAATATTCGAGAACTGGAAGGAGCTATTATTTCTTTAATTGCTCATTCTTCTTTCAACAGAAGTGAGATCGATTTAGAGCTTGCTCAAAGTGTGGTTAAAAACTACGTAAAAAACACAAAAAGAGAAGTTTCCATAGATTATATTCAGAAAGTTGTCAGTGATTATTTCCAGATGGATGTAGAAACTTTACAATCAAAAACCAGAAAAAGACATATTGTACAGGCTCGTCAGATTGCGATGTATTTTTCTAAAAAACTCACCAAAGCATCTCTGGCAAGCATAGGTTCTCAAATTGGAAAACGGGATCACTCTACGGTTTTACATGCTTGTAAAACTGTTGACAACCTCTCTTCTACTGACAGACAGTTTAGAAAATACGTTGAAGATCTCAACAAAAAATTAACTCAATCATGAAAAAAGTATTAATGATTTGCTTAGGCAATATTTGCCGCTCTCCTTTAGCGGAGGGGATTTTACAATCTAAAGTAGATCCGGAAAAAGTATTTGTAGATTCAGCCGGAACCTCTAATTATCATATAGACAAAGCTCCTGATGAACGTTCGATTGATGTGGCCCGAAAAAACAAACTCGACATTTCCGGTCAGCGTTGTCGTCAATTTGTGATTTCTGATTTTGATGAGTTTGATTATATATATGTAATGGATCAATCGAATTATGACAACATCATCAAATTAGCCAGAAATGAATCAGATAAAGAAAAGGTATTTCTAATCTTAAATGAATTATACCCGGGAGAAAACCGTGAAGTACCCGATCCTTATTATGGAGGTCCGGAAGGTTTTGATAAAGTATATAAAATGCTGGATGAAGCTACCGATATCATAGCTGAAAAAATTCAATAAGCAATTTGAAATCCAATTCTTCAACACCCGGAAAATTATTTCTCATTCCAACAACTTTAGGAGAAGGATCCTGGCAGGAAGTTTTGCCTGTTTATGTACAACAGAAAATTAGTGTTTTACAGGATTTTATTGTAGAAAATGAAAAAACAGCCAGAAGATTTATTAAAGAAATTTGTCCTGAAAAAGTTCAGGCTGAATTAAAGATACACACACTTAATAAATTCACTGAGGCTTCTGAACTACCCCAATTTCTCCAGGCTTGTGAAAGAGGTGAAGATATGGGGCTGATGAGTGAAGCCGGTTGTCCGGGAATTGCTGATCCGGGAGCTAAAATCGTTCAGCTTGCTCATCAGAAAAATATTCAAGTTGTTCCTTTAGTCGGACCATCTTCCATTCTTTTAGCCATGATGGGCAGTGGATTAAATGGACAAAACTTTTCTTTTCATGGATATTTGCCTATCGACAGAAATCAAAGAAGAAATACTTTAAAACAGCTGGAAAGAATTTCCTTAGAAAACAATCAGGCTCAGATTTTCATTGAAACACCTTATAGAAATAATGCGCTTTTCTCTGATTTAAAAAGGAATCTTCATAATTTCACCAAATTATGTATTGCCTGTGAACTCACCTTAGAAACAGAATATATCAAAACAAAAAGCATAGCTGAATGGAAAAAAGAAAAGCCGGATTTACATAAAAAACCGGCTATCTTTATCATTCAGAGATTTTCTTGATAATTAAACTTGTTGTTGCTTAAACTTTTGATTTCGCTGCAGTTTCAGACCTGCATTTTTATCAGCTTTAATTTCAGATAAATCATAACCTTCAAATCTTTTCAGATACTGCTTTACCTGTGTCCCAAAGGCATCTGCTACATCTCTTGAACCATTGGAATGAAGGAATCTTTTAATTCCACCGGGGCCGGCTAAATGAGCTGCAGCCAGAATTCCTGATTCTGTCACCATTACTCCACCAATTACTTTACCTGAATATTGAGCAATTTCTTTTCTGAGTAACCATTTGTTTCGGGAGGTAAAAGCATAAAAAGCTTCTTCCTGAAGTTCAGGTTTATGAATAAAATCTTTTGTATCAAATATTCCAATAGAAGCCAGAGCGCTTTTTCCAAATTGGTATTTTCCCATATAACCAAACTTATTGACCAAATGGTAATATCCACGCGATTCTGAATACCCAACAGCTTCTTTAAATCCGAAATAATCTTTCTGAAGAACCGGCAGATTTAATTGAGTAGAATCAACTGTAAAAAACAAATCCATATCCAGATCTTCTTCAACTTCAGGTCTTACCAATTCAGCGAATTCTTCACCAGCCTCAACTTCTTCCTTTTTGGAAAAGGAAAACAATAAACCCACCAAAATCAATGGTATAATTGAAATTCTTAGGATTTTCTTTTGCACTAAATTAATTTTACAAAGGACTTTTATATGTTTTTAAATAAAAACTGCCTTTGATTTAAGTGGGGCAAAATTACAATATATTCACAAAAAACAAGCGGTTTAAGTATTTTTTTAGACTTTCAATTGAATTATGATTTTAATTTTCTCCGGACTCTTCCTCATTAAATATCTAAAAATCAACTTTCCCGGGTTTTTTCCGTGTTTTTAAAATAATCTTTTGACTTCCTGTTCTTTTCAAAGTTAATAAGCTTCCTATATTTATTAGAAAACATTATTTTTGCCTGAACCCTTTAAAAATTCTAAGATGAAAATATTTGCTCCGGAAAAATGGAAAGAAGCTGTTGAACAAGACCAGCAGGCAAAAATTTTAGATGTGCGTTCTGCAGACGATTTTGAAGAAAAACACATTCCGGGTGCTATATTAGCAGATGTTCAGGATCCACAGGCCTTTATGAAAAAAATAGAGAGTTTTGACAAGAATAAAAACTATTACATTTATTGCAATTCCGGAAATCGTGGAGAACAAGCTTGTATGGTGATGGAATTTAATGGTTTTTCAAATACGTATAACTTAGAAGGAGGTCTTGAAAACTGGGAAGGTGAAACCGTTTAGATATTCAAAAATACATTCCGAAAATTCCTCTTCATTTTAAAGTTAAATATTTACTTTTCTTTCTTTAATGTCCCGGGCATTTTTTAATTTTCAGCAAAACATAAAATTATGTCAGGAGAAACACTTGTTATTGGTGCTTCAGAAAATGAAGCTCGTTATTCCAACAAAGCCATTCGCGCTTTGAGAAATCACAATCATTCTGTAAAAGCTATAGGTTTACGTAAAGGAAAAGTTCTGGATGTGGAATTTGATAAAGAGAAAAAAGATTTCCAAAACATTGAAACTGTTACCTTATATGTTGGTCCTAAAAATCAACCTGAATATTATGATTATATAGTGAGTCTTAAACCCAAGAGAGTTATTTTCAATCCGGGAACTGAAAACGAAGAGCTTTATAAGATTTTAAAAGAAAACAATATTGATTATGAAGAGGCTTGCACTTTAGTTATGTTGAGTACGAATCAATATTAACCCTAAAAAAGCAAGCAATCCATTCAAAATCAAAATAAAAAAGCCGAATTCAAAATTTAAGTAATTCGAGCAAAGTTCACTTATTATATAACCTAAAACAGGTGATGCAACCGCTATAAAAGGAACCCATTTATCCCGAACTTTCCATTTGGTAAATAATCCGAAAGAGTACATTCCCAACAAAGGACCATAAGTATAACCTGCAAAAACAAAAAGTTTAGCTATAACGGATTCATCTGCTATTAAGTATCTGAAAATTAATATTACCGCAATTAAGGTAAGAGAAACTAATTGATGAACTCTTTTTCGGATTTTGACTTGTTTTTCTTTTGAATAATTTTTTTCAATATCGAGAATATCAATACTGAATGAAGTAGTTAAAGCAGTGAGAGCACTATCTGCACTACTATAAGCTGCAGCTATTAATCCTAAAATAAATAGAACCGCAACAGCAAAACCAAATTCCCCGGAGGAAGCTAAAATGGGATAAAGCTGATCACCATAAGCTTCTATTCCATTTGTTCGGGCATAAACAGTTAATAGCAAACCCAGTACTAAAAAGACAAAATTGACAATAACCAGCACAATGGTAAACCAGAACATATTTTTTTGAGCATCTTTTAAAGTACGACAAGTAAGATTTTTTTGCATCATATCCTGGTCAAGTCCGGTCATAACAATGGCTATAAAAGCTCCACTTATAAATTGTTTGACAAAATGATCACCTGATTTCCAGTCATCAAAAAAGAAAATTTGACTCAGTTCGCTTTGAGAAACATAAGTAACCAATTCGCTGCCGGCCAATCCCAAATCTGAAGAAACATAATAGACAGTAACTCCCACAGCCACCAGCATAAACAAGGTTTGCAGAGTATCTGTCCAGACGATGGTTTTTATTCCACTTCTAAAAGTATAAAGCCAGATGAGTAAAATTGTAATGGTAACTGTAGCCCAAAAAGGAATATTCATATCATCAAAAATCAAAGTCTGAAGAACTACTGCTACCAGATACAACCTAAAACTTGATCCTACAACACGCGATAATAAAAAGAAAGAAGCACCGGTTTTATAAGAAGCTCTCCCAAATCTTGATTCGAGATAAGTGTAGATAGAAGTAAGATTCATCCGATAATAGAGAGGCAGAAGCACGGTTCCAATCACAGCATATCCAACAATATATCCTAAAACAACCTGGAAATAACTAAATTTAGAAGCTTCCACCCAACCCGGGACCGAGATAAAAGTCACTCCGCTCAGAGATGCTCCGATCATTCCAAAAGCAACAAGATACCAGGGTGATTGTTTACTGGCCTGAAAAAAATCTTCATTGCTTCCATTTTTTCCGGTGAAATAAGATATTAAAATCAACAAACCGAAATAGAGCAAAATCAGAATCAGAATATGTATGGGCTGCATAAAACTCGTGAATTAAAGAGTAGATTTTAAAAATAAATTTGTTTGCGAAAATTAAAATCTTTTCCGGGATTCAAAAAACCTTAATCTTGCTGCAGAATCAACTCTAATTATCAATATTAAAAATTTTAATTTTCCGCAAAGTACGAACTCCTCAGAAATAACTGCTAAGAAATTAAAAAACCATAAATTTGCGACATGGAATTTTCATCAAAACTTTTAGAAAACGCTGTTTCAGAATTGAAACAACTCCCCGGGATTGGCAGAAACACAGCTTTGAGATTGGCTTTGCATTTGCTGAAACGCCCGGAAGAACAGTCTTTACAATTAGCTAAAGCGATTACCGAATTGCGCACCCGGATCAAGTTCTGTAAAATTTGTCATAATATCAGTGATACTGAGGTTTGCGAAATTTGTAAAAATCTGAATCGCGATCATCAGCTAATATGTGTGGTAGAAGACATCAGAGATGTGATGGCTATTGAAAACACTGCTCAATTCAGAGGAGTTTATCATGTTTTAGGAGGAAAAATCAGTCCGATGGACGGAGTAGGTCCTTCTGATTTAAATATTTTTTCCCTGGTTGAAAGAGTAAAGAAAGACCAGGTCAAAGAAATTATTTTTGCTTTAAGCAGCACCATGGAGGGAGACACCACCAATTTTTATATTTATAAACAACTGGAAGGTTTACCGGTCAAAACTTCTACTATCGCTCGCGGAATTGGTGTGGGAGATGAGCTGGAATATGCAGATCAAATCACTTTAGGACAAAGTATCGTACAAAGAATTCCTTTTGAAAATTCTCTTAAACAATAAACAGAAGTGCAACTTTCAGTTATTATACTAAATTATAAAGTTCCTTACCACCTTTTACTTTGTCTGGAAAGTGTGCAGAGAAGTCTGAAAGGAATGGAGGCAGAAATTATTGTAGTTGACAATAATTCTCAGGATGAAAGTTGTGAATGGGTTGAGAAGTTTTTTCCACAGGTAAAACTCATAGCAAATTCCGGCAATGATGGTTTTAGCAAAGGAAATAATATAGGAATAGACGAAGCTCAGGGAAAATATATCTGTCTTTTAAATCCTGATACGGTAATAGGCGAAAATACTTTTAAAAATTTACTTGAATTTGCAGAAAACCATCCTGATTTTGGAAGTATAGGCCCTAAGCTTATAGATGGAAGAGGAAGATTTTTACCGGAAAGCAAAAGAAATATTCCTACTCCAAAAATCGCATTGAAAAAATTGCTTTTCAATGGAAAAAGCTATTATTCAGAATTAGATGAGAACGAAAGCGGAGCTGTTGAAATTCTTGCAGGGGCTTTTATGCTGATGAGAAAAGACAGGTATTTTGAAGTTGGAAAACTGGATGAGGATTATTTTATGTATGGAGAAGATATTGATTTAAGTTATAAATTTCTCAAAGCAGGTTATCAAAATTATTATGTTGGCAGTGAACCGGTTCTTCATTTTAAAGGAGAAAGTTCGGCTAAAGACGAAGTTTATAGAAAGAGATTTTACGATGCGATGATGATTTTTTATCAAAAGCATTTTCAAAAAAATATTTTCTCACGTTATCTTGTTCAATTGGGATTGAATTTAGCTAAAATGACTCATGGCTGGAGACAACCGGCAAAACCTGAAGAAGAGCTAATTTATGGGTTTTTATGTATCGATTATAATCCTCAGTTAGCTGTAAAATTAGAGAAGAAATTTCAGGTTGAAGTCCGGATAATTAAACCGGAAGAAGTGGAACAAAAAAATCCTGAAGAAGAGTTTATTATTTTTAATGCAGAAACTTTGTCTTATCAAAAAATTCTCCACCTGATTCAACTTCTTGGCAAACAAGATAATAAATTCAGAATCAAACCTATGGGTTTCAAATTCTTTTTGGGAAGCGATCATACTTTAACTCAGGGTGAAGTGCTTCAGTTGTAGGAAGTTTTAATACTAACAGGTGTCTTTTTTCTATTTTAAAGTTAAATTATTCCATAAAAAACTCAATTAGGAATTCAACTTTATTCTTTTCTAATAAAAACAAGTATATTTACGCCCAGATAATCATATTAATTTCACTTTATCATGAAAAATTTAAGATTTGTAACCCTTATTTTACTCGCGATTGTTTTTATCAGCTGCAGCAGTGACGATGACAATGGCAGCCAAAAGTTAACCAAAGAAAATTTTGTAGGTACTTATCAATTGAAATCCTATTCCAGCACTGAAACTAAAAAATCTAAAGTAGAAGGGTTTACAATAGAAACCAAAACCACTTCTGAAGGAGATACTTTTAATTTAACCTATGATTTTGCCAATAACAATGAAGTGACCTTGAATGGAAATTTCAGAATTACCCAGGTAAAAAAACAAGGAAATAACACTTCTGACACTACTTTTATTGTGAACCATAATGAAGAAAAATTAAATTATAATCTTCAATCAGAGCAAAAGCGTTTGAAAATTGACGGAAAAGATTATGATGTAAAGAGATTTAACGCTAATGGTTTTGAACTTCATCATTCAGAAAAAACATCAGACGGAGAAGGAAACTCCAGAGAATATGAAGAAAAAATGAGATTTTCTAAATAAAATTTTTATTCTTTTTTTTTTAAAAACCGTTTCAGAGAAAATTTGAGACGGTTTTTATTTTGGTTTTAAATCCAAAAAAGTAAACTGTGTATCCCAATTATTGGGTTCTTTATAACAATCAGACTGATCGTTTTTTTTCTTATTTGAAGGTTGATATTTTTTATAAACAAGTTTTCCTTTCTTAAATAAAACAGGGTTTTTAAAAAGAGGTCCGTCAAAAACAAATGTGTGAAATTCCCCGTTTTCTCCACAAGGATCTACTTCAGCAGGTAAGTCTTTTATAAAATCTTCATCAATTATTCTTCCGCAAAAAGATTCATCTAAAACCTGATTATTGACTACAACGACCATGGCTTTATAACCGGCTTCAATAAATTCCTGTATTAATTCTAAAGTATTTCTTCCCCATAAAGGAAAAACAGCTTTCATCCCGATCTTTTGCAGTTGAGTTTCACGGTATTTTTTTAAATCAGCTAAAAGAATATCTCCAAAAACACTATGAGTGAATCCTTGTTTTTTAAATTTATCAAGATGTTGATTCATCATGAGATTATATTCTTCCAAAGGAATATTGGGCTTCAAAAAAATCGGTTCCAGAGAAAGATCTAAACTTTCAGCTTGTTGTTCAATCAGCTCTAAAGGCAAGCCATGCATATTTACTCTTTGGTTTTCACTATTAAAAGTGGTGAGCAGCTTTTCTATAGAAAAATCTTTTTGATTTTTTAAAGTATGCAAGGCAAATAAGGCATCTTTTCCTCCACTCCAGTTTAAAAAACTCTTTTTCATCTTATTAAAAAACTTTGAATAGCTAAATCATAACCCTTCATTCCAAATCCTGAAATCACGCCTTTGGTATGTGGAGCTGTAAAGCTTTTTGATCTGAATTCTTCCCTGCCAAAAATATTGGAAATATGAACTTCAATTACAGGAATGGAAATAGCTTTAATGGCATCCGCAAGAGCAATACTTGTATGTGTGTAAGCAGCTGCATTTAAAACAATCGCATCAAACAGATCTTCAGCTTTCTGTAATTCATTAATTAATTCTCCTTCAATATTGGATTGGAAATAGCTTAAATGAAGATCAGAAAATTTTTCTTTTAATTTTTCAAAATAATCTTCAAAACTGATTTTTCCATAAATTTCAGGTTCACGTTTCCCCAATAAGTTGAGATTAGGTCCGTTTATAATCAGGATTTTCATATTGCAAATAATTAAATCTAAAGGTAAAAAATTCTTATAAAAAGGTTTTAATAAACCATCAGTAATAAGTTCGGGTAAATAATCCGCTTAATGTTTGAAAATCAAGGGTGACAATAAATCGTATGTTTTTCTGATAATCAGACTTTCCGGGCTCCCATCCCAAATTTGAATAAACCGGGAAAAAGAGTTCAAAATAATCCTGCACAAGACTTAAGCGGATTCCGGAATCATAACGAACTTTCATACCGTGGTTTTTATTTTTTATCATTCCCGCATCTGCATACAAATAAAAGATATCTCTGTATAAAGAAAAACCGGAATTCAGCGTTATCAGCCAACTGTTTGCAAAATGAGGTGCTAATTTAGATTTAAATCCTCCTTCGGATTCTATAAATTGCTGACTAAAAATTCCGCTGCTTTCACTTCTTCCATAATAATTATAATCAAACATATAATCTGTCGGCCGATCTAAACCAAAACTGAAATAATCCGAAGACTCATCTGTTTTGTTGTGTAAAAATGTTCCTGCGAAAAACCTTAGCTCAAGTTGTTTATTGTTTAAAAACAACTTTCGGTATTTGGCCATAAAAGAAAGTTTACTGAATTTTTTTCCCTGCTGATAATCCAGATAAGAGGAATAATTTTCTATCAGGTTTTTGTTTGAATAAATATAACGGATATTAAAAACATTATAATTAGGTTGATTTAATTCGGTGAATTCAGGTTTATCCCGATGAACATATACATTTCTAAACATCAAATATTGACGTTCTTTATTTCTCAGATCTCTGTGTCTCCATCTGAAAGTGATATTTGGAGAAAGCCGATGATAGAATAAACCGGGAGCAAAATTATATCTGTGTCCTATCAATCCGAAGTTGATATTGCTGAGGTTTTGATTCCGGAATTGTTTGTTGTAAATCAGGTTTAACCGACCTACCAAATCATTACTTTTAAAACCATATTGAGGAGTCAGATGATAAGTAAATCTTTTTGGTAAAATGGTCTGATTGGAAATTCTTGAACCTAAAACAAAACCATCATAATAATTGTAAGAAAACTCAGGCATTAAGAAAAACTGGGTGTAGCGAGGATCTTCCACATCTGTAAGCAATCGGAATTGAACAGGTTTTCTCAGTAATCCTTTTACTTTTTTATAATTTTTTCTTCTATTGATTTCAGGAATTACATTTTCATGATTTAGAGCGATATGGTGAATTTCACCCTTGGGTATTTTAATTTGCTTTTCTTTTCCGATATCCTCTATCCAGGTTTTGAAAAGAATCTTTTTTCGGTTTTTAGAAATTCCATAAAGTGAAACCGGCATAGTGTTTTTCTCTTTGTTCTTTATAGTAATTTCTAAACTGTCTTTTTTTTCTTTTACTGTTTTTAATTGGAAATCAATTCTTTTATTAGTTTGAACAAATTCATCAAAAAACCAATCTATATTCTTCTGATTTTTATTAGATAAAATTCTTTTAAAATCTTCAGAACGGGCTTTCTTTAACTGATAAGTCTGATAAAATTCTTTTATGGAAATCTCTAAAGTTTCATCTTCCAAAAAATCATTTAAATATCTGAATCCTAATCCTGCTTTATAGGGATTGGCTATTTCCTGGTTAAACTTCACCAAAGAATCTTTACTAAAATCAAGAGGCTGATCTAAGTTCAGACGATTCATATTGGTAAAAAACAGATTGTATCTCGAATTGAAATCCAGTTCAGCTAAATGTGACCAGCGAAGACCAAAAAATTTACTGAGATTTCCAATAAGTTTTTCATCCGGATAATATTGATCAACATATTCCATCATCAAATAAAACTGAATGGCATTAAGAATCCACTCCTCTTTTCTGCGATCAATTTGCATAGAAGAAGTAATATAATTTCGAGTGATGGTTTTTAATAATTTTAAATCATATTGAAAATAATTAGGAAAAGGTCTGATAAAATCCGGAAGTTGATTTAATCCATAAATCGGGCTGCTCTGATAATCTGCTTCACTTATAAAAAGTTTTTCATGTGGATATTTTCCAAGCTTTTCATCCAGAAAATCCAGAATCCTTTGAACAATAACTTCTCTGACATCATAAGGCAAATCTTCTTCTTCAATATCTGAAATTAAAGTAGTGAAAGGAGTTTTATAAATTTCAAATAGATTACTATGAGTAATGGATAATTTTAAGTTATTATATTTTTTAGCCTGAAGTTCAATTTCTTTATAAAAAGCAGAAGAAGGAATTTCCTGTTGATTCATACCTGAATATATTTTATACTCAGGAGGAATTTTCATTAAAATCTTCAAATTACTCAAAGGCAAATATTGATCATCTAAATTTTGATGACTATAGAGATGCCAGTATTTATCATAAACAGCAGGCATAATAAGCCAATTGTTCAGATGAAAATCTCCTTCAGCATGCACACCAAAACCGGTTATCCATTCCTCAGGAATTCTTAAAGTGTATTGAAGTTGAATATTTAAAGTTTCTCCGGGAAGAAGAGGTTTTTCCAGATTTACCTTTATGATATCCAACTGATTTTCCAGTCTTTCCCATTGAAGATGGTGATCTTTATCTTTGATAACATCAATTCTTGTTTCTCCTCTCTCTGATTGATTGGAAAAATGAAAACGACGCAAATAATGAGAAGAATAATGTTTTCCTAAAGGAGAAGTTTTACTGCTGAAAGCGTGATTCCAGTCGTTGAGGTAAATTTCATGTAGGGCATCATGACTTTCATTAAAATAGGAAATTTCTTGTTTTACTGAAAGCGTTCTTGAGCCCGGACTAAAGAAAGCTTCTGCCTGAATATCAATCTGAGCATAAAGTCGAGGATGAAGAAAAACCAAGAGGATAATAAAGACACCAAGCTTATTCCTTAAAAGAAATTTTAAAAATCCATCCTTCGGCACAGTTGAAAAATTAATTAAAACCTGTTCCTTCAAGAACATTCCCGGCAGGATTTAAATTAGAAATTTGGTTGAAGTTCATAATGTTTATAAAACTCATTGATAATATCAACCACTTCTTCAGCCGTATCTACCACTTGCAAAAGATCAATATCTCCGGGGCTTATATTCTGATATTCTTCTTCCAAAACTTTTTTGATCCAGTCTAAAAGTCCGCTCCAGTAACTTCTGCCCACTAAAACAATAGGAAACTTATTTATTTTGTTTGTTTGAATTAAAGTAACAGCCTCAAAAAGTTCATCCAAAGTTCCAAATCCTCCCGGCATCACAACAAAACCTTGTGAATATTTCACTAACATTACTTTTCTTACAAAGAAATAATCAAACTCAACATTTTTATCTTTATCTATGTACGGATTTTGATTTTGTTCAAAAGGCAGATCAATATTTAATCCTACAGAGGTTCCTCCTGCATTATAAGCTCCTTTATTTCCGGCCTCCATAATTCCGGGACCTCCGCCTGTGATGATTCCGTAACCATTTTCTGCAATTTTTTCTGCAATTTCTGTAGCTAATTTATAATTAGGATGATCAGGCTGCGTTCGAGCTGAACCAAAAACGGTCACACAAGGACCAATTTCACTCATGCGTTCATAACCCTGAACAAATTCGCTCATAATTTTAAACAAAGCCCAGCTGTCATTGGCTTTGATTGCACTCCAGTTTTTATTGGGTTTACCTTTTTTTGGTTTATATTTCTCCATGAATTTTCAATGTTTTCGTTATTTATTCTTCCTACAAAATTAAGTCATCTCACCGGTTTAGACACAACAAGTCTGTTTTTTAATGAAACAGGAAAAAATCTAAACAAATTCTGCAAATTTTTGAGACAGAAATAAGTTTCCCGGAAATCTGTAAAAAGCGAAACAACTTACATAATTTTTAATAAACCACAATAGATTTTTAAATGGGATCAACTTTCACTTAAAGCGGATTTATACTTTTAATTCTTCCCTAAGATAGGCAGCAGTATATCCTTTATTTTTTTTGACAATTTCCTCCGGCGTTCCCTGAGCGATAATTTTTCCGCCGTTTTTTCCACCTTCAGGTCCCATATCAATAATATAATCTGCCAGCTTGATAACATCTAAATTGTGCTCGATAATTAAAACAGTATTTCCTTTATCTGTCAGTTCATTTAAAACTTTCATCAACACCCGAATGTCTTCAAAATGCAATCCTGTAGTGGGTTCATCTAAGATATAAAAAGTTTTTCCTGTGGAAATTTTTGATAATTCTGAAGCTAATTTCACCCTTTGAGCCTCTCCTCCTGAAAGTGTTGTACTTTGCTGTCCTAAAGTGATATAACCCAAACCGACTTCGTTTAGAGTTCTCAATCTTCTGTGAATATTAGGAATATGTTCAAAAAAAGAAGTTGCCTCTTCTACTGTCATTTCTAAAACATCACTGATAGATTTTCCTTTATAACGTATTTCTAAAGTTTCTCTGTTAAATCTTTTTCCATGACACACTTCACATTCCACTTGTACATCAGGAAGAAAATTCATTTCAATGACTTTTAATCCTGCTCCTTTACAAGTTTCACAACGTCCTCCTTTGACATTAAAACTAAATCGTCCGGGTTTATATCCTCTCATTTGGGCTTCCGGCGTTTGAGAATAGATTTTTCTTATTTCATCAAAAGCTTTGGTATAAGTGGCCGGATTCGACCTGGGAGTTCTACCGATGGGAGATTGATCGATGGCTATAACTTTGTCTAAATGTTCCAAACCTTTAATGCTTTTGTAAGGTTTGGCTTCTTTTACTCCGTGAAAATAATGATTGTTTAAAATCGGATAAAGAGTTTCATTAATTAAAGTAGATTTTCCACTTCCTGAAACACCGGTTATCAAAATCATTTCACCTAAAGGAAATTTTACATTGACATTTTTTAAGTTATTTCCTGAAGCTCCTTTTAATTCAATAAATTCTCCATTTCCGGATCTCCTTTTTTCAGGTATTTCTATCTTTTTCTTTCCGCTTAAATAATCGGCTGTTAAAGTATGATGACTTTTAATTTCCTCCGGTGTTCCTTCGCTGATAATTTCTCCTCCGTGTTTTCCGGCGAAAGGTCCTAAATCAATAACATAATCAGCATTTTCTATCATTTCTTTATCATGCTCAACAACAATGACTGAATTGCCTACATCTCTGAGATTTTTAAGAGAATCTATCAGTTTATCATTATCTCGTTGATGAAGCCCAATACTGGGTTCATCTAAAATATAAAGAACGCCCACCAACTGAGAACCAATTTGAGTAGCCAGGCGGATTCTTTGAGCTTCTCCTCCTGACAAGGTTTGAGAACCTCTTCCTAAAGTAAGATAATTCAAACCTACATCCAGCAAAAATTGTAATCTGGTGCTGATTTCTTTGATAATCTCCTCTCCTATCTTCCACTGACTTTCAGTCAATTTTTCAGGAAGTTCTTCAAACCATTGTTTGAGTTCTGAAATATCTTTATCTGAAACTTGTCCAATATTCAGATTGTCAATCTTAAAAAATAAACTTTCTTTTCTTAAACGACTTCCATGACATTCAGGACAAGTAGTTTTGACCATATAAGATCTTGCCCAGCGTCGAAGACGGGTGTTATTATTATTGTAATAAGTATGTTCTATAAAATTTGCTATCCCCTCAAAATCAATTTTATAATTTCTTTTTACTCCTAATTCTGCAGATTCTATTTCTAATTTTTCCTTACCTCCATAAAGAATCATATTCAATCCTGCCTGCGGAATATCCTTAATTTTATCTGTCAGTTTAAAACCATATCGCTCAGCAATGAGTTCAAGTTGTTTAAACATCCAATTTTTTTTAGGTTCCCCATAAGGTGCCAAACCTCCTGATTGGATGGATTTATTTTTATCGGGAATTATTTTTTCTTCCAGAATTTTATATAAAGTTCCTATTCCATCACAGGTCGGACAAGCTCCTTTGGGAGAATTAAAAGAAAAAGTATTAGGCTCGGGATTGGGATAGGAAATTCCACTGACAGGATCCATCAAAGAACGGCTAAAATAACGGGGTTCTTTTTTTCCATGTTCTAAAATCATTAAAACATCATCACCCTGACTCATAGCCGTGTCAATACTTTCTAAAAGTCTTTTATCCTGCTGATCATCTTGTTCTATTTTAAGACGATCAATAACGATTTCAATATCATGGGTTTTATATCGATCCAGTTTCATACCTTTTTCGATATCCCGAATTTCTCCGTTCACACGAACTTTTACAAAACCTCTTTTTGCTATTTGTTCAAATAAATCACGATAATGTCCTTTTCTGGAACGAATAACAGGAGACAGAATATTGATTCTTTTTTCTGCAAAATCTTTTTTAATAAGATCTTTAATTTGCTCATCGCTATAGCTGATCATCTTATCTCCGGTCTGATAGCTATAAGCTTCTCCAATGCGAGCGAATAAAAGTCGAAGGAAGTCATAAATTTCAGTAATCGTTCCCACTGTACTTCTGGGACTTCTTCCTGTAGTTTTTTGTTCGATGGCAATCACCGGAGAAAGACCTTCAATTTTATCAACATCAGGTCTTTCCATCCCTCCTAAAAACTGCCGCGCATAAGCAGAAAAAGTTTCTATATATCGTCTTTGTCCTTCAGCGTAAATGGTATCAAAAGCCAGGGAAGATTTTCCGGAACCGGAAAGCCCTGTAATCACTACTAATTTATCCCGGGGGATGCTAACATCAATATCTTTAAGATTGTGCTCTTTCGCTCCGAGAACTTCTATTTGATCTTCAAATTTCGTCATAATATCAGCCTGCAAAGTTATTCAAATTGAACCAAGGAAGCTGAAAGAATAAAGAAAGAATTAACTATAAGTTGTCCAAAAAACAGATTGAAGTTTCTTAATAAGTTTAAATGTAAGAATCTATTCATCAATTTTTTAAAATCTTTCTTTCAAATTTTGAGAGGTGGGTTTTTTGGTTTTTCTTTTTTTCCCCGGATTTCGACTTGATTATACCGCAAAGGACCGCCGAGAAGCAGAGAGTCGCAGAGAAAACTTCATGTTCTAAAAAGAAATTAAAAATTACGTTAAAATGTTAACTTTTTTCCTTAGGTTTGGGTTTAAATGATTACAAAAATTTATTTCTGCTAAGGATCGGGAATAAGCATATTAGGCTACTTATGAATAAAAACATACTTCTACTTTTGACAATCCTAATTATTTTTAGTTGCGGGACACAGAAGTCCTATCCGGACTATGTTTTAGGAATCAATGAAAACAGTGAAAAAAAGAGTTTTGATAAAGACAGTCTTCATATTTTAACTCCGGCAATTGAAATTTACAAAAGAGTAAGAGATATTAGTTATAGTCAGTATGGTGATAGAGAGGATGTTAAAAAATTTGTTATTGAAACTTTGAAATCTGAATTGATTAAATCCGAATATTATGAGTTGAAACTAATGTCAGAAGACTATTCATCTGTTAATGAGGTTCTTGAAGTAATCACATATCACAAATATAAAAACCCGGAATGGATTGTTAGAGCACCGGAAGAAATTTTAATAAACGAAAAAAAGTATACGCTTCTGGTTACAATGACAGCACGTTATGGAACAAGAAATAATGGAGTAATCTATTATTGTGTTATAAATAACGAGGATAAAATTTTTGAATTCGTGAACCGATATGAATTTAATGGAAGTCCATTAAATAAAAAACAAATGAAAAAAAGAATTCAAAAAGCAATAACAAAAATAACCAATCCACATTAATTTGTGAAATACTAAGTAGTTTGGTTGGTTTTTTCGGAAAGACAAAATCCGCGTCATCCGCCTTCTATTCTCAGCAACCTTTTGCGCAACTTTGCGGACCTTTGCGCAACTTAGCGTAATATTCTATACCGCAAAGAACCGCCGAGAAGCAGAGAGTCGCAGAGAAATTTTGTGCAGTTTTACCTGCTAAAGTAATAAAGTTTTAAGTTCTTTTTCCACATCATCATACTGGTAGAGAAACTTTAATAAAATAACTTTTCAATTAATAAAATCCGCGTACATCTGCAAAATCCGCGTCATCCAGGTTCTATTCTCAGCAACCTTTTGCGCAACTTTGCGGACCTTTGCGCAACTCAGCGTAATAAACTATACCGCAAAGGACCGCCATGAAGCAGAGAGTCGCAGAGAATTTTGTGTGATTTTACCTGCTAAAGTAATAAAGTTTTAAGTTCTCTTTCTACATCATCATATTTCCCGGCAGAGAGAAACTTTAATAAAATAACTTTTCAATTAATAAAATCTGCGTACATCTGCAAAATCCGCGTTCTATTCTCAGCAACCTTTGCGCAACTTTGCAGACCTTCGCTCAACTCAGCATAATATTCTATACCGCAAAGGACCGCCGAGAAGCAGAGAGTCGCAGAGAATT
>Ga0209487_1001027_pt1 | contig 24104 bp, 19 predicted proteins | sample Poulit2012_FD_187524 | JGI IMG/M metagenome (GOLD analysis project Ga0209487, IMG submission 187524) | Agricultural soil microbial communities from Georgia to study Nitrogen management - Poultry litter 2012 (SPAdes) (version 2) | ecosystem: Environmental > Terrestrial > Soil > Agricultural land...
ACGAGGCCCGGCCCCAGCCCGAGCACGAGCTGGCGCTGAAACGACTGCGCACCCGGCACGAGGTGATGGTGATCCAGGTCGGTGACGCCGTGCCGACGATGTTCGGCGACCAGCCGATCGACGATGTGGACGTGCACCTGGAGATCCCCGAGTACATGCGCTCGGACAAGGCGCTGGCCGCCGAGGCCCGCGCCGTGGTCGAACAGCGGCAGGAGGACGTGCGCACGCTGCTGCGCCGGCAGGGGGTGCAGGGGGTCGTCGCCACCAGCGAGGACCAGCTCATCGACGCCCTGATCGACCTGCTGCGGAGGCAACGCCGTGTTCGCCACTGAGCAGCTCCGGACCACGGCGAGCTCCGCCGTCGAGCATGGGGACAGCACGGCCCTACCAGGGCCTGTGCTGGCTGCGCCGATCAACGAGCCGGTGCCGCCGGCTGCCTACTCCACCTGGGTGTGGATCGTGGGCCTGGTGCTGCTGGCGCTGATCGCCGCCTGGTACTGGTTCGTCTTCTACCACACCCGCAAGCGTCCGGCCCGGGACGAGTCGGGCCGCGGGGACGCCTACGCCTCGCTGCGCACCTCCTCGCTGAAGGAGGTGGATGCTGCCGAGACCAGGTACCGCGAGGGCGAGGCCGACCTGCGCAACCTGCACCTGGACCTTAACCACATCCTGCGCGAGTTCGCCTCCGGCCGGCTGCGGATGGATGCGAGCTCGTTGACCGTCGGTGAGCTCGCCACCTTGGAGGGCACCGACCGGCTCACCGACCTGCTCGCCGACTACCAGGAGCCGGCGTTCGCGGCCGACTCCGACGCGCAGGCGCTCGCCGCCACCCAGCACGCCCGGGCGGTGATCAGCCAGTGGTGACCTCCACTCTGCTGCACGGCTGGGCCATCCCGGTGGTCATCGCCGTCGTGGTCGCTGCGCTGGTGCTCGGCTACTTCGCCCGGTCCGCGCGCCAGGAACGGCGCCGGGTGACCTGGGTGGCGAACGCTGCCTACCTGACCCGGCTGCCCTCGTTCCGCGCACGGCTGTCCCGCTACCGGGTGTTCCTGCTCGGCCTGGCGGTCGTGCTGGTCGGCGCCTCGGTGGTCACCGGGATCCTGAACGCGCGCCCGGTGGACAAAGAAGCCCGCGCAGAGGAGCTGGCCACCCGGGACATCGTGCTCTGCCTGGACGTGTCCGGCTCGATGATCGAGTACGACACCGAGATCGTGGAGCGGTTCCTGGAGCTGCTGCCCAGCTTCCACGGCGAGCGGATCGCGCTGTCGATCTTCAACAACACCTCCCGGACGGTGTTCCCGCTCACCGACGACTACACGTTGGTCGAGGAGCAGCTCACCGAGGCCGCCGAAGCGCTGGACTTCGACGTGGACTCCCTGGACGACAGGTCCTACGACCCGGCGGCGCTGGAGCGGCTGCTGCACTTCCTCACCGGTACCGAGGGGATGGACCAGGACGCCTCCTCCCTGGTCGGCGACGGGCTGGCCACCTGCGCGATGGCATTCGACCTGGACGATGAGGACCGCTCCCGCTCGATCATCCTGGCCACCGACAACGAGGTGTTCGGTGATCCGTTGTACACCACCACCGAGGCCGCTGAGCTGGTCACCGAGCGGGACATCACCCTGCACGGTTTCTACGCCGGGGCGGTGACCTCCACCTCCGCCGCGCAGGAGAAGGAGTACCGGGACGCGGTCGAGGCGAACGGCGGGCTGTTCTTCGCCAGCGACGACCCGGACGCCGTCGACGGGATCATCGACCAGATCACCGCGCAGCAGGCCGTGGACCTGGAGGCCGATCCGGACGTGATCATCACCGACCGCCCGGAGGAGTACTACCCGTGGCTGGTGGTGGCCATCGGTCTGTACCTGGTGGCCGTCTGGAGGTTGCGATCATGACGTTGCGCATGATGTGGCCGCTGTGGCTGCTGCTCCCGGTCTTCCTGCCACTGCTGGCGCTGACCGTGTGGAAGATCCGGGCCTCGCACGGCGAGCGCCGCTGGGACTGGATCCGGCGGGCCGCGATCGTGGTGTGCCTGCTGGTCATCGGGCTCACCCCGGCCATCCCGCGCACCAGCCAGGACGCCCTCATCTCCAACGTGGAGATGTTCTTCGTGGTGGACCGCACCGGGTCGATGGCCGCCGAGGACTACGACGGCGACCAGGCGCGGCTGGTGGGGGTGCGTGACGATCTGATCGCCCTCACGGAGGCGATGCCGGCCGCCCGGTACACCATCATCGGATTCGACTCCCAGGCCACCCAGCAGCTGCCGATGACCACGGACTCCCGTGCGGTGCAGACCTGGGCGGAGACCGTCACGCAGGAGATCACCAACTATTCCGCGGGTTCCTCGATCGACCGGCCGCTGGACGAGCTGACCCGGTCGCTGACGTCCGCAGAAGAGCGCAACCCGGGCAACGTCCGGCTGGTGTTCGTGTTCTCCGACGGGGAGAACACCGACGGCTCCGCATCCGATGCCGGCGGCGACTTCCGTTCCTTCGCGGACCTGGAACCGCTGGTCGATGGTGGGGCTGTGCTCGGCTACGGCACCGCCGAGGGCGGCACCATGCGCTCTTACGACGGCACCTCCAGCACCGGGTTCGGCACCGATGCTCCCTACATCACCGACGACACCGGCCAACCTGCGGTCTCCCGCATCGACGAGGACAACCTGCGCACGCTGGCGAACCAGCTGGGAGTGCAGTACGAGCACCGGATCGAACCCGGCCCGGTGGAGGGCCTGGTCGAGGATGTGGACGTCGGCCAGATCACCGCCGACGGCCGCCGCGACGTGACCACCTATGAGGATCAGTACTGGCCGGTGGCGATCCTGCTGGCGCTGCTGCTGGCCTGGGAGGCGTGGGACCTGACCCGGGAGGTGCCGAAGTCGAGCCGGAAGCGCCCGAAGGGCGAGACCTCGCGGCAGCGCGCACGCGAGGACGAGCTGGTATCTGGAGGGAGCCGACGATGAGCATCGACCTGTTGCCACCACCGGGCGAGTTCCGCACCACCCAGGAGATCCGGGACGCAAAGCTCGCGGAGAAGCTGGCACGCCGGCGCAAGCTGATGCTGCTCTGGTCGGCGCCGGTGGTGCTGATCGTCTTCCTCGCGGCCGCCAAGCTGCTCAGTGCCGTGCTGCTGAATCTGGCGGGCACCAGCGCCTACGAGAAGCAGAACTATGTGACCGCCACGGACCGGTTCTCCTCCCTGGCATTCTTCAACGTGGTCGAACCGTGGAAGGCACCGTTCAACGAGGGCACCGCCGTGTACGCGACCGGTGACTTCTTCACCGCGAAGGAGCACCTGGACGTGGCGCTAGGGCTCGTGCCCACCGCTCCCGAGGGGGAGCCGCGCGGGGAGGAGGAGTGCATGGTCCGCACGAACTACTCCCTCGCGCTGGAGGGTCTGGGGGACGAAGCGATGATCGCCTCCGACTTCGCCATGTCCACCGACTACTACGAGCAGGCGCAGACGATGCTCGCCGACTGCGGTGAGGCCGGGGGCAACGGTGGCGAGCAGGCCGAACAGGCCGAGGAGCGCCAGCAGCAGAGCCAGGAGGAGTCCCAGGAGCAGCAGGAGCAGCAGGAGCAGGAGCAGCAAGGTGGGGGCGGCGAGGACGGCGAGGAGGAGAGCGAGTCGCCGTCCGAGGGTGAGTCCGGCGGCGAGAGCGAGTCTCCCTCCGAAGGTGAGTCCGGCGGCGAGAGCGAGTCCCCCTCCGAAGGTGAGTCCGGCGGCGAGAGCGAGTCCCCCTCCGAAGGTGAGTCCGGCGGCGAGCAGAGCCAGTCCCCATCACCAGGCGAGTCCACCGACCCGCGGGAGGAGGAGCTGGCGGAGCGCAACCAGGAGGCGCAGGAGTCGCGCGAGGCGGAGGAGCAGCAGTCTGGCGGCGGGGACGGCTCCGGGCAGAACTGGTAGGACGCACCAGGTGAGGGTCCCGTGACTGGCCGCACACCGCCGTCCACTTCTCGGCCGGGTGACCGGCGCACGATCGATCGCCGGACGATGATGCTGGTCAGCAAGGCGTTCTACATCGATGGGCTGTCCAAGGTGCAGATCGCGGCGGAGATGGGGATCTCCCGGTTCCGTGTGGCTCGTGCGCTGACTGCTGCCCGGGACGTGGGCATCGTCTCGATCACGTTGAACAGTGGTGCGCCGATGCCTGAGCTGTCCGAACGCGTCCGGGCGCACCTGCGGCTCCGGGACGCACAGGTGGTCGAGGTCTACGGCGATCTGGACAGTCTGCGAACGGCAGTGGGTCGGGCGACCGGCGCCCGGTTGTCCGAGGTCCTCGGCGACGGCGAGTCGCTGGGCATCGGGTGGGGCCGCACCCTCGACTCGATGATGGACGGGGTCGAGCACCTGCCGGAAGTGGAGGTGATCCAGCTCTCTGGACGGTTCGAGGCCGACCGGCGCAATGCTGCTGCGGAGCTCACGCGCCGGGCCGTCGCCCTCACCGGCGGCGCGTTCCATGCGATCCCGGCCCCGTTCTTCGTCGATGATGCACGGGTGGTCAACGCGCTGCGGCGCCATCCGGAGGTCGCGGCAGTGGTGGCGGGCTTCGACCAGATCAGCACTGCGGTCGTCTCCGTCGGGGCGGTCTGGCCGCAACCGATCACGATCGCCTTCTCCTCGATGCCGCGCCGGTTCACCGAGAGCCTGCTGGACTCCGGAGCGGTCGGGGAGATCTGCGGCAACCTGTTCTCCCGGGAGGGGTACACGGTGGAGTCGCCCCTGTGGCGGCACCTGCTGACCATCACACCGGACCAGATGCGCGGGATCGACCGCGTGATCGGTGCGGCCGTGCACCCGGTGAAGGCGGAGGCGGTGCGGGCCGTGTGCCAGGCGGGGGTCATCAACGAGCTGGTGCTGGACGTGGAGCTGGCCCACGCGCTGCTCCGGCTTCCGGCAGTGACGAGCACCCTCGCCGACTGACGACGGTCCTCGGCAGCCGGGCAGGTGGCCTGCGCCTCTGACCGGCGGATCTCACGGTGCTGGGCCGCGACCACCGGCGCGTCCTGGACGTTACCAAAGCGTTATCGCTCAAATGAGCGATCCTGTTGGTCGACCGACCGGGCAGCCTCAGCGCTCGTCCTACCCTCGGATCGCACCACCCCTGCAAGGGCGCATCCACGAGGCCCGGTCGCTGCGACCGGTCAGGTCCCGGCGTCGGTGCAGCCTGTCCCGCCAGAGTTCTACGGAGCAACGATCTTGAGCGTTTCGATCACCATCACCGATGCCGTCAAGCGATATGGCGACACCACAGTCATCTCGGACTTGTCGGTGCAGATCGGCAGTAGCGAGTTCTTCACCCTGCTCGGCCCCTCCGGCTGCGGGAAGACGACGCTGCTGAGGATGATCGCCGGCTTCAACACGGTGGAGGCCGGGGACATCCACTTCAACGAGACGCGCATCAACGACGTCGAACCGTCCAAGCGGCGCATCGGGATGGTGTTCCAGAACTACGCGATCTTCCCGCACCTGAGCGTGCGCAAGAACGTGGAGTTCGGGCTGCGCAACATGGACTTCCCGCGCAAGGAGGTCCGGGACAAAGCGCAGGAGTTCATCGAGCTGGTGCAGATCGACCGCTGGGCCGACCAGATGCCGGACCGGCTCTCTGGCGGTCAGCAGCAGCGGGTGGCGCTCGCCCGGGCGCTGGTGACCTCACCGGACGTGCTGCTCATGGACGAGCCGCTGTCCAACCTGGACGCCAAGCTCCGGGTGGAGATGCGTGAGGTCATCCGTGAGATCCAGAAGCGGGTCGGCATCACCACGGTCTACGTCACCCATGACCAGGAGGAGGCGATGGCCGTCTCCGACCGGATCGCAGTGATGAAGGACGGGGTGATCCAACAGCTCGGTACGCCACGAGAGCTCTACCACCGCCCGGCGAACATGTTCGTCTCCAGCTTCATCGGCCGCACGAACACCCTGGACGGCCAGCTCACCGTACGCGACGGCCAGACGCACCTGGTGGTCGCCGATGCCGACCTGGTGATCCCGGACCTGCCCTCTGCTGCAGATGCCGTCGGGCCGGTCAAGGTGGCCGTGCGCCCCGAGGAGTTCGTCCTGGACACTGCCGCTACCACCGGAATCCCGGCCGTCGTCGACCACGGTGTCTTCCTCGGTCTGAACACGCACTACTTCCTCACGCTGGCCGACGGCACCGCGATCGAGGCGATCCAGGAGTCGGAGTTCGACGAGGCGCTCGAGCCCGGAGCCACCGTGTTCCTGGACGTCAAACGCCACAAGGTGAACATCTTCGACAGCGCCGGTGAACGCAACCTGCGCACCGGTGCCGCAGCCGAGGTGGTCAGCTCATGACGACGATCATGACCACTCCCGGCGGCGCCAAGACCCGCCGGGGAAAGTTCTTCAGGCTGGACATGTGGACGGCCACCTCCCTCGGTCTGCTGCTGCTGTTCGGGCTCTTCCTGCTGTTCCCGCTCTTCGGCGTGCTCAAGGAGTCGGTGCTCGACGGCGAGGGCGGGTTCACCTTCGCCAACTTCGCGAAGTTCTTCGCCAACGACTACTACTTCGGCACCATCCGCAACAGCTTCGTGGTGAGCCTCGCGGTCACCGTCGTCTCGTTGGTCATCGGCGTGCCGTTCTCGTACTTCTACACGTTCTTCAAGCTCCGCGGAGCCAAGTTCCTCTTCGTCGGCGCGGTCCTGTCCTGCATGTCCGCACCGTTCATCGGCGCCTACGCCTGGATCCTGCTGCTCGGCCGGAACGGGGTGGCCACCCGGGTCCTCGAGGCCGTGCTGCCGTTCAGCATCGGCAGCATCTACGGCTTCGGCGGAATCGTCCTGGTCCTCAGCCTCAAGCTGTTCCCCCTGGTGTCGGTCTACATGAACGCCGCCTTCCGCAGCGTGGACAGCTCGCTGCTGGAAGCTGCCTCCCTGATGGGCAGCACCGGCCTGCGACGCATCTGGCAGGTGATGATCCGGCTCACCGTACCCACCCTCCTGGCTGCCTCGCTGCTGGTGTTCATGCGCGCCTTCGCCGACTTCGGCACACCCATGCTGATCGGCGAGGGCTACCGCACGTTCACCGTGGAGATCTACAACCAGTACCTCGGCGAGATCGGGCAGAACCACAACTTCGCAGCGGCGATCGGCATCGTCGGCGTGGTGGTCACCGCTGCAGTGTTCCTGCTGCAGAAGTTCGCGGCGAACAGGTTCAGCTTCTCGTTGAAGGCGAGCAGCCCGGTGCAGAAGCGGCGCCCACGCGGCATCGGTGGCGCCCTCGTCTACCTGTACATGTACGCGCTGATCGGCCTGGCGCTGCTGCCGCAGCTGTACATCGTGTACCTGTCCTTCCGGAACAACAACCAGGTCGTGTTCCTGCCCGGGTACTCGCTGGACAACTACCGGCAAGCGATGAGCCGTCTCCTCGGCCGGTCGGTGTACAACACGATCTTCTTCGCCGTCGTGGCGCTGGCGATCATCATCGCCGTCTCCGTGCTGCTCGCCTACCTGGTGGTCCGGCGCAGCAACGCGGTGAACAACTTCCTGGACACGGTCTCGATGCTGCCCTACATCATGCCGGGAGCAGTGATCGGCATCGGCCTGGTGATCGCGTTCAACTCTCCTCCGCTCGCGCTGACCGGCACGATGACAGTGATGATCATCATGCTGGTGATCCGACGGATGCCGTACACGATCCGGTCGGCCACCGCCACGTTGATGCACCTGCCGATGTCGATGGAAGAGGCGGCACGCAGCCTGGGCGCCTCGAAGCTCAAGGCCTTCTGGCGGATCACCGTGCCGATGATGTCCGCCGGTGTGGCCTCGGGCGCAGTGCTGAGCTTCGTGGCGATCGTCACCGAGATGTCCGCTGGGATCATCCTCTACAACAACCAGACCATCACGCTGACCATGTCCGCCTACGTCGCCATCACCCGCGGCAGCTACGGGCTGGCCTGCGCGTTCTCCGCGATCCTCACCGTGCTCACCGCTGTGCTGCTGGCTGTGTACCTGAAGTTCACCAAGGAGGAGGACGTCAAGATGTGACGCCGCCTCCGGCCCCCAGGACCGCCGTCCCCCGGTCCAGCGACCCCATCCCACGGATACGACCACAACCCACCCCGACGACGAGGAGTACCCACACATGAGACGCAGCAAGACCCTGGCCGCTGGCGGCGTGCTGGTCGCCGCAGCGCTCGCCCTCACTGCCTGCAACGGCGGCGGTGGCGGCAACGACGAGAACCATCTCGTCCTCTACTCGAGCATGACCGACAACGACCTGAACGTCTTCACCGACATCGTCACCGCTGAGTTCCCGGACATCGACATCGAGATCGTCAACGGCTCTGCCGGTGAGCTCACCACCCGGATCCAGTCCGAGGCCGGCAACCCGCAGGGCGACATGATGTGGGGCGGTCTGGACACTGCGGACGGAGACCGGTACTCCGACATCTTCGAGCACTGGCTGTCCGACTACGAGGACGACCTGCTGCCCGAGTACCGCTCGCCGAACGGGTTCTACAACGTCGACCATCTGTCCACAGTGGCGTTCGCCGTCAACACGGACATCGAAGAAGAGCTCGGCATCGAGATCAACGGGTACGAGGACCTCCTCGACCCGCAGCTCAACGGGCGGATCGCGATGGCCGACCCGACCTCGTCGTCCTCCGCCTGGAACAACATCAGCAACATCATGGCGGTGTACGGCTATGACTCCGACGAGTCCTGGGACTACATCGAAGCCCTCCTCGACAACGGTCTGGTGATCGCGTCCTCGTCCTCCATCCCGTTCGCGAGCACCGAGGACGGTGAGTACGCCGTCGGCCTCACCTACGAGGACGGCATCGCCGCACTGCTGAAGTCCGGCGCCTCCCACATCCGGCTGGTCTACCCCGAGGAGGGCACCAGCGCCTCGGCGTTCGCCACTGCGGTCATCGCCGACGCACCCAACGGCGACCTCGCCAAGGACGTCATCAACTACCTGATGAGCCCAGAGGGCCAGATCGCCTTCGCAGAGGCGAACGGTACGGTCCGGATGACCACCAGCGCGGACTACACGCTGGAGTTCCTGCCTGCGCACGACGAGATCACCTGGGTGGATCGGGACATCGAGTGGCTCACCGAGAACCGGTCCGACGTGGTGGACCAGTGGACCGAGCTGTACACCAGCGTCCAGGGCTCCTGAGCCCGGCTTCCCGGTGGGCTGCTCCCGCACTGTGCGCAGCAGCCCACCGGGAGCACCAGAGCTGGCCGGCGTAGTCCGGCCGAACCGGGGGCACCGGCCTCGCCGAGCAGCGAGGCGGGTGCCGCCATGCCTGAAACAGGTCGAGCCTGCCCGTGAGCGAAGGCGCTGCGACCTCCACCGAATGCCGCAACCGTGCCGGTGCGCCCGCACCGGTCGGCGCGGAGGAGAGAAGGAGAACACAGGTGAGTACCAGAACGATCAGAGGCACAGCCCGAGGGGTGATCGCCGGCACGCTGGGCGCCGCTCTGGCCACCGCGGGCCTCGCTGTGGCCGCCGGGCCCGCGGCGGCCGCACCCGAGGAGGACACCTCGACCGCCACGGGCGCAGCACCGGCGGACGCGTCCGACTTCGAGGAGACGGTGCTGCTGGAGGAGGACTTCTCCAGCGGTGCACTGCCTGAGGACTGGCTACCGGTGGTCGGTGACTGGGAGGTCGTCGACGGCCGGCTCCAGTCCACCAGCGGTGACGAGGCAGCCCGCATCGGTTTCGGCCCGCAGGCACCGGAGAACTTCCGGGTCGAGGTCAGCGCCGAGTTCGTGGAGGTGGAGAACCCGGCACGCTGGCTCAGCGTCGGCCTGGACTACCACGCCGAGGAGCACTGGGGAGCCTGGGTCGGGCTGCGCAGCCAGACCTCGGCGGACAACGGTGTGGAGTTCGTGCAGCGGCCGCAGAGCGGCTCGAACGCGCTGAGTGCCTACCCGGGCCCGTTCGACATGGGCACCGGCCAGGCGCACGACCTGGTCTTCGAGGTGCACGGCTCGTCGCTGGTGGCCAGCATCGACGGCGAGGAGATGTTCCGGACCGATGAGCTGCGTCGCACGGACGGCAGCTTCGGCTTCCGCTACAGCAGGTCGACCGTGGCCTTCGACGACGTCCGGATCACCGAGATCGCCCCGCAGGCCAGCGCACCGGGCGCTCCGCAGAACGTGCACCTGACCGAGGACGGCGACACGGCCACCATCACCTGGGACGCTCCGGCAGACCCAGGTGTCGATGACCAGGGGCAGCCGGCGACGATCACTGGCTACGAGGTGGCCTCCGCCCCTGCGGGCACACCGGGCGACGAGCTGGTCTGGGGGCCAGCGGCCGCGGAGAGCAGCCACACGTTCACCGACTTGCCCGGCGACGTCGAGCAGGTGCTGCAGGTCCGAGCGACCAGCAGCGTGGGTCTGCCGGGTGAGCCGGCCGTCGTGGTGACGATGCGTGGTGCGCAGACCGTCGGCGGGTACAAGCTGCAGCTGCAGAGTGGTCCGTGGCCGACCTCGCACGTCCAGGGAATCGCCGTGGACGAGGAGAACGGGTTCGTCTACTACTCCTTCACCACGCTGCTGGTGAAGACGGACCTGGCCGGAAATATCGTCGGCACGGTCGGCGGCTTCACCGGCCACCTCGGCGACCTCGACTTCAATCCGGAGGACGGCCGGGTCTACGGCTCTCTGGAGTACAAGGACGCGGAGGCGTTCTACATCGCGATCTTCGACGTGGACGAGATCGACGAGGTCGGCATGGATGCCCAGAACTCTCCAGTGGTCTCCACCGTGTACCTCGAGGAGGTGGTTGAGGACTACACGGCCGACATGGACGGCGACGGCGTGTTCGACGGCAACACCGGCGACACCGCCGACCACAGGTACGGCTGCAGCGGCATCGACGGTGTCGCCTTCGGTCCCGCGTTCGGCGAGGTGGACGGTCCGCAGCTCCTCACTGTCGCCTACGGCATCTACTCCAACACCGAGCGCACCGACAACGACCACCAGGTGCTGCTGCAGTACGACATCAGCGACTGGACCGCGCTGGAGCGCCCGCTGACCGAGACCGACCCGCACCACAGCGGCCCGGACGCGGTCGACGGCAAGTACTTCGTGTTCACCGGCAACACCACCTACGGTGTGCAGAACCTCGAGTTCGACCCGTGGCTGGACCGGTGGTTCATGGGTGTGTACGTGGGCAAGAAGGACAGCTTCCCGAACTACGAGCTCTTCGCAGTCGATGCCGAGTCGGCGCCGAGCCTGGAGACGCTCACCGGTCTGGACGGTGAGCAGGGTCTGCTCCTGCCGCTGGCGCAGGACGGCCTGTTGGACGAGGCCACTGGTATCCGCGGCTGGAACCAGACCGCCTCAGTCGGCTTCCAGTCCCTCGGTGACGGGCTCTACTACCTGAGCACCCAGACCGACGACGGCGGTCAGGGCTCGATCCTGACGCTGGAGACGTGGACCGGAGATGCCGACGACCCGTTCGTGCCGGTGACGGCGGACTTCGAGCCGGTCCCCCGCTGGGACGGCACGGCCACCTACACCACCGGTGACACAGTGGCGCACGCTCGGTCCACCTGGCAGGCGTCCTGGTGGACCCAGGGCCAGGAGCCCGGCGACCCCTACGGGCCGTGGCAGGAGATCGTCACCACCTCGGACGGGACGGCAGTATGGACCGCCTCGCGCATCTTCGATGCCGGTGACGTGGTGAGCCACGACGGCACCCGGTACGAGGCGCAGTGGTGGACCCGCAACCAGGAGCCGGGCGCTGCGCACGGTCCCTGGCGCGCGATCGACTGACCAGCCCATGGTGCTGGGCCCCCGCCCGCGGCCGGGGCCCAGCACCTCTGACCATCTCGCCGCACCCAGCTGACGACCCGCTCTGAAGGACACCTATCGATGTCTGCACTGCTCGACCACGCCCTGACCACCGCCGACGAGACCAGGGCGATCGCCCTCGGTCCGGGAGCCGTGCACCGTACCGGGGGCATGTTCGCCGACCTCTTCCCGGGGCGCCCGGTGCTGGTCGTCGCGGACGAGAACACCTTCGCTGTCGCCGGCGCAGCGGTCCTCGCCTCGCTCGAGCAGGCCGGTGTACCGCTGGCGGACGAACCGTTCATCTTCCCGGGCAGCCCCACGCTCTATGCCGACTACCCCAACGTGCAGGTGGTGCGGGAGAAGCTCGCCGCACTGCCCGCCGCAGTGGCGTGCTCGATCGCCGCCGGAACGCTCAACGACATCACGAAGCTGGCCTCCGGTGAGCTGGACCGACCGTACCTGAACGTGTGCACAGCCGCGTCGGTGGACGGGTACAGCGCGTTCGGGGCCGCGATCACCATCGACGGTTTCAAGATCACCCGCACCTGCCCGGCACCCGCTGGGCTCGTAGCCGACCTGGACCACCTGGTCGCCGCACCAGCGCGGCTGACCGCCACCGGCTACGGTGACCTGCTGGAGAAGATCCCGGCGGGTGCGGACTGGTTGCTCGCCGACGCTCTGGGGGTGGAACCCGTCCACGAGGCCGCCTGGCAGCTGATCCAGCCCGCAGTACGGGACGTGCTGGACCGGCCCGAGCAGATCGCGGCCGCTGAACCAGCGGCGATCGAGCAACTTGCCGAGTGCCACTTCCTGTCCGGTCTGGCGATGCAGGCGACGAAGTCCTCCCGGCCAGCCTCCGGTGCCGGCCACCAGTTCTCGCACACGTGGGAGATGGAGGGGCACGGACTGGACTGGGAACCGCCGCTCTCGCACGGTTTCAAGGTCGGCATCGGTACGGTCGCATCGTGCGCCCTCTGGGAAGAGGCGCTCGCCATCGACGTCGCCGCCCTCGATGTGGAGGCGATCGTTGCGGACGCACCGAGCGCCGACGAGGTGGAGGCGGCCGTGCGGGCCACGCTACCGGCGGCGATGGCCGACGACTGCGTGGCGCTCACCCTGGCGAAGCGGGTGGAGGGCGATGCCCTGCGTGCCCGGGTCGCACAGATCCAGCAGGTCTGGCCGTCCCTGCGGGAGCGGTGCCGCGAGCAGCTCGTCCCCGCCCGCGAGGCTGCCTCGATGCTGCACCGGGCCGGGGCGCCGTACCATCCAGAGCAGATCGGCATCGACATGGACCGGTTCCGCCGGACCCACCTGGCTGCGCAGCGGATCCGCAGCCGGTACACGGTGCTGGACCTGCTCGCGGACCTGGGCATGCTCACCGAGGTGGTGGACCGGCTGTTCGCCCCGACCGGGTACTGGGGCCACGCCGGGCGAGCACGCCTGGCCTGAGCACGTACCGCTCCCCGACGGCGCCCCGCACCCGGGCGAGCACGCCTCGCCCGGGCTCGTCCGTACCCGGGGGGAGAGGTCCCCATCGCATGCAGTGAGGTCGCTGTTCTACGTTGCTCCCAGGGGCAGGCTCATCATCGATTCTCACCCAGGGGGGCGGGAGGAAGCATGGGCATCACCATCCCAGGCGAGCTGGACTACGTGCTCGACCTGCTCGGCTACGAGTGGCCGAACCTGGACGAGGACGCGGTCCGCGACGCCGCCGAGCTCGTCCGGAACCTGCGCGAGGACCTGCAGGGAACCTTGGACACGCTGGACACCAAGATCGACGGTGAGCTGGCCGAGGTGTTCACCTCGAAGGCCGCCAGCGCCTACATCGAGGCGTGGAAGGACAACCGCACCCAGAACATGGACACCATGCTGGAGGTGCTCCCGGGGGTCGCCGACGGCATCGACGTCCTGGCCGCCGCCATCACGGCGCTGAAGCTCAAGGTGATCGTCGAGCTGGAGATCACGGTGGCACAGATCGCGGCCGCAGCCGCGAGCGCGGTGGCGACCGGTGGACTGAGCCTGGCGGCGAACGCGGCGATCATCGCAGCGCGGAAGAAGGCGCTCGACATCGCTACCGATATCGCGGTCGAAGAGCTCGCCGGGCAGCTCCTGCCGATGGTGATCGAGCCGCTGACGGACACGGTGGCATCGCTGGCGGAGGCAGTGCTGGACGCCCCGCTGACCACCGGCGGCACCGAGACGCCGAAGTTCGACGTCAGCTACACCCTGATGGAGGACCTGGCGCAGGCGATCGAGGACTGCGGCGCCGACCAGGAAGACATCGTCGACACCTTCATCTCGCAGGTGATGAGCCTGCCCATCTTCGCTTCCTAGGGGACTGTCCATGTCTGGACCAATGAGAAGGAACGCCGAGGAGATCCTCGAGGCCCTGGACGACGCGGCGCACCGTATCAAGCGCGCGTTCCGGGACCGCCAGGACGCTCAGGCACAGAAGATCCGGGACAACAACCGGCGGATCACCGAGACCGACACCGACCTGGCGGAGACGGTCCCGGACAGCGAACCGCCGACCATGCCGGACGGTGGGTCGCACAAGCCCCGGGGCGAGAGCTCCGGGCCAGTCGTGTTCTACGACCCGAAGAGTGGGGCGACTGATGCCCAGCAGCAGCAGATCCGGGACTACGTCGACGGCTGCAACGAAGCCCTCCAAGACGGCTACATCTCGCCGACCGGCCGGGTGAGCACGAGCGGCTCCCTACGCCGCCGAGCGAGCGCCGCAGCCGCCATGGAACGCAACGGTGGCGCCTACACCGGACATGCCGGACACGTCCCAGACACCACCTGGACCGGCGTGCCGGATCCGCACTCCTGGCTGGATCTCGACGCATCGATCAACAACAGCCTAGGCTCGCAGTCGAAACGCTATCCGCTGGGCTACAAGCCTGACCGGTTCTACTACGGAGGAGAGTACCCATCGTGACGACGATCTCTGACTGGCGGCCACCGATCGTCGAGATGGTCACCGTGAAGCAAGGGCTGGCAGCCTGGGACCCGAAGGGCATCTTTCCGCACCACCTCCCGGAGGTCGCCGCCACACCGGAGAACATCGATGCTGCCGAAGCCGCTCTGGGCATCTCCCTGGACGCCGAGCACCGGGCGTTCCTCACCTATGCCGACGGCTGGCAGGCGTTCTACCAGGACGTCACGCTGATGGGGGCCGCCCAGCTCGTGCGCAGCCCGGCCCGAGACGCCGCTCTGGAAGCCTTCACCTACGCCCCGGAGGTGCTCGAGGAAGACCTGCACCGCAGACCGGACCGGCTGCTGCCGATCGCAGCGAGCACCACCCAGGCCGACGTGTTCTGCATGCCGGTCGACGACGGTCGCGCCGGCAGCCGGGTGTTCTGGCTCGCCGAGGGCGAGCTGATCGACACGTTCGACAGCTTCGGCCAGTACTTCGTGTCCATGATCGACTACACGAAGGAGCAGATCGCGGACATGCAGGACCTTGCCCGCAAGGCCGGGCTCACCGACCAGTAGCCGGTCGGGCTGTCCCGCCCGGCTCAGCCCCAGACCAGGCCGCGCTCCGGGTGCTCCATGATCACTGCGACATCGTGCAGCACCCGGGAGCCGAGCTCGCCGTCCACCAGCCGGTGGTCGAAGGACAGCGCCAGCTGGGTCACCCAGCGGGGCTTGACCTTGCCCTTGTGCACCCACGGCCGCTGCGAGATCGCCCCGAGCGCCAGGATCGCCGACTCCCCCGGGTTCAGTATCGGGGTGCCGGTGTCGATGCCGAAGATGCCGACGTTGGTGATCGTCACCGTGCCGTCGCTCATCGCCGCAGGCTGGGTCTTGCCCGCCCGGGCGGTGGCGGTCAGCTCGGCGATCTCCTCGGCGAGCTCGAGCATGGACAGCCGGTGCGCGTCCTTGATGTTCGGCACCACCAGCCCGCGCGGGGTGGCAGCCGCGATACCCAGGTTGATGTAGTGCTTGTAGACGATCTCCTGGGTGTCGTCGTCCCAGGATGCGCTGATCATCGGGTGCCGCCGGATCGCCAACGTCAGCGCCTTGGCGGCGATGAGCAGCGGGGTGACCCGCACGTCGGCGAAGTCCCGGTCGGACTTCAGCCGCTGGACGAGCCGCATGCTCTTCGTGACGTCCACTGTGACGAACTCGGTCACGTGCGGGGCGGTGAACGCCGAGGCGACCATCGCGTCGGCGGTCCTCGCGCGCACGCTGCGCACCGGCACCCGGGTCTGCCGCCCGTCGGCCGAGACCGTGCCACCGTCCAGCCAGGGCCGGTCGTCGTCCGCCTTCTTCACCAGCTTCTCCGGGGCGGACCGCTCCGCAGCGGCGAGCACGTCCGCGCGGGTGACGATCCCGCCCGGGCCGGTCGCCGGCACCCGGCTCAGGTCGATGCCCAGGTCTTTGGCCAGCTTGCGCACCGGCGGCTTGGCCAGCACCCGCACGTCGACGGCGGGAGGCACCTGGTCCGGTTGCGTCGCCGGGGCAGCAGCGTGGGCAGGCGGGGCGGTTGGCTCCGGGGACGGTGCCGCCTCAGCGGCAGCATCCGGTCCCACCTCGACGCCCGCCTGCACGGCCTCGGCGGCTGGTGAGGGCGAGCCCGCACTGACCGTTCCGGTGGTGCTGCCGCCCCCCGGGGGACCGGCAGGCGACTGCCGCCGCGGCCGCCGGGCCGCGGCGGCACGTGAGGTGCCGTAGCCGACCAGCACATCCCCACTGCCCTCCGGCTCGGGCGACTCCGCAGCGGCAGGAGGCTCCGCCGTCGACGAGGTGGCCCCGACCTCGCCGCTGCCACCGCCCTGCCCGCTGGGCCCGCCGGTACCGTCGGTGTCGATCCGGATGATCGGGGTGCCGACCGCCACAGTGTCCCCGCTGGCCACGAGCAGCTCGGTGACCACCCCGGCGTACGGACTGGGCAGCTCGACCAGGCTCTTGGCGGTCTCGATCTCCACGATGTTCTGGTTCACCGTGATGGTCTCGCCCACGCTGACCAGCCAGTCGACGATGTCGGCCTCGGTCAGCCCTTCACCCACATCGGGCAGGCGGAACTCGACGTGCTGCGGCATTCAGGCACTCTCCTCGGGTCGGTGCGCTCAGTGTGCCAGCACGTCGTCGACGGCGTGCAGCACCCGGTCCAGGTCGGGCAGGTACTCGTGCTCCAGCTTGGACACCGGGTAGGGCGCGTGGAACCCGCCCACGCGGGCGACCGGCGCCTCCAGGTGGTAGAAGCACTCCTGGCTGATCCGGGCGGCGATCTCACCGCCGGCGCCGAAGAACACCGGAGCCTCGTGCACCACCACCAGGCGCCCGGTCCGGCGCACCGAGTCGGCGATGGTGGCGAAGTCGATCGGGGAGATCGTGCGCAGGTCCACCACCTCGAGACTGTGTCCCTCGGCCTCGGCGGCCGTGGCGGCGCGCAACGCGGTGGCCACGCTCGGCCCGTACGCGGCCAGGGTGACGTCGCTGCCCTGGCGCACCACGCGCGCAGTGTTCAGACCTGCCTGGCCCCCGGCCACCTGGTCCGCAGCGGACACCTCGACGTCCGCCTTGTCCCAGTACCGGGCCTTCGGCTCCAGGAACAGCACCGGGTCCGGGCAGGCGATCGCCTGCTGGATCATGGTGAACGCGTCGGCGGGGTTGGCCGGGCTGACCACGCGCAGGCCGGCCGTGTGCGCGAACAGCGCCTCCGGGGACTCGGAGTGGTGCTCCACGGCGCCGATACCGCCGCCGTAGGGCACGCGGATCACCACCGGCACCTGCACGGCGCCACGGGAGCGGTAGTGCAGCTTGGCCAGCTGGGTGGTGATCTGGTCGTAGGCGGGGAAGATGAACCCGTCGAACTGGATCTCGCAGACCGGCCGGTAGCCGGCCACGGCGAGCCCGATCGCGGTGCCGACGATGCCGGACTCGGCCAGCGGGGTGTCCACCACCCGGTCGCCGCCGAAGTCCTTCTGCAGGCCGTCGGTGACCCGGAAGACGCCGCCGAGGGCGCCGATGTCCTCGCCCATCAGCAGCACCTTGGGGTCACGTTCCATCGCCCGCCGCAGCCCGAGGTTGATCGCCTTGGCCATCGCGAGCCGCTGGGTGTCGGCCGCGGGAGTCGTCATGGTGCTCATCGGGCCACCTCCTCGGTGAGGAATCCTTCGGAGTACTCGGTGAACCACTCCCGCTCGGCGCCCACGAGCGCGTTCTCGGTGGCGTAGACGTTCTCGAACATCCGGGTGGCCGGTGGCGCCGGGATCGCCCGGCAGTAGCTGCGCGCGTCCTCACCGAGCGCCTCGGCCTCGGCCTCCAGCGCGGTGAAGAACTCCTCCCCCGTGCCCTCGGCACGCAGCAGCACCTCGAGCCGGTCGATCGGGTCGCGACGGCGCCACACCTCCTCGTCCGCCTTGGTGCGGTAGCGGGTCGGGTCGTCGGAGGTGGTGTGCGCACCCATCCGGTAGGTGACCGCCTCGATGAAGGTCGGACCGCCACCGCTGCGGGCACGTTCGAGCGCTTCCATGGTCACCGCATAGGTGGCGAGCACGTCGTTGCCGTCCACCCGGACCGAGGGGACGCCGAACCCGCGACCGCGGTGGAACAGCGGCACCCGGGACTGGCGCGAGGTGGGCTCGGAGATCGCCCAGTGGTTGTTCTGGCAGAAGAACACCACCGGCGCATCGTTGACGGCGGCGAACGTCAGTGCCTCGTTCAGGTCACCCTGGGCAGTGGCTCCGTCGCCGAAGTAGGCGACCACCGCGCGGTCGCGGGCCGGGTCACCGGTGCCGACGTCACCGTCGCGCTGGATGCCCATTGCGTAACCGGTGGCGTGCAGCGCGTGCGAGCCGATCACGAGGGTGTACAGGTGAAAGTTGTGCTCCGCCGGGTCCCAGCCGCCGTGGTCCTCGCCGCGGAACTGGTGCAGCACCTTGTGCAGGTCCACACCACGGGTCCACGCCACGCCGAGCTCCCGGTAGGACGGGAAGACGTAGTCCTGGCGCGCCAGGGCTCGGCCCGAGCCGATCTGGGCGGCTTCTTGACCTAGGCACGGGGGCCAGAGGCCGAGTTCCCCATGGCGCTGCAGGGACGTGGCCTCGGTGTCGAATCGACGGACCAGGACCATGTCGCGGTAGAAGCCTTCCAGCGCCGCGCGGTCGAGATCGTCGATCCGCGGCGTGTAGGCCTCGTGGTGCACGCGTTCGCCTTCGGGGGTGAGCAGCTGGATGAGGTCGTCATCCGGTTCTCCGACTGGGGGGATCGCCCCGGTGGTGTCGGTAGTGATCACACCGAACTCCTTCTGGTGGGGATGGCTTGCGCAGCGGCAACCTACGCCAGCGTAGGCTACGGAGCCGTAGGTAGGTGCGCAAGAGATGCCATCACTTCTGTGGTGGTCGTTTGTCGGAAACCTCCAACTCTGCGTCGATGAAGAGCGTCGAATGAGGCGCGTCTGTGTGTCTCCAGGGTGACACTTTCGACAACTTCCCGCCATGGAACGCGCTCGGCGGGGCGCAGATCCCGCAGGACTGGTGAGCCCTTTCAGTCGACTTTGCTGCTCAAATTCAGGCCGCAGCGCATCGAGTCCGCCGATCACCGTCGACCGGCGATCGCATGAGCGCGCTAACAATGCCGTAATATCAACGATTAGGCTCCCCTCGGAAGCGAGGTTACGCCGTCGTGATCGAATCGTGACCAACGGGGTCTTGACTTCGAGCCTCAAACTCAAGAAGGGTAGGGGCCGCTCGCCACGGAGACCACCGGTGCTCCGAGCGAGAGCACCACACCACCACCGCGGCACCTCGTGGTGGACCGACAGATTAACGGAGCGAAGGAGCCCAGGATGCGCAAGTACCCATTCGTCGCGCTCGGCATGGCGGGGATGCTCGCCCTGTCCGCATGCGCGGGCGAAGGTGCCGGCAGCGGCGGAGACGACCAGCCCGGTGAGAGCCAGGCACCGGAGGACGTGCTCGTCGGGGTCTCGATGCCGACCCAGACCTCAGAGCGGTGGATCGCCGACGGCAACGCCGTCGTGTCCGGTCTGGAAGAAGCCGGCTACGAGGTGGACCTGCAGTTCGCGAACGACGACATCCCCACCCAGTCGCGACAGATCGACCAGATGATCACCAGCGGAGCCGACCTGCTGATCATCGCCTCGATCGACGGCACCGCGCTGTCCAGCCAGCTGGATGCGGCAGCGGCCGCGGACATCCCGGTCATCTCCTACGACCGGCTGATCCGCGACAGCGAGCACGTCGACTTCTACGTCACCTTCGACAACTACCAGGTTGGCGTTGCGCAGGCCACTTCCGTGCTGCACGGCCTCGGCCTGGTCGACGAGGCGGGCGAACCTGCGGATGACGCCCCTGAGGGCCCGTTCAACATCGAGCTGTTCGCCGGGTCGCTGGACGACAACAACGCCCACTTCTTCTGGCAAGGCGCGATGGACACCCTGGAGTCCTACTTCGACGACGGCACGTTGGAGGTCCCGTCCGGACAGATGGACATCGAGCAGGCGGCGATCCTGCGCTGGTCCCAGGAGACCGCTCAGGAGCGGATGGAGAACCTGCTCACCTCCGCCTACTCAGACGGCACCGAGCTGGACGCTGTGCTCTCCCCGTTCGACGGCATCTCCCGCGGCGTGATCACCGCGCTGCAGAACGACGGCATGGGTCCGACCATCGAGGAAGGGCTGCCGATCATCTCCGGGCAGGACGCCGAGATCGCCTCGGTGCACCTGATCGACCAGGACGTGCAGTACTCCACGATCTTCAAGGACACCCGCAAGCTGGCCGACCAGGCCGTGGTGACCGCACAGTCCTACCTGTCCGGTGAGGAACCCGAGGCCAACGACACCGAGACCTACGACAACGGCGTGAAGGTGGTGCCCTCCTACCTGCTGGAGATCGACACCGTGTACGCCGACAGCATCCAGGAGCTCCTCGTGGACTCCGGCTACTGGACCGCTGAAGAGGTCGAGTCCGGCGTCTCGGACTCGGAGTAGCTCGGACTCGGAGTAGTCAGTGACGGGGTGTGCTGCCGGCGGGAGGCACACCCCGTCCCTGCCCGATCAACGGAGGATTCATGAGCGAGCCCATCCTCGAGATGCGCAACATCACCAAGACCTTCCCCGGGGTCAAGGCGCTGCAGGATGTGGACCTGCGCGTCCAGCCCGGAGAGATCCACGCGATCTGCGGCGAGAACGGCGCAGGCAAGTCCACCCTGATGAAGGTGCTCTCCGGCGTCTATCCGCACGGCAACTATGACGGCGAGATCGTCTTCGACGGCCGGCCGATGTCGTTCGGCTCCATCAACGACAGCGAGGCCGAAGGCATCGTCATCATCCACCAGGAGCTGGCACTCATCCCGCACCTGAGCGTGGCGGAGAACATCTTCCTCGGCAACGAGCGCCGCAGCACCGGTCGGTTCATCGACTGGAACAGGGCGAACGCCGAGGCCGCCGCGCTGCTCGCCCAGGTGGGCCTGGAAGAGAACCCGGTGACCCCGATCAACCAGCTCGGTGTCGGCAAGCAGCAGCTCATCGAGATCGCCAAGGCGCTGTCCAAGGACGTGCGCCTGCTCATCCTGGACGAGCCGACCGCAGCGCTGAACGACAACGACTCCGAGCACCTGCTCGGCCTGATCCGCGAGCTGCAGGGCCGGGGCATCACCTCGATCCTCATCTCGCACAAGCTCGGAGAGATCGCCGACATCGCCGACCGGACCACGATCATCCGGGACGGGCAGACGATCGAGACCATCGACATGTCCGACCCCACCTCCACCCAGGACCGGATCATCCGCGGCATGGTCGGACGCGACCTGTCCCACCGGTTCCCAGAACGCACACCGCAGATCGGCGACGAGGTGCTCCGCGTGGAGGACTGGACCGTCTACCACCCCACCCAGGTCGGCCGGGTGATGGTCGACTCGGTGAACGTGAACGTACGTGCCGGCGAGGTGGTCGGCATCGCCGGTCTGATGGGTGCCGGGCGCACCGAGTTCGCGATGAGCCTGTTCGGGCGCACCTACGGCAGGGAGATCACCGGTCGGGTGCTGATGCACGGCCGGGAGGTCTCCACGGCGACCGTCTCCGATGCGATCCGGGCCGGCATCGCCTACGCCACCGAGGACCGCAAGTACTACGGGTTGAACCTCATCGAGGACATCCGCCGGAACATCTCCGCAGCCGGTCTGCGCCAGCTGTCCTCCCGGGGGTGGGTGAACGGCAACGAGGAGCTCAGGGTCGCTGAGGAGTACCGGGCGAGCCTGAACATCAAGGCACCGAACGTGCTCACCCCGGTCGGCCAGCTCTCCGGTGGGAACCAGCAGAAGGTCGTGCTGAGCAAGTGGATCTACACCGATCCCGAGGTGCTCATCCTCGACGAGCCGACCCGCGGTATCGACGTGGGTGCCAAGTACGAGATCTACACGATCGTGAACCGGATGGTCGCCGACGGCAAGGCGGTGCTGATCATCTCCTCCGAGCTGCCCGAGCTGCTCGGTGTCTGCGACCGGATCTACACCCTCGCCGCTGGCCGGATCACCGGTGAGCTGTCCGCTGCCGAGGCCACCCAGGAAGACCTCATGCACCTCATGACCACTGAAAAGGAGCTCGTGTCATGACCGGAATCGCCAACGTGTGGGAGCTCGCCACCCGCAACATGCGCCAGAGCGGGATCGCGGTGGCCTTCGTGGCGATCGTGGCGCTGTTCTCGGTGCTGAACTCCAACTTCCTCTCCCCGGGGAACATCACCAACATCGTGCTGCAGTACTCCTACATCCTGATCCTGGCGATCGGGATGGTGCTGGTGATCATCGGTGGTCACATCGACCTGTCCGTCGGCTCGTTGGTCGCACTCACCGGGGCGGTGGCCGCGGTCGTGGTGATCAAGGGCGGTCAACCGTGGTGGGTCGGGGTGCTCGCCGCGATCGGTGTGGGACTCCTCGCCGGTGCCTGGCAGGGGTTCTGGGTGGCCTACGTGGGCATCCCGGCGTTCATCGTCACCCTGGCCGGAATGTTGCTGTTCCGGGGTCTGACCTGGGTGGTGCTGGACTCCATCTCGCTCTCCCCGTTCGGCGGCACCTACTACCAGATCGCCAACGGCTTCCAGAACGGGCTGCTCGGCGGGATGGGCTTCGACGTGTTCACCCTGGTGATCTTCGCGATCGCAGTGGTCGGCTACGCGGTGACGCAGTGGCGCTCCCGGCTGGCGAAGCTGCGTTACCAGCAGGTGGTGGAGGCGCTGCCGCTGTTCGTGGTCAAGATCGTGATCGTCGCCGCGATCGTGATGTGGTTCGCCTGGCAGCTGGCACACAGCCGGGGCCTGCCGAACGTGCTCATCCTGCTGGCCATCCTGATCATCGGCTACAGCCTGCTGGCACAGCGGTCGGTGTTCGGTCGGCACATCTACGCCATCGGGGGCAACCTGCACGCCGCCCAGCTCTCCGGGGTGAAGGTGAAGACGATCAACTTCTGGGTGATGGCGAACATGGGCTTCCTGTCCGCGGTCGCCGGCATCGTCTACTCCTCCCGGATGAACGGAGCCCAACCGGGCGCCGGGAACATGTTCGAGCTGGACGCGATCGCCGCCTGCTTCATCGGCGGCGCAGCCGTGACCGGCGGGGTCGGGCGGGTCACCGGGGCGATGATCGGTGGCCTGATCATGGCGGTGATGAGCAACGGCATGCAGCTGATGGGCGTGGACCAGTCCGTGCAGCAGGTGGTCAAGGGCCTGGTGCTGCTGCTGGCCGTGGCCTTCGATGTGTACAACAAGAAGCGCGCCGGCGTCGCCCGCTGAGCGCCGCTGCCACCGGCAGCCCCGCAGCACCTGGTACGCGCCCGCCGCAACCGGTCGATGTCCGACCGGTGCGGTGGGTCGTGCCGTCTGCCCAGTTAGACTCCAGCCGTGAGCCGCCTGACCGCGGGATCCCAGTCCTCGCTGCGTGAAGCCAACAAGGGCCTGCTCGTCGAGACGATCAAGCAGTTCGGCGGACTCACCCAGGTGGAGCTGGTCGATGCCACCGGACTGTCCGCCGCTACGGTGTCCACGCTGGTCAAGCAGCTCACCGAGAGCGGCCTGGTCGAGGTCCGGCCCACGTCGCGCAGCGGGCGCCGCGCCCAGCTGGTCACCCTGGCCCGGGCCACCGGCCTGGCCGCCGGGGTGCACGTAGGCCACCGGTCGCTGCGAGTGCTGCTCAGTGACTTCAACCGGGAGATCGTGGCCGAGCAGAGCATGCCGCTGCCCCGGGAGCACCCGATGGACACCGTGCTGGACCGGGTGGCGCTGCTGATCGTCGACATGCTGGAGCTGGTCGCCTCCAGCCTGGACGAGCTCGCCGGGATCGCACTCGGGCTGCCCGCCCCGG
>Ga0209487_1001028_pt1 | contig 24096 bp, 18 predicted proteins | sample Poulit2012_FD_187524 | JGI IMG/M metagenome (GOLD analysis project Ga0209487, IMG submission 187524) | Agricultural soil microbial communities from Georgia to study Nitrogen management - Poultry litter 2012 (SPAdes) (version 2) | ecosystem: Environmental > Terrestrial > Soil > Agricultural land...
TATTTTTTTAAGATTGTTTCTTGCTTTTTAAAAGAAAAAGACCGGCAATAGCCAAAAACCCAACACCCGTCCAAATTGGCGGCTGCATAGTGTTGGTGATTCCTAAATAGATCAATGCTAGGCTTGAAATTAGCAAAACTAGTAAGAGTATGTATTTCATTAGTAGATGTTTATAAGACTATAAATCTATTCATTTATTCAACACCTACTCGTTTCCAAGAAACATATTATAATCCACCAGTAAAATGTGTCATATAAAACCTTGCTATACTAGAGGATAGCAACCAAAAGCTAGTTTAACAAAAATGAATAGTAGATAATTTCTCATGCTGTAAATCACAAAAAATTACGCAGCAAATAAATATTTCTATAACCCACTGACAACCTTGGCATTACAATTGATTGCTATATAAAAACATAATCTTTAAATAAAGTATGGGAAAACACTTTGGAATACTCATTAATGTTTCTATGTTTGATATTGGAATAAATGAGATAATAACAAAAAAACAGCCGTTATTGTATTAATATCGCAACAAGAGAAGCTTGCCTTAAAATGCAAGATTGGTTCGCAAAGATTGAAGATCTGCGCGAAATTTAACATTATTTAAAAATTATTCACATCTAACAAGCAAAACAGCAATGACCGTTAGAAATCTAATTATTGGGAGCATTATCGTTATTAACTTCGTAATCGCTTCCCTTGGCGTGATTTTCACCCCAAGATGGTTCTATTTATTAATCATTCCGGTTATCCTATTGGCGGTAGCAATTTACCACGTAACCCAAAAGAAACATGCTATTTTAAGAAACTACCCTCTAGTAGGGAAGCTTCGCTATTTCTTCGAAGGAATTCGTCCAGAGATGCGTCAGTACTTCTGGGAATCGGATACCGACGGACGACCGTTTAACAGACGTCAGCGCTCTATTGTATACCAAAGAGCAAAGAACGAAAGAGAAACGGTAGCATTTGGAATGCAAAACGATCCGAATGAAATTGGGAACGAATGGGCTGCCCATAGTGTATACCCAACAACCATAGAAAACAAAGACTTACGCGTGAAGGTTGGTAACGCACAGTGTAAACAACCTTACGACCTAAGCATATTCAATATTTCTGCTATGAGTTATGGTGCACTGAGCAAAACCGCAGTGAAAGCCTTGAACAAAGGTGCAGCTATGCAAAACTTTGCCCATAATACAGGAGAAGGTGGAATAAGCCAATACCATGAAAATGGTGGGGACTTAATATGGCAAATCGGTACAGGCTATTTTGGCTGTAGAGATGACGAAGGAAACTTCCACGATGAGCGCTTTAAGGAGAAAGCTAGGTTGCCACATGTAAAGATGATCGAATTAAAACTTTCGCAAGGTGCGAAACCTGGACACGGAGGAATGCTTCCGGCAGCAAAAAACACCAAAGAAATTGCAAAGATTCGTCACGTACAACCAAATACAGACGTAAATTCTCCGCCAGCACATACAGCATTTAATTCGGCAGAGGGAATGCTACATTTTATTCAGAAATTACGTGATTTGTCGGACGGAAAACCTGTTGGGTTTAAAATATGTATCGGTGACGAGGAAGAGTTTATCGATATTTGTAAAGCCATGGTGGAAACCCAAATCGTGCCAGACTTTATAGCTATTGATGGTTCGGAAGGTGGAACTGGTGCCGCTCCATTGGAGTTTACGGATAACTTAGGTATGCCGCTATACGATGCGCTTACGTTTGTTACCAAAACCTTGATATCGTTCAAGTTGAAAAGACATATACGCATCATTGTATCAAGTAAAATCATTACTGGATTCGATATACTTAAAACTATAGCACTTGGTGCAGATGCATGTTACAGCGCTAGAGGAATGATGTTTGCTTTAGGATGTATCCAAGCCCTACAATGTAACGAAGACACTTGTCCGGTAGGAGTAGCAACACAAAATCCTAAGTTATATAAAGGACTAGACGTAGACAATAAGTCGGTGCGTGTAGCCCAATTCCATAAAAATACCCTACGCGCTACCGTAGAGCTTATGGAGGCTTGTGGGTTTAAAACGCTAGACGATGTGTCGGCAGATAAATTCTTTAGAAAAGTAAGTAGCCTTGAAACGAAAAGCTTTGAGAAAATCTACTTTAAAAAAGAAGGTAAGTTAGTGGAAAATCATACCAATTTCGCTCCACCAGTGGTGTATGATTAATTCTGAACACTAAAGTATAATTACTTAAATAGCCGTCTCAAGGATTACCTAATGAGACGGCTATTTTTATTTTCTATGGCCCGTAATCGGATGTAGTAAACTTCCAAAAGGACCCAATCTTTAACTTTTAATCTGTTATCCCTAAACAAATAAACCTGCTTGAATACGCTACGAAAACCTACACTAAAGGAATAAGGTTTAAGTTATATAATATTTTGTCTTGGGATATTAGGAAATATAAAATTCCCTCAGGAGCAGCGCAAACCCCTCGAAATTTTGAGAACCTCCCATGAGTTTTATTCATAAAAGCCTATAAAAATAGAATTATAAAAACCCACCATGATTTAACCTTGTAAATACAGATTAAACCAAGACATTGCTTAAAAGCACCTGTTTTTGTTATAGTTTGATTTTCTTTGTTTTATGAAACGGAAATAATATAAACACCAAACTCGCGGCACCTATCAGAAATGGGTAATACAGAAAACGTATTATCTCAAATGGCGTTAAGCTATATCCTATTAAGCTTAGTACGGTTAGGATCTGGGCACCGTAAGGAAGGCTTCCTTGGATAAAACAAGAAATTGTATCCATAATACTAGCCACTCGTGCTGGGGCCACCTTATTATCTGCTGCGATTTCCCTTGCTACTGGACCGGTTACAAGAATCGCTATGGTATTGTTGGCAGTACATAAATTTACTATCCCAGTCAAGAAAGCTATGCCTAATTCTGCATGCTTTTGTGATACCAGCCTTTTTGATATGGTCTGCAATAGATAGGCGATTCCCCCATTATAGCGAATGATCCCCACCACTCCACCTATGATTAAACATAATATGCTTAGCTCTAACATACCTTCTAATCCAGTTTGTATTGCGGCTATGGATTCCAATACGGTAAAAGAGCCTAAGATCCATCCGATTAGCATCGAACAGCACAACGCAATACAAAGAATAACGATAACATTACCCCCTAACACAGCAAGAATAAACACCAGTAAGTACGGTAACATTTTGATAAGGTCTATCCAAGAAAAACTAGTCGACACCAAGGTTTCTACTTCTACAGGATACAATAAATATATCCCTAAAGTTAGAATAGCTGGCACTAGAACGATTCGCAGGTTTACTCGAAACTTTTCGCGCATAGAAATCCCTTGGGTTTTAGTAGCGGCAATAGTAGTGTCGGAAATAAAAGATAGGTTATCACCAAACATGGCTCCGCCAACTATTGCTGCTAATAACACTGGGAATGCAGCCCCAATACTATGTTGCATCTCCAGCGCTAAAGGGGTTAGGATGGCAACCGTGCCAACCGAAGTACCAATGGAAATAGAGATGAACGACCCTATAATAAAGAAACCTGCAATTAAAAATGAAGAAGGAATGTAACTAAGAGCAACATCCACTACCGCTGTTACTGCGCCCATCTGCTTACTAACTTCACTAAAAGCACCAGCCAACAAGAATATTAAGAGCATCACCAATAAGGTTTCTTCACCTGCGCCCTTAGCAAAAGCTTTAAGTTTTTCTGTAAAAGGGACTTTTGGAAATTGGACAAAAGCCACAAGCAAGGCCAATAAAAAAATAGATAAGACTGGTAATTGATAAAAATCGCCTAAGTACCATGAGCCACCTAGATAAATCAGAACAAAAATCAATAACGGTAGAAGTGCCAGTGGGTTCCCATATTTCTTATCCTGCATACTATCTTAATTTTAGAATGCAGCAAAGATAGGGTTTAAAGAAAATAAACCTACAGAAAGACGCTATTGCAAAAATATTTAGATAATTGACCTATGAACACGAAGATTTGTAGATAAATAATCTATCCTATCTAGTTTAAAGAAGACTTTTGTCCCTCCTTAAGGTATAAATAGAATATTATTTTCTACTATTAATCCTTTAGCCTCAAAACCAATTACTTATTTTAAATAATAAGCATGATGCAGCTTTTTGATTGCCTCTAACAGGTCACCAGATGCTGGGCCTCTAACTTCAATGTTTGGGATTACCTTTTGCACGGGATGAAAATAAATCCGATCGTTAATCACATCTATCTCTTCTAACCACTCCCCTAATTGTTTTGCAGAACTTAAATAGACTATCGGCCCCAATCCCACCCAGCCATGAGCTGCAGCACACATAGGACAATGCTCACCAGTGGTATACATGGTGGTTTTTGCTCGTTCGTCGGCAGTTAAATTTTCGGCTGCCCAAGCCGCTAACTCATATTCAGGATGCGCTAACTCTGTTTTCTCATTAACCCTATTTCTAGCTTCGGCTATTACTTCGTTATTAGCATTTACCAAAATAGAACCAAATGGTTTGTCGCCAGCGTTTAAAGAAGCTTCGGCCAATCGGAGACAATGTTTTAAATGTTTTAGATCGTTATCACTAAGCATATTTTCTAGGTTTTATTATAATAATTTGGTGTCTTGCGTACTTACCCATCATGTAGATGTTACCTAATATAGGTGCGAATATTAAATGTAGTATATTTTTCTGATAATCCGACCTCCGTAAATCGGACAGCCTATAGCTTTAGAATAATATGGAATAAAAAAGCCACTTGAGCTTGCAAGTGGCTTTGTAATAAAATTATCGATCAGAACGAAGTCAAGAGCCTATTCTTACTTAAAAAACAGTTTTCCTAACTCTAATGGCTCTACTGGTGTATCTCCTTTATACACACGCATATTTCCAGCTGAAATTTCGTCGATCAACATAATATCTCCAGTATTTTCATCCCGTCCAAACTCAAGCTTAATATCATACAGCTCCAATCCGCGCAAGCTTAATTCATCTTTTACAAGCGAACAAATCTTAACTGTTAGCTTTTTCACCTCTTCATAATCTTCGGCCGACAGAATATTTAATGTTTCGAGTGTATCCTTGGAAATCGTTGGGTCGCCTCGTTCGTCGTCTTTTATAGTAAACTCCACAAACGCATCTAGTTTTTGTCCTTCTTCACAATATCTAGCATATCTCCTATAAAAGCTTCCAACGGCACGAAACCTGCAGATAACTTCTAAGCCATCGCCAAACATTTCTGCTTTTTTAACTACCATCTGCGCTTTGTCTAAATCTGCACTAACAAAATGGGTGGTAATTCCTTTTTGATTAAGTTTTTCGAAAAAATAAGTCGACAAGCGCAAACCCGCTTTTCCCATTCCTTCAATACTTAAGCCAACGGTATTCGCACCAGGATCAAAAACTCCATCGGTACCCGTAACATCATCTTTAAATTGTAGTAAAACTTCGCCTTTTCCATGGCGGTACACATCTTTGGTTTTACCAGTATAAATACGTTCCATACATTGATTTATATAAGAAAAAGTAAAATTACGGTAAAAATTTATGTAATCCGTAAAATAGATAAAATACTTCGTCCTAACCTTCGTTCGTTAGCTCGTATTCTGTGACTGTCGCTAGTGTTACTCCATTTTTACTTGAGAAAAAATACCGTATCTTTAGCCGCAAATCAAATACTGTTACAGTAGAATTGTAACAATAGCTTACTATTTCTAACTTATAGAGTAAAACCAATTAACTTATGACAAAACGCTTTTATTTACTAGGTAGTCTACTACTCTGGTCTGTAGCGATGTTGGCACAAACGAAGGAAACCCTTCTTTTGCGTCATCCTGACATCAGCAAATCCCATATTACCTTTGTTTACGCAGGGGATATATGGATTGCAGATAAGAGTGGTACCAATCCAAGAAAACTTACTAGCAACCCCGCAGTAGAACTGCATCCAAAGTTTTCGCCCGATGGAAAGACCATTGGATTTACAGGAAATTACGATGGTAATACCGATGTATATACGGTTGGCCTACACGGAGGAAACCCAGAACGCATTACCTATCATCCAGCATCGGATATGATGAGGGGATGGTTAAACAATGAAACAGTGTACTTTACTTCGGCTAGAGACTTTGAGTATTCTTTAGGTTCAAGATTGCATCAAAAAAACATAAACAACGCACAGGCAGAGGTTTTAACCATGCCAGAAGCATATCAAGGTTCTCCATCGCCAGACGGGAAAAAGTGGGCGTATATTAAAAATGGTGACCCTAGCGAAAGACAACGAGTAGCCTTCAAACGCTATCGAGGTGGTGGAATGCCAACGATTTGGATCTTTGATGAAAAAACCCACGAGATAGAGATTATTCCTGGCGAAGAATCGAACAACGTACAACCGCTATGGCGTGGGGATTATGTTTATTTCTTATCCGATAGAAATAAAGTAATGAACCTATTCCGCTATAATACCATTACCAAAATAACAGAGCAGGTAAGTTTCTTCGAGGATTTTGATATAAAAACCTTCTCTGGGAATGATAAAGAACTCATTTTAGAGCAAGGTGGTACATTACACTTATACGATATAGCTTCGAAACAAATTACCCCAATATCTATTTATCTTGATAGTGACGTGATTGACACTAGAGCACACTATGTAGATGTGAAGGATCATATTAGGGATTACGAAGTATCGCCAACAGGTGTCCGTGCCTTATTCCAAAGCCGTGGTGAGATTTTCTCTGTTCCATTGGACAAAGGGACGATTAGAAACCTATCGAACACCCCTGGGGCACACAATAAATACCCAGCATGGTCGCCAAACGGCAAGTGGATTTCGTATATATCCGACCAAAACGATACCTATCAATTAGTACTACGCGATCAGAAAGCAAAAGATGACCCGATTTTTATCGATATAGGAGATACGCATTTCTTCTTTGAGCCAACGTGGTCGCCAGATAGTAAAAAGTTATTCTACAGCGATAGTCATTTGAATTTATTTTATGTGGACATCGACACTAAAAAGGTGGTGAAAGTAGATACCGATGCTATGAGTACCAACACAGGACGAGTAAACAACCAATTCCAGCCTAGTTGGTCGCCAGACTCCAATTGGATTGCCTATATAAAGACGTTGCCAAATTTTGTACCAGCAGTGTTTATATACAACCTAAAAACCGGTGCTACTAAACAGATTACCGATGGGATGAGCCACACTCAGAGTCCGACGTTTAGCGCCGATGGAAAGTATTTGTTCTTTACTGCTAGTACCAATATCGGCTTGTCGTATCACGGATTGCATATGACGGCATACGGCACTAGACCCACTAGAAATATCTATGCTTTTATCTTATCGGAAGACACCCCAAGTCCTTTACAGCCAAGTAGTGATGAAGAAGAAGTTGAGGAAGGAAAGGACAAGAAAAAGAAGAAAAAAGATAAAGACAAGGATGAAGACAAAAAGGAAAAAACTCGTATAGATTTAGATAAAAATATCCAGAATAGAATTATTGCCCTACCTATTCGATCTGGCCGTTACCGTCAGATTAATGGCGATGTAGCAGGGAAATTACTATATAGTCAAGGTAGTAGTTTACATGCTTATGATTTTAAGGATAGAGAGTCTAAAGAAATCGGAAAAGACATCCAAAACTTTAAGATTAGTGCCGATGGAAAGAAAATTATGTATCGATCCAAAGGCAATTACTATATAGCTAATACAAGCGGTAACATTAAAAACTCACCAAAGAATATGGTGAAAACCAACGGTATTAAGCAATTAGTAGATCCTATCGCTGAGTGGCACCAGGTATTTGATGAGGTTTGGCATATGCAAAAAGAATATTTCTATGCCGAAAACATGCATGGTATCGATTGGGAGGCAGTTCGCAAGCAATACGAACCAATGCTTCCGTTTGTTAAGCACCGTGCAGACTTAACCTACCTATTGAACGAAATGATGGGGGAAATGGTAGTAGGTCACAACTATATTTATCCAGGCACCCAGCCAGATGAGCCATCGGTAAGCGTTGGGATGCTCGGAGCAGATTACTATATAGATAAGAATCATTATAGAATTGGAAAGATTTACTCTGCATACGATTGGAATCCTAATTTAAAAGCACCTTTAAACGTCCCAGGACTAGGTGTGAACGTAGGAGATTACATTTTGGCCGTAAACGGACAAGAATTGAATAAGGACACCAATATCTATAGCTTATTCGATTTTACTGTAGGTAAACAAGTAAGTCTTACTGTAAACAACAAGCCTTCTTTACAAGGAGCTAAGGATGTGGTGGTAGTACCGATTTCTTACGGTCAAGAAGTAAGCCTGAGAAGAAACGATTGGATGGAAGAGAATCGTAAGCGAACCGATGCGTTAAGCAACGGAACAATTGCCTATATCTACATGCCAAACACTGCTGGAGCAGGTTATGATAACTTTAACCGTTATTACTTCTCGCAAATGGATAAAAAAGCAATGCTTATCGACGAGCGTAACAACGGTGGTGGTAAAGTTGCAGATTATGTTATCGATTTATTGTCTAGAGATATAATAAGTTTCTGGGGAATACGCGATGGACGAAGCTTTACCACACCAGGAAACGGGATTTACGGACCAAAAGCCATGATTATTAACGAAAATGCTGGTTCGGGTGGCGATATGATGCCTTATATGTTCCGTCATAAAGACTTAGGAAAGTTAGTTGGCCGTACTACCATGGGAATATTAGTTGGAATTAGTGGTTATCCTCCCCTATTAGATGGCGGAAGAGTTACCTCGCCTAACTTTGGAATTTATGATTTAGATGGAAATTGGATTATAGAAAACGAAGGAGTAGCTCCGGATATTTTTGTAGAACAAACACCAAAAGAATTACTAGAAGGAAGAGATCCACAACTAGAGAAAACTATTGAAATTCTTCTAGAGGAGATGAAAACTTATCCTTATAAAGATATCCCTAAACCTGCCGATCCACTTCGTGCACACGATTAGGGCTTAATGCTTTTAAAATAAAAAATCGCGCGTTTAGATAACGTGCGATTTTTTTTTGATTTTTATAATGAGTAGGAAATTTATAAACCTGATTATTTACCTCGTTGCAAGGCTGTGGAAAATTATAGCAATTGAAGTGCTTCTAATTGGCAACAAAATTTCGAGGGGACTCCCCTATTTTCTCCTTTACCTTAATAAGGTTTAGAATAGCATCAAAAAGATAACAGTAAAGAAAATGCAAATTTTAAAAATAATTTCCCACATAACATTTAAATATTTAGCCCTAACTTCTATGTTTTTTTCATTTATATAGAATCTTAGGAAGTATTGGTAATCAAAAGTACTTAATTATTAATTAATAGGATTATTATTTTATAATTAATTCATTTATCCTATCCCTTTAAACTTATAAATCAAATAAGCAATACCAAGAAGTTTATACTTCACCCTATTATTTGGTAAAATGCTTATTCTCTACTGTTACAGCTATTATTTTGAAGATATGCATATTTTCTGACTATAAAATAGCAGCAAAATAAAAGAAAGTCACCAATGAAATTTTCCTAACCCAACCTCATAAATGCTGCTTTATTTTTTAATATATTGCAAATAGATTAACACTATTATCATGAAACAAGTATATAAAGATGTAATTGATTTATTGCAAAACAAGGAGTATGCAAAACTAAAGGAGTACGAAATACAACGCCCAGAGAAAATGAATTGGGTGACGGAAGTTTTCGAAGGTATCCATCTTAAAAACCATCCGAACAAAACAGCCTTATTATGGACCGACGGGAAGGAAACAGTAAACTATTCTTTTCAAGACATTATTTCTAAAACAAATAAGCTAGTAAACTTTTTAAGAGGAAAAGGAATAAATAAAGGAGACGTATTATTTACACAAATGATGCTACAGCCCATTACTTGGACCTCCATTTTAGCAAATATTAAAGGTGGGTTTAAAATGATTCCTGCTGCTTCTATCTTAGGCACCCAAGATGTGGTATATCGCTTTAAGAAAACCTTTCCAAAAGTGGTTTTTGCCGATCAAGATAATGCCTATAAAACCGATGAGGCAGAAAAACAACTTGGAAAAGAAATAGCCATAAAAATAATTGCCGAAGGAACACGCGATGGATGGTATAGCTTAGAGGATATTGAAAAAGAAAGTGACAAAGCCGAAGGGGCTATGCATAGTCCGGACGACATTCTTTTTTATTTTTTCACTTCAGGTACCACTGGCATGCCCAAAGCAGTTTGCCATACACATTTAAGTCTCACGTTAGGTCATTTAACCACTACGGCTTGGATAGGAGTGAACAACAGCGATATACATTACAACATCTCGCAGCCAGGTTGGGCAAAGTTTGCTTGGAGTAGTTTTTTTGGACCTTGGAATGTGGGCGCCACTATCTTTGCACATCACACCGACAAAAGATTCGATCCAAAAACCACTTTGGATTTAATCCATAAGCACAAAATAACCACACTTTGTGCTCCACCCACTGCATTGCGTTTATTTATAAAAGAAGATTTAAGCAGCTATTCCTTCTCCTTAAAAGAATGTGTTGCCGCAGGCGAACCTTTAAATCCGGAGGTTATCGAGGCTTGGCGAAAAGGTACTGGGATAACCATAAGAGATGGGTATGGACAAACCGAAGCTACCTGCATTATAGGGAACTTATCTGGTAAGGAAATAAAGTATGGATCTATGGGTAAACCTATGTTTATGTACGATGCGGTAATCGCCGATGATGATGGCAACATTTTAGCGGATTACGACGAAGGAAATATCTGCGTTCGCATGCCAAAAGGCGAACATGTAAACGGTATATTTAAAGGGTATTTATTCGATAAAGAAAGAGAGGAAAGAGGGATTAGACATGGCTTGTATTATACTGGCGACAAAGCCTATCGCGATTCCGATGGCTATATTTGGTTTATTGGTAGAGACGACGATGTTATAAAAGCTTCCGCCTATCGTATCGGGCCATTTGAGGTAGAATCCGTTTTACTAGAACATCCAGCAGTAATCGAATCGGCAGTTGTTGGTTCGCCACACCCTATTAAAGGTTATGAGGTAAAAGCATTTGTTGTTTTGGGCAAAGGCGAAACCCCAAATAAAGCTCTAGCTGATGCGTTGTTTAAACACTCAAGAGAACACCTTGCACCATATAAAATGCCGAGGATTATCGAATTTGTAGAAGAACTTCCTAAAACGATTTCTGGAAAAATACGACGTGTGGAACTACGTGCACAAGAAGCAGAGTTTAGAGCAAAAAACAAGGAAAGAGAAATGGAGTTTCACTATAAGAAATAGATAAAATATCTAGCTTAAAATAATACCATGGGCTTAGCTTTCGAGCTAAGCCTGATTTATTTAAGTCCTATCATCAAAATATATGGAAGCAATACAATAATTTCGGATATTCCCACTTCCTATTCTAGTTTTATATATATTAGTTGCAATGATAAAAAGCGATAATACCATACAGGTTTTAATTGTAGAAGACGACACACGTGTAGCAGAGCTAATCCGGCGGGTGATGCAAGAAAAAGACTACGAAATCACTATTGCCTACGATGGTCAAGAAGCTTTGGAACTAGTGCAGTCGCAGGACTTTCGATTGATAATAACCGACATTATTCTTCCAAAACTAAATGGTGTAGATTTTTGTAAAAAAGTCCGCATCATTAAGCCCGATATTCCCATCATCATGCTTACGGCTCTAGGAACTACCAATCATAAAGTAGAAGGATTGGATGCTGGGGCCGATGACTATATGGTAAAACCATTTGAAATGAAGGAGTTACTAGCACGAGTACGCGCAGTATTAAAGCGTAGTGAACGTATGCGAACGCCTGAGGGAGCTATTTTATCGTATGCCGACTTAGTCCTAAACAAAAACACTAAAACGGTTAAGCGAAACAATAAGGACATTAAACTCACGCCAAAGGAGTTTGAACTGTTGCATTATTTTTTATCCAATCCTGAACGCGTTTTATCCCGAGCGGAAATCGCTGAGAACGTATGGCAGACAAACTTTGACACCGGAACTAATTTTATTGATGTTTATATTAATTATTTACGCAATAAGATAGATAAGCACCACGACTTTAAACTCATTCATACTCGTGTTGGTATGGGCTTTATTTTACAAAAAGAATGAAAATACGAGCCAGATTCAATCTCATTTTCACCTTGTTAGCCACCATTGCACTAGTGTTCTTTGGGGTTACCGTATATTGGGTTTCTAAAAATGATAGAGAAAAAGAGTTTTCATCGATACTTAAAAACAAAGCGCTTGTCAAATCTAAATTAATATTAAGTGCGAATCTATCGCTCGATGAACTACAACAGATATTTGCAACGCAAAACGAAGATTCCAATAGGGTAACGATCGCTATTTACAATGAGGATTTTCAACAGGTATATAGCGAAAAGTCCATTTTTAACACTCCGGATTCCACACAAATCGTACTGCAAAAAGCAAAAGCCCACAACGAATATATTGTTAAAGACGGTACAAAACTAACCATAGGTATGACATTCCTGAACGATGGTAAAGATTATTTAGTTATCGCATCTGGAAGCGACCACTATGGAAAAGAAAAACTATCGGAGTTATTATATATTTTAATTATTACTGCTGGAATTGCCATTATCCTCCTATTTATTTTAGGATTTTACTTCTCTAAGCGTGTTTTAAATCCGATTAAGGAAATGACACAGGAAATAAATAAGATCACTGCTGCGCACTTGGACTTGCGTTTAAGACCGCTTAAGCACAAAGACGAATTAAATAAGCTAGGAGCTATTTTCAATCAGATGTTAGACCGGTTGGAAAGCTCTTTTGATTCGCAAAAAGAGTTTGTGGCCCATATATCTCATGAATTACGCACCCCTTTGGCAGCTATCATTACGGATTTAGAACTAGCGTTAAATCAAACCCATAGCTCCGAAGAGTATCGCAATACCATAGAACGCACCCTATCCGATGCAAAAAAAATAGTGCATCTTTCGAATAACTTGTTGGATCTGGCAAAAGCAAATTACGATCCAAAAGAGGTGGGTTATACTCCGCTTAGAATAGACGAAGTGTTGCTGGAAGCCTACCAAGAAATCCAACAAGGTTCGGCCCCATGTACGGTTCAGATGGAATTTGTGGGCGATACCACCGATGAACATTTTATGACCGTAGTTGGAAATCCTTACTTATTGAAAGTAGCCTGTAAAAATCTTATTGAAAATGCTTGTAAATTCTCGTACGACCATCATTGTTATATTCGCATTGGGTTTACAAACAAAATGGTAAAAATAGAGTTTATCGATAATGGGATTGGTATTGATGACGAAGACTTAGATCATATATTCGTTCCTTTTTATAGAGGTAGTAGTCAATCAGATTATGATGGCTATGGCATAGGCTTACCACTCACTCAAAAAATATTAGTGCAACATAGTGGAGAGTTAAAAGTAACTACCTCACCAGAGCAAGGAAGCACTTTCACTATGTATATCCCTCATTTAGCCAATAAATAAAACACCACCTTTTTATTCTTTTCATCAAGACAACAGTAGGTTAATTCCTAAAATTCTTACTATATTTAGTAGTATAAAGGATAAATTAATTTAAAGTACAAAATAGATTATGAGTAAAAGAATATTAATGCTAGCAGGAGACTTTGTAGAAGACTACGAAGTGATGGTACCTTATCAAGCCATGATGTCTTTAGGAATCCACGTAGATGTGGTTTGTCCGGATAAAAAGTCTGGAGATACCATTCCTACAGCAATCCACGATTTTGAAGGCGACCAAACCTTTACAGAAAAAAGAGGTCATAATTTTACATTAAATAAGTCTTTTAACACGATAGACGTATACGATTATGATGGGCTGTATATCTGCGGTGGACGTGCTCCGGAATACATTCGGTTAAACAAAAAAGTATTGGAGATCACCCAGCATTTCTTTAAGAAAAAGTTACCTGTAGCTGCCATATGTCATGGTATTCAAGTATTAACTGTTGCCGATGTATTATTGGGAAGAACACTAACTGCCTACGAAAGCATCGGCCCTGACATTGCGCTTGCTGGTGGTACCTATAAAAAAATTGCGCCAGACAAAGCTATTACCGATGGAAATCTAACCACATCCCCTGCATGGCCAGGACATCCGGCCTTATTAAGCCAGTTTTATAAACTACTTGGAATAGAAATCCGGAATGTCTAGAACATGTAAGTTTTAAAGCTATTACACCTTTGTGATAGCTTAGTTTTTATAACACTATTCTTAGAATAGCACCTTTAAATTACGGTATAAAAAAACAGCCATCTAAAATAATAGACGGCTGTTTTTATATTTAAATAATGTTTTCTTTTATACGTTGAATCGGAAGTGTATTACATCTCCATCCTGTACTATATATTCTTTCCCCTCTACTCCAAGTTTACCAGCATCTCTTACTTTAGCTTCGCTACCGTATTTTATATAGTCGTCGTAGTGAATAACTTCTGCACGAATAAAGCCTTTTTCGAAATCCGTATGGATAACAGACGCAGCTTGTGGTGCAGTAGCTCCAACTGGGATGGTCCATGCACGGACTTCTTTTACCCCAGCGGTAAAGTAGGTTTGAAGGTTTAAAAGCTCGTATGCTTTACGAATTAGCTTAGACGATCCTGGTTCGTCTAATCCGATATCATCCAAAAACATTTTTCGCTCTTCATAGGTATCTAATTCTGCGATATCGGCTTCGGTTGCAACGGCAAGAACCAACACTTCAGCTCCTTCTTCGGCAACCATTTCCTTTACTTTATCAACAAACTCATTTCCTGTAGCAGCCGATGCTTCGTCTACGTTGCAAACGTACATCACTGGCTTCTCGGTAAGGAATTGCATAGGTTTTATAAAGGCTGCCCTATCTTCATCATTTATCTTTAAGGAACGAATAGACTTCCCTTTGTTAAGATGCTCTTTTACTTGCTCTAAAACCTCTACTTCTTTCCTCGCTTCACTATCGCCGGTCTTAGCTCTACGGCCAATGGATTCCAATCTGTTTTCTACAGCTTCCAAGTCTTTAAACTGCAGTTCCATATCGATTGTTTCCTTGTCACGCAATGGATCGATGGATCCGTCGACGTGAGTAACATTATCATCCTCAAAACAACGAAGTACATGTATAATAGCATCCGTTTCGCGAATGTTGGCTAAGAATTGATTCCCTAATCCTTCTCCTTTACTCGCTCCTTTTACCAATCCAGCAATATCAACAATTTCTACAGTAGCAGGTAAAACTCGCTCTGGCTCTACAATCTCCTCCAGTTTTAATAAACGAGGATCGGGTACGTTTACAATACCTATATTAGGCTCTATAGTACAAAACGGAAAGTTTGCACTTTGGGCTTTGGCATTAGACAAACAATTAAACAATGTGGACTTTCCGACATTTGGTAATCCTACAATTCCTGCTTTCATTTTCAAATTTATTTTAAGACTGCAAAGATACGCTAAGAAAATAATTATAAAAAAATATTACCCTACAATACTCATAACTTCTCTAAAAAAGTCCTTATAATCTTTAGAAATACTGGTTAGAGAATCTAAAATCTGTTTACTTCCCTACTTTATGTCCGCGAACAGCGTAATACCATATGAACAAATAGCATGGCAAGGCTATCCAATAAGCTTGGGTGGTATTAAACATATCGGCTAATTGTCCATATGCCAATGGAATAATTGCTCCTCCTGCAATTCCCATGATCAACAATCCAGATGCAGCACTGGTGAACTTCCCTACTCCTTCGAGGGCTAATGGCCAAACCGCTGGCCAAACTAGAGAGTTTGCTAGTCCTAATAAGGCTACAAAAATTAAGGAAGTAATCCCATCGGTAAAAACAATTCCAAGAGTAAATACCATACCCAAAAGAGCACATATTTTTAATGCAGTTGCTTGATTTATATATTTGGGAATAATCGCTATTCCAAGCAAATAGCCTATAACCATAGCAGCCATAGTTCCTGTTGTGAAGTATTTAGCAATGGTTAAAGGAACATCTAACGAATTTCCATAAGCGATAATCGTATCGCCTGCAATCACTTCTACTCCCACATAAAAGAACAAAGCAACCACGCCCAACAATACGTGAGGAAACTGGAAGACACTAGTTTTGTTTTCCGTAAGTAAATGATGGTCTTCGGTTTCTTCTTCATCGCCCGATACTTCAGGTAAGCTAGATTTAAAAATCCAAAAAGCGAGGATTAATAAGACCATTACAATGCCTATATACGGATTTACAACTTCTAGGGCCATTACATCCAAAGCTTTAGAATAAGCATCTGAACTCATGCTCGCCATTTGTTTAGACAGGTTATCGGCTTCTTCTAAATTCAAGAACAATCCTAGAATAATAGGTGCTGCAGCTCCAGCGAATTTGTTACAGATTCCCATTATACTAATACGTCGCGCTGCTGTTTCTACTGGGCCTAGAATAGTGATATAAGGATTGGAAGCAGTTTGTAGAATAGCCAAACCACCACCCAAAGTAAATAATCCAGCTAAAAATAAAGAATACTCTCGCATATAAGCAGCTGGGATAAATAGGGCAGCTCCGAAGGCCATGATGACAAGAGAAATGGCCATGCCACGCTTAAATCCAAACTTATTTAAAACCCTTGTAGAAACAGGGGCCATTACCAAGTAGGCGATGTAAAAAGCGAAGGTAACTAAATAGGATTGTGCTTCGCTAAGTTCGCAAGCTATGCGCAGATAAGGGATTAAAAGAGAGTTAAGCCAAGTAACAAATCCAAAGATAAAAAATAAGGAACCTATAATGATCATAGGGCCTAAAGTAGACTTATAAGCTTTTTGTTTTGCTGTACTATCCGTTTGCATAGTTTTCTAATATTGAGACTTTCTATTTTATAAAGACACTATAAATCAGTATTGCCTTGTCACAGTTTTAAAGCAAGAATATAAAAGGTTGATGCACTTTCACTTTAGAGCAAACCAAAATATTTTCGTAAAAACCACTCTAGAGCTAAACTTGTTAAAAGCAAAACCAATAATACTTGAAGGCTAATTAAAGCTTCCGTTTTTACTATTTCTCTCTCTTTAATCTGATATTTATCTTGTTCCATTAAGGAATGGATGAATCCTTCTAACTCGTTTATAAACAGTACTCTAGCCTCTGTTACATCGGCTAATTTCTGTAAACTTTCTATGTCGGCTCGTATAAACTTCTCCTCTATGTCGAAAGCTAGTATTTCAAACTCTCCGGTAGTCGATTCCTTGCTATTCGATTCGGTAATTCTAAATGTATACGAAGCTTCTTCCAATTCATCTAAAGCGATTTCTTGGTATAATCCAGAAGGTAGCATAGGCTGTTTTTTCACCAAGGTATCTCCTTTAAATATCTTTATTTCTAAACCTGCGTCGCGATTTAACTGGTAGTTGCTATCAAAGTATTGTGCTCGAATTTTAGCTTGGGTATTTTGATAGTAAAAGTTTTCGTAATGGACTTGCAGTCTAGTTTTTTGTTCTGTGGAAGCTAGGTATTGTACCAGCCCTTGCATGAAACTATCGAAAGCTTCGAAAGACTTATCTTTTTCGTAGACCCCCGATCGCCATCGCCAAATACCTTGCGCATCTAAAATTCCGCGATTGACTTTTCCTTCTTCATATACTGCTAAAAGTGGGGTTCCGGATCGCTGACCGGAAATATATTGTTCTAGGACAACAGTATGTGGCACTTTCATTTCTAGCATACCAAACTGTGTTTCTAAAGGGGATAGTTGATCGAAGTTAATATTCTCGAACAAGAACAAATCAAAAGCCGGATCTAAATGGCCTTGAACCGCATCGGCATGTTGCGAAGTTTTTTTGTTAAAAGCTAGCTGCTGTTGGTTTAGAACATTCCAATTGGCATGCAACCCAGCAATGTATAATACTGGTAATTCTTGGGTTTCGATTTCACGAAGCAACAAATCGGCTTGTTGTTCTGGTTGGTATAAAATGACCAGATTATAGCCTGCCAACTTCCCTTCTGCTTCCTTTACGGATAGCATCTCCACTTCCAAAAAACTATTTGCTTCTAAACTTCTCTTTATGGCTCCCAAATCTGGATGAATAATATCGCTAACCAAAGCAACTTTTCCACTAGAGTCCAAAACGTCTACCGCAAAATTTTGCGCGTTATTCATTCTATTCTTTTCTTCGTCTAAAGGCTTTAACCGAAGCTCGTAGGTTTGCAAGCCCAATTCATTTGCTGGAAGGTGAATTTGGGTAAACAAGCTAGTATTACCGTCTTGAAACCTAATAGCTTCACGATGTACTACTCGTCCTTTATGAAGGATCTGAATTTCTGAAGAAGCTTCATCTACTCCATGAATAGAAGTTTGAATTTCTACTGGAAAATCATTGTGAAGATAACTAAACCTATTGGCAGTAACTTTATCGATTCGCAGGTCTGGATAGTTGGTAGTATCCCCCAACACTACTGGGTATACCTCACGATTTACTTGACTAGCATAGTAGGTGTAATCTCGTCCGCTGGTTTGATTCCCATCGGTAAAGAGCAACACAGGGGCATTGGTGTCTTTATAAATTTGGTCTATGGCTTCTAGTGCATTGGTTATCTGTGTTTCGCCATCAGAAAAGCTTAAGCTATCCAATACTTTTACTTCCGAACCAAATCGGAAGAAGCTAACATCGAAATGTTCTTGTAATGCGGTGTTACTTTTCAGGTAAGCATGCGCATCTTCCAAATGTTTATTTTGCTCTAAATGTGAAATAGACCGCGAATTATCTAACAAGATGGGCAAACCGGTTTTTACCGATTCATAGGTTGTCTTTTTTACTTTTGGATTAAAAAGTAAAAGGAGTAGCACCAAAATACTACAAAAGCGTAAAAAGCCAAGAAGAAGTTTGACTTTCGTACTTTCTTTATTTCGGTAATACATAAAGAAAGCTAGTGCAGCCGAAACCACACTAGCAAGTATTATATGTAATATAGGATTAGATAGCATCTATTAGGTAAGCATTCCGCCATCTACTTGAAGAACCTGTCCGGTGATATAGCTAGATAGATCACTTGCTAAGAATACGCAAGCATTGGCTATATCCTCTGGTTGTCCACCACGTCTTAATGGAATGGCATTTCTCCAGCCTTGTACGGTATCTTCATCGAGTTTTGCTGTCATTTCTGTTTCAATAAATCCTGGTGCAACTACGTTGCATCGGATGTTTCTAGAGCCTAACTCTAAGGCAATAGATTTTGAGAATCCTGTTATTCCAGCCTTAGAAGCAGCATAATTGGATTGTCCAGCGTTTCCTTTAACCCCTACAACCGAGCTCATGTTTATGATAGAGCCTTTACGTTGTTTTAGCATGGTGCGTTGCACTGCTTTGGTCATATTGAAAACCGACTTTAGGTTTACTTCTATTACGCTATCAAAATCCTCTTCGCTCATGCGCATTAGCAGGTTGTCTTTGGTAATTCCAGCGTTATTAACAAGGATGTCAATAGTTTCGAAATCTTCCAATACTTGTTTCACCAATTCTTGTGCTTCTTCGTGATCTGCAGCATTGCTTTGGTATGCTTTCACCTTTACGCCATGCGACGATAGGTCGGCTACAATCTTATCTGCTGCTGTAGACGATGAATGGTATGTAAATGCAACATGGGCTCCGTTTTTAACGAAAGATTCTACGATACCTTTACCAATTCCACGTGATCCACCCGTAATAACGGCTACTTTTCCATCTAATAATTTCATTGTATTCGGTTTACTTTTTTTTCAATTATTCTCTGTACCCACCGAACCTCGGTCGATGAACAAAGTCAAATATAAACTTTTAAAACGTTAAAAAAGAAAAACCCTGTCCGAAAACAGGGTTTTTTTATTCTTCTTTTATAGGATGCTTATCCCATAATTTCTTTTACTTTCAATCCGATTTCTGCTGGTGAGTCTACTACGTGCATTCCACACTCGCGCATAATCTTTTTCTTTGCTTGTGCAGTATCGTCAGTTCCGCCAACGATAGCACCTGCGTGTCCCATAGTTCTTCCTGCTGGTGCAGTTTCTCCAGCGATAAACCCGATAACCGGCTTTTTACTTCCGCTTTCTTTGTACCACTTAGCTGCATCTGCCTCTAAATGTCCACCAATTTCACCGATCATTACAACGGCGTCGGTTTCTGGATCGTTAATAAGCATTTCTACTGCTTCTTTGGTAGTGGTTCCAATAATTGGGTCTCCACCAATTCCAATTGCTGTACTAATTCCAAGACCTTGTTTTACTACTTGGTCGGCAGCTTCGTAAGTTAATGTACCTGATTTAGATACAATTCCTATACGTCCTTTCTTAAATACAAAACCTGGCATAATTCCAACTTTTGCTTCTTCTGGTGTAATTACACCTGGACAGTTAGGACCAATTAATCTAGCACCTTTTCTCTTTACGTAATCCGACGCATGAATCATGTCTTTTACCGGAATACCCTCAGTAATGGTAATAATTACTTTGATTCCTGCTTCTGCAGCTTCCATTATAGCGTCTGCAGCAAATGCAGGGGGTACAAAAATAATACTAGTATCTGCTCCAGTCTCTTTTACTGCTTGCTCTACTGTATTAAACACAGGACGGTCTAAATGTGTCTGACCTCCTTTATTTGGTGTTACTCCACCTACTACATTTGTACCGTACTCGATCATTTCCTTAGCGTGAAACGTACCCTCGCTTCCAGTGAAACCTTGTACAATTATCTTAGAATCCTTATTAACTAATACACTCATTGATTTATATATTTATGCTATATTATTTCTTTTTACGACCCTGCAAAGGTAATCTTTTTAGTTTATTATTAAAAGTATTTCCGGAGAAGCATTTTATAAAGACGTTTTTCGTCCTTGTAATCTTCTCTTCTTTCCTCGATATTTAAACCTTATCCTGAAGCTTTTCTACCAAACTAGGCAAGCTACGCAATGCGGCTACCTCTTTGTATTTTTTACGTACCTCTTCGGCAGGACTTCCAAAATAGGACTGACCCCCTTTTAATGATTTACTCACCCCACTCTGTGCCATGATTACCGCTTTATCGCCAATTGTTACTCCGTTGGCAATGCCAACTTGCCCCCAAATGGTAACAAACTCGCCGATTACTACACATCCTGCAATTCCAACTTGGGAGGCGATTAACGCTCGCTTTCCAATTATAGTGTCGTGTCCGACTTGTATAAGGTTATCTAATTTAGATCCTTCACCTATGGTTGTAGAAGCAGTTACTCCTCGATCTATGCTACACATAGCGCCGATATCTACATTATCTTCAACCACCACATTTCCTCCACTGATAAGTTTATCGAACTTCTCTGGTCGATTTTTATAATAGAAGGCGTCTGCGCCTAAAACCGTTCCTGAATGTATGGTTACATTATTTCCAATTACCGTATCATCGTAGATACTAACATTTGGATGAATTACACAATTATCACCTATCTGTACATTATTCCCAATAAAAACATTTGGTTGGATAATGGTATTCTCCCCTATTTTAGCAGTATCCGAGATCACTGCGGTAGCGGGACGGAAAGGATTAAAATGTTGTGTAAGTTTATTAAAATCTCGAAAAGGATCGTCGGATATCAAAAGGGCCTTGCCCTCTGGACACTCTACTTCTTTGTTTATGAGTACTACAGTTGCTGCTGATTCCAGTGCTTTATCGTAGTACTTTGGGTGATCAACAAAAACGATATCACCAGGGGTAACTACGTGGATCTCATTCATCCCTAATACAGGAAAAGTTGGATCGCCAACGTACTTACAATCGATTAGTTGAGCTATTTGCTCTAACGTGTGTGGCGTGTTAAATTTCATGGCTCAAATATACATAAAGATTTGTTTTTACAAACCATAGACCTTCAGTAAAACAAGATATATTGTAAAGAAAAAACCTGTAAAGCAAAGGCTCTACAGGTTTCATATGTCATCATAGGTTAATAAAAGTTTGCCTTACTTTTTAAGTACCTTAGGGACTAGCCGTGCATCACCATCAATTTCGTGCTCGTAATCCAATCCTAACAGCTCGGCTAACAATGGGTATACATGAATGTTTTTAAATCCTTCGATTTGTTTACCTTCTTGAATATCTGGTCCCCATGCCATAAATACGGTATCCATATCGGGGGTATCTTCTGCTAAATAGCCATGTGCACCTGGAATCGGGGTTCGGTTTGTAAAATAGTAAGGTGCTTCGGCAATCAATACAATATCCCCAATACGGTTAAGCTTATCTTCTTTGGTTGAAAAACGGTATTTTTCTGGCACCTTAGCTTTTAAGTATACTTCATATTGATCGGTTGCTTCCTTTTGAAAGTATTTCAGTACTTCTTGGGTATCGTTAGGTTCTTTTATAAAAATACTAGTGTAGGTTCCATTCACCACCACATCCATCTTCTCTGGATCTATTTTTGGTAATAAAATTGGGTTTTCTCTATCCAATTCTGTCATACCGTGGTCGGACAAAAACACAAAGTTAACTGGTAATCCTGTTTTTGATACTGCTTCGTATAGTTTTTGAATAGCGCCATCGCTGTAATGGACGGTTGTTTCTGTTTCAAAAGCATTCGGGCCATAGCGATGGCCAGCTTGATCTACATCGGGCATATAGAACGTTATTAAATGTGGACGTTTTGCAGCAGGCATTTCTAACCATTTTACCACTTGATTTATACGTTCCTCTACTCCTTTATTTTCGGCATACGGATAATAATACGTTGGTAAATAACCAGCGATTTCTGCCTCCGATCCCGGCCAATAGAAGCATGCAGAGAGCATATTTTGACTTTCGGCTAAACTCCAAATCGGTATCCCGCCATACCAGTCAGGATTAGTTATAGCTTTTTGATTGCGTAAGGAATATCGTTCACCAGTTTCTGAATTTAACATGTTATTTCCTACTAATCCGTGATGTGGTGGAATCATTCCTGTTACTATGGTGTAATGATTCGGAAAAGTAACACTAGGGAAAGAAGGCGACATATACTCGGCCTTTACCGCTTGGTCGGCAATCTTGTTTAAGAATGTAGGCTTATACTTTTCAAAGTAATCGTGTCGGAAACCGTCAACAGAAATTAAAATCACATAAGGTTTTTCCTTCTGCTCCTTTGCATTCTTACGGTTTGGTGTTACTATTTGATCGTCCTTCACCTGTGCTTGACTGAATCCAAGACTTAAAACAAAAGAAATACAGGTTAGTAAAAAAGTAAGTTTTCTCATAAAGTTAATTGGTAAATACAAATGTGATAGTATAAATGCTTAGCGCAAACGAACGCCTGTTCTCCTCTTAATAGCTTGTATGACAAATAATATAATCACTGCTACTTTTGATATCACGCTAGGGTATATGTGTACGAACGGATTGAAAATAATGGCCACTAAAAGAAAAACCAGCATCGTAATATTAAAAGACCTTATGGTTAAATATTCGGTTACCACCACTAGCAGCGCTGTAATAGTGACGGTTATTCGTTGCGCCAATGGCAACCATTCAAGATTTTCGGCATAGGCTTCTAGGCCAGCATAATCTTCAATAAAATCCATTCCTATTAAAACGCAACATAAAAATAAAAGTATTCGAATCATAAGTCGTTTTTATCGTTCTTTTGCAAACCCTGTGTTCGCAAATTTTATACGCGCGACTAAATTAGTATTAATTTTTCGCTTGAACGAAGATATCTGTTTTTTTGCATGTAAATCAGCGTCAGTTTTAGAGGATAGAAATATGGTGATTACGGAAAACATTTGTCATTCCTATCGATGCCTGGTGAGCCTTTATTGCTGCAATTTACTACCTTTATATAATCAGGCACTTTATACCCACCAACCTATGGCCGATATAACGTTAAAAAACATCGAAGCAATTGAGCAACGAATAGTAGAAGCATGTATTAAATCTGGAAGAAAACCAGAGGATGTAAAACTATTATTAGCCACTAAGACGGTTTCTGCTGAGCGTATACGAACAGTAATAAACCAAGGTTATACCCTTATTGGTGAAAATAAAATTCAAGAAGCGATGGCCAAAC
>Ga0209487_1001029_pt1 | contig 24085 bp, 18 predicted proteins | sample Poulit2012_FD_187524 | JGI IMG/M metagenome (GOLD analysis project Ga0209487, IMG submission 187524) | Agricultural soil microbial communities from Georgia to study Nitrogen management - Poultry litter 2012 (SPAdes) (version 2) | ecosystem: Environmental > Terrestrial > Soil > Agricultural land...
CTCGGCGACGACGCAACGGGTCTCGATCGTCCCCGCAGCGATGGTTTGACGGGCGAGCCGTTCTACGCCGATGCGGATGTTCACTCGCTGAACGACGACCGCGACGAGATCGAAGAACAGCTCGTAGAACTGGAGACGGAGTCGGCTGAGGACTTCGAGTCGGCACGAGACGACATCGCTGAGTCGATTGCTGAGCTTCGTGCGCGCGTCCAGTCCGCACGGATCGATATGAACGGTAACGGAACGACGCATCCGTATCCGCCAACGTCGATGCCGCGTCCGGGCACTGCTTCGCTCGAGTAAGCTTAGCTCGGCTTCACTCCACTTCTAATGCAAAAAGGCCCTCTCGCCACGATCGGCGGAGGGCCTTTTTCTATTTCCTATAACCCGATAGACTCAGGCTTCCGGCATCACGTTGATCTTGACGCTCGCCGTGACGTCCTCGTACACACGGACCGATGCCGTGTAAACACCGACGAGACGAATATCCTCGTCAATGGAAATATCGCGGCGGTCGATCTCAAATCCACGCTTGGCCAGTTCCACCGCAATCTGCTGCGTGGTCACGGTACCGAAGATGCGGTTTTCCTCGCCAACCTTGACCATGATCGGAATCTCGATTTTCTCGAGTTCGCGCTGCTGAGCCACGGCCCCCTCGCGAGCCTGTGCACGTTTGCGAGCGGCTTGACGTACTTCCTCTTCGTACTGCCTGATCCGGCTCGGTGTAGCAAGTACGGCGATGCCGCGAGGAATGAGGTAGTTGCGGCCGAAGCCGTCCTTCACGTTGACGACCTCGCCGGCGGAGCCGAGCTTTTCGTGGTCTTGCTTGAGAATGACTTTCATATCAATATCGGTTCGATAACGGTGGGACGACCCGGCTTACCGTACGTTTTCCTCGACGAACGGCAGCAGGGCGAGTAAACGAGCGCGCTTGACCGCACGGGTGAGCTTGCGCTGAAACTTCGCCGAGACGCCGGTTACGCGCCGGGGAAGCAGCTTGCCCTGCTCGTTAATGAACCGCTTGAGTAGGTCCGTATCCTTGAAGTCGACATACTTGATGTCGCGCGTGTCGAATCGATTCTCTTCAGACATGGGTATGAGCTAATTTTATCGTTTCCTGGGTTCGAACGGCAGAGGATTAATCCTCGTCCTCATCGTCGTCGTCGTCAGCGTCCTCATCGTCGTCCGACGCAGCCGCTGCTTTCGCTGCCGCAGCCGCGGCCTCACGCCGGTCGGCAATGCCCTGCGCCTTCACCTTCTCATGGTGCTCGATCATGGCGGCGTCCATCTTCAGCGTGAGGTAGCGGAGGATGTCGTCGTCGATTTCGAGCATGCGCTCGAGGCGAGCGATCAACGAAGGCGGGGCGTCAAAAACCAGGTTGACGTAATACCCATTGCGCTTTTTGCGGATCGGGTAGGCGAGGCGCCTTGTTCCCCATTCATCCGCATCGCGGATCGTACCGCCTTCTTCCTTGATGTACTCGGCGATACGGTTGACGACGCCCTTGATCTGGTCGTCGTTCAACACCGCGTTAACGATGTACGTAAGCTCGTACGTGTTCTTTCTGTTCGGCATGGATCCCTGTGGGATACTCGAAGTGATAGAGTGAGTATGCCCCGCGCGCATGGCACGGAGCAGGGTAGCCCGAAATATAACATTCCCGGGCGAGAATACCGGCGCGCCTGGAGAGGTTCTTTGATGAAACCTCATCCCTGGGCGTCCGGTCGGGGCGCATGAACACGCTTTAGGGGGTGGGGATTCTCTTTAATGCTGCAAGAACAGCCGAGGGCATCCCAATTGGTCAAAGATTCGACGGCATGAGTTCGGTTTCGCGCATACAATGGCGGAGTTCCATCAGCCTCGCGTGACGATGAGCCGCTACAATCTGGAGTACCGAATCGACCGTTTCGATCTCATGATGACGCGCTGGATGGCGCGCCACGGACTGATTTTTCTGCGCGTCGCACTTGGAATCGTGTTCTTCTGGTTCGGCGCACTGAAGCTGTTTCCGGGCCTGAGTCCCGCCGAAGAACTCGTCAAGGCAACGGTACCGTTCCTGCCCGGCCGCGGCTTTATGATCGTGCTGGCCATCTGGGAGATGTTGATCGGACTCGGTTTCATTACCGGCCGGGCCCTCCGGGCCACCATTTTGCTGCTGTTCCTGCAGATGCCGGGCACGATGGCGCCAATCGTTCTGCTGCCCGATTGGGTGTTCACCGTCTTCCCCTACGGACTTACCATCGAGGGGCAGTACATCATCAAGAACGTCGTATTGATCAGCGCCGCTCTGGTCATTGGCTCGACGGTGCGCCGGCGCAGCCTCCTCATCCCCACGCGCCCTGCAGAGGCGTCATCGGTCGAACCGCCGGCCGAATCCCCTGAAACGTGATCAAGCGCAAACGATTAGCGTCAGCCTGAAGTCTTGACCGTGGATCCCGGGCTAGCCGACACCTCCGTTTGCCCGAATCGCTCGAACTGAGCGATTCCGTATCGGCCGTTGATTCTCCACTCGGGATCATCGGCGTCCATCTGTTTCATCTGTTCGGCGCTCAGCCGGAGAACGGTGTCGCTCTTGAGCGTCCGGAGTGCCAGCAACGGCGAGGGGAACGTGCCGAGTGCTTGCTCAAGCGATGCACCTGCGGGCCAGATGGCATCGTTGCTGATGCGCCGGTAATTGAGGTCGCCCTTGGAGATGATAAGCGATGCTCCTTCCATCGAGCGGAGGAGATACGGAGGCAGCTCAAACATCATATCCGGACCCGTCCAGAAGAAATCGGGCACCACGCGCAGGCGGCCGCTCTCGAGATGCTGCGTCAATCGCTGTGCGAGCGAACGCACGTCTCCACCGCGTGCATCCATGAGTTCGATCAGCCGGTGGATATCTGCCGGTATGACGTCGCTGACGAGCGTCGGCTGCATCTTAACATGGAGCAGAACCTGTGTTGCGATGTTCTTGCGAAGCATGAGGTCGGCCAGGTCGAGATCGAGAGCTTGCTCCGTGCCCGCGTTGTCCATGATGAAGTGGACAGGCGCCGGATGCTTGATGAGCCACTGGGCGACCTCGGGTAAGTCATCGTCGAGCAAGTGGTCTTCGTGCGCCTCAGTGCCCTGCGCGGCAACCTGCTCCATGCTCATGTCGATCCGGTTGCCCCAGAGCGATGCGGCGAGGCGCTGGATGAGCTGCTCTTCGAGCGTACCCTCCTCCTCGAGCGCTTTGCCCAGCACGTCCCACAAACCGGCGGAGTTCATTTCCTCCTCCTTTATGGGAAGGAAGGGATCGCGCATCGTCTCCCAGAACCTCGCGATCTGGACGACGAGCCGGTAAGCATATACTTCTGCGAAGAACCACTCCGCGCCGAGCCAGGAGCTTCCCTTATGGCGGGGAAAGCGCACCGCCCACTGCTCATAATCTGGGGCCGGCGGATCGAAGAGCCGGATCGCGGCATCGGTCGCGACGTCATCCTGCAGCTTCTTCAGACCATCCTTAATCGACTGGTGATAGTCCGGGTTGCGCCTGATGGTGTCCCCGATGATGCCCGACACACGATCTCGCATGGAAACGTGTGCGAACGCGTTGCTGCCGTCGGTACGGGTGGCGGGGGGTCTTGAAATGACTTGAGTAGGTGTGGATGCCTGGTTGATGTACACGATGTCGGATCAAATAAATCGAAGAAGGAAATCCTGTCGCCGGATCGATGTCGGCGTTGTTCAACCCTCATAAAAGACGCTCGGTGCCTAGCTGCCTGTTGAAATGAACATGCCGTACAGGCGGCAGAATTATGCAGATCAAGCCGGCCCCATACTTGATGTGGGGGCGTCCGATGAGCCGCGAATGAGGCGTACAATCGTACGTCGCAGAGCTTGCCCCGGACCTGATCCGGGGGAGCGGTGAGGAAGGACAACGCCGAGATGCAGAATATTTCAACGGCCTGCTAGACGACGACCGCGCCGCCGGCTCGTATATCAACGAATGGCAGCGCAGAACGTTCTTAGGTGGGTTTCGCGCACATCCCGGCAACGGAACTGGACCTCACCACCGATAGGGGATGACGGTCACTCCCACCTGAAAACATGGCATAAAAAAGCGGCGGAGCCGTTTTGACCCCGCCGCTGTATTTCGAATGCAGCCGGACGACTAGATCCAGAAGCTGAAATAGATATAAACGCCAACGACGAGCGCGAGCAGCAGGATGCTGTTTGTGACATCCCACCTGTTCCAGCTGGCGCGGATCTCAGCGCGATCCTGATCGGAGGTCGACCGATAGGTAAGTCCTTTTAACTGCTCGGCATCTTGCGCCGGTGTCATGTACGACACGCCCATGATAACGGCAACGGAAACCAGCATCAGCACACCGGCAAAGTAGTAGCCGTTGAATGCGCCGATAGAGCCGAGAAGACCGGTTGGTGCCATCACACCCGTTTGTACGAGCGTTTGCAGTGTCAGCTTCAACATGCCGAGAACGAACCCGATGACGAGGCCCCAGAAGGCGCCGTGCGAGTTAGTTCGCCGGTTGAAGATGCCCAGGATAAAGACTGCGGCAATAGGCGGTGCGAGGAAGCTCTGGACGTTCTGGAGATAATCGTACAGACCGGCGTTGCCCTCGGCCATCGTCTTCATGATCGGAATCCAGAGGAGACCGATACCCACGACGGCGACCGTCGCGATCCGGCCCACACGCACCTGCTCACGCTCTGATCGTCCCGGCTTGAGCTTGTTGTAGATGTCGACCGTAAAGAGGGTGGCGCACGAGTTAAAGAGCGACGCGAGGGAGCTCATGAGCGCCGAAAGCAGGCCTCCCACCACGAGGCCGCGGATACCCACCGGAAGTAGTTGGGCCACCAGCGTGGGGAACACCATGTCACCCGCCATCTCGCCGTCCGGGCCGACGGGCATTTCAATGAGACCTTTTGAGTAGAGCGCATACCCGATCATTCCCGGCACGAGGAAAATGAACACGGGCCAGACTTTCAGGAAACCGCCCCACAGGGCCCCTCGCCGCGCGTCCTGCAACGACTTGGCCGCAAGTGTTCGTTGGACGATGTACTGATCGGTACACCAGTACCAGATACCAATGATCGGTGAGGCGATCATCACCCCGAGCCACGGAAAATCAGGATCCGAAAGAGGGCGCCACAGCGCAAATCGCTCGGCGTTTTGAGATACGACGGCCTGCATCTCGCCCCATCCACCGAGAGCTTGCAGTCCGAAAAACGTGATGAAAACAGATCCTAAAAGCAGCAGTCCCGTCTGCATAACCTCGGTGTAAACAACCGCACGGAGACCACCAAAGACCGTGTAAATACCCGTGAGAATGACCGTTGTAAACGCACCGACCCAGAATGCGTTGGCAGGCGACCCGAAAGTGTCGGGCAAGAGCGTCTGGAAGACGAGTGCACCGGCGTAGACCGTCACCGACACTTTGGTGAAGACATACGCCACCAGCGATACGATGGAAAGGACCCACCGGGAGTGGGGGCTGAATCGACGCTCAAGGAACTCCGGCGTGGTAAAGACGCCGGCCCGGTAATAGAACGGCACGAACACCCAGCCCAGCATGATCATAATCCATGCGTGAAGCTCCCAGTGGGCCTGTGCCATACCGTTCAGCGCGCCGCTTCCGGCGAGCCCCACGATGTGCTCCGATCCGATGTTCGACGCGAACAACGAGGCTCCGACGGCGAACCAGCCTACATCACGACCGGCAAGGAAGTAATCCGCGGAGGTCGAGATTTTTCGGGATGACCACCACACGATCCCCACGAGGATCATGAAGTAGCCGGCAATGATTAACCAGTCGATAAGTGCCATAATGCGCGGTGACTCAGATGGAGCGGTCAGAGACCGATGTTAGAAGGATACCGGGTTCGTCCTTTCCATCACGATTCTCTCTCTTGCCCGTAGTAGGCGCCCGGTCCGTGTTTGCGGAGGAAATGCTTGTCAAGCAACGCCTGGTCGATGGCCGTTGCGGACGGGTTGACATGCAGTGTATTCAGCGCCATGCGTGACACCGATTCGAGCACGATGGCATTCTCGACGGCGCTCTCGACCGTCGCACCCCAGGCGAAGGGGCCGTGACATGCCACCAGCACGCCGGGAATTTCGAGTGGATCGAGCCGGCCATCGCGGAAACGCTCTACGATAACGACTCCCGTGTTGTGCTCATACTCGCTACGGATTTCGTCGGCCGTCATCCGGCGGGTAACGGGCACCGCACCATAAAAATGATCAGCGTGTGTCGTGCCGAAACACGGCACTTCCCGCTCGGCCTGGGCCCAGCTGACGGCGTGCGTCGAGTGCGTGTGAACGACGCCCCCGATCGACTCGAACTCGCGATACAGGTGGAGGTGAGTCGGGGTATCGGATGATGGTCTTAGCCGGCTGTCAATCGTGCGTCCATCGTCCAGCGAGAGGAGGACAATGTCCTCCGGTTGTAACGCATCGTATGGAACGCCGGAAGGTTTGATTGCCATGACGCCGGCCTGACGATCCACGCCACTGGCATTGCCCCAGGTGAGTTCGACCAGTCCAGCTTCGACAACGTCGAGATTGGCACGCCAGACACGTTCCTTGAGCTCGCGGTATGCCATCAAGCTGAAACCTCGTCGCGGATGTCGAGCAGCGTCTTCATGACATCATAAAGTGAATCCTGATGACCTTCGATGCCGAAGCTGTCGTGCATCCGGCGGTAGAGCTTGAAAAGGCGATCATACACAGCCTGCCGCTCCGGATTCGGCTCGAAAACTTCGTCCTGCACGCCTGTCATGGCTTTGACTGCGGAGGCAAAGTCTGCATGACCGCCCGCCTGTTCGCCCGCCACCACCGATCCAGCCATGGCTGAACCCAGTGCACAGGTCTCATCACTACGCGAAATCATGAGCGGCCGGCCCATCACATCGGCATAAATCTGCATGACCATGCGGTTCTTAGCCGAGATACCACCGCAGTTAACGATTCGCTCGACCGGAACACCATATTCCTCATAGCGCTCCATGATCACGCGGGCACCGAAGGCGGTCGACTCAACGATCGCCCGGTAGATTTCGGCCGGCGTTGAATGAAGCGTCAGTCCCAAAATCAATCCAGTGAGCCGCTGGTCGACAAGGATCGTGCGGTTGCCGTTCCACCAGTCCAGCGCAAGAAGGCCGCTCTCGCCAGGACGAAGCGTCTCCGCCTCCGCCGTCAACTCCTCGTGGCCTTTGCCGTCCGGCTTGATCTGATTGACGAACCAGTTGAAGATATCGCCGACCGCAGACTGCCCTGCCTCCAGGCCGAATTGCCCGGGAAGCACGGATTCCGGCACGATGCCACAGAGACCGGGCACATCCGCCAGGTCCTGCTCCATCGGCGAGATCATCAAGTCGCACGTGGAGGTGCCGATGATCTTCACGAGGGTACCGGGCTCGATCCCGGAGCCGATGGCGCCGAGGTGAGCATCGAACGCGCCTGCCGCCACGGGAATTCCTTCCGGCAATCCTGTTCTCTCTGCCCATTCTGCCGACAAGTTGCCGACAGATTCGGAGACGTTGCGCGTCTCATCTGGGAGGGACTTGCGGATGCGGACCAGTCGTTCGTCGAGTTTGGCGAGGAATTCCTCATCCGGATACCCGCCCCACTCGTCGTTGTACATCGCTTTATGACCAGCCGCGCAGATGCCGCGCACCAGATCGTTCGGATGATCCGTGCCGCTTAACACGGCTGGAATCCAGTCAGCGATTTCCACCCATGTATGCGATGCATCGAACACCTCAGGAGCCGTCCGCGCGCAGTGCAAGATCTTCGACCAGAACCACTCCGATGAGTAGATCCCACCGCATTTTGCCAGATACTCCGGCCGTAGCTCGGCCGCCTTCTCGGTTATCTCCGCCGCTTCGGCGTGGCTCGTGTGATCCTTCCACAACCACACATACGCGGCCAGATCGTGCTTGAAACGATCATCGAATGCGAGCGGAACTCCTTCGGCGTCCACCGGCAACGGCGTCGAGCCCGTAGTATCGACGCCGATGCCTATGACGTTTTGCGGATCGAATCCCTCAACCGACATCGCCTGCTCGAGCGCACCGCGGATGCTGGCCTGGAGTCCATCGAGATGGTCCTGGGGATTCTGACGAGCGAGCTGTGGATCGCGATCGAGCAAAATCCCATGCTCGCCCGATGGGTAGGCAAAAACGCTCGTACCGACTTCTTCGCCCGTCTGCACGTCCACGACAAGCGCACGTACTGAATTTGTACCGTAGTCGAGGCCGACGGCGTACTTCCTACTCATGGTCTATCGCGATGATTGTGGATAGGTCGAACAAACGGGCTTACGCGTGCTCGTATACGTCCCACCCCATGTAATTCGACAGCGCCTCGGCTACCGCACCCGAGACGCGGGCACGGGTGGCGGCAACGTGGTGCTCGAATCCGTTCTCACAGATATAGCGGAGCAGCTTCTGCAAGTTGGGAACATCGAAGACGCCGTAACCGCCGAAGGTTTTGAGTTCGTGGTCGGTGAACTGGCCTTCTCCAACATAGACGCGAATCTTGCCCTCGAGGTCGTCCGTCGAGACTCGCGCATAGGTGAACGGACCCGGCTTGACGCGCCCCACGATGGTGCCATAGGTGTTCTCTTTCCCCACAGTACCGGCGATGATTTCCTGATAGTCCATCTTGTGGGCATCTTCGCCGTCGCTATGAAAGAACGCCTTCGGCAGGTTCGAGCAGTGGAAGACCACGCCCATGTTGGGATCCTGGCCGTAGTTGTTGTTCCAGTCGAGAAGAGCCGACGGAGCGACCGCTGCTTCCTGCAGGATGTACATACTGAGCGCACCCACGATATCGGCTTCGCATGCGCTGGCCATCAGATTGTCGCTCATCATGCTCATCGCCGTACACGGAACAACGCCGTAGAACTCCTCGAGCGACGTCCAGCACTGGATCGCCGTGGCGGAAAGCCCCTGTGCATCCATAAACTGATCAACGGCGACACCCAGCTTAGCCATCTTCATCAGGCTCTCCTGTGGGATCCCATCGATACGCGTGTAGGCGCCCATCTCGTCGATCTTCGACTTCACCTGCTGATCGTCGTCGCCCATCTTGCGGATCCATCCGAGCAGCTCCGAAAGGTCGAGGACTTCGACGGAGATGCCGTAGCGCTCAAGCAGCTTTTCGCTGTAGCGCACCGTGGTGAAGGGGGCCGGACGCGCGCCAATCTGGCCGAGCCGCACATTCTTGAGGGAGCGAACGACGCGGCACGTCGAGGCGAACTTGTGGATGTCGGCGAGGAAGTCCTCCGACTCCGGATTCATCGTGTGGCGGCTCGTGAGGCTGTACTTGATGCCGTACTGACGAAGGTTATTGCATGCCGACATCTTCCCGCAAAAGCTGTCGCGGCGGTTGACGATCGACATCTCATTGACTTCGTCCTCAAAGGCATGAACGAGGACCGGAACGTCGAGTCCTGACCAACGGATGGCGTTCGAAATGGCGCGCTCGTCGCCGAAGTTCGGCAGCGTGACGATGATTCCATCGATCTCGTCGCGATGCTCGGCAAATAACTCGGCACACATCTGAGCCTCTTTCAGGCTCTCGATGGCTCCGTTGTTGGTCGCTTCCACGGGCGTCGCGATGACGCGGTATCCCTGACTCTCGAGTAAGTCGGTAACTTTCTTCCGGCCGACCAGGCATAGATGCTCGGGGAAAAAGCCGCGGTTACCGACGATGAGGCCGAACGTCATCGTATCCCGGCGCCGGCGCATAGCAACCGGTCCGTATCGATTCTCAAAAGGAGTGTTCTCGTTTTCCCTTTCGGCGCTTGGACGTGATCCCATACTGAATATGACTAAATTCGGCAGACGGCGTCCAAACGGATACCCGCCATGATGAAGGAAACCTGACAGTTTTGCACGGTGACTATCCACCGAGTGTCAGGCACTTTATTGAATCATTTGATACGCTTCAATTGCTTCAAGGCCACGAAGCGCTTTTTCCCACAACCTTGACACGGCGTTCGCACCCGAGATGCTACGCCTCTTGATGTACGCGGGTCGTGGATTCCCGCACGACGAGCTCGGTCTCGAGAAACACGCGCTCGTACTCACCGTCACCCGCCGACTCGATGCTGTTGATGAGCAGCTCGGCGGCTCGCCCCCCCATTTCGCGTTTGGGTACGCGAACGGTCGTCAAGGGTACGGAAGCATACTGTGCGATGTCAATATCATCGTAGCCTACCACCGACACGTCGTCGGGAACAGAGAGGCCAAGCTCGCGCAGAGCCCGGTAAACTCCGATCGCGACGAGGTCGTTGTAACACGTTACCGCCGTAGGACGCTTACCTCGCTCACCGAAGTAGTGGTGCGCGGCCGTGTAACCGTCATCGATGCGGGCACCGGCTGGCACGATGTCATCCTCATCGAAAATCAAACGCTGCGAACTAAACGCACGTCTCACCCCCTCGACCCGCTCGGCACTATGCATCGAGTACTTCGGTCCCGTGAAATGCGCTATGTGGGTGTGACCGTTCTCGATAAGGTACTCGACGGCCGATTTTGAAGCGGCGACGTTGTCGACATCGACCATGTTTGCCTGCAAGCCGCGAACGCTCTCGATAAGCACGAGCGGGATGTTGTGCCGCTTCAGCTCGAAAAGGTGGGAGAGGTCGGCATTGTCATCGAGCAACGGGTTGACAATGAGACCGTCGACGTCCTTCGCCACCAGAAGCTCAACGAGTTCGCGCTCGAGGTCGTACGAACGCTCGGTGTGCGTCACCAGCAGGTTGTACCCCCGCTCTTTCGCCGCCATCTGCGCCCCGATAATAATATCCGCGAAGTACGGATTGTTGATCTCCTTCACGACCAGGCCTACACTCTTCTCGGCTGTCGGCTGGAGACGGCGCCTCGCAGCCGCACTTGGGCGATAGTGGAGATCAGAGACGGCTTGAAGGACTTTGCGTCTCGTATGCTGACTGACCGTACTCTTTCGATTGATGACGGCCGAGACGGTGCCTATCGATACGCCGGCTCTTTCTGCCACGTCGTGTATCGTCGCGTTTTTACCGGCCATGCATATTGACCCCAGGCATTGATTCTGGCAGAGCGGCCGCATTGGAATACCGCCCCACCTCTCGGATGAAATTAGGCCTTAAATACAAAGCGACCCGCCGACCACCAGCTCACTACCATACCTCCCTGCTCGCCACGCTAATCAGCATCCTCGGGTGATCGTGAACGATCTTAGCGGGGCATTGGCCGAACCTTTTGTTCGCCTTGTACTATTGCCGGCCAATATAGAAAATCGCACACTGGTTTTCCTTATATCTAAAGCGGATCGAAACGCTTCGAGCCGCCCTTCAGGGCGGTGTCTGGCTGCAACGGGCCTTAAGCACGCAGAAAGCGCTTTTCCGTCCTTGTTCGCTTCTTTTAATCTGACCAGCGAGGCTCGGCTGCCTCATCACAGGTCTTTCATTAAGAGACCTGTATTCAAGACGCCTGGTCATCTAACTGACTGTTGAATAATCCGCTTCTCAGGCCTAAGAACAAATTGAGCAGGTCAAGCCTGCCCCAGACTTGATGTGGGGGCGTGCGACACGAGCCGCAGGCGACTGACGAGCAAAGCGAGTAGAAGGAGCGACTGAGGCGTTACTCCTGTACGCCGCAGAGCTTACCCCGGACCTGATCCGGGGGAGAGACGAGGATGCAGAACAAAGAGCTGATCGATTTTTCAACGGCCTGCTAACCGGTGATCCGGGATGAGCGTCGGCCTACCTAACAGTTGAACAACATTCCCTCAGGCGAAACACCTTATCGAACAGATCATGCCTGCCCCAGACTTGATCTGGGGTGCGCGACACGAGCCGCAGGCGACTGACGAGCGCCGCGAGTAGAAGGAGCGAGTAGAAGGAGCGATTGAGGCGTACTACCGTACGCCGCAGAGATCGCCCCGGACCTGATCCGGGGGAGCACCTACGACGCAGCATGCCTACACGGGCCTTCTGCGACTGAGAGAGCAAGATGATCAATTTTATCAACGGCCTGCTACGGGTGCGACTTTATTGAACAACGTGCGCCCGCTTGCGCCGTCCGGACCACCGTCATAGATTGATTAAGCGTTTCAACCCATCCTCTATCGCTATCAACCAACCCGTCACCATGAGGTCTATCTTCACTCGATTGGCTCCTGCCCTGCTGTTGGCGGGCGTCCTGCTTTCAGCCTGCAGTTCGCAGCCTCAGGAGAGCTCGCAGCCCGCGGTCGACGGCCCCTCTTCAGAACCGTTCGGACAAACACCAGAAGGAATCTCTGTGCAAACGTACACACTCAAGAACGCCAACGGCATCGAGCTCCGTGCTACGAACTACGGCGGCATCATCACCTCGCTTAAAACCCCGGATGCCGACGGCAACATGGCCGACATCGTACTCGGGTTTGATGATCTCCAGAGCTACGCAGATCAGAGCGTCTACTTTGGCGCGCTCATCGGCCGATATGGCAATCGGATTGCTGAAGGCCGGTTCGAACTCAACGGAGAAAGCTACCAGTTGACGGTCAACGACGGGCCGAATCACCTGCACGGGGGTGATCGAGGCTTCCATAAAGTCGTTTGGGATGCCGAGACATTTGAAGGAAACGGTGAGCGCGGGATTGTCTTTACGTATACGAGCGAAGACGGTGAAGAAGGCTACCCCGGCACACTTCAGACGCGCGTCACCTACACGCTGACCGACGACGACGAACTGATCCTCGATTATGAAGCCACCACCGACCAGGCCACGCCGATCAACCTGACCCAGCATACCTATTTCAACCTGGCAGGCCATGACTCGGGCGACATACTCGGCCACGAGCTGATGATCGACTCCGACCACATCACACCGGTCGACGAGACGCTCATTCCGACCGGCGAGCTGATGCCGGTTGAGAACACGGCGTTCGATTTTCGCCAGGCTACCGCCATCGGTGATCGCATCGATGCGGACCACCCTCAGATCGCATTCGGCCAGGGGTATGACCATAACTATGCGCTGAACGGCAGCGGATTGCGCCTCGTTGCGAGCGTCTACGAGCCGACGAGCGGCCGCGTGCTCGAGGTGCTGACGGAAGAGCCGGGCGTACAGTTTTACTCGGGTAACTTCCTCGCCGGCGAGGCCGGGAAAGGCGGCGCCGTGTACAACATCCGCTCCGGATTCTGCCTCGAGACGCAGCACTACCCCGACTCTCCGAATCAGCCGAACTTCCCTTCGACAATCCTTGAGCCGGGCGACACCTACCAGACGCGGACGATCTACAAGTTTTCGGCCGAGCGGCGTTAACGCCTGTAGCAGCCTACGGTCACAATAAAAATCGGCGCGTTGCTCAGAGCAGCGCGCCGATTTTCGTATTGGCAAGTCATTAGGACCCAGTGCAATTCCGCCGCGTCATCCCGCCAGCGCGATCAGGACGGCGCCACACGTGACGAGGGTGCCGCCGACGATGCGATACCTTGAACCCCCACCTTCCTTCAAGATCAGTACGCCGATCAAGGTAGCGATGAAGGTGCTGGTTGAGTTGACGGCGACGACGTATCCCGCCTGGGCGATCTGCAATGCAAGATGTAGCCCCACCTGCTGAAGCGCGAATACGACGCCGCCGAGAAGCATCAATCGCGTCCACGGCTTCGGGTTCATCGGCCTGATGCGCGTCCCGATGCGGCGCCTCATGATGGGAAGCAGTGCCGTCAGGAGTAATGCCGAGCCCAGGATCAGCGTGACCGCCCACGGAAACGGCCCCACTTCCGCGATCCCGATTTTGTGGATGACCGACGTCATCGTCCAGAATACTACGGCCCCCATCGCGTAGCGGCTGGCCTTCGCACGTGCGAGTGCTCGGAAGGGCTCGAGAAGGGACGTCCGGCCGGTCATCCCCACGAAATAGACACCCGTTGTAACCAGCACCACGCCGACTGCAGCGACCGGCGCCGGAATCTCATTCAGCACAAAGATGCCGCCCACCATCACCAGCAGCGGAATCAGGCCGAGTATCGGCTGAACGAGCGAGAGGTCTCCGCTGCGAAGCGCCATCGTGAGGCAGAGCATCCCACCGACCTCCGGAGGAGTCGCAAGCGCCGCCGCCAACCAGTAGGTGGAGGTAAACTGGACATCCGACGCATACACGGCCGCAAGAACCAGCAGCAACAGTCCGGCGAGAAAACGGAATGCCACCGTCGAAACAACGACTCCGCCGTGTTCAACGGCCCGCTTCAGTACGAGGCTGGTGCCGGCGGCCCCAAAGGCGGCCGTGAGCGAGAGGAAGATCCACATAGAAGGTTAATTCGCAGTCCCGTCGTCGGTACGCCGTCCGTTCAAATCGTTCCGCCGCAGACCAATTCCTCGATTTCGGCTAATGGATTTCCTGGAAGAGAGACAATTCAGATTAATGTTGCCGTCGTTTGGCCGATACGATTTCTGAATTCTTCCGAATGATCAACGCAAGACGTTGCCTCTGCGCCTCGATAGGATCCACATCGATTATCGGTCGGATATGCCCGTACGCCGTCGACTTAGCTCTTCATCAGTCTCCGCCCGTCGCGTTTCAGCTGCGTTGGTCGGTTTACTGGCGCTTGTTTTATCCTCCTGCACCGTTGAGGATCGACCGGCGGTGCCGCAAATTGTAACCACGATTGCGGATACCTACCAGGCCAGCATAGATCCAGCGACCCACGACCGGCCCGTCGAGCTGCGCGCGCTCGTTACGTATTACGAGCCGGTGTTTGAGTTCATGTTCATCCAGGATGCCACGGGCGGCTACTACCTTCCGATGGACGGCCGGCGATACGATGTTGAACCGGGCGACAGTGTGCTCGTGAAAGGGCGTACGGCTCCTACACGCGTGGGGATCGCGGATATGGACATCACCTATCTCGGAGAAGGCTCGTATCCAGACGCACCTTTTGTCGCTTTGAACAACCTGAGCGACTTCGTATCCACCTGGATTGAGGTGGAAGGCGGGGTTACGGCGACGAGAAGCGGCGATAGCTTCCACACGCATCGACTGGAGAGCGGCAGCACGCGTATCCAGGTGCGCATTCCGGATTACGACCATCGTCTCGATCCGTTACTCCTCAATCATCTGGTACGCCTTCGCGGCACGATCGGCGTGAATGTCGACGAAGAAGGCCGCCACCTCGGCTATCGAATATATGTGCCGGGCGAGGACCACATCCTGATCCGCGATCCGTCAGCTCCATCGGCGGCGAATTGGGTTGGGATAAAGGAGGTTGAAGAAGCCGTTTCAGCACGTGCTGAAAGCACAGAGCGTACGGTGATCCGTTCGGCCGCGGACGTCAAGCGAATGTCGCCCGACGATGCGCTACTCCGATATCCCGTTGAAATCGAAGGCGTTGTCACCTACTACGATCGGGTGTGGGGCAACCTCTACGTGCAGGACGCATCCGGATCGGTCTATGTCAATCCATATCGCCCCGACCCCGACCTCAAAGCCGGTGACCGCGTACAGTTGACGGGCTGGACCTCAGCCGGCGGATTTGCTCCGATTGTGGATCAGGGCACCCTCACCATTGTCGGTGAAGGCAGCATGCCGGACGATCCGATCCGGTCGATGGAAAAACTGCTCACGGGCAAGGAGGATGGCGAGTGGGCGGAGGTTGAGGTCACCATCCGATCGATGGAACTGAGTCGTGCACAACATCTCGTGCTGGAGTCGGCCATCGGGCACCGGTCGTTCCAGATCCATGTGCCACATTATACCGGCGATCTGCCCGAGCATCTTGTCGATGCGCGCGTCCGGGTGCAGGGCGTAAGCGGGACGATCTTTAACGAGAACCGGCAGATGATCGGCTTCCGGCTGTTCGTCCCGACGCTCGATCACATTCAGTTGCTGCGTGAGTCCACGGCCGACGGCTTTCAATTGCCGGTCATCGCGTCGGAGCGCCTGATGCAGTATCGACCGGAAGATGACGTCACCGATCGGTCGCGCGTGCAGGGCGTGGTGACGATGCGGCGCGGCTCGATGATGTTTGTGCAAGACCAGACGGGCGGTGTTTCTGTTTTTACTCGAGCCGACGTGCCATTCGAGGTCGGCGATTTTGTTGACGTCGTCGGTTTCGTCACGACAGGAGGTTATTCGCCGTCTCTCCAGCATGCCGTGGCGCGAAAGTTGAGAGACGGAGAAGAGCCGATTGCGCCGACAATCACCTTGCAGACTGCGATGGAAGGTACGCACGACGCACGCCTGGTGCGTGTCGAGGGTGTTCTGGTCGAACATGCGAGTGGTGTCGGGGAAGATATTCTGACGTTGCAAAGCGACGGGCTCATCTATCACGCTCACCTGACGCGCGAGGAAGGGCAGGCGCCGATCAATCTGAGAGCGGGCAGCACGCTCCAATTGACAGGGGTGGCGTCGGGCGAGATTAACGAATTCCGTCTCACCGTCTCGATGTCATCTTTCCGGCTCTACCTCCGGTCGACCGACGACATCGTCGTACTGAGCGAGGCGCCGCGCTGGACGGCCGAACATGCCCTTACACTGCTCATAATCCTCGCCATACTGACCATCGCCGCGATTGTGTGGGGCACCCAGCTGAGGCGGCAGGTGTTGAACCAGACGAAGTTCATCCGCGGTCGGCTGGAAGAGGAGGAAGCGCTGAAGTTGGCGGCCGAGGAGGCCAGCCGCGCGAAGAGCTCGTTCCTGGCCAACATGAGCCACGAGATCCGCACGCCGATGAACGGCATGATCGGCATGGCGTCGATCCTGCTCGAAACCGACCTCACGCCCGAGCAGCGAGAAGCCGCCGAGGTCATCCGTTCGAGTGGCGACGTTCTGCTGCGCCTGATCAACGACGTGCTCGATTTCTCGAAGATCGAGGCCGGGCGCGTTGAGCTCGATGAGTCAACGTTCCAACCGCGCGCGGTGATCGAACACGCGCTCGACATTGTCTCGCCGGGAGCCACGGCCAAGGGGCTCGACCAATGGTACGATGTCGAAGTACGCGTGCCGGATACCATCGTTGGCGATGAAGGTCGCCTCCAACAGGTGCTCGTCAACTTGCTGTCGAATGCCGTCAAGTTCACCGAGGAAGGCGCAGTAAGAGTCGCCTGCTCTGTCGAGGACGCATCGGAGGGCGTGTGCATCCTCCGCTTCGACGTCGTCGATTCCGGAATCGGCATTCCAAAGGACCGCCTCGACGAGATATTTGACTCCTTCACGCAAGTCGACGCGTCGACCACCAGGCGGTTTGGTGGGACCGGGCTCGGCCTGAGCATCAGCAAGCGTCTCGCGGAGCTGATGGGCGGCCGCATGTGGGTAGAGAGTTCGCCGGGAGAAGGATCCACATTCAGCTTCACCATCTCAGTGATGGCGACGCCGGATGAACCGGTACGCAATGATCAGCACATCGCACTTGTCGATGGAAAGGCGGCCGGAATCAATACACCGCTTCGGCGCCAACTGCGAACCTGGCACCTCCAAACCGACGTCGTGCCTGCGGGGCGTCCGCTTGACAACAGTTCCGTGCTCGTTGTTGATCAGACCTCGCTGGATCCGGCCGAGAATGAATCACTGAAGGCATCGCTGGAGAATTTCGAGGGCCATGTGATTCTGATCACTTCATCAGCGGATTCCTCCGTCTATCGATCCCATGAAAAACATGTCGTGCTGACGAAGCCGCTGCGCCCGGCTGTGTTGAGAAAAGCGGTGATGGACGCCCTCGCATCGCAGGAAGAGGAGACGGAAGTTCAGGTTGCGACGCTGCCGTGCAAAGGTGATGAACCGGAATCACCCCGTCTGCAGGTCCTGCTGGCCGAGGACAACCGTGTGAACCAACTTGTGATGCAACGTTTGCTCCAGCGGTCAAACTGCGAAATCGATGTGGCCGAGAACGGACTGCAAGTGCTCAAGCGGGTCGCGGCTAAATCTTACGATGTCATTTTGATGGACATCCAGATGCCCGAGATGGATGGCGTGGAGGCAACGCGGCGTATTATCGACACCTATGGCGAGAATCGGCCGAAGATCGTCGCGCTCACGGCCAACGCCATGCAGGGCGATCGTGAGCACTACCTCTCGCAGGGGATGGATTACTACCTCAGCAAGCCCGTCCGCGTTGAGGCCCTCAAAGAAGTTCTTTCAACCGTATGGGCGGAACTTCCATCCAGCGGCGCGGAGGTCGGTTGACGCCGACCAGAGGTAGCGCCCGCGGGACTATCCCCCCTGGCCTATCGTGGTTGTGATGTGCTTTTCCTGTTGATCGGCGGTTCGCTTCGGTCGACGCCGGCGTTGGTCTCGGAGGAACGTAATCTTACATTGGGCGACCACTCTAACCTGATGCAAGATGGAAGAAGCCACCGAACCCGGCACCGCACCACACCCCCCGGAGGCCAACGATTTCGAAGCGTACATCTCTCATTATCCGGGATGGGCGCAGGAGCTCGCGCGGAAGTACTTCACCAAGACGCTGACGTCGTTTATCCTGCACGGGAATGTGCGGGATCTGGTACCGGCGCGTGACGACGATGGCGCCGTCTCGTACCTGCCGCCGCGCAACTTCCTCACCGATGATATCTTCTCGGCTCGGGATATCGTCATGCTGTACGACCGATCGGCCGGCATCCACTTCGTGGACGACGCATCGAAGCGCGACTTCAACCGCGCGCTTTCGGGCTACGACTCCGTCTTCGGCACCGACTACGCGCAACGCGTCCCGCGCGACCCCGTCCGCGTTTTCTCCGTGCTCGAGAACTACTTCAGGCTCCGCCTCTCTGAAGGCAAGCGCATCGCGTTTGTCATCGACTATGCGGAAACACTCGTGCCGATGGCCGAGGCATCGATGTATTCGACGGAAGACCGGGCGGCGCTCGTCTTCCTTCAGAAATGGTCGCACGACCCGCTGTTCCTGCAGAGCGACTTCACGGTCTGTCTGATCACGGAGAACCTGACGGATATCAACCGGCAACTGGTTCAAAGTCCGCATACGGCGGAAATCCTGGTGCCGATGCCCGATGCCGCCGAGCGTGAGACGTTCTGCCGCTGGATGGTGGAAGGTCGGGAGTCTCGCTTCGAAGCAATCTCCGATCTCACGCTTGTATCGCTGGCGCAGAATACCGCAGGCCTGAATTTTACCCAGCTTCGGACGATCGTCGCAGACGCACTCGAGAACCGGACGCGGCTGACCTTCGACCGGCTCTCGGAGCTGAAAAAGGAATTCATTGAGGCCGAGGCGTACGGCCTGCTTGAGTTCATCGAGACGGATTACAACCTCGACATGGTGGCCGGCCATAAGCAGGCGAAGCAGCACCTGAGGCACGCAGCGCAAGCGTTGAGGCAGGGCCGGCCGGATGTCATGCCGATGGGCTATCTCGTGAGCGGTCCCGTGGGTACGGGCAAGACGTTCATGATCACGTGCTTTGCGGGCGAGATTGGCGTCCCGATGGTGAAGCTGAAGAACTTCCGCTCGCAATGGCAGGGGGTGACGGAGGGCAACCTCGAGAAGATCCTGCATCTGCTCGAAGCCATGACGCCGGTAGCGGTCATGATTGATGAGGCGGATGCAGCGCTCGGCGACCGGTCATCACAAGGCGATTCGGGCGTCTCGGCCCGCGTATTCGGGCAGATTGCGTCGTTTATGAGCAATCCGCGCAACCGCGGACGTGTTATCTTCTTCCTCGTTACCGCACGCCCGGACCTGATGCCCGTCGACTTGAAGCGCCAGGGACGTGCCGAAGAGCACATCGCGCTTTTTTATCCGTCGACGCACGAAGAACGCGAGGAGCTCATTCGCGTGATGATGACACGCACAGGTATCGACCTCTCGTTCGAGGAAATGCCCGACTCACTGGTAAATGGTGAACGAACCTTTAGCGGCGCCGACATGGAGGCGCTCTTTACGCGAGCGAAGTTTCGTGCGGCCGCCACGGGCGAGGAGGCCGCGGTGACGACGGAAATCCTGCAGGACGCCGTGGAGGATTTCATTCCCCCCACCTACCCACTCGAAGTCGAGCTGCAAACGCTCACGGCCGTCATGGAATGTACCAGCCGGGCGTTGCTTCCCGACATGTACCGCTCCATGAGTCGAGAAGCCATCGTGCGCCGAATCGAGGAGCTAAAACGACTGATCGCATCCTCAACGTGATGCTTTATTATCCTCGGCTTGTTCGCTGTCGTGGAGAAGCCGGTCGTAAAGATCATAGCTGATCAGTACGGCATAAGGCTCATTGTTCTTCTGAATAAGAATACCACGATCGATGGTCTTCGCGTGCTCAACCAGTTCCGACGTCTTCGATCGCAACTCGGTGATGGTGGCTACGGCCTCAATTCCGCGGGTGCTATACATATCTTTATCGCGCTGACTTGTCGAATAACGAAAACTGCGCCGTAGCGCTCGGGGCCGATAAACCGGACGCTTCGCTAACAAGTTTCGTAATCAATTAAACCCACGTATCTATCCATATCCGTTACGATCTACGACCGGTTCAAAACGCCTATCTCGCGCCGTCGACGCGAATACCGCGGACGCAGTCGCGTGCCGCATTGACGCGCTTGCTTCTGTATTTACTGGGTTTAGCCGATCGCCACGCCTTCCCTCCGCAATCATGTAATAATCCTGATTGACGCATGTTTTTGTGTAGAGTCACCGGCACACTCGTCGCCACAAGGAAGCATGAAAACCTTCGTCTCGCGAAGCTGCTGATCGTGGAGACCGTCGGTGCAGCGGGCGATCGGCGCGATGGCCGCGATTACCTGGCGCTCGATCCGGGGTTTGGCGCGGGCATCGGAGACATGGTGCTGGTGGCACGCGAAGGCGCTGTGGTGTCGCAGGCGATGGGCGGCGTTGACGTCCCGACAAACGTCATCATCCTGGGTGTGGTGGACGATTGGGATGTTGCCCGCGACGAGTCCGCCGCCTGACGCGTCGATCAAACTGCAGGAGACGCATCGTCGGAAATGTTGGCTTATGTTCAGCCCGACTCACGAAGCAACCCTTATCACATGACATCCATTTCCCGCTTCGGGCGACGTGCCTGGCGGCTCGTGCTCGTCATCGCGCTCATCGTGCCCGCAGCCGTCCAGGCGCAAACCGCTCGGGCTCCGCAGACTGACCTCCCCGATGTCACGCGCGCGCTGGCAATCACGAACGCGCGCATCGTACAGGCACCTGGTCAGGTTATCGATCGTGGTACGGTTGTCGTACGCAACGGCCTGATCGAAGCCGTCGGCAGGCGGGTCGATATTCCGGTCGACGCCCGCATCATCGAGGGCGACACGCTTGTCGTCTATGCCGGGTTCATCGACGGATTGTCGCATACGGGCATACCTGAAGCACTGGCCACGCCGCTCACGTATCGGGTTCCGACTCCCGCTGATCCGCCGTACGACCGCGCCGGCATCCAGCCGAATCGTGTCGCTGCGTCACATTATCAGTCGGCAGATCCGTCGATTTCGAACTTGCGTGGTGCCGGGTTTACCATTGCGCACGTGGTTCCTCGCGGCCGTTCCCTTCCCGGCAAAGGCAGTCTCGTCTCGCTCGGTAGAGGTGATATCTCGCAGAATCTCATTCAACGAGAAGCCTCGCTATTTTTACAGTTCTCAGGTGCCGGTGGAGTCTACCCATCGAACGACATGGCGGTGCTCGCGCGCTTCCGTCAGCTCTACCGCGAGGCCGAACAGCAGCAGCAGATCGACGCCGTCTATGGGCAGGATGCGCGAGGCCTGGAGCGGCCCGTCCGCGATGAAGTCATAGAGGCGCTCTACCCGGCCGTGGAGGGCCGCCGGCGGGTGTTCGTGCTGGCCGATGGAACGACCTCGGCGCTCAAGGTACACCGCGCATTCGATCTGCAGCAGCAACTCGGATTTCAACTTGCACTGGCAGGCGTGGATCAGGCGTTTGAAGTGGTCGACCGCCTCTCCGGAACGAACGTCCCTCTCTTTCTGACGCTCAACCTTCCGGCGGAACCCGACTCCACCGACAAGGAATCGGGATCCACAGGCGAGTACGTTGCCGACTTTCGCGTCACTTCGTTGGCGGATGTCACGGCCGAGGCGGATAACCTCCGTGCACGCCAGGCCGCTGAGCGCGAGCGGCACTACGGCGCTGCGGGCGCGCTACATCGGGCAGGTGTCACGTTCGGCTTTTCAACGCTTGGCGTCGACCACTCCGATATCCTGCCGAATCTGAGGCGGATGGTGCGCCACGGGCTGACAGAAGATGCCGCGCTCGCCGCCCTTACCACGCATGCGGCGGCTCAGCTCGGGCTGTCGGATCGTGCCGGCACGATCGAGCCCGGCAAGATCGCCAACCTGGCGCTGTTCAGCGGTTCGATGTTTGCCGACGACTCTCGTGTCGTCGGCGTCGTGATCGACGGCCGCGACTATGCTGTGGAAGCTCCTTCTGCGGCTCAGCGCGACCGCCGCACCTCTTCACGCTAAGCAGTCATCAAAAAATCCATGCTTAAGCGCTTCGCGTTATTCTTCGCCGCGTGGGCCCTGTTGATTTCGGCAGCCGGCCGCGTTGCATCCGCACAGGAGGTCGGCTCCCTCCTCATCCGCAATGCCACAGTTCTGACCGTCACCAACGGCACGCATGCAGGCGCTGACGTGCTCGTTGTCGACGGCAAGATTCGCGACATCGGGCCGGGACTCTCCGCGCCGGACGGAGGCCGCACCATTGACGCCTCAGGCATGTACGTGATGCCGGGCATCATCGATGCACATTCGCACATCGCCATCAGCAACGTCAACGAGGCGACGAGCCCCGTGACGGCCGAAGTGTCCGTAGGCGACGTCCTCAATCCCTATGACATCAACCTGTATCGTGCGCTGGCCGGCGGTGTGACGACGTCGCAGGTGATGCACGGCTCGGCGAATGTCATCGGCGGACGCAACGCCACGATCAAGCATCGCTACGGCGTTCGGAACCCCGACGCACTTCGGTTCGAGGGTGCGGCATCAACCATCAAGTTTGCACTTGGCGAAAACCCGACGCGCGTGCACGGCCGCGGCAACAACGTCGTGCCGGCAAGTCGGATGGGCGTCGAGTTCACGCTTCGTGAGGCTTTCACGCAAGCCCGTCGCTACCGCGATGCCATGGATCGATACGAAGAGGAACGGCGCCGCAATCCGCGTGCGATCCCTCCCCGATACAACGAACGGCTCGAGATTCTGGCTGATGTCCTCGACGGCAACATCATGATCCACGCGCATTCGTACCGCGCCGATGAAATCCTGATGCTGCTCGACGTCGTGCAGGATTTCGGCATCGACAACATCGTCTTCCAGCACGTGAATGAAGGCTTCAAGGTGGCGCCGGAGCTCGCCGCAGCGGGAGCCATGGCGTCGATTTTCTCCGACTGGTGGGCGTACAAGTTCGAGGTTTACTACTCCACCGCATACAATGCCGCGATCCTCGTTCGCAACGGCGTGCTGACGTCGATCAACTCTGACTCCGCCGAACTCAACCGGCACCTCTTCCACGAAGCAGCGAAGTCGCAGCGCTACGGCGACCTCACCGACGACGAAGCGCTCGCACTCATCACCATCAATCCGGCCACTCAGCTCGGCATCGCCGGCCGAACGGGTTCGATTGAAGTAGGAAAGGACGCCGACCTCGTTTTGTTCGATGCGCACCCGCTGTCGGTCTACGCCATCCCGCAGATGACGATTGTCGACGGAGTCGTCCGCTTCGACCGAAATGAGGATCCCGATGATATGCGGCTCCTCATCGATCCATCTGAAAAGATTGAAGACGCGTTCGTCGAGCACGATCACGAACGCTGCATGGATGGGGTCGACCTGTTTGAATTTGCCGGCGGCGCGCTTCGCTAACACGGAACCATGAGACTAATGCTCACTCGCCTCACCATTTTTCTGTGCGCGTTGCTGTTCAGCCCGCTTGTTGTTCTGGGGGATGGAACGCCCGGTGCCCGTCAAGGCGTTTTCGCGCTCACCAACGCGCGCCTGGTGACCGTGACGAACGGCATTATTGAGAACGGCGTGATCGTGATCGAGGGCGATCGCATAACTGCGATGGGGCCGTCCGTCTCGATCCCGGAAGGCGCCGAGATTATCGACGTCGGCGGCAAGTCGGTCTATCCGGGAATGATCGATAGCGGCACGCAGCTCGG
>Ga0209487_1001030_pt1 | contig 24050 bp, 24 predicted proteins | sample Poulit2012_FD_187524 | JGI IMG/M metagenome (GOLD analysis project Ga0209487, IMG submission 187524) | Agricultural soil microbial communities from Georgia to study Nitrogen management - Poultry litter 2012 (SPAdes) (version 2) | ecosystem: Environmental > Terrestrial > Soil > Agricultural land...
AATGGAGGTACGCCTAATGGAAGAAACAATTTCCCTCAAAGAAATCTTTGAGGTGATAAAGAAACGCTTCATGATGATTGTAGCATTTGTACTCGGCGCGGCACTTATAGCAGCCGTTCTGAGTTACTTTGTCATGACGCCGAAATACGAATCAAGCTCACAATTCATCGTCAACCAAGGAGAACAAAGCCAGCAACAAGAGCAATATAATCTAAACGATGTCCGACTAAACGTTGAACTCATAAATACATACAGTGTCATCATCAAAAGCGAACGCATCTTAGATCAAGTCGTTGAAACACTCGGACTAGATTATTCAGCAAGCACACTTGAGGGCAAACTAGACGTCTCGAGCGAACAAGACTCACAAGTCGTCACGGTCTCAGCAACAGACCCGAACCCAAACACAGCAACAGACATTGCCAACACAACCGTCGCCGTTTTCCAAAAAGAAGTACCGATTCTTTATAACGTCGACAACGTCCAAATATTATCAGAAGCCAAAACATCAGCGAACCCGTCACCCGTCGCACCGAATCCGAAACTCAACATCGCAATCGCGATCGTACTCGGCGGCATGATCGGCGTAGGACTCGCATTTTTACTTGAATATTTAGACAACACAATCAGGACAGAAGAAGATGCCAGTCAACACCTGGATCTCCCAATCCTCGGTGTCATATCACATATCGACGACTCAGACATCCGTGAAGGCAATCCCATGTTTCAAAAAAGACCCGTGAGAAGAGGTGGTTTTGATGGCCAAACGCAACCGAAATCGAGCTAGACAAAGCAAAGTCAGACATTTAATCGCTGAAATCAACCAACGCTCACCAATTTCAGAGCAATATCGAACAGTCCGAACAAACTTACAATACGCATCCGTTGACAGCGACTTACAAACCTTGCTCATTACGTCATCAACACCAGAAGAAGGCAAATCCATGACAACCGCAAATCTAGCCGTTGTCTACGCCCAGCAAGGCAAAAAAGTCCTGCTCATCGACGCCGACTTACGGAAACCAACTGTCCATTACACATTCCGACTCGACAACTTAAACGGCCTAAGCAACTTACTCGTCGGCGATGGACACTTAAACCAAATCGCAGAAGCAAGCAGTATCGACAATCTAGACATCATATCATCCGGACCGATCCCACCGAACCCATCGGAACTACTCGGCTCCAAAATGATGCAGTCACTTATTAATGAAGCAAAACAACAGTACGACATCATCATATTCGACACACCACCCGTACTCGCAGTCACAGACGCACAAATACTCGCAAACATCGTCGACGGCACCGTGCTCGTCGTACGCAGCAACAAAACAGAATACGAAGCAGCAATAAAAGCAAAAGAAACACTCGAAAAATCATCCGCCAAACTACTCGGCACCGTCCTCAATGACGTCGAAAAAAAGGACGGCAACTACTATTACTATTACGGCCAATAACACATGCGCCCCCACCACCATGGCGGGCGCATTTTTAAACACCTAAAAGCAACCAAAATTCTCCAAAATTTGCTATAATAAGACTGTAGGCATTAATGACCACATATTAAACAAAATCACCACACTCGCCGATAACTATAACGCAACCAAATTAATAACTTTAGAAAAGACAACCCACTTCACCGGGAAAACAAAACATAACAATTCTTGTGAGCACCACAATATGAGATAGAGCGTCGCATGAATCCGAGCTTGGCCACTTCCGTTGGACTCGAATATCGTTGTTTGCTATAATCAGTTTACAGTAAAGTGCATAATGTGCTTGTAAAAGACATACCATTGTCTTACAATGCAAACAAGCTTACTAAATCTAGCAAACAGGACCGATAAAAGAGGGAGTGATATACATGATCGATATCCACTGCCACATTCTACCAGGCATTGACGATGGCGCACAAACTGAAGCTGACAGTCTAGCAATGGCACATATGGCTGTTGAAGAAGGCATTGAGACGATTGTTGTCACACCACACCATAAAAACGGTGTCTATGAAAATGCCAAAGCGAACATTATCACATATACGGAGATACTCAATGAATTGTTTCAATCAGAGGATATTCCTCTCTCGTTGTTACCGGGTCAGGAAACTCGGATCAATGGGGACATGATAGAAGATATTCAAAGTGACGACGTGCTCACATTAAACCATACCAAATATGTCTTTGTTGAATTTCCATCAACACATGTTCCGGCATATGCAACGCAAATGTTATTTGACATTCAGGTGGCAGGTTATAAACCCATCATCGTCCATCCTGAACGTAACACAGAATTGCTCGAACGCCCTGAGAAGATGTATGACTTCGTTAGAAAAGGGGCGCTTTCGCAAGTGACAACCGGAAGTCTGGTCGGAAAGTTTGGTAAAAGCATTGAGAAGTTTGCCCATGAATTAATCGAATTTAATTTAACGCATTTCATTGCATCAGATGCGCATAATACAACATCCCGTGCTTTCTGGATGCAAGACGCGATCCGTGCCGTCGATCAATCTCATGGTTCAGACATCTCATACTTATTAATGGAAAACAGTCAACTGCTCGTCGACAATATGAACGTTAACAAAATAGAACCGAGCCCAATTAAAAAGAAGAAATTTTTCGGTCTGTTTTAATGTCCTTATTGAAGGTGAAGTGGAGGGTGGCTAAAGGAGGCCCTTTGCGATGATCCAGGTGTTATTAGTGGATGAACAACAACTATTTAGTGAGGCAATCCAATCACTCCTAGAAACAGAAGAAAATATTCAAGTTATTGGCAATGCAACAACAGGCACAGATGCCATTCAATTAGCAGTGGAACACGAACCAGACGTTATTTTAATGGACCTTGATTTGCCGATATCAACAAGCATTAACGCTGCCATGCATTTAAAGAAAAATTATCCCGAGATCAAGATCATCTTCTTGACGTCTATCATAAGGGAAGAACCGGTTGTAGCAGCAATGGCAACAGGAGCTGACGGCTTTCTCCTGAAGAATTTAGAAGCCGATCATCTCATTCAAGCGATCCATGATGCCTATAACGAGCAAGTCGTGATTTCTGGGAACATAGCCAAGATACTAGCCAGCAAAATTGCAGAAGTTAAATATAGTAAACATGAAATCTTAAAGAAACAACTCACAAACCACGGTATCTACTTAACCGAGCGTGAACTCGATATCGCTGTCATGGTCATGGACGGGATGCGTAACAAACAAATAGCCAAAGAACTCTACCTAAGCGAAGGAACTATAAAAAATTATATTAGTGAATTGTACGATAAATTCAACCTCCGCAACCGCAAACACGTCATCGCCTTTTTACGCGGTCTATTTTCCCGATATTATTACTAAAAATGAATGAATAAAAACACATGGGCACTTGGCTTTGTATAGGCTAAGTGCTTTTACAATGCCAAAATTTAAATACACCAAAACATATCCTCAATTATATGCGTGAAAAAAGTCACGACTTACATGCCTGGATTCACTTAAAAGTCACTTACGAAATGACTTGTTATAAGTTATACTCCATTTTATGGGAAACGTTAAACGTCAAAATAACGACAACAAAGTCTATGAAATGATACATTTTTCGGCAAGGATTCAATACATTGTTGATTAATGGCGTATAAAGTATTAGAATGTTAAATGAATAGATTATTATTCAGAAAAGAGATGACTGCAGTGACTTATCGTGTTCGGCTGACATTACTTGTATTACTAGATTCGATTATAATATGTACAGCGATATTTGTAGCATTATGGATGGTGCACCCGAATGGACCCGAAATGAACGGTACCGTTATGCTCACAACGATGGCAGCACTCCTCATATTTCATCATATCTATGCCAGTATTTACAAACTGTATAATAAGGTATGGACATATGCCAGTGTCGGAGAGTTACTCGCCATTGTTCAAGCTGTTACACTATCCGTTATTTCAGCTGGGATCGTGCAATTCTTCATCAATGACTTCACCATCTATCGACGTGCACTCCTCGTTACGTGGCTGTTATACATAACGTTCATCGGTGGCTCACGTTTCATATGGCGCATATACCGTGACAGATACATAAAAGGCAACACGAAAAAGAAACGTACATTGATCGTCGGTGCCGGAGACGCAGGGGCGATGATCGTGCGCCAACTCACCAATCACAACAATGAATCCGAACTGAAACCCGTTGCTTTTATTGATGATGATATCGCCAAACAACGCATGCAATTATATAATTTACCTGTTTTAGGAAAAGTAAAAGACATACCCAACGTTGTCGAAGCGGAAAAGATCGATCATATCGTCATTGCGATTCCATCACTACATAACGGTGAACTGAATAAGATTGTGGCAGCTTGTAATAAATCAAAAGCGAAAGTCCAAATGATCCCGAAAATAGAAGACCTCATGACAGGGAAAGTTTCTGTCAATAACTTAAAAAATGTTGAAGTAGAAGACTTACTAGGCAGAGACCCAGTCAACTTAGATATTGACGCGATTTCAAGCTATGTGACTGAGAAAACAGTCATGGTGACAGGGGCTGGGGGATCCATCGGTTCTGAGCTGTGCCGCCAGATCATGCGTTTTTCACCAGACAGAATCATTCTCGTCGGTCATGGTGAATTCAGCATTTACACCATTGATATGGAACTGAAAGCAAAATACAAAGACTTAAAAACCGAAATCATTCCCGTTATTGCCGATGTCCAGGACCGGGAGCGGATTTTCGAAATTGTGAATACATATAAACCAACCATTATTTATCATGCGGCAGCACATAAACACGTCCCATTAATGGAATACAATCCACATGAGGCGGTTAAAAACAACATTATCGGAACGAAAAATGTGGCCGACGCCGCAAATGGGGCGGGCATCGATACCTTTGTCCTCGTCTCTACAGATAAAGCGGTGAACCCGACAAATGTGATGGGCGCAACGAAACGGGTGGCGGAAATGGTTATCCAAAACTTGGCCCAACAAAGCGATACGAAGTTTGTTGCCGTCCGCTTTGGAAATGTGCTGGGGAGTCGGGGCAGTGTCATCCCACTGTTTAAGAAACAAATCGAACGTGGTGGTCCAGTAACGGTCACCCATCCAGACATGACACGGTATTTTATGACGATCCCTGAAGCATCACGTCTCGTCATTCAGGCCGGTACGTTAGCAAGAGGGGGCGAAATCTTCGTCCTAGACATGGGAGAACCAGTGAAAATTGTTGACTTAGCCAAAAACTTGATTCATTTATCGGGTTATACGGAAGAAGAAATTGGCATTCAATTTGCAGGTATAAGACCGGGTGAGAAAATGTATGAAGAGCTGCTTGGAGAAGATGAAATCTTGCCAGAGGCTGTGTATGAGAAGATTTATATTGGTCGTACGATAGATGTTGATTACAATCAACTGGAACACTTAATCGAACATTTTGATCAATACGCCAATGACATGTTGAAAGAACAACTGATGGACATCGTTTATCAAGAACGCGTACTGATGAATGCTTAGAGTTAGGACCTAAATGTCGCTACGGACATACACTTCGCTTGTTGCTTTCCCGCTGGAGTCTTCGTGTATGTCCTCCGCTAGGCTACTGCATTCGACGCCATCAATAAAAACAACTAAAACATAACATGATTAAAAAGGGTCTAAGGTTTCATAGATAGTTTCATCTATACAATTTCTATACAAAATCTAGACAATATGATGGAGGGTTTGATGTGAAGAAGGTTAAGAAGGCGATTATCCCTGCGGCTGGTATGGGGACACGGTTTTTACCAGCTACGAAAGCAATGCCGAAAGAAATGCTTCCGATCGTTGATAAACCAACGATTCAATATATTGTCGAAGAAGCGATTGCTTCAGGCATTGAAGACATTATTATTGTGACTGGTAAAACAAAGCGAGCCATCGAAGACCATTTTGATGCCAACTTTGAACTTGAAGAGAGCTTACGTAAGAGCGGCAAACTTCATTTACTGGAAAAAGTGAAAGAAGCAGAAATTGATATTCACTACATCCGTCAAAAGGAACCAAAAGGACTCGGGCACGCCGTTTGGTGTGCACGCAAATTTATCGGTGACGAACCATTTGCCGTTTTACTCGGTGACGATATCGTTAAAGCTGATACACCAGGACTGAAGCAGCTGATCAATGAATATGACGACACACAATCATCCGTCGTCGGTGTTCAACAAGTACCTGATGACCAAACCGATCGGTACGGCATTGTCGATCCAAGTTCAAATGGTGACAGACGCTATAAAGTCGACCATTTCGTCGAAAAACCAAAACAGGGCACAGCACCATCCAACCTTGCTATTATGGGGCGTTACGTCTTAACACCTGAAATTTTTAAGTATCTCGGCGAACACGAAATTGGTGCTGGCGGTGAAATTCAACTGACAGATGCGATTCAAAAATTAAACGAATCTAAAGACGTCTATGCGTATGACTTTGAAGGCACACGTTATGATGTCGGTGAGAAACTCGGCTTTATTGAAACGACGATCGAATTTGCGCTTGAGAATGACGAACTGAGAGATGATTTATATTCATATTTGAAGAAAAAGTTAGAGGACATCAAAGTGAACCAGTGATCAATCTTACTTTTTCTACATTAATGCAGATGATTGGAAGGAAGTTATATCATGTCGGATAAAGTTTTTCTTTCATCGCCACATATGAGTGATGAAGGATATGAAATGGCGTATGTTAAAGAAGCCTTTGACACAAATTGGATAGCACCACTTGGTACAAATGTAAATGAGTTTGAAAAAGAACTCGCTCAAAAAGTAGGTTCAAAGCATGCAGCCGCATTGTCTTCAGGTACGGCAGCTATACATTTAGCCTTAAAAGCAGCTGGCGTCGGCGATGGTGATGTTGTGTTTTGCCCGACATTAACATTCTCGGCAACTGCTAATCCAATAATCTATCAAAATGCCAGACCTGTTTTTATAGATAGTGATTTTAAAACGTGGAATATGTGTCCTGATGCACTTGAGGAAGCTTTTAGAAAGTATCCAGAAGTAAAAGCAGTTATTGTTGTACATTTATATGGACTATCTGCCGATATGGATAAAATCGTTAAATTATGTGAGCAATTTAATGTAACACTTATTGAAGATGCAGCAGAATCTTTAGGAACGTATTATAAAGGCACACATACTGGCACATTTGGAGATTATGGCATTTTTTCATTCAATGGAAATAAGATTATCACAAGTTCGGGGGGAGGCATGCTTGTCTCCGATAATGAGGAACGGATCCAAAAAGCAAGATTTTGGGCAACACAATCAAGGGACAAAGCCCGTCATTATCAACATAGTGAATTAGGGTTCAACTATCGTATGAGTAATGTATCAGCTGGAATCGGTCGTGGACAGCTTAAAGTACTTGATGAACGTGTAGCAAAGAAACGATATATATTTGAATACTACAAACGAGAACTCGAACACCTTGAAGGCGTTCAATTCATGCCAGTTAATGAATGGGATGAACCTAACTTTTGGTTATCTTGTTTAACATTAAACGGACGTGTTAAACCGATTGAAATTATAAAGGCTTTGGAAAAGGAAAATATTGAATCTAGACCTGTGTGGAAACCAATGCATATGCAACCATACTTTGAAGATCATGATTTTGTTGGTGGAAGCGTTGCTGAAGAATTATTTGAAAGTGGCATTTGTTTGCCTTCGGATACAAAGATGATAGAAAGAGATTTAAATAGGATTATATCAATTTTTATACAAGTTTTAAAAGAATAAGTAGCCTTGGAAATGATGGCTTTAGGAGGTCGTATTTTGTACCAAAAATATATCAAGAGACTATTTGACATTATATTTTCTTTAATGAGCATTATTATTTTTTCCCCATTATTATTAATAGTTGCACTTCTTGTAAGATTAAATATAGGAAGTCCAATAATATTTACGCAAGAAAGAACAGGGCTAAACAGTCGCACATTCAAACTTTACAAGTTTAGGAGCATGACAAACGAGACAGATGAGCAGGGTAATCTTTTGCCCAATGAATTAAGGATGACTAAATTCGGGAAAATTTTTCGCTCAACTAGTTTAGATGAATTACCGGAATTATTTAATATTTTAAAAGGTGACATGAGTTTTGTAGGGCCTAGACCCCTATTGACAGAGTATGAAGAGTTATATAATGAGGAACAGAAAAAAAGACATAATGTCAGACCTGGCCTTACAAGCTTTACTGCTGTGAATGGTCGCTCAACATTATCGTGGAATAAACGATTTGAAATGGATGTCTGGTATGTAAATAATGCAAGTTTTTTACTTGATTTAAAAATAATCCTAAAGACCTTCCTTACGGTTTTTAAGAGAGAAAACACAACAAGTGATCGTGGAAAGTTTCAAGGGACAGACAATGTTGAGGAAAGAAATGAGAAAAGGTCAGTGTAATGGAGTTGATAGTATGTATCATATAGTGAAAATCAAAAGTATTATCGATTTTTTAGAGAAAAATAATTATAGCTTCTCATTTCATGGTAATGAATGTAGCGAAATTAAAGGGTTTTCTACTTTATTTAATTATAAGGAAACAACCATAACACTTATCTCTAAAATGTATAATTTTGAAGATTATATTCATTTATTTAAGGGAAGAAAAATACGACTTATTATAACTGATACATCTGAAAGTATATTTGATTGTTTTGAAAATGTGATTCAAATTGAAAAACCTACAAATGCCTTTTTTGGAATATTAGACGAATTTTATAGTGATAATTCCATTCGTAATAATTCTATAACGAATAATATAAATGAATTTAAAAAGAATTCATTTATATCAGATCAAGCTGTTGTCGGAAAAAATGTCAAGATTGGTGTAGGATGTGTAATTGAACCAGATGTTTATATTGGAGATAACACAGAAATTCATCACAATGTGGTAATTAAAAGTAAAACAACAATTGGTAATAATTGTACGATCTATTCAGGCACCATAATTGGCGAAAGAGGTTTCAATCCATTGACCCTTGAGGACCATAGTCGAAAATTGCTTAACCATTATGGTGGAGTAACTATTATGGATAATGTCCATATTGGAGACAATTGTTGTATTAGTAAGGGATCAATAGATGATACGATAATTGGCGAAGGTGTAAAATTAAACAAACAAGTTATTGTTGCACATAATGTTAAAGTGGGAACTGATACGGTGTTTACAGCGCCTACTTTTGTTTGTGGTAGTGTTGTCATAGGGGAAAAATGTCATATAGCAGCGTCTGTAATAAAAAACCAATGTAAAGTTGGAGATAAGTCAATCTTAGGGTTGGGGTCTGTAGTAATAAAAGACGTGGAAGCTGGAATAACAGTTGTTGGAAACCCCGCAAAGTCATTAGAAAAGTAAAGGTGATATAAATGAAAATACTAGTATTCGCACCACACAATGATGATGAGGTTTTAGGGGTAGGAGGAACAATAGCGAAGCATGTAGCAAAAGGCGATGAAGTTTATATTTGTGAGGTCACTATTGGGAAAAATAAAGAAAGAGCTCAGCTGATTAAAGCTGAAGCTGAGGCTGCGCATAAGGTTCTAGGTGTGAAGAAAACATTCTTTTTAGACTTTCCAGTTGTTGCCTTATCGAACTTGCCTGCTATTGAATTGAATAAAGCAATACATAGAATAGTTCAAGATATTAGGCCTGTTATTACTTATATTCCACATAAAGGTGATATGCATACTGACCATGCTGTTGTAGCTGAAAGTGCTATGGTTTCTTTAAGACCGGTGGATAGTCCACAAATTAAAGAAATTTATGTGTATGAAACGTTATCAGAAACTGAATGGAATATACCCTCAGTAGAAAACTGGTTTATTCCAAATGTATATGTAGATATTACGGAAACAATTGATACAAAATTAAAAGCAATGGAATGTTATCAATCACAATTGTATGACTTCCCACATCCACGTTCATTACAAGCGATTGAATCACTATCTGAATTAAGAGGTTCTACTGTTTGTGTTAGAAATGCTGAAAGCTTTATGTTAGTCAGACAAATCCAATAATAACGTAAAAAAAGGAATGGTGGACCATGTTAATTGGGGAGCAAGTCTATATTAGATTAATGGAAGACAGGGATGTTCCTTATAAAGTTAAGTGGATTAATAATCCAGAAATAAGGCACACTTTAAATTTTGAGTATCCGATTTCAGAAATTGGGACTCGAAAATGGTTAAATGCCATTGCAGGAAATCCAAAACGAAAAGATTTTATTGTATGTGATAAAGAAAATAATGAACCAATCGGTTATGGTGGATTTATTGGAATAGACGTCAAAAATGGCAAAGCCGAATCATACATGGGAATTGGTGAGAAAAATTTACACGGTAAAGGTATTGGATTAGAAGTTAGAAAAATACTTTTAGATTATGCTTTCCAAGAATTGAATTTAAATAAGGTATATGCATATGTGTGGGAAAAAAATACACCGATGGTTAAATTAAACGAGAAAGTAGGTTTTCAAATTGAAGGTTTGCTTAGACAAGACATTTTATCACATGGCCAAAAAAGAGACAGATATATCATGGGAATTTTAAAAGAGGAGTATACTCAAAATAAGTAGGTGAGATCGAGAATGAGTAATGTTCGATTTAATACGTATCCAACACCAATTCAATATTATGGAGAATATAATAACAATAAAGTTTATATAAAAAGAGATGACTTAACCGAACCAGTATTAGGTGGGAATAAAGTAAGAAAACTGGAGTTGTTTTTAGCAGAAGCAAAAAAACAAGAAGCAAACTATATTGTTACGTATGGTGCTGCACAATCGAATCACTGTCGCTTAACTGTCGCTACAGCAAATAAGTTGGGATTTAAAACTTTGTTGATTTTAGCTAAAAGTGATGCTGTTAATTACAATGGGAATTTTTTAATCTATGATCTTTATGATACAGAAATTGTCTGGACAGATACTGACAAAGTGCCGGAAACTATTGATCATACATTAAATAAGCTAAGAGAAAAGGGTTTTCAGCCCTACTTTATTCAAGGTGGGGGACATGGTCACCTTGGTACACATGCTTATAAATTAGCTTATGATGAAATTATACAACAAGAAAAGAAACTTGAATCGGCTTTTACGCATATATTTCATGCATCGGGAACTGGAACAACACAAGCTGGCTTAGTAGTGGGAAAGTTATTAAAACGGAAAAACACAAATATTATTGGAATAAGTGTAGCCAGAAATGAAAAACGCGGATTAGAAGTGATTGAAGAAAGTATTTTGTCTTATTTAAGTCAGTATGAAAAGAAATATCTTTATAATGAAAATGTACTTTGTTTTATAGATAACTATGTTGGAGAGGGATACGCGGATATTTATCCGGAAATAACGAATACAATTAAAACCGTGGTAAAACAATCCAGTATTTTATTAGATCCAGTATATACAGGTAAGGCTTTTTATGGAATGTTGCAATATATATCAGAAAATCAAATAAAAGGACAAAGTGTATTATTTATACATACCGGTGGCATTCCTTTGTTATTTAACTATGCTAAAACTTTTCAAGAGGAGTAACAATATGAATATCTTAGTGACCAGTGCAGGTAGAAGAGTAAAAATCATTGAGTATTTCAGGGAAGCATTACATTCCAAAGAAGGTAAAGTAATTGCAACGGATTGTGATTCCCATGCTCCAGCTATATACTTTGCAGATGATTATGAAATTGTTCCGCGAATTGATAGCCCAGATTATATTGAGGTATTAATCAAATTATGCGAGAAACATAATATACGTGCGATTGTCTCTTTAATAGATCCGGAGTTGGAGCTATTAGCAAAACATAAAAAGCAATTTGACAAGAATGGCGTTACATTGGTGCTATCACCTCTTGAGTCCGTCGAAATGACATTTGATAAATATGAAACATATAATCATTTAAATAATAAAGGAATACCAGCTGTACCTACATATAATCGTCTTGATGAAGTGCAAGGTCTGATGAAAGAAAATAAGTTATCATTTCCGCTTGTTGTTAAACCAGCAAAAGGTAGTGCAAGTATTGATTTGTATATCGTTCATAGTCAAAATGAATTAATAGAGGCTTTTAACAAGTTAGAAGGTCAAATCATACAACCGTTTTATAAAGATAAAGAATTTGGAATAGATGTATATATTGACATGATAAGTGGCGAGTTAGTCGATTCATTTATTAAAGAAAAGATTAGAATGCGTGCGGGTGAAACAGATAAGTCTAAATCAATACATAATGAAAAAATACAACAATTAGTCAATCAAACAATAAAGAATACCAATTTTTTAGGTCCAATCGATATTGACTGTTTTGAACATCAAGGAGAATATTATATTTCAGAAATAAATCCACGATTTGGCGGAGGATATCCTCATGCCCATGAATTGGGTTGTGACTTTATGAAATACATTGTCAACAATTTACAAAATGAATCAAATGAAACCTATTCATCCGACAAGTATGATGCAAATCTAGTTATGATGAAATATGATAATGTTAAGATTGTGCAAGATTAAGCAAAAATATGATCTTCTAGTCTAAGGGGTATGCTATGTTTTTTATACAAAACTTACGAGAAAGAAAAATGCGACCGTTTGTTGATGAAGAAAACAAGTTTTATCAATCTACAGCAACGAATAAAATAGCTACTTTTCAATTCAAGCAATTTAATAATATATGGCAAGATATCCAACAATATGTTCCATATTATAAAAAATTAGTTCAGGAGAACAAATTACCAACAACATTTCAAAGTTATGAGCAATTTAAGGAAATACCAATTGTTACAAGAGACTTTGTCAGTGAAAAAATGGATACGTTTATTAATACTGTCAAAGAACCAGACAAATGGGGATCGACCGGTGGATCGACTGGAAATCCATTGAAATTCCCACAGTGGCATTCAGAAACTGAATTTTGTGAACCATCTGTATGGTATGTAAGAGATTTTTATAATATTAATAGAGCGGATCGCATGTTTAGACTATGGGGGCATTCTCATACACTTGGAAAAGGGTTAACGAGAATAAAGAACAAACTAAAATTTGATATTGGTTTACCTTTAATTGGTTATAAGCGATTTTCAGCTTATGATTTGTCAAACGCCAAACTTAAGGAAGCCGGCGAAGCAATATTAAAGTTCAAACCAAATTATATAATTGGATATAGTAAAGCAATAAATATGCTAGCAAAAGCGAATGAAGACAAACGGGGAGAATTTCATAAATTAAGATTAAAAGCTATTATGGGAGCGGCAGAAGGATTTGAAAAGCCAGAAGATAAAGATTATGTTTCTGATATCTTTGGTTGTCCAGTAGCTTTACAATATGCCGCAATGGAAACAAACTATATTGCACATACACATCCAGATGGTGAGTATAAGGTGATTTGGAAAAATAATTTAATAGAATGTGTAGATGATGAGGGAAATCCCGCAAAAACAGGTAGAGTGATTGTTACTTCTTTATACCCTAGAGCTTTTCCTTTAGTGAGATATGAGCTTGGCGATATCATTACTGAGTGTAAGAGGGATGATTACAGTGTTTATGCATTCGAAGAGGTTAAGGGTAGAGACAATGATTTTTTAATGTTAGATGATAATACACCAATTCATTCAGAGGGAATTACGCATGCTATTAAATTCTCGGATAAGGTAGTTGCTTATCAGATTCGTTATACGGAAAGCAATGTATATACGATATATGTTAAGAGTAATACTAGTCTGACAGAAAGCGATCTTGCTATGATATCGAACCGACTAAAGCAAGTCGATGAACGATTATGTTCATTAAAAATTAAGCGGGTAGAACAATTAAAGCAAACCGTAGCTGGGAAAACGAACTGGTTGATGGCGGAATAAGCGTTTGCGTAGGAGTAGATTGGTATGAAGGGAAAAATAGATATAGTTATACCTTGGGTGGATAGTAACGATATTAATTGGCAAAAAGAAAAGCAAAAATATGATAATAATGACTCAAAAGATTCAAGGGATATTAGATACAGGGATTGGGACTTATTAAAATATTTATTTCGTGGGATCGAAAAAAATATTCCTTGGGTGAATAAAATACACTTTATTACTTGGGGTCATATTCCTACTTGGATGAATCAATCACACGAAAAACTAAATATTGTAAAACATGAGGATTTTATACCAAAAGAATATTTACCTACATTTAGTTCACATACAATTGAATTAAATATGCACCGTATAGAAGAACTCACGGAAAAATTCATTTATTTTAATGATGATATTTTTGTTATCGATAAAATAAACTCCGAATTATTTTTTTTAAATGGATTACCTAGGGATGCAGCAGTGCTCAGGCCTAATATTAGTGCGTTTAGATTTTCTACTAGCCCAATAGATGCTAATAATTTAGAAATAATAAATACTAATTATGATTTTTTAAAGACGTTAAAAGGTAATTTTAAAAAATGGTTTAGTTTCAAATATAAAAAGAATTTAATTAATACATTACTATTATTACCATATAAAAAATTTACTGGTTTTTTAAACTATCATTTACCAAATGCATATTTAAAGCAAACATTTGAAAGCCTTTGGGAGGAAGAGTATGAGGTTTTAAATCGTACATGTTTAAATAAGTTTAGAGATGGTAGAGATGTTAATCAATGGCTGTTCAGATATAAACAAATTGTTGAAGGTAAATTTGCCCCACGCCATCCCCGATATGGCAAAACGTATAACTTAACAAATAACAATGATGATATATGTGAAGCACTAACTTCAAAAAAAGATAAAATCATTTGTATAAATGATAATAACATAGAAACAGTGATAGACTTTGAAAAAGAAAAGAATAAAATAAAAGAAAAATTTGAAATGATCTTACCTAATAAATCGACTTTTGAACTATAAGTGTAATATGGAATAATTGAATTAAGAATGATAGGTATATGATGTTATACTGAGGAGAGATTTTTGATGAAGAAAGTAATGGTACATGCTGTTACAAAGTTAAATTTAGGCGATGATTTATTTTTGAAAATACTTTTTGAACGCTACCCAAATACAAATTTTATAATTAGTGCACATAATATGTATAAGAAATATTATGCCATATATGATAATACATCAGTTCACTCTTCGTCTAATATTGTGTCAAGAGGAATTAATTTCTTTATGAGGAAATTTGGTCAACATGTATTTATACAAAAAAGTATTGCAAAAAAATGTGACATATCAATCCATATAGGTGGATCAATCTTCCAACAAAAAGTAAATTGGAAAAGTCAACTAAAAAATAGAAAATCACTTTTAATTGAAAATCAACCATTCTATATTTTAGGTGCAAACTTTGGTTCATACACAGAATCTAAGTTTTACGAAGGATATTTTAATTTATTTAAAAAATATGCAGATATATGTTTCAGAGATGACTATTCTTATAATCTTTTTAGTAAATTATCAAATGTTAGAAAAGCAGCAGATATAGTCTTTTCATTGAATTATGATGCACCATTAACGGACGATAAGAAAGTAGTTATATCAGTAATAAAACCTTCGTTTAGGCCATATTTAATGAATAGAGATCATGAGTATTATGAAAAAATAAAGGAGATTTCAATAAATTATATTAAAGATGGTTTTGATGTTGTTTTAATGTCGTTTTGTAAAGCAGAAGGTGATGAGGAAGCTATTAAGGAAATTGCAAATATGATACCTGAGAGATATGAAGAAAGCATTAAAGTGCATAAATATTATGGCGATATAAACAGCGCATTAAAGGAAATAAGCTCTGCTAGCGCTGTAATTGCTACGAGATTCCATGCTATGATATTAGGGTGGTTATACGAGAAGCCAACTTTCCCAATAGCCTATAATGATAAAATGTTTAATGTTATGGAAGATGTAGGTTATGAGGGGAAGTATATTGGTTTCGATAACTTAGATCGATTGACGTTTGAAGATTATCGAATTCGTAATGATATGTATATTACGAATATTTCTAAACAAGTTAAAAATTCCGAAGAACACTTTAATGTTTTAGATAAGTTTATAAAATAAGTCAATGTCATAAATATTTTTTTATCCAAGGACTTACCGAATTTCTAAAATGTATTTTAAAACAGAAGTAGTGTGGTTTGTTGATGGCAAACATATATTTATATAAATAATGTATTGAAGGAGAATTATGAAGAAAAGTCAATTAAAAGCGGGCATTTATTTGTCCTACATCTCTTTATTTATAACAAATATATCTAATTTAATACTTACCCCATTTATTATTAGGGGGTTAGGTGATTCCGAATATGGACTTTATATGTTAATTGGGGCTTTTGTTGGTTATATTGCTGTGTTAGATTTTGGTTTGGGTAATGCAACAGTACGATTTGTTTCTAAATATCGAGCTGAAAACGATAAAATTAAAGAAGAAAATTTTTTGTTTACTACATTCTTAATATACGGTATTATTTCTGGAATTGTTATGATTATAGGTGGAATTATATACTATAATTTTCAATTTATATTTGGTAATTCATTATTAACATCAGAAATAAGAATCGCTAAAGTAATGTTTATAATATTGTTAATTAACTTATCATTTACATTGCCTATGAAATCCTTTACCGGAATCATAACTGCTTACGAAAGATTTATTATTCCTAAAGCATTATCTATAGGCAGAGTATTGATGAGAATGTTATTAATATTACTATTATTGTCAATGGGTTACAAGGCGATAGCTATTGTAATGGTTGATGCGATACTTAATCTTTTAATGTTAATAATTACGATGATTTATGTGTTCGGAAAATTAGAGGTAAAAATAAAATTATATTATTTTAAAATTCAAATTTTTAAAGAAATATTATCATATTCATCATGGATTTTTATTAGCGTTATTGTCGATCAAATATATTGGAGAATTGGACATCTAATATTAGGTATATATGTTAGTACTACAGAAGTTGCAGTTTTCGCCATTGGAATTATGTTTGGCCAATATTTTATAACATTTTCTACAGCAATATCCGGTGTTTTTTTACCAAAAATAACAAAGATGGTTACAAAAAGTGCTACGGGTGAAGAATTAACAGATATATTAATTAAGACAGGACGCATCCAGTTTATCATTTTGGGATTAGTTTTAGGGGGGTTTATATTGATTGGTGAAAACTTCCTTCTAATATGGGCAGGCCCTAATTATGGGTTGTCTTGGATTATAGGTTTGATTGTTATGTTACCTTTAACAATCGTTTTAACGCAAACAATTGGTATATCCATATTACAAGCAAAAAATCTTCATAAATTTAGGGCGATAACCTATTTGATGATAGCGATCATTAACTCACTAATAAGTGTTTATTTATCAAAAACACATGGGGGCATTGGAGCCGCAATTGGTACTTCATTATCTTTAGTAATCGGGAATATCATTGTGATGAACTTATATTATCATTTCAAAGTAAAGTTAAATATGATTAGATTCTATAAGGAATTAGTAAGTGGCTTATTATTATCAGTAATAGTATCCATTTTAATTGGGAGTTTATTAAATTTAATAACAATCAATACTTGGACAACATTAATTATACAAGGATTTTTATTTACAATTATATATGTAACTGTACTATGGTTTTGGGGAATTAATAAAAGTGAACGGAAATTATTTATAGGTGAGATTAATAATGTATTTAAGTTACTTAAAATTTATAAATAATTGATTGTAATTTTGGGTGGAGTTGTTTATAAGGAAGGTAAATATGTATAATATTAAATATAATGATTCTGAAAAAGGAACAACAATTTATTCGAAAGCTTCAATAATCATACTCTTTATAGTGGGCTTTTTAAATGGAAAGCCGTATTTTGAAATGATGGGATATAGCACATTTCCTCAAATCTTATTATTAATAATTTATTGCATCATACCTTTGATTGTATTATTAACTGTAATGAATATATTGTTTAAAAGGAAGAATTACGTTTTATCCTCTAGATACTGGATTATTCTAGCCTTTGCTATATTAATAAAATACCTCTTATTATTTATTCAATTTCCGGGATCATTCGCTCCTGGTAATGTTAATTTCTATCCTATGTTAACAAGTCTAATAAGTATCTTTTTAATTTTTATATTGGTAGAAAATATAAAGGATTTACGTACATTAAGGTTATCAATTTGGGCTCTTGGAACAGGTTCATTTATAGCTACAATATTACCGATAGCTGTATTCCCTGAGTATATTGGATTGAGAATAAACGATATTAATGGATTTAAAATAAGTGGTGGTTTCTGGAACCAATCTGTAATTTCTTATATGTCTGCAGGATGGTTACTGATGTTTTTGGTTATTTATGAGAAAAAGAAAATCTATAGGTATATTGCATTTATAATGTTTGTAACACTTATGATTAGTGGGATTTTTGGTTTATCTAGAGCAATATTTGTATCAATAGTCTTATCCATGTTTGTCTATTTAGTAGTTTCAAATAATTTTAAAAAGTATATTAAAAGTATAATAATAATAATAGTTGTAGCAGGTGTGGTATCTTTTTTGTTTAAAGATGTGATTAATAGCTTTTCGAGCAGAATTGATGGTGGAATAAAAATAGAAGAAGAGGCTAGGGTAGATATTTGGATGGATTACCTAACTAATATCCCAGACTATTTTATGTTCGGTGAAATAGAAGGGAATTATAAAAAATATTCTTCTTCAATAAAAAAATTTGGTCCACATTCAGTTGTACTGAATTGGTTTGTACAATTTGGAGTCATAGCTTTAATAGGATTCCTATATTTAATGTATGGTATATTGAAAAGCTTTAAAAGTGTTTATAGTCATCAGTCAAAGGAGTTGGGAGCTGTTGTAGTTGCTTGGTTTGTTGCTTATATATCAATAGCTTTTATCAATGAAACTGGATTTGATCAATTTTCAATATTTTCTGGAATAGGAATTGTTTTAGCATGGGGTAACATAGCTGAGAATAGTAAAGTTAAAATAAAATGAAATGAAATAGTATGGGTGCTTGTCACCCGCCCATTTAACTTTGTCGAAATATAAAAATGAAAGAATTTTTAGGCGTTCTTCTGTTCATCTTTAATAGTAGTTTGTTTAAAAGAGGTTAGCTATATTAAAGCGGATATTACAGCGGATAAGAAATCGTGTTGGTTTTTGAACGTATATATTAAAGGTAAATCAGTTAGAGTAAAATGTTTATGGGAGAACATATACCTCATTCTTGGTTTTGAAATCGTGAGATTTCAAAACCAAGAATGAGGCTAGCAAGCGAAGCGCGGTAGTTTTACTGGCTATTTAAATGAAAAAGAGGACCTTCTTTTGTATAGTAATGTTTGGAGACAAAAACTATAAAAAGAGACCCTCAAGTTGAACGATATCATATCTACGCTAACAATGAAAGAGTTAGAACAAATTACATACCGTGCTTTACAGGAAAGTTTCTCTCAAGTGATGGCACAAACGCTTCGCGAATTAGATGAGGCTATAGCTTTAGGAAGAGATAAAAAAAGATTTTACCTAAAAGATAAACGAACATTAAAGTTTGAATCTGTCTTTGGGCAGGTGGAACTGGAAAGAAATTATTATCGGTATAGGGAAACTGGAAAATATGTTTATTTACTAGATCAATATTTAGCTTTTGATGGTTCAAAAGGAATGAGTCCGGTGGTGCAAGATCTGGCTATTGAACTGGCTGTCACAGGTGTTTCTTATCGTCAGTCCAGTCAGTCCATGGAACGGCTTTTAGGTTATCCCGTAATCAGCCATGAAGCCATACGTCAGCAACTTTTAAATACCGAGGTGGTTGCAGAGGAATCTGGCCCCTTGATCAAGATGTTATCTTCGTTGAAGTTGACGGACTGTACACGAAAGCCAGGAGAAACGAAAAAAAGGCAGAGAGATTAAAATTGCCAGTGTGCATCAGGGCTGGAAAATGAATGGCAAACGAGCAAAGTTGATTGAAAAACGACATTTCATCCATCAAGGTAAACTACCTTTTTGGGAGAATTTGAGCAGTATCTCATGGAGACTTATTGAGTATGATTCAACCAGGCATCATCTCGTTATTAATGGAGATGGTGCGAAGTGGATTACGTCCTTCCGGGAATATTTCAGGCACAATGCCACCTTTGTCATTGATCGCTTTCATGTTGCCCATGATGTGCAGCGCCTGTTCAGAAAGCATCCAAGATACCGTGCTATCCGAAAGAAACTGGCAAGCTATGACTGGAGAGGTTTCATGGTGGAATTAAATAGTGCAGTGGGTACGCTTGAAAATGAAAAGATAGAAGAACGGCTGGAGGAATTGATAGCTCAACTATCTCAATACCCTGAAGCACTTGGTGACTATCGAGAGAAGTTAAAAAAGAAAGGCATAGATACAACAGACTTTCGTCCAATGGGAAGTGCCGAGGAACAATGAGTGTGTTCGCTAAACGACTTAAAAACGGGAGAAGTTGGAGTAACTTGGGCCTTGATAAATTCATCGATATCTTTGTCGCACTTCAAGACAATTTAGAGATTAAAACGTTACAAGGAATACTTGAACAAACGGAAGAAGTAGAAGAGACAAGTAACCAAGCAAAACCACCTAAACACTTTGTAGAAAAGCTGAAGGATAGTGCCGCAGAAGCAACTCGAAATAATCTTGGTTATTTAAAACAGGATATAGGAAAGCCTATCACATCGGCTTTAAAAGGACTGAGAGGAATTTAAAAAGGGCAAAGTATCCCATCATCTGAAGGGATAAAATATTGGGAACACTGTCAAAAAACGAAATAAAACTATACCAAATAAGACATTAAAAAAATCTCCCACAAGTACTTGACTCAATCGGTAAATCAAAGTGTCTTGTTGTCTTGTGAAATGTAATGTATTATATTAGCTACAGATATGCGACTAGACTATAGCTACTCAAAAAATTACGCTATACCATTATTTGCAGTTACAGCAAACCGATTTTGAAAAATATCTTTGCAAAAGTTGAACGGATAGATGTTGTAGATGACATATATATCGTCCGTCTGGAATGATAAGTTTCATCTCGATTTCGCCAATGGGGTAAAATAGTTCAAGCGAAAAAGAGAGATAATCCATCATCAAAGGGGATATAGAAATGAATACTGGTAAAAACTTCAACAAAATTGTTTATGGTTCTGGAATAAGTAAAATAACTGCCAAAATTTCCACTTTAAATTCTTGGTTAAAGCACCCTGAAATGAAAAGGAGTCATTTAAAAGCTAAAAGACCTAAAATAATACAATATACAGACTTTTTATTATCAATATTACTTTATGGTGCAACACTGCAAGATTATCTCATTTTTGAATTTTATAATAAAAATCATAAAGAAAGAAAATCTTATGTAACTGGGAGGAAATTACATCAGTTGTTTGACAAGGTTAACAATAAAAATAAAACAGATATTTTTATTGAGAAAAGTAGGTTTGCAGAAGTATTTACAGAGTATTTATGTAGAGAAATATTTATGTTAGACCTAGATGGTACCAATATAAATGATGCTAAGTCCTGGCTAAGTGATAAAAGTATAATATTTGCCAAGCCTAGTAAAGGCGTTGAGGGTCGGGGAGTGACTAGGTTAGTTGTTGATGATGATATCGAAGAAACAATTGAGTTTTGCTTGAAAAATAATCTAAATTTAATAGAAGAAGCTATTGTGCAGCATTCGGAAATGAATTTATTATATCCAGATTCAATAAATACTATTAGATTCATAACACTTGTTGAAAATGATGGTGTTAAATTATTAGGCGCAAGTTTAAGAATGGGGAATGGTAAACATGTAGATAATACCACAGAAGGTGGAGTTTACGCATCAATTAATATTAAGGATGGAAAGTTAGATAGTGTAGCTTTTAATAGTCTAGGCGAAAAGTTTCCAAAGCACCCTATAACAAAGCAAGACATAGAAGGATTTCAAATACCATTTTGGGACGAAATTATCGATATGTGTAAAAAGGCGGCGTTTGAAGTGCCGGATGTAAGATGTGTTGGATGGGATGTTGCTGTAACAGAAAATGGTCCACTTTTAATTGAAGGAAACGATAGATGGGGCAGGTTTGTATGGCAACATCCAAAGGAGCGAGGACTATATCATATGATTCGATAAGGGGATGTTTTCAATTGAAAGCTTCGTATTATGTATTACAGGATGATTGTTAAGCATTTACTTTTTTAAATTCTGCATAATCTTCTGGGGTAACAGAAGAACCATCTTCCATCCCCACAGGACTTAGTTTTTTAATATCGTTACTTCAGATAAGCATATTCGCTACCTAAACCTTTAACAGATTATCCGGAATGATATAAATTGACCAGCATTTTACGGAAATCATCACGATAACGCTTGCCATTTTTATGAGTTGCATTGGACACCCCCTCCTAATTTGATTGTAGTAACTTAACTAGTTGCATCCATGATCCATGAAACTATACTAGCATCAAAGTGAGGAATAACTTAATGAAATTACTTATTTTATCTGTCCTAATTTTTCTAGCCTTTTTTGTATTTATATTATTATCCTACGGTGCAAGTTTCCTTGTTACTAAGGATAATATTAATTATGTGGATAATGCCGTGATCGTGCTATTAATGGGTAGTGTTGCTGACCGATCTCTCGGAGCAGCAAAATTATTTAAAGAGAGTCATGCAAAGAAAATTATAATGGTGCGTTCACCAAGTACTGGAACAGAAAAATTGGAATCCATAGGGATTCATTTAGAGGATATATCAGAAGTCAGTAAAAAGGTCTTGATTAAATTAGGGGTAAGTGAAGAAGATATAATTATTCTTCCAGGAAATACAAAATGCACAAAAGATGAGGCGATTGTTGTTAAAAGGCACTTCATGAATTATGGTAACTTTGATGCTATCCTATTGGTTACTTCTAAGAATCATTCATCACGTTCCAAATATATTTTCAAAAAAATATTAAAAGGTACAGATAAAGTAATTTATTCTTATCCAACACCCTACGATAAATTTAAAACTAAGTACTGGTATCGTAACCGAGATAATGCAAAAAAAGTTGTGAATGAGTATATAAAATGGTTTTATTTTATTTTGATAGAGAGGTTCAGAGTTAAATAGAAAAATAACCATAAAGTTTAAGAATTTAGTAATTATGGGAACATACTGTGAAGTAATCATATTACCCTGTTTGTGTCAACCTTTTCTCGGTACCTGAGTCTGTCAAATATTTACGGGACCTATTCTCACCTTCGAAAAATAATGAACTATCTTTGAAATTAAAAAGTTTATCAAAAGAGTCAATCTAAACAATCTGTATAGATATATGCGACAATTGATATCCACTACAGATGGACGCTTTCTTACCTCTAGTCAAGTGTTTTTTAAAGTTTTTTCATGAATTTAAAAGGAGTAGGGTGCCTGTCACTCCCCGAAATTTGTCGAATTTTATTGGCTATTATGTTTAAGGATTTTTGTGAATTTGAAAAATAAACCACTCCGAATGCACGGCAACACCTTTATGGCTTGTTGCTTTACACGTAAAGCAAGACTTACCTCTAAAATAGACAATGTTTTAGCACTTGTTCCAGTTACAGAGCGCGGTCCGATCAAAGCAACATGAAATGATGAGTGTGGTAAAATAGTTAAGGTGCCTGCCACTTCCCGAAGTTCGAGTTTTGGGTGATTATGATTAAGGGTTTGTGAATTTTAGGGATAATAGAGTTTGAGGTTAAAAGGGTCTTCTAAGGTCCTTTTTACACACATCAAATTAGTAATCAAATACTAACTTGACCTAAAATTCTTAAGATGTTATCCTATTAGTAATATAAGCGGTATTCTTTTTGTATATTTAAACTTAGTATTGTAATACTAAGTTTAGGGGAGGTATAAATTTATGCATGATGAACAGGAAATATTTGAGTTATTAGATACACTTAAAGGTTCGACAAGTCCTTCTGATAGCGTGGAACTGATTTTCATTGCCAGTTTAATGCGTTACTTAGAAGAGGATGAGGCCTACTCTAATTTATTTACTATCCATTCATTACTGGAAG
>Ga0209487_1001031_pt1 | contig 23993 bp, 20 predicted proteins | sample Poulit2012_FD_187524 | JGI IMG/M metagenome (GOLD analysis project Ga0209487, IMG submission 187524) | Agricultural soil microbial communities from Georgia to study Nitrogen management - Poultry litter 2012 (SPAdes) (version 2) | ecosystem: Environmental > Terrestrial > Soil > Agricultural land...
GTTGGTGGGGATCCCCATTATGATGGCCGAGGTGGCCATCGGGCGGCGCGGTGGTTTAAGCCCCATTAATAGCATGCGTGCTCTTGCACGAGCGACGGGGGTCACGAGCCGCTGGAGTGCTGTGGGGTATCTTGGCGCCCTAACAGGTTTCCTGATTCTTTCGTTTTATTCCATCATTGGCGGCTGGGCCATTTATTATATTTGGGTGCTGGGTTCTGGCGATTTAGCCGCAGCAAGCGGGGGGCAAGCCAGCGTCACTTTCGAGAATATGCTAGCCAACCCAGGGTTAATGATGCTTTGCCACACGTTGTTTTTAACGGCGACGATGTTTTTTATTGCGCGCGGTGTACGCAAAGGCATTGAGGTTGGCGTGCGCATCATGATGCCTCTGCTTTTTGTGATTTTAGTGCTGTTAGCAGGTTATGGGCTGACTCGCGAAGGCGCCCTTGAGGCACTAACGTTTTTGTTTGTCTTCCGCTGGGAAGATTTTAATGGGCAGTCGGTACTTATGGCCATGGGGCAGGCCTTCTTTAGCTTGAGCTTAGGCATGGGTGCCATCATGGCCTACGGTGCTTATATGCCCAAACACTTTAAGGTGAAAAAAACCGGTAAGCTCATTCCTATATCAATAGCGTCGACGGTGCTAATAGTTGCCTCCCTGGATGTGATTACCTCTTTGTTGTCGGGCATTGCTATTTTCCCCGTGGTATTTACTAACGGTCTAGAGGCTAGCGAAGGCCCAGGCTTGCTGTTTGTGACTTTGCCACAAGCTTTTGCGGCAATGCCGCTGGAGCTTGGCGGTATCTCTGTGGGGCTTGTGTTTGGCGCTTTGTTTTTTGTGTTGGTGCTGTTTGCTGGTTTAACCTCATCGATTTCCATCGGCGAGCCTGCGGTGGCTTGGCTAACAGAAAAAGGCATAAAACGCGTAACGGCGGCAACAGTGGTAGGAGTGTTAGCTTGGGTGCTAGGCGTATTCAGTTTGCTCTCCTTTAACATATGGGATGAAGTTTATATCCTTCCGGGCCGCGGCTTCTTCGATAGCATGGATTTCCTGACTAGCAACATTATGTTGCCACTAGGCGGGCTTCTGATTGCTATTTTTGCGGGCTGGGTTATGAAGGAAACTCATATTCGCAAGGAGTTAGCCATGAAAAACTTCGGCTTGTATTTAGGCTGGCGCGCGATTTTACGCATTTTGGCCCCCATCGTTATGTTGATTGTGTTTTGGCAAGGTTTGTTTGCTGCGGAAAGCACTGAAGCAGAGCCGGAGCCTGTTACCGTTGAAGAGATTGCTGCCAGCTCAGAAGCACTAGACACAGTAAAGCAAGCAATAGAAAGCCTAGGCGATGCGGTTGCTTCAGGTGCACAGAATATTGCCAAGGAAGTGGATAAGGTGCGCGACAACCAGAACGAAGAGGCCCAAGAAAAAGAAGAGCGGGACGATAGCGATGGCAGTTAGTACCATTATTGCAGAGGTTGCTTATGCCACACCTGAACAGCAAATCTTGCTTACAGTGACTGTGCCTCAAGGTAGCACAGCCCTTGAGGTGATAGAGGGCTCTGGGCTTTTGGAAAAAGTGCCGAGCCTACAAGCAGAAAACCTTCAAGTGGGTGTGTTTAGCCAGCGGCTAAAAAGCCCAACAGAGTACGAAGTAAAAGAGGGCGATAGACTAGAAGTGTATCGCCCCCTGTTGATTGACCCGAAACAGGCGCGACGTGAGCGCGCCCAGCAAAATAAAGTCTAGCGTGGTGGCAGGCCGGGCTGATTAACGCCCTCTCCACTTTCGATGCTGATCGGAGAGCTTTTTTGATCGCGTTGTTGTTCCTCTAAACGACGATTGAGCTCTTTGTCTTGCTCGGTGGCCACTTTACTGCCAAGGCGGTCCACAATTTTGCCTTCATAATGGCTGTAATAACCATCCTCAAAATAGACTACAATACGTTGTTCGGTCTTTTCACCGCGCCCTGGCTGATAAATCATAGGGTAAAACCAAGCGTTTTCTGTAAAGGGGTCAATCAGGATGGGTTCGCCCATTACATAGGTAACTTGATCGGGGCTCATGCCTGGCTTAAGTTGTTTTAGCATGTCTTCGGTAATGAAGTTTCCCTGGGGGATATCGATTCGATACACGCCAGGAAAGCGCAATTTGCTGCAACCTGTTACTAAGACAGCTGCTAGTATGATGATGAGTAAAGAATAGTATTTTTGCATCGCTTTTTGATTTCCGTTAAGTAGTGGCGATAATACAGACTCAACATTGGAACACAAGGTTCCGCCGTTCAAGCAAGGAGTTTTACGTTGGAAAATCATGAATTGCGTAAAGCAGGGTTAAAAGTTACGTTACCACGAGTTCGTATTCTAGAGCTTCTCACTTCTGCTGAAGATGATGAACGGCATATGAGTGCTGAAGATATTTATAAGGCACTGATGGATGCGGGTGAGGACGTAGGTTTAGCTACTGTTTATCGGGTGTTGGCTCAGTTTGAGCAGGCCGGCATTGTGGTGCGCCATAACTTTGAAGCAGGCTCTGCTGTATTTGAGGTGGCGGATGAGGGGCATCACGACCATATGGTGTGTTTAGAAACCGGCGCTGTAATTGAGTTTTTAGATCCGAAAATTGAAAAACAACAAAAAATTGTGGCAGAAGAGCATGGTTATGAGCTCGTAGAGCACTCACTCGTACTCTACGTTCGCCCTAAAAAGAAAGAATAAACTAGCCCGCTTGGCTAAGGCTTAGCATTTCTTCGGCATGAGCTAGTGTGGATTGCGTTAGCTCTAGGCCGCCAAGCATACGTGCAATTTCAGTAATTCTATTTTCACCTTCAAGCGTGTCCACGTAGCTAAATGTGGTTTTTTGAGATTGTTTTTTGCGCACATGCCAATGCTGCAGGCCTTGGGACGCCACTTGTGGCTGATGGGTAATGCAGAGCAGCTGAGCATGCTTACTTAGTTCGCGAAGCAAACGCCCTACAATTTCAGCCACGCCACCGCCAATGCCCACGTCTACCTCGTCAAAAATTAAGCAAGGGACTGTGAGTACTTGTGCGCAAATCACTTGGATGGCCAAACTAACTCGGGATAGTTCACCGCCGGAAGCTACCTTGGCGAGTGGACGCAAGGGTTGGCCTGGGTTGGCAGAAAATACAAACTCAATACTTTCTAAGCCGCTAATGGCAGGAGCTTGAGCAGAAAGCTCGATTTGAAAGCGCGCATTAGGTAAACCCAGTTCGTGTAAATGGCGCTCAACTCCCTTTGCAAGGGGCAAGGTTTTTTTGCGTCGTAACTCAGATAACTGTTGGGCAAGCTCGTGATATTGCTGCTCAGCCTGCTGTTCTTCTTGGGCTAAAGCTTCCAAGTGTTCATCAAAGCTACCTAGCACTTGGGCTTGATCGATAAGCTCTTGGTGAAGAATGTGCAACTCTTCTGGGCGTATGCGATGGCGGCGAGCCAGCTGATATACATTGCTCAGGCGTTCTTCAGTGGCCTGTAATTGCGCTGGGTCTTCTTCAAGCGTGCTTAAATAATGGCGCAAGTCATCGCCGGCGGCTTCCACCTGCAGTAGTGCAGACTCAAGGGTTTGCGCTATATTATGCAAAGCGATGTCTTGTTCACTCGCTTTTTGCAGCTGGCTTAGGCTTTGGCCCATAAGGTCCATGGCTGAAGGGCCTTCGTGGCCATCGAGTAAATTGCTAATGCATTGCTGAGAAGTGCGCAATAAATAATCATTGTTACCGAGGCGCTTTTGCAAGCTCTCGAGTTCTTCAACTTCGCCGGCTTGTATATCAAGGGTGTTTAGTTCTTCGAGTTGAAACTCAAGCAAGGCTTGACGCTCAATTTGCTCGTTAGCCGATTGGCGAGCCGCATCGTGTTGGCGGCGTGCCTTTTGCCATAAACGCCAAGCATTGGCCACGCGTTCGCTGAGGTTGTGGGCTTGGGCATAGCTGTCGAGTAGCTGCTGTTGATTCTGTTGATGCAGCAGGGCTTGTTGTTCGTGTTGGCTGTGAATATTAACGAGCATAGCGCCAAGCTCGCGGCACTCTTGCGCCGGCATAGAGCGGCCATTGATAAAAGCGCGGGAGGGGCCATCTGCTCTAATGGTGCGCCGCAAGGTACATTCTAGCCCCTCGTCTAGCTCGCGAGCTTTGAGCCAAGCTTGGGCTTTAAGGTTGTCTCTAATGCAAAAAGAAGCCTCTACTTCGGCGCGCTCTTGGCCTGCACGCACCATGCTGCTATCTGCTCGCGCGCCAAGGGCTAAGCTTAATGCATCGATGATGATAGACTTGCCCGCTCCGGTTTCTCCTGTTAATACAGTAAGGCCGGCTTTAGGGGTGAGCTCAAGGGTTTCAATCGTGGCAAAATGACGTAAGCGTAGAGAGATAAGCACGGTTCGCCTCCATGTTTTATTTTGTGCCAGTATACTGTCCAAAAGAACAGTAAGGCAATCACTTTTATTGTTGGGTGGAATTTCGTATCTTGTGATGAGATACCCGATAGCCGAGAGTCTGTAACTATTATGGATTTGAGTAATAGAAAACAAACATTGCTAATGACGTTGGTGGAGCGCCATATCCGTGATGGCCAGCCCGTGGGCTCAAAAGCAATCGCGAATTCAGGGGCGCTATCGGTAAGTCCTGCCACCATCCGCAATCTTATGGCAGAGCTTGAAAGCATGGGGGTGTTGGCGAGCCCGCATACCTCTGCCGGCCGCGTGCCCACGGAGTTGGGGTATCGTTTATATGTGGATGCATTGCTTAAAACAAGTATCAAAAATGCGGACGATATCATCCCTTTGCAGCAGGATTTGCATCAGCTTATTCAGCCCGACCAGTCCCCAGAGGAAATTTATAATCGTGCGTCCCAAGCGCTAGCAGAGCTTACGCGCATGGCAGGTGTGGTGGCCATGCCCAAGCGTAAGGTAACCACGTTGCGACAAGTGGAGTTTTTGCCATTGTCCGAGCGTCGCGTGTTGGTGGTGCTAGTGGTTAATCGCGCTGAAGTGCAAAATCGAATTATTCATACTGACAAAGAATATACGGAGCAAGCGCTGCGCCAAGCGGCTAACTATATTAATCACCACTATGCGGGGCAGCACTTAGACGATATTAAAACGGCCTTGGTGCAAGCCATGCGCAGTGAAAAAGCGCATATGTCGCAGTTGCTCGCCACCAGCGTGGACGTGGCTGAAAAAGCCCTGACCACGCAAAAAGACAATACAGGTGATTATGTGCTAGCGGGCGAGACCAACCTGCTCAATATGGCAGAGGGGGATAATATGCACCGCATGCGCGAGCTTTTCGACGCTTTCTCGCAAAAGTACGATATCTTGCACTTGCTCGAGCGCAGCGTATCCGCCGATGGTGTACAGATTTTCATTGGCCGCGAGGCGGGCATTCAAGTGTTCGAAGATTATTCGCTGGTGTCTTCGCCTTATGCCATGGAGGATGGTTCAGTGGGTGTACTGGCTGTAGTGGGGCCTACCCGCATGGACTACGAAAAGGTCATTCCCACGGTGGATATTACCGCTCGATTACTCTCTAAAGCGCTAAATAAGCTCTAAAAACATCAGTTTTTTACCTTTCCTCTTGAATCTTGCCATTGAGTTCCCATATCGTTGTCACCCTTTTTATTTTAGAGAGGCAGTGGTGCGCTGCCAGTTAAAACGGAGTTTCCCATGAGTGAACAACCAAAAACAGCATCTGATACTACTGCAGAAGAAGTAGCTCAGCCTGAAATCGCTGAAGCAGAGGTTGTGGAAGGTGAGGTCGCTGCTGCTGAAGAAGCCGCCGAAGCGCCCACCGTTGAAGAGCTGCAAGCGCGTTTGGCTGAAGTGGAAAAAGCGCTAGCTGAAGCTGATTTACGTGCGCAAGCAGAAGTGCAAAATATGCGCCGTCGCGCCGAGCGTGATGTGGCAAACGCGCGCAAGTTTGCGTTAGAAAAATTTGCTAGCGACGTGGTGTCTGTGGCCGACACATTAGAGCGCGCCTTGACGCAGTTGCCCGCGGATGATGAGAGCTTAACAGCGGCCCGTGAAGGCACCGAGCTCACCCTTAAGGTGTTGCTAGATGTGTTTAAGCGCCACCACATTGAGCGCATTGACCCAGTGGATGAGGCGTTTAACCCCGAGCATCACGAAGCCATGGCCATGGTACCCATGCCAGGCAAAGCCCCTAATACAGTGATTGAAGTATTGGAAAAGGGCTATGTTCTTAACGATCGTTTGCTGCGCCCCGCTCGTGTGGTGGTGGCGAAAGGCGAATAAATTTTTGCCAAGCACTTGAAACTGTTGCGGCTATCACCATATAGAAGCTAGTTAATTTTACTGTAATACCTCTGCGCGGGTTTGTTTTTTACCTACGCAGCGAGCAAGGAGAATGACCTGATGTCTAAGATTATTGGTATTGATTTAGGGACCACGAACTCGTGTGTTGCTGTATTAGAAGGCGATAAAGCCAAAGTGATTGAGAACAGCGAGGGGGGTCGTACTACCCCTTCCATCGTCGCGTACACCGATGATGAAACTCTAGTGGGCCAAGCGGCGAAGCGCCAAGCGGTGACCAACCCCGATAACACGCTATTTGCGATTAAGCGTTTAATCGGCCGTCGTTTTGATGAAGACGTTGTGCAAAAAGACATCAAAATGGTGCCTTACAAAATTATCGCAGCGGATAACGGTGACGCTTGGGTAGAAGTGAAAGGCGAAAAAATGGCACCGCCTCAAATTTCTGCACAGGTATTGCTGAAAATGAAGCAAACCGCAGAAGATTACCTTGGTGAAAAGGTAACCGAAGCTGTGATTACGGTGCCTGCTTACTTTAACGACGCCCAGCGCCAGGCCACTAAAGATGCTGGCCGCATCGCAGGTTTAGATGTTAAGCGTATTATTAACGAGCCCACCGCAGCAGCCCTTGCCTACGGCATGGATAAAAAAGGCGGCGAGCGCACCATCGCAGTATATGATTTAGGTGGTGGTACTTTCGACGTTTCTATTATCGAAATCGCTGAAATTGATGGTGAGCACCAGTTTGAAGTATTAGCCACCAACGGTGATACCTTTCTCGGTGGTGAGGACTTCGATATTGCCTTGATTAATTTCTTGGCCGATGAGTTTAAGAAAGATACAGGCATTGATTTATCCAATGATTCTTTGGCGCTTCAGCGCTTAAAAGAAGCAGCAGAAAAGGCAAAAATCGAGCTTTCTTCAGCTGAGCAAACAGAAGTGAACTTGCCTTATATCACTGCCGATAACACAGGCCCCAAGCACTTGGTGGTGAAAGTGACCCGTGCGCGCTTAGAGGCCCTAGTGGAAGCGTTAGTCGAGCGTTCCCTAGAGCCCTGTAAAGTGGCCCTTGAGGATGCTGGTCTTTCCGCTAGTGATGTGTCTGATGTGATTTTGGTGGGTGGCCAAACCCGTATGCCGCTAGTGCAAAAGAAAGTGGCTGAGTTCTTCGGTAAAGAAGTGCGCCGTGATGTGAACCCCGATGAAGCAGTGGCCATGGGTGCAGCCATTCAGGGTGCGGTACTGGGCGGAGATGTGAAAGACATTCTCTTGCTTGACGTTACCCCACTCACCCTAGGTATTGAAACCATGGGCGGTGTGATGACGCCTCTGATTGAGAAGAACACCACTATCCCAACGCGTGCCACAGAGACTTTCTCCACTGCGGCGGATAACCAATCTGCGGTAACGGTGCACGTGTTGCAGGGTGAGCGCAAACAGGCGGCGCAAAACAAATCCTTAGGTCAATTTAACCTAGAGGGTATTCCTGCGGCCCCCCGTGGCGTGCCACAAATTGAGGTGACGTTTGATATTGACGCTAACGGTATTTTAGAAGTGAGCGCCAAAGACAAAGCCACAGGCAAAGAGCAAAGCATTCAAATCAAAGCGTCTTCAGGTTTAAGCGATGAAGAAGTGGAGCAAATGGTGCGCGATGCGGAGGCTAACGCCGAAGAAGACCGCAAGTTTGAAGAATTGGTACAAGCACGTAACCAAGGTGACCACTTGGTACACGCTACCCGCAAAACCTTAGAGGAAGCGGGCGATAAAGCCACAGAGGAAGAAAAAACGGCCATTAATGCAGCCATCGATGCCCTCGAGGAAGCCCTTAAAGGCAACGACAAAGAAGATATCGAAGCCAAGACCAAGGCGCTTACCGATGCTTCTGGCGAGCTAGCCCAGCGCTTATACACAGAAGCGGCGCAGCAAGAGGGTGCAGGCCAGGCTGAAGCGGGTGCCGAGGCGGCGGATGACGACGTGGTTGATGCTGAGTTCGAAGACGTAAGCGACGACGAGAAGAAAGCATAAGGCCCTGTTGCTGAATGAAGCAATAAGTCGTTCCATCACGCCGGGCAATGCCCGGCGTGATGCGTTTACCGATAAAAGTAAAACCATAGGTTTATTGTATGTCTAAGCGTGATTATTACGAAGTACTGGGCATTGAGAAGGGCGCGGATGAAAAAGAAATCCGCCGCGCTTATCGGCGCATGGCTATGCGCTATCATCCCGATAGAAACCCAGGTGACGAAGAAGCCGAAGAGAAGTTCAAAGAAGCTAAGGAAGCCTATGAAGTGCTTTCTGATGCGCAGAAACGCGCCGCTTACGACCAGTTTGGCCATGCCGGCGTAGGCGGTGGCCAAGGTGGCTTTGGTGGTGCGGGGGCCGGTGGTGCTGGCTTTAGCGATATTTTTGGCGACATGTTTGGCGATATTTTTGGTGGCGCTCGTCGTGGCGGCCCTTCGCGCGGCGCTGATTTGCGTTATGCCATGGAGATTACCCTTGAGCAGGCAGTGCGCGGCACCACAGAAACCATTCGTGTGCCAAGTTGGGATGATTGCGACGCATGCCAGGGCTCGGGCTCTAAGGACGGTTCTCAACCTGTCACCTGTTCCACTTGCGGCGGCATGGGACAAGTGCGCATGCAGCAAGGTTTCTTTAGTGTTCAGCAAACCTGCCCAGCTTGTCATGGCAGCGGCCAAGAAATTAAAAACCCGTGCAATAATTGCCACGGTGAAGGTCGCATACAAACCACCCGCGAAGAAAATATCCGTATTCCAGCGGGCGTAGATGATGGTGACAGAGTGCGCGTAACGGGGCGCGGTGAGCCAGGCGCGAAAGGTGGTCCGCCGGGGGATTTATATATTGAAATCCGCGTGAAAAAGCACCCCATTTTTGAGCGTGATGGCAACGATTTATACTGTGAAGTGCCTTTAGATTTTGTGGATGCTGCACTAGGTGGAGAAGTAGAAGTTCCCACATTAGACGGCAGGGTGAACCTTAAGATTCCCGCTGAAACTCAAACAGGCCGATTATTCCGTCTACGCGGAAAAGGCGTAAAAGGCGTGCGGGGTGGCGGCGTGGGTGACTTGCTTTGCCGAGTGACTCTCGAAACACCCGTGTCTCTCACCAAGGAGCAAAAAGAGCTACTGCGCCAGTTCCAAGCATCAGTGCAAAAAGGTGGCAAGCGTCACAACCCAAAAAAATCTGGTTTCTTTGATGCAGTGAAGCGATTTTTTGAAACTGATTAAATAAAAAAAGAGGGAAATCCTAAAAAACCAGCTTTTTACTTTGTGCAGCGTCGAGGTTTACGCTAAAGTAAAACGCTGGTTTTTGCCTGTTTTGTCCCACCTCTTCCTTGGAGGTTGCGTTGATTGGGCAGCCAATGTCAGAGTCATTGCTGCGATTTGCAATGAACGTGTCTAACCTTTTTATATTCAACCTAAACAATATGGTAGTCGTTGCTGCCGGCGTGTAGGGAAAAGAATCTAGCCGAGCTAATTTTATGTGGTTGATGCTCATTGTTTTGTTGCCGTTTCTGGGCAGCTTGTGTGTTGCTTTTTTGCCTAGCAATTCTAAAAACTGGGAAGCGTGGCTCGCTGGCTTAGTGGCTGCGGCATCCACCGTGATTACCTTGTGTTATTTCCCTACCATAGCCAGTAACGAAGTAGCGACCTTGCGGTATGAATGGTTGCCCACCTATGGGCTGAACTTTTCTTTGCGCATGGATGGCTTTGCTTGGCTGTTTAGTTTGCTAGTGAGCGGTATTGGCATTTTAGTGGTGTTGTACGCTCGCTATTACCTATCCGAAAAAGACCCAATCCCCCGTTTTTTTGCATTTTTCCTAGCTTTTATGGGAGCCATGCTCGGCATTGTGCTCTCGGGTAACGTAATTCAGATGGCGCTGTTTTGGGAGCTAACCAGCCTCGTTTCTTTCATGCTGATTGGTTATTGGCATCATAGAGCCGATGCGCGCCGTGGTGCACGTATGTCCTTGATAGTCACTGCCACGGGCGGGCTCTGCTTGCTAGTGGGTTTGGTGCTTATGGGGCATGTGGTGGGCAGTTACGAGCTTAGCGATATTCTCAGCTCGGGCGATGCCTTGCGTGAGCATTCTTGGTATCTGGCGATTTTGGTATTGGTGGCACTTGGCGCGCTCACCAAAAGCGCTCAGTTCCCGTTTCATTTTTGGTTGCCGCGAGCCATGGCAGCACCTACGCCTGTGTCTGCCTATTTGCACTCTGCCACCATGGTGAAGGCGGGAGTGTTTTTGTTGATGCGGTTTTGGCCCGTGCTCGCAGGGACAGAGGCCTGGTCTTATATCATTGGTTTTGCAGGCTTGATTACGCTGGTGATGGGCGCATTTGTGGCGATTTTTCAGCAAGATTTAAAAGGTTTACTGGCTTACTCAACCATCAGCCATTTGGGCCTAATCACCCTGCTGCTAGGTATGGGGACCCCTCTAGCAGCGGTGGCAGCATTGTTTCACGTGCTAAACCATGCCACCTTTAAAGCATCGCTTTTCATGGCTGCAGGCATTATCGACCATGAAAGTGGCACCCGGGATTTACGCCAACTAACGGGCTTGCGTAAACTCATGCCCATCACTGCAACCTTGGCTATGGTGGCGGCAGCGGCCATGGCGGGCGTGCCTTTATTGAATGGCTTTTTATCCAAAGAGATGTTTTTTGCCGAGGCTGCAGGCTTTGGCTCAGGGAATACTTGGTTGCCAACTTTGGCGGTGATTGCTGGCGCACTGAGCGTGGTGTATTCCCTCCGTTTTATTACTGAAGTGTTTTTTGGCCCAGTCCCTAGTGGCGAATTGCCGAAAACCCCCAAAGAGCCGCCCCGCTGGATGCGCTTCCCTATTGAAATGCTCGTGGTGCTTTGCATTGTGGTGGGCACCATGCCGGGTGTGACGGTGGCGCCTGCGTTGAATCTTGCGGTGCATCATATGTTGGGTGCTTATACCCCCGAGTACAGTGTGCAGATTTGGCACGGGTTTAATTTGCCTTTGCTAATGAGTGTCCTGGCCTTTGGCTTTGGTCTTGTGCTGTATTTCCTGTTGCAACGCCGCTATGGCATCAGCCGTTTGGATAAGGTGCCTCTATTGCACCGCCTAGATGGCCAGCGCGAATTTGAGCGTGTGTTGCTAGCGGTAACATCTTTTGCTGTGCGAGTGGAAGAAAAGCTCACTTCAGAGCGGCTGCAACCTCAGTTGTTTTGGTTGCTGTTGGTGACTTTGGTGGTGGGTGGGCTCACAGTGTGGCGCAGTCCCATCGAAGCGGTGCGTTCTCCCATTGGGTTTGAACCCATGTTTGCTGTGTTGTGGATAGTGGGTGGCGTTTGTGCTGTGGCCGCCGCATATCAAGCCAAGCATCACCGCTTAGCAGCGCTGATACTAATGAGCGCCACCGGTATTGTGGTGAGCTTAACGTTTGCTCTGTTTTCTGCCCCCGATTTAGCTCTGACTCAAGCCGCCGTAGAGGTGGTAACCACCGTCTTGATTTTACTTGGCCTGAGATGGCTGCCAAAGCGTTTAACCCCCGATGTGACTGGGGTGAAAGCCACATTGCGGGATTATCGCCGCCGCATTCGCGATGGTTTGTTGGCTGTGGCCATTGGGCTAGGTATGGCGGCAACCACTTATATGGTGTTGATGAGCGCAGGCCCCACAAAACTCACGGATTTCTTTATTCAACACGCTTTACCCGAGGGTGGCGGCACCAACGTGGTGAACGTGATTTTGGTGGATTTCCGTGGCTTTGATACCTTTGGTGAAATCACTGTGTTAGGCGTGGTGGCGCTAACCATTTATGCTTTATTGCGCCGTTTCCGCCCCGCCCCAGAAAGCATTGAGTTGCCCGCACAACGTTTAGGAGATATTAAAAACGTTGCTCCTTGGCAATTGGCGCGCCGTGGTTACTTGGCTATTCCTGCAATCTACTTCCGTGCTTTAATGCCGGTGCTGGTGTTGCTTGCCTTGTATTTCCTTTATCGCGGTCACAATTTGCCCGGAGGAGGCTTTGTGGCGGGGCTTACCCTCACTGTGGCTCTGGTTTTGCAATATATGGTAAGTGGCACTTTATGGATTGAAGCCAAGCTACGCATTCGTCCGCACCAGTGGCTAGGCAGCGGTATATTACTCGCACTGCTAACGGGTGTGGGAGCTTGGTTGTTTGGTTATCCGTTCTTAACCAGCCATACCGCTGTGGTGAATTTACCCCTGCTTGGCGAGCTTCATTTACCTAGTGCGTTTTTGTTTGATATTGGCGTTTTTGCTTTAGTGGTGGGAGCAAGTTCATTGCTGCTTATTGCCTTGGCGCACCAATCCCTGCGCAGTCATCGAAGGCATTTTTCGGGCAAGCCTCAAACCCTAAGAAAAAGAGGAGCCATGCGATGGAGTTAGTGTATGCGCTAGTGGTGGGCGTGCTTTGTGGGGTAGGCGTTTGGTTGCTACTCAGGCCGCGTACTTTTCAGGTAGTCATGGGGCTTTCAATCCTGTCCTATGGTGTGAATCTATTTTTGTTTTCCATGGGCCGTTTGTCGGTGGATAAGGCACCTGTGTTGCTGAAGCAAACCGCTGACGCCATTGCCGACTATGCAGACCCTGTGCCACAAGCGTTGGTGCTCACCGCCATTGTGATTGGTTTTGCCATGTTGGCTTTGTTTTTGGTGGTGATGATTGCCAGCCGCGGCCTCACAGGTACTGACCACGTGGATGGGGTGGAGGAAGAAGAGTCATGAGATTGGCTGAACACCTCCCCGTTTTACCCATTTTGTTACCGCTAGCCGCCGCCATGGTGTTAGCGCTAATTAGTGAGTTTAAGCGTCGGACAAAAATCACCATTAGTGTGGTGAGCGCCGTGCTACAGCTTATGGTGGCTGCCACTTTGGTGGTGCAAGCGGATGGAGTGGCAGACGCAAGCCCCGCCGCTGTGTATCTGCTTGGAAATTGGGCACCGCCCTTTGGCATCGTATTATTGGTGGATCGCCTGTCAGCGCTAATGCTGTTGCTCACCAGTGTGCTGGCTTTGCCAGCGTTGGTATTCGCTATAGCCCGTTGGGACAGAGTCGGTGTGCATTTCTACGGGCTGTTTCAGCTTTTACTGGTGGGAGTGAATGGCGCTTTTCTTACTAACGACTTATTTAACCTGTTTGTATTTTTTGAAATTATGCTGGCGGCGTCCTATGGCCTGTTGTTGCATGGCTCAGGCAAAGCCCGAGTACGAGCAGGTCTGCGCTATATCGCCGTGAACCTGGTGTCATCTTCTATATTTTTGGTGGGCGTGGGGTTGATTTATGCGGCGTCGGGTTCGCTGAATATGGCGGATATTACGGTGGCCACCAGCGCAATGAGCCATAACGAATATACCTTGCTGCAAGCAGGTGCTGCGATATTGGCCGTGGCCTTTTTGGTGAAAAGTGCTGTGTGGCCGCTGAATTTTTGGTTGCCCACTAGCTATGGTGTGGCGGTGGCACCCGTGGCGGCCATGTTTTCGATTATGACCAAAGTAGGGGTGTATTCCTTGTTTCGGTTGTGGGCCATTGTGGTGCCTGAAGAAAACTTTCCTGGGCTTGAAACCGAAGCGGATTGGTTGATGGGCCTTGCCATGCTCACATTGTTTTTTGCTTCACTGGGCATGTTGGCCGCACAGGATTTACGCCGTATGGCAGGGGTGAGCATTATTGCTTCCACAGGTATTTTGCTGGCGGGCATGAGCTTGGGTAGCCCCAACGCTTGGGCGGCAGCGTTGTATTATTTGTTGGTGTCCACGTTGGCCGTGGGCGGCATGTTTTTGCTGATTGATTTGCTCGAACGCATCCGCCAGTTTGGTGCCGACTTGCTAGCGGTAACCGTAGAAGCGTTTGAAGCTGAAGGTATGGTGCTGCCAGAGCAAGAAGAAGTGGGGGTGGCTATCCCAGCGGCCTTGGCGTTTTTGGGCATGAGCTTTGTCATTTGCGGCATTTTAATTACCGGTTTGCCGCCCTTATCAGGGTTTTTGGCTAAATTTAGCTTGCTAGTGGCCACGCTGAATCCTGTGGAGGGAGCTGTGCAGTGGTGGCACTGGTTGCTAATAGCCTTAGTGATTGGTTCAGGCCTCACAGGCGTGATTACTTTATTGCGTTTAGGCATTCGTTTGTTTTGGGTGCCAGAATCCCATGCGCGGCCGCATTTGCGCATTATCGAAGCTGCCCCTGTGGCTTGGTTGTTGAGCTTGTGCATTGTACTCACCGTGGCTGCAGGGCCCGTGATGGGGTATTTAGAGCGCACCGTGGCCACCTTAAGTTTTCCTCACGATACCGCGCGCGCGGTGCTCGATGCGGCGCCGGTGCCTAGCCCAGAGGAGGTGCGCTAATGCGAGCTTGGTTGCCTTTTCCTTTGCAGTCGGCATTTTTGTTTTGCATGTGGCTGCTGCTTAATCAGAGCCTAGCAGTGCCACACGTATTATTCGCGTTAATCGCCGCGTGGTTTTTGCCTTGGTGGCTGCGTGGTTTGCAGCCCATTCGCGCCCAGCAAGTGCGTAAACCTAAGGTGATTGTGGTGCTGTTTTTCCACGTGCTCTGGGATATTGTGATTTCGGCATGGGCCGTGAGTGTGGTGATTTGGGGGCCTGCTTGGCGGCGTCAGCACTCGGGTTTTATGACAATTCCTCTTGATATGGAATCCATGCATGGGCAAGCCGTGTTGGCGTGCATCATTAACTCCACACCTGGCACGGTGTGGGCAGAATTCACTGATGACAGGCGCTACCTTATGATTCATGTGCTTGATTTGCGTGATGAAGACGCATGGCGCACCCTTATCAAAGAGCGCTATGAGCGCCCACTGATGGAGATATTTGGCTCATGATGACTCTCTTTATTGGCGCTCAATATTTTGCACTGGCTTGTTTTGCGCTCACCATGTTGTTTGCCATGATTCGCATGCTTAAAGGCCCCACCGCACAAGATAGGGTATTGGCGCTGGATGTACTGTATTTAAGTGTGGCGCTCACCTTACTTGTGCTTGGTATTCGTTTTGGTCATGACGTTTATTTCGAAGTGGCTTTGCTTATTGTATTTGTTGGCTTTGTGAGCACCATTGCCACAGCCAAATTTTTAATGCGTGGGGAGGTGATTGAATAATGGTGGATTATGCACCTGCCTGGTTGTTGTTTATTGTATCCTTGCTGCTCATACTCGGTGGCGTATTAGCGTTAACGGGCGGTGTGGGTTTGCTGCGTTTGTCGAATTTTTACCAACGAACCCATGCGCCTTCCTTGCCCGCAACCCTTGGTATTGGTTGCGTATTAATTGCTTCTATGCTGTTTTTCAGTGTAACGAGCGGGCGTTTTGTGCTGCACGAGTTATTGATTACCATGGCGGTGCTGCTAAGCGCGCCGGTCACAGCCATGATGTTAAACCGCGCCGCCATCGAGCGTGATAGGCGCCAGTACCGTGAGGATGCGCCGGTACCGCCGGGGCGCCCTATTAAGGCATCGCCTACGGGTGAACGAAATGAATAATCAGAGAGTAGGAAAGGGTATGTTAAAGGTTGGTATTTTAGGCGCTGCGGGTCGCATGGGCCGCACCTTGATTGAAGCAGTTAATAGCACCGAAGGCATGCAAATAGCCGCTGCCGTGGATGTGCCTGGTAGCTCATTGGTGGGTGCAGATGCAGGTGAACTTGCCGGCATAGGCAACATTGGCGTTGCCATTGTGGATAGTTTTGCTGATGTCATCGCAGACGCTGATGTGTTTATTGATTTCACCCTGCCCGAAGGTACCGAGGCCAATTTGCGCTTAAGCCGTGAGCATAAAAAGCCACTTGTGATTGGCACCACCGGCTTAACTGATGCGCAAAAGCAGGTACTCAACGATACTTCTAAAGAAGTGGCCACGTGCTTCGCCGCTAATTACTCTGTGGGCGTTAACCTTACCCTTAAACTATTGGAGCAGGCTGCAAAAGTATTGGGCGACGAGGTGGATATCGAAATTATCGAAGCTCACCATAGACACAAAATTGATGCACCGTCGGGCACTGCGCTCGTTATGGGCGAAGTTATTGCCAAGGAGCTTGGCCGCGACCTCAAAGAGTGTGCCATTTATGGCCGCGAAGGCCGCACCGGTGAACGTGACCGCAAAACCATCGGGTTTGAAACCATTCGCGCGGGCGACATCGTGGGTGAGCACACGGTGATGTTTGCGGGCGAAGGCGAGCGTATCGAAATTACCCATAAGGCCTCAAGCCGTATGAACTTTGCCCGTGGCGCTGTACGCGCCGCTGCTTGGTTGGTGAAACAAGAGGCAGGCCTCTACGATATGCAGGATGTTTTAGACTTAAAGTAATTTAAATCCCAAAGGCGGGTGACATGGAGCGCAATAAACCTTAAAATGCGCTGTTGCCTGCTAGGGTCGGCAGCATTGGGTAGCGAATTACTGCGTAAAGCACGCTGAAACTAAGGCGAGATGGAGCTCCATCTCGCTTTTTTTGCATATGGCCCACAAGTTTTTCAGGCCCCAGCTGGGTGGTTCCCCGAGCATTTCACTGTGCAAAGCGGGTAGGGAGAGGGTGGCCCTCTTTTATTTTCTGGCGAGAGAAACAACTCTGGAGGTTGCGTGACGGTTCCTGCCTTATTAGCGCTTGAAGACGGTAGTGTCTTCCGCGGCGTATCAATTGGTGCATCAGGTCAAGTAACTGCGGAAGTCGTATTTAGTACAGCGGCGAGCGGTTATCAAGAATTACTCACAGACCCTGCGTTGGCGGGCAAACTGCTCAGCCTTACGTATCCCGTGGCAGGCAGCGTAGGCGTTAACGCAGAAGATGCAGAGTCTGACGCGGTGGCAGCAAGTGGTTTAATCGTGCGTGAGCTTTCGCCGATTGTGAGCAACTGGCGTGCAGAACAAAGCCTGCCTGAATACTTGCAGCAACACGGCATCGTGGCCATTGCGGAGATAGATACGCGCCGTTTAACCCGTTTGATTCGCGATAAGGGCCGCATGAGCGCTTGTATTCAAACAGGGGATAATCTTGATGAAGCCGCTGCTATTGCTGCTGCCAAACAAGCGGCAGAGCCAGCCCCTTGGGATGGCGCAACAGCTGAACATCACTGGCAAGAAGGCATCTGGCACTGGGGCCAAGGTTATAGCCAAAACAATGCAGAGGCACCCAAGGTGGCAGTGGTGGATTTAGGCGTTACCCGTACCTTGCTGCGTGTATTAGTGGAGGCGGGCGCCAATGTTACTGTGGTGCCTGCTAGCGTATCGGCAGAAGCCTTAGCGTCATATCAAGCCGTGGTGTTATCCAACGGCCCTGGCGCAGCCAGCGCCAACCCCGCCTTAGGATTGGCGAAAGATTTACTCGCCGCCAATCAGCCTGTATTTGGCGTGGGCTTGGGTATGCGCCTATTAGCGGTGGCCCAAGGAGCGCAAGAAGAGCGCCTTACACCGGCTCAGTATGGTGGTTCGCATCCCGTGCGTTGCGTGGAAAGTGCCAAAGTGGAGCACACCGACCAACGCAGTAGTCATGCGCTGGTGGCTGCTAGCCTGCCGGAGCAAGTGGTTGTTACCCACATTTCCTTATTCGACCAGTCCGTGCAAGGACTCAAGTGGCAAAACGCATCCGTGCAAGGGTTTCAGAGCGTGCCTAAGGGCAGCGTGAATTCAGCAGGTGCGGATGAATTGCTGCGCAACTTTGTTGCCGCGTTAAACGCATAACACTTGCACATTATGGCGCCGGCGCTAGGCCGGCAGAAAGACTCAGATTGAAGCAACTACGGTGGTTTGCACGCTATGCCTAAGAGAACAGATATACAAAGCATCTTAATTATTGGCGCTGGCCCAATTGTGATTGGCCAAGCCTGTGAGTTTGACTACTCGGGCGCGCAAGCCTGTAAGGCGCTAAAAGAAGAGGGTTACCGAGTCATTTTGGTGAACTCTAACCCCGCCACCATTATGACCGACCCCGCCATGGCGGATGCCACTTATATTGAGCCTATTACTTGGCAAACCGTGGCCAAAATCATTGAAAAGGAGCGTCCTGATGCATTGCTACCCACCATGGGTGGCCAAACCGCGCTGAACTGCGCGTTGGATCTAGAGCATCACGGCGTTCTTGCAAAGTATAATGTAGAAATGCTTGGCGCCAACGCAGACGCCATTGATAAAGCAGAAGACCGCAGCCGCTTCGATAAGGCCATGAAGGATATTGGTTTAGCCTGCCCGCGTTCTGCCATTGCGCATAGCATGGAAGAAGCCTACGAAGTGCTAGAGGAAATTGGATTCCCTGCCATTATTCGCCCGAGCTTTACCTTGGGTGGCTCTGGTGGTGGTATTGCCTATAACCGCGAAGAGTTCCAAGAAATTTGTGAGCGCGGGTTAGACCTATCACCCACCAAAGAGCTATTAATTGATGAATCTCTGCTGGGTTGGAAAGAATATGAAATGGAAGTGGTGCGCGATAAAAACGATAACTGCATTATCGTGTGCTGCATCGAGAACTTCGACCCCATGGGCGTGCACACGGGGGATGCTATTACTGTAGCGCCTGCGCAAACCCTCACCGATAAAGAATATCAAATCATGCGCGATGCCTCGTTTGCCATCCTGCGTGAAATTGGCGTGCAAGCCAGCGGTGCCAACGTGCAGTTTGGTCAATGCCCTGATACTGGCCGCCTAGTGGTGATTGAAATGAATCCGCGGGTGTCCCGTTCTTCCGCTTTGGCGTCCAAAGCCACAGGCTTCCCCATTGCTTATGTTTCTGCCAAGTTGGCGGTGGGGTACACCCTCGATGAAATCCCCAACCAGGTAGTGGGTGGCCAATTCCCTGCAGCTTTCGAGGCGGCCATTGATTACGTAATTACTAAAATTCCGCGTTTCAACTTTGAAAAATTCCCTGCAGCGGACCCTACCCTAACCACGCAAATGAAGGCCGTGGGCGAAGTTATGGCCGCAGGCCGGAACTTCCAAGAGTCCTTGCAAAAGGCAGTGCGTGCCCTAGAGATTGATAAGTACGGCTTAGAGCCTGAGTTTGATGCCACCAAAGGCGATTTGCGCCAACAGGTAACAGAAGCTTTGGCCGCGCCTAAACCAGAGCGTTTGTGGGTGCTGGCGGATGGCTTTCGCGCTGGCATGACAGTGGACGAACTGTATGCCCTGACCAAAATTGACCCTTGGTATTTGGTGCAAATTGAGGATTTGGTTAAAGAAGAGCAAAACGTTGCTGCAAAAGGCTTTACCGCCTTGGATAAAGACACGCTTTATGGCTTAAAGCGCAAAGGCTTTTCTGATGTGCGTCTAGCCCAGTTGCTAGGTGTGAAAGAATCTGCCGTGCGTGAAAAACGCTACGAGCTTGGCGTGCGTCCTGTGTATAAGCGCGTGGACACGTGCGCTGGTGCTTTTGAAAGCCCTGTGTCTTATATGTATTCCACTTATGATGAAGAGTGCGAAGCTAAACCAACGGATAAGCGCAAAATCATGGTGCTTGGCGGCGGCCCCAACCGTATTGGCCAGGGTATCGAGTTTGATTACTGTTGTGTGCACGCGGTGCTCGCCATGCGCGAAGATGGTTACGAAACCATCATGATCAACTGCAACCCTGAAACCGTTTCCACGGATTATGATGTGTCCGACCGCTTATACTTCGAGCCGGTAACGTTAGAAGACGTGCTTGAAGTGGTGGACAAAGAAAAGCCCGAGGGCGTGATTGTGCAGTACGGTGGCCAAACGCCATTAAAACTCGCTCAAGCGCTACAGGCCGCAGGCGTACCTATTATTGGTACCAACCCTGATGCCATTGATGAAGCGGAAGACCGCGAGCGTTTCCAACAAATGGTGAACAAGCTGGGTTTAAAACAGCCGCCCAACCGCACCGCCCGCAGCACAGAAGAAGGTGTGCGCTTAGCGGCTGAAATTGGTTACCCCTTGGTGGTACGTCCTTCCTATGTGTTGGGTGGCCGCGCCATGGAAATCGTTTTCAACGAAGCGGAGCTGCGCAGCTATATGCAAAATGCCGTGTCCGTTTCTAATGAATCCCCTGTGCTTTTAGACCGCTTCCTCGATGATGCCATTGAAATCGACGTGGATGCCATCAGTGACGGCACCGACGTGGTGATAGGCGGCATTATGGAGCATATTGAGCAGGCTGGTGTGCACTCGGGTGACTCTGCTTGTTCCTTGCCACCGTATTCACTACAAGGCGAGGCCCTTGATGTGATGCGCGAACAAACCCGTGCCATGGCCTTGGAGCTAGGTGTAGTAGGTCTGATGAACGTACAGTTTGCGGTGAAAGGGGACGATGTGTATGTGCTTGAGGTGAACCCAAGAGCCTCCCGTACCGTGCCTTATATTTCTAAGTGCATCGGGCATTCCCTAGCGAAAATTGCGGCTCGTGCCATGGCCGGTGTGAGCTTAAAAGAGCAAGGATTTACCGAAGAAATCGTACCGAAGCACTTTAACGTGAAAGAAGCGGTGTTCCCCTTCGCTAAGTTTTCTAACGTGGACCCCATCCTAGGGCCTGAAATGAAATCCACGGGCGAAGTGATGGGCGTGGGCGAAACCTTCGCCGAAGCCTTTAGCAAAGCAGCCTTGGGCGCAGGAGAGCGCTTCCCCGAAAAAGGCGGCACCGTATTTATTTCGGTGCGCGATGCTGATAAACCCACTGCCGTGGAAGTGGCGCAAGAGCTGGTTGAGCTCGGTTTTAAACTGATTGCCACCAGCGGCACGGCTAAAACCCTTGAGGCTGCTGGCGTACCCGTAACCCGCGTTAATAAAGTGCTCGAAGGTCGTCCACATATTGTGGATAAGATTAAAAATGGTGAAGTGGACATGATTATTAATACCACGGAAGGCAAGCAAGCGGTGCGCGATTCCTTCACCATTCGTCGTTCGGCGTTGCAGGGCAAAGTGTATTACAACACCACCATTGCGGCGGCGTTGGCCACTTGTCAGGCATTAAAAATCGGCGATCAAACCACAGTGCGTAGCTTGCAAGAAGTTCATCAGTTATTAACGCAATAATTACCACGGAGGAAGTGTTTGATGCAAAGAGTACCAATGACAGTGGAAGGTGCTGAAGCGCTGCGTGAAGAATTGCAGCGCCTTAAAACAGAAGTGCGTCCACGTATTGTAAAAGCCATTGCTAGCGCGCGTGAGCACGGCGACTTGAAAGAGAACGCTGAGTACCACGCCGCCCGCGAAGAGCAAAGTTTTTGTGAAGGCCGTATTGCGGAAATTGAAGGCAAGCTTTCTGCGGCCCAAATCATTGACGTTAAGTCCATGCCACAAACGGGTAAAGTGATTTTTGGCACCACTGTCACCATTTTAAACGTGGAGACAGAGGAAGAACGCGTTTACCAAATTGTTGGCGAAGACGAGGCGGATATTAAAGCAGGCAAGATTTCTGTTACCTCACCCATTGCCCGCGGTTTAGTGGGTAAGGCCGAGGGGGATGTGGTGCAAATCACCACCCCCGGTGGTTTGGTGGAGTATGAAATCGATAAGGTGGAGCACTTATAGTCCACCGTGCTGGTGGCGCAGGATGTTCGAGAGTTTTGGGTTCGGACGTTCTGCGGCACGGTACAAGAGCAACATTTTGCCAATGCGCTGCACTATGTTGGCATTAACGGCTTCTGCCATGGCAGTGCCCAGTATTTCACGGTCGCCACGGTCTTCAGCGTTTACGCTCACCTTAATAAGTTCATGGTCACGCAAGCGCAACTCAAGCTCATCAATAAAGGCATCACTTAAGCCCGCATCGCCAAGAATGAGTACGGGTTTGAGGTGGTGTCCAATGGCGCGAAAGCGGCGGATATCTTGTTTGCTCAATGGAATATTATTGGCCATCATAGGTCTCCCTTAATTAAAGGAGTGCATTCTACAGCATGGCACGTTCGAAAAGCAGCCGGCGTTGGCTCAAAGAGCATTTTTCCGATATGTGGGTGGCCAAAGCCCAAGCTGAAGGCTATCGCTCACGTGCAAGTTACAAGCTTATTGAAATTAACGAAAAAGACCGCATCTTAAAGAAAGGCATGCGCGTTTTGGATTTAGGCGCAGCCCCAGGCGGTTGGGTGCAAGTGGCAGCCAAACATTTGCAAGGCACGGGGCGCATTGTGGCAAGTGATATTTTGCCCATGGATGCCATTGCTGATGTCACTTTTGTGCAAGGCGATTTTCGTGAGCAAGAGGTGTTTGACGCCATTTTAGATGCACTCGGTAATGAGCCTGTGGATTTGGTGATGTCTGATATGGCACCCAACATGAGCGGAAACCGCGCAGTGGATATTCCGCGCGCCATGTACCTTGCAGAACTGGCCTTAGATATGGCACAGCAGGTATTATCCCCTGACGGCCACTTTTTGGTAAAAGTGTTTCATGGTGAAGGAATTGAAGAGTACCGCGCTGCCATGCGCGATACATTTAAACGTTTTGTAACGCGCAAGCCCGCAGCCAGCCGAGCACGTTCGGCAGAAGTCTATTTATTAGGCTCGGGCTTGAAACATTAATTAGGTATAGTAGAACAACTAACTGTTTAGCTGCATTGCCGCGGTGTAATCACCCACTTGGTAATGGATGAGGTGCCTCTTGAACAACGATATGATGAAAAACATAGTGCTCTGGGTAATTGTAGCCGGGGTTCTTTACATGGTGGCCCAAGGGCTTGGGCACCAAGCAGCGCCGCGTACTATTGATTATTCAGAGTTTATTGAACGCGTTGAAAGTGGCGATGTGGCGCGCGTGGAAATTCAAGACTACCGCATTCGTGGTGAGGGCCGAAACGGACAAAGCTTTGAAACCGTTAAGCCTCCGGTGGCAGATTTAGATTTAATGCCCACCCTGATTCAAAACAATGTTCGAGTTGAAGGTAAGGCCCCTGAGCGCCAAAGCTTCCTTTCGCAACTCCTGCTTTCTATTCTGCCTATTCTCTTGATTGTGGCGATTTTTATGTTCTTTATGCGCCAAATGCAAGGGGGTGGTCGCGGTGGCGGTGGCCCCATGACCTTTGGCAAGAGCAAGGCCAAGCTATTATCTGAAGACCAAATCAATACCACTTTTGCCGATGTGGCGGGCGTGGATGAAGCCAAAGAAGAAGTGGCGGAATTGGTGGAGTTTTTGCGCGACCCAAGCAAGTTCCAGCGCTTAGGCGGCAAAATCCCGCGTGGTGTGTTAATGGTGGGTTCGCCTGGTACAGGTAAAACCCTACTAGCCAAAGCCATTGCCGGTGAAGCCCGTGTGCCTTTCTTCTCCATCAGTGGCTCTGATTTTGTGGAAATGTTTGTGGGTGTGGGTGCATCGCGGGTGCGCGATATGTTTGAGCAGGCAAAAAAGCACGCCCCTTGCATTATTTTTATTGATGAAATTGATGCCGTGGGCCGTAGCCGTGGGGCAGGTCTTGGTGGCGGCCACGATGAGCGCGAGCAAACCCTTAACCAGCTATTGGTAGAAATGGACGGTTTTGGCGTTAACGATGGTGTTATCGTGATTGCGGCCACTAACCGCCCAGATGTATTAGATGCCGCTTTGCTGCGCCCTGGTCGTTTCGACCGCCAAGTGGTGGTGCCGTTACCCGATGTGCGTGGCCGTGAGCAAATTCTTAAAGTGCATATGAAAGAAGTACCAGTAGCGGATGATGTTCAGCCCTCTTTGTTAGCGCGTGGTACCCCTGGCTTCTCGGGTGCGGATTTAGCGAACTTGGTTAACGAAGCTGCGTTATTTGCCGCTCGCGGCGATAAGCGTTTAGTG
>Ga0209487_1001032_pt1 | contig 23957 bp, 19 predicted proteins | sample Poulit2012_FD_187524 | JGI IMG/M metagenome (GOLD analysis project Ga0209487, IMG submission 187524) | Agricultural soil microbial communities from Georgia to study Nitrogen management - Poultry litter 2012 (SPAdes) (version 2) | ecosystem: Environmental > Terrestrial > Soil > Agricultural land...
TTGTCACCAGAGCAAACATGTGCTCCGTCTTTGACTGAGAAGGTGATTTGGATTTTTCCATGTCTTTTTCAGACAAAGATCAATGAAACCTACTTCTAAAGCAATATGTGTTTAGACGGACGGATACTGTAAAAGAGAATCTATTCAAAATTTCTGAGCCTGGAAAATTTTTTGATGACAAGTAAAAGGCAGGATGAATAACTGTTTCCTTCCCACCAACTGCATATTGCTGGTATATACCCCCAAAACTCTAAGAAAGAAACGAACCTGTAGTTGCTAGGAGGGATACGAATAACTGAGGTATTTCTCATTAGCAAGTCAGTTTAAATTTTTTCCCTAGCCTGAGGGAAAGTGGATTGATGATTTTCCATTCGATGAATCTGAATAGTTAGGTGAGAGAGATGACTTGGTGAAGGGACGTATTGAAACAACAATATATTTTCGCAGTATAAAATCAATAGAAAGGTCTCAATTCTTAGCGCTCTTAGCATGATCTACCGGAATTACGTCAAAATAGTTATCAACTTATTATAGCAATCAGGAGGTGTCCGTTCTGAGATTCCAAAATAACGCGGACAAACAGATCATGCCCTCCATGCATGCTAAAAGATCTGTTTTAGAATAAAAAAGGAATTGCCTAAAAGTCTTCTTCGTAGTAGTACTGCCAATATTGGCCTTCATGTTCGTTGTTCTCTACATTAGTCAAAATAGACCGTACCTTTTGTGTATCCGTAATTATTCTCCACTTTGAGGAGACCGTCATTGTAAAATGAGAAATCGTAGCAAAATCCGGTTTCGATATAATATTTGGTTCCTTCAAGTTTGTATAGATTGCTTGCTTTATGGCTGACTTTAATTTCATAAACACCTTCTTTTATTTTAGCAGGTACCAGAATTAATTCTGCATTTTCTAAGCTTCCGAAAAGTGTAAGAACTTTCACTCCATAATCGGGCTGAATTGCCTCATAAAACTCAATTACTTTACACCTATTTTCTTTGATAATTTTCTTTGTTGAGGTTAACGAAAATGATGTAAGAAAAGTGATCACAATACTAAACAGAAAAAGTCTCATTTAAACAGGGTTTGTAAAAGTAAAACTGCTTTAGCAAGAATAGGAATTATTAATGAAAAAACAGCAGTCCATCTCAATTACTTTATTTCAACATTCTTGCTTTATACATAATTGTGATTCCTAAAATCCCTCTCGTAAGAGTCACAGTCAATGCCGCTCCGATAAAATCAAAATAATAGATCAAAGGAAAGGAGAATATGAAACCGATCAATGAGCTGAAAAAGGTAATGTTTCGCAAAGTTCGTTCATGTCCTTGAATGATCATGTAATTCGTACCATATACATTGCTCAATGATAAAAATATGATTGAAAAAGACATGATCCTCAAAACTGAAATGGCGTCATAGAATTCTGGAGTGAAAAATAGTTTGATCAAAAAGGGAGCACTGAAAAATAAAATACAGGTAAAAATAATAGATAGGATAAAATTTAATTTTGCATAAAGTTGATGCTTATCAATGCGTCTGGAGAGGAAAGGAAAAAAGGTTCTTGATAATACTCCCATGAACTGTTGAAATACACTGACAAGTTTCCCTCCAGCGTCCATTTTACCATTTGATATACTGCCTCCCCAAAATCCAAGAAGCATGATTGAGAAACTATTATAAAAGTTGGGCATTAGATTATTTAGAAAAACATCGGTGCTGCCACGGATGGTGCTGAATATCGTTTTGAAATGGGGACGTTTTAATTTTATTTGCCAACCTCTGATAATAATGTTCATGCTGAAGAATCCGGCAACGATGTACCCTAATGTAGTCAATAAGGGCTGCAGTATATAGTCCGATTTTTCTTTGATAAAGACAAATACAGCCAGGGTGAAAACAAACTTGGATATCACATTAAGAATCGTAATGTATCGCATCCGTTCCATGCCCTGAAAAAACCATTCGGGAAACATAATGCGTCCCGGGATAAGGAGAAAAGTAATAAATATAATCTCTTTGTTCTCCCAAAACTTCGGGATTGTAAATACGGCAATCAGCAAAAGTAAAAAGGAGACGAACATCAGAAATATCTGCGCCCAGATCGTGTTGGAGAATATTTCCGATATCCTATCATGATCTGCTCTGTTTTGCGCCACATCCCTTGTGGCTGTATATCCAAAGCCCCAATCTGTAATTGTTTTTACCCAAACGATGATCGCTGCAGCGAAAGCGATCTTTCCATAGCCATCCACCCCAATAGTATGGGCGAGATAAGGAATTGTAATAAATGGAAAAATGTAGCCCGCAACCTGGAGCAGGGTAAGGTATCCAAAATTGGATAGGAGAACACGGCCGTCTTTACTTTTTCGTATTTTATTCCAGTAATTTCTCACAAGAGTAATTTCATTACAGAATTATCATCCATCCCTTCATTTGAAGGATGGCACTCGATTTATATTTTGTCAAAAGTAGAGAATATTTCGGATTCTTCTTTTTATGAAAGATCTCCTTCTTCACTGATTATTCTTAGAAAAAATACAGACCTTGTAAAATTATCTAACACTAATAAAGATAATTTCTTCGTTTTTTCAGTTATTGAGTACGATGGGATTGGGTTTCCTTGTGTTATTTTAGTGGCAAGTCATTTCATTCATATGAAGATTGTAAATATTTTATGGACCGGGGGGTGGGATTCGACTTTCCGGGTTGTATCTCTGGCGGATAAAGAGGTCACCATACAGCCGTACTATCTGTGTGACAACAGAGAATCAGAAAAAATAGAACTGGACACCATACGAAAGATTCAGGAGGATCTAGGTCATCATCCTGACACACGATGCACTTTCCTTCCGATCATACTACATCAGGTGAAAGATATCACCCTGGATGATCAGATTTCAAAAGATTATCACACCGTTTTGAAAACTGATTTTTTTGGTAGTCAATATGATTGGCTGGCACGATTTGCCAAAACCATTGACAATCTCGAATTGTCTATCCATAAGGATGATACTGCTTATGTGATCATTCAAAAATATGGAAAACTGATTTCTCATAATGATCCGATGATCGGACAATATTATACGATCGATCCGGAGGCTTCATCTCCTGAAGTAAATCGGTTATTCGGGAGTTTTCGTTTTCCAATGCTGGAGATGTCCAAACTGGATATGAAAGAATGGGCAGAACAGAATGGATATGCGGACATAATGTACAAAACCTGGTTCTGTCATAAGCCACGCAACGAAAGACCCTGTGGTACATGCAATCCTTGTATTTACACGATAGAGGAAGGACTGAGTGAGAGATTGGATGATCATGCATTGAAACGGTACAAAATCCATAAGCGAATGCTTCCATTAAAGAATACATTATTATATCGGGGGATACGAAAGATGTATCGGATGATTCAGTTATAAAGAATAATTTCAATTAGAACGGAAGTATTCAATTACAAACGCTACTTTGTTTTTGAATTTATATGAACTTATGTAGGTAGCGTTGTAGTTTCGCCTTGAGCTCAAGAACACAAGGCCCGTCCACCTGCGGGCTTGGCGGTGTGGGGTATGGTTCCTTCTGTTAGAGTATTATCGTTATCTGGAGATTTTCATTTTGTGACATTCTTTTCTGAATCCAAATATTATCCTGTGGATATAGCTCAGAGATATCAAAAGACAAAAGTGATTAGGCGGGTTCTACATTTCCATATCCTTGCTGGTATGCGGCGTGATGATAGGGGCTGGTTCTCCAGCAGGGATTTTTCCGATTTATTATCATTAATCTCCCCGGTTCACGTATCACGTCCTCAAGGCTCACAGTTTCGATCTATTACGGTGAATGATTTTTTCCACCCAAGCCGGACAAGTGTTTCTTGCTCCCGTATTTCATATTTCAGGAAGCGGTTAATCATTGGATGAGTATTGCCTTGTTTCTTTTGCTCAGTATTGCCCTGTGGATATAGCCCAGTATTGCCTTGCTGCTTTAGTCCAGTATTGCCCTGTGGCTTTAGCCCAGGGCAATAAAAAAACACAAGTAATTGGGCTTTAGCCCCATATCAGATTCCGGTATTTTATTAGATAGTGTGCTGTCTGATTTGTTTAGTTGTGTCTGGTTGGTCTGGATTATCGATATCACGATTCCGTGATCATCCTTTTCTGTCCCGAAAGATCTTGGCACTTTTTACGCATTATTGATACCAATGAGCCTCCGTTCGCGCCTTGTCATAGGAGCGAGAGTTATAACAATTTTCCGGAAAATGCTTGCTTATATCCATAGTACGGGAATAAATCTTTGGACGCTTTGCAAGGATTGCATTCGACTGGTTCCAAGGTGACAATATAAATGAAATATTTTACAGGTAAAATTAAAATATATAAACAACTCATAATCAAGCAATAGCGTTTGAAGTCATGTAGTAGATTGCACATATGGTTAAAGTCAATTTATATTATCCACACAGTGTGGATAATATAAATTAGAATTAAAAAATACATGTATCATCTTTGTTTCGAGTCAAAAGCGACTCTTTTTTTATTTGCTCACTTAAAACAATCCATCATGGAAAAAATCACAATTAAAGAACTAGTTGAATTTGGGCGTAAATCGGATAAAAGCAAAAAGCGATTTGCACACAAACTTAAGACAAGAGCTTTGAGCCAAGAAACAAAAAAGACGAGCTCCGGCGGTGACTATTGGATAACAAGTACTAGTTGTATTTTACGCGTTTTAAAAACCGGGAAAAAAGAGTTATATGATCAAAAAATTGAGGAATTATTAGCTAAAATGAAGAGTTCTAATTATCAAATATCAAAAGTTATGTTTCAACGGAATATAGATATTCTTACTCGATTTTCAGATATTGATTTGGATTTATTGTCAGGAAATGGATATAAAATTGAAACTGTTTCAAAGCAATCTCAAATCATGCACATTAATGGGTTCTTTTTGTATGTAAACCCGAAATTTGTATTCAGCTTTGACCTTAACGGAGAACCAACTATCGGATCTATCTGGTTGATTACTAAATTGGATGGCTATAGCAAAAGTGAAGTCGGATTATTTTGCGAGATGTTATACAGATTTCTGGTTCTAAATCATGGAGAAAATCACCATATATCTGAAGAACATTGTATTGTAATCGAAACTTTTAGTGGTATAAAGATGAAACATTCTGAATTATCATCCGGAAGAATACCTTTCAGAATAGACAATATTCTTCGTGAGATTAAAAATCTTTAAAATTGAATTTTATTTTTCCAAATGGGACCTCAACAATCTCAAATATTCTCTTGCAGTGGATGCACTCCGATCAGAGACTTGATAATTTTTATATCTGGCTGACATACACTTATCATGGAGCCATCGATAATACATCGAGCAGGATGGGATGAATTTTTTTACTAAATCGATCGTGGTCCGATGTTTATTTGAAGATTTGCTTTTACTGGAAAGCAGGTGTTTAAAATAGGAATTTAAATCATCGTAAGTTTCTCCATTTTCTTGGAAGGGGAAAATCTCGTGTTGTACAAAGTGAAGGGCAGAGTAAAAGGCGGTTGTAATAACCCAATCATTGAACCGACCACTCTCTAAGAGAAACTGACAGGCGTTCTCATTATGTATGGCGTGTTGTTTTCTCAATGCCCAACCTTATATTTATACATATACCCATCTGCATAGATATGATCCATATCAATGGCATCTTCTCGATCGCAAAAAGAGATTTGGAGACGATACATTTCTTCATCTACCTCTTTTTCGAGTTGGGAAACAAATTGATAAATGGAAAGCATCTTAGGGTTTAAAAAATCGTTCTCAGACAATAGAATGAGAACGGTGAGAACATTCCAGGATTCAATACGTAAAAATGCATCTTCGGGCGTGATTCCGGATTCCTTCATCTGCGACAAAACCCGGTAAGTATGATTCCCCGCCTTTTCCATGTTCTCGGCCAGTCGATCATACACCAGCTGTTTTTCATGTTTTAATCCTTCCTTTTGACCTTGCAAGTAAGCATCAATTACATCATTGCTGGTATATAACTGTTTTTGGGGTTCGGTTCTTTCCCACGTAGCCGGTGCCAATATTGGTTCATCTACAAGATTCATTTTGGTTTGATTTGGTTTCAAATGTTTTTTGGGTAGCTCTATTTTTTTGCAGATCAAAACAATACAACGGTTCACACTCAAAATTGATTCCCGGAGTACCACTCATCGTAAAAATTATATTTTATCCGATTTTAAAAATTCGAAAGGATCTTACTCCTCAAAATAATTTACGAGTACTTTTTGAATGGTTACGCCTTTTCCTCAGAATAATCAATCCCTAAATCCAATAAATTTTTGGGATGAGTCTTGAGCATCTTTGCTAGTTTGAAAATGGTGGATAGTCGTAGGTCTCTTTTGCCATGCTCATACTTTGACAAATTACTTTCGTCTATAGATGACTGGTAATCAGCCTGTAGAAGAGAAAGGTCTTGTTGCTCTCTCAATCTTTTTATATTCTCCCCAAATAGGGAAAGTATTTCTTGTTTCTCTGCTTCCGTCATAAATAATTTTGCAATAGCACTAAAGTCAGAGATTTTTATAAAAATATCACGGTCTTATTAGACCGCGAATAAAATTTTTACTATATTAGCACCGACATAGTTGAAATCGCTTTTAATAAGTGACATATAAACTAGAAGTTGCATTGATTACTTTACGTCTTGTCTAGGAAACTGGTAATTTTTATGGACACAGGACAATAAGTAAGATGCTCACGTCTATGTATAATGGGCGTGAGCCATCTTATTGTGTCCAGGGTATACCAGTACCTCTAGTCAGTAAGTTTGGTTCGCGCCTTTATTTTTGCAAATCCACTCTTCTAAAACAAGACGTTCCGTATAAACTAACTGATATGGAACCTCAAGATTTTGATTTTATAAAACTGTTTTTTTTGTACAGGAATGTTTTCCAACAACAGATTTTGTGCTTTTGCCGGCCAATCCTGTACCGGAAGAGATTGCCTTCTTTCCCGGATCTGGCCGGCAGAAGCATTTTGGCGATCAACGAACTGATCCGGAGGCGCCAGGCGCCTGCGCCAACTTGACTGCTCCGGAGGACTTCCTGATTCTGCTCTCATAAGATCTATCCACTCAAAGACCGACATGATGTAAATGTACCCGCGGGAGATGGCCTCTGTCATGGGAAGGGGCGACCTGTGCCCGGGTAAGACCTATTTTTCAAATATTAAAATACAATTGCAAATGGAAAACCATTACATGCATACCGGGATCCGTATGCCCCGGATTTCGCTTCCCCGACACGGTGGAAACCATCATGAAGATCGGTGGTATGGAGCCGGTATGGCTACCCGAAGAATATTGAAACGAATGACCCTGATCCTGCTCCTTCTATGGTGCGCAGCCGGGGTCCTGCAGGCACAGAACACGGTAACCGGTACGGTGACCGATGCGGAGAACGAGCCCCTGATCGGGGTGAATATCCAAGTGAAGAATACAAATAAAGGAACGGCGACCGATTTTGACGGAAGATTTACCCTAGAAGAGGTGGCGGAGGATGCCATACTGACGGTGTCCTACATCGGATATCAGACGCAGGAGGTGGCGGTGGCGGGCCAGACGGAGATGGTGATAGTATTGAGCTCAGACGCAGAACTCCTTGATGAAGTCGTGGTGGTAGGATATGGTGTCCAAAGAAGCAGAGAGGTCATCAATTCCGTCGCCACCATCGCGATGAAAGAAGTACAGGATATGCCGGTGGCGGGAATAGATCAGGCACTTTCCGGACAGATCGCGGGGATGCAGATCAGTACTTCCAACGGACTGCCCGGAGGCGGACCCCAAATCCAGATCCGCGGCATATCAGCTGTAGGGGCAGGTAGCGAGCCCTTGTTTGTGGTCGATGGTTTTCCGATCCCATCCTCTCCCAACCAGATTTCGAATCCGATCAATGATATTGCACCTCAGGACATAGAGTCCGTGACGATCCTCAAAGATGCTTCAGCGACTTCTATCTACGGGTCAAGAGGATCGAACGGAGTGGTCCTGATCACGACAAAGCGGGGGGATGCTTCCGGGGAAAATAAAATACAGTTTTCAGTACGAAGCGGTATCCAGCAAGTGCCCGACCGGGAAAAACCCAACCTGATGAATGCACGGGAATTCGCACAATTCAAAGCGGAAGGAATCATCGATCAGATCAGGCTGGAGGAAGATCGGGAAGCACGCCCCGAAGAAATCCCTGAAATATACCGAAATTATGAACAGCTCGGGGAAGGGACGGATTGGTTTGATGTGATCACCCGAACGGCGGCTCAGCAGGAAATAAATCTGAGCATCATGGGGGGCGGAAAAAAATTTCGTAATTACATGTCGGCCGGATATCTTCATCAGGATGGGGTGGTTCGCACGACCGGATATCGAAGAATCAATCTCCGGACGAACATGGATCTGGAGCTGAGTTCGAAAATTCGGCTGGGGCTGAGCCTGGCTCCAACTCTTTCTTTCCGACAATCTGACCTCACCGGGGGAACCGGTCGAAACGGAGGCGGATATGGAGAAGCTCTGGTCGCCAGTCCTATTCCACCAGTGTATAATGAAGATGGTTCCTACAATGCAATGATCGATGGTCCGGGAGGGATATTTGCTTACCCCAACCCGCTGATGAGTCTGAAAGAACTGGAAAGGGGGAACCGGGAATTTCGGATTCTTACAGGGCTATATGCTGAAGTAGAACTGGCGAAACAACTCAGGCTTCGGTCCACCTTCAATGTAGACTGGATGGATCGGGAAAGAACCGGGTTTCGACCTTCTACTCTGGGCAGACAAAACATCAATCCTCCCACGATCCCGCAGGGGTACTTCTACAGATCGTCCTATCTCAACTGGCTGAATGAAAACACTCTTCATTACGAGGTCCGCGGACAAAAGCATCATCTCGAGGGACTAGGCGGACTTACCTTTCAAAAAGATATAGCACGGGCGGGAAATTTCACGGGGCACGACTTCCCCGATGATGATGTCAAATCTCTGAATGCGGCAGGCCGGATCACAGGAAATACTGATGTAAATGAATGGTCTCTTATCTCGTATCTGCTTCGGGTGAACTATCAATATGACCGGAGATATCTCGTGACGGGAACCTTGCGGAGCGACGGTTCTTCGAGATTTGGCCCGGACAATCGTTGGGGGCTGTTCCCCTCGGCAGCGGTAGGCTGGCGGGTGATCAATGAGCCCTTTATGCGAAATCTAAATCATGTAAGCGAATTCAAGATCAGGGCTTCATACGGACATTCGGGAAATTTCAAAATCGGAAATTATACCTATATGAGTCATATCGTATCCAACGGCTATGTATTGGGCGGAAATGTGGCAGGAGGCCGGACGATGTCCACCATGGGCAATGCCAATCTGGGATGGGAAAAAACAGTGGAATACAACCTGGGCATCGATCTGGGCTTGTTCGAAGACCGGATCTTCATCGTAGGAGAAATCTATAACCGGATCACCGATGATCTGCTGCTGAATGTAGAGATCCCTTATTCTTCCGGTTTTACCAATTTTTTTGAGAATAGGGGAAAGATTCGCAACAGAGGGTTGGAACTGGCGATTGATTCCCGAAATGTCGTGAAGCCAGATTTTTCCTGGAGTACAAATGTAAATTTTACCGTGAATCGAAATCAGGTGCTGGCGCTGGGTAAGGATGATGAGCCGATACACTCAGGAGCAAGTTATGAGGGGAATCCTACTCATATCACGATGGTGGGGCAGCCGATAGCAATGTTTTTCGGATATGTATACGACGGATTGTATCAAAACTGGGAAGAAGTAAATAACCAACCTGCTTTTCCGGGGGCTGTGCCGGGTAATATGAGGGCTCTGGATATCAATGGCGACGGAGTGATCAATCCAATAGAGGATTTTGCTATTGTGGGAAATCCCTATCCGGATTTTGTGTGGGGGATGCGACACAATTTTTCCTATAAAAGCTTTGATCTTGCAGTGCTGACGACAGGTTCGGTAGGTGCGGAACGAATCATTGCCAACCGGTTTACCACTTATCTTCTCGATGGCCTGTTCAATGTAAGTCGGGATCTGATCGACCGGTGGCGATCTCCTGAAAATCCCGGCAACGGGGTGGTTCCGACTACAGCAGGATCCGCACTAGGGCGAAGAATGTTCCGGGACAGTGGTTCTCAGCTGGTAGAAAAAAACGACTATATCTGGATCAAGAATATCACACTGGGTTGGAATCTGCCGGATGGATTATGGCCGCAGACAGGGCTATCTGGTCTAAGACTTTATGCAAGCATCCAAAATCCCTTCATCATCACCCAGTACCCGGGACGAAATCCTGAGGTGACGAATTATGGCAATCAGGCCGGCGGCGGAGTATTGGTACCCGGATTTGATTCCAATCCTTATCCGGTGCCTATCATTTATACAGCCGGGTTGAATTTGTTCTTTTAAACTATAAAATGGAAAATGTTATGAAATATAATATATTATTAATACTGCTGCTGAGCCTGATGGTGGCTTGCTCAGATTTTCTGAACGTCCGTCCGGTCACCTTCGTAGGCGGGGATGATTTTTATTCGACGAAAGAGCAGATCGTTACCGCAGTAAACGGTGTATATGGCCGGTTGCAGGGAATCTATACTGGAAATCTGTACGTATTCACTGAAATGCGATCGGATAATACCACTTTCTTTTATAATCCGAACAACCGATGCTGTGTACCGAGAGAGGAGGTGGATTACTTTTTAATGAACTCTGTGAATGATCGTTTGGAAAGCAATTGGCTAAATCTCTACAATACCATCCAACAAAGCAATGTAGTACTGAACAGAATCGGAGAGGTGGAAATCGGGGAGGCTGGTTTGAGGGAAAGATTGATAGGTGAAGTGAAATTTCTGCGGGCTTTTTGCTATTTCCACTTGGTTCGCCTGCATGGAGCGATTCCGCTGAAGACGGAGGAGATCCGAAACCCGGATCAGGTGTTCTCAGCTGAAAAAGCGTCCGTGGATGAGGTGTATGAACAGATCCTCCTGGATGTGAAGGAGGCAGTGAATAGTCTTCCGTTGCAATACAGTGGTTCTGATGTCGGAAGAGTCACCAAAGGAGCAGCGCTTACCTTATTGGGAGATGTATATCTGACAAGGAAAGATTTTGAATCTGCCGCTTCTGCATTGGAGGAAGTGATCCTCTCGGGACAATATGAGCTTCTTGCTGATTATGCTTCCGTGTTTGACCCTTCTCAAAAGAATCATAAGGAATCGGTATTTGAAGTGCAGTACAGTGCCTCCATCGATGGAGAAAACAGTAATTTTATTTTCATCTTCGGTCCCTGGAATGCCGGTATGGAGCTGACCGGATATCAGGGACAGCTCGAATCTATGAATATTCCGACTCCGGACATGATTCGCGCATATGAGGAAGGCGACTTGCGAAGGGATGCTTCGATCGGTTTTTACATCGATGAAGGGAATCGAAACTATGAGGAAGCCATCGGAGATTCATTGCCTTACATCAAAAAATATCATCATCCCCCTTATGCACGGGAGGGTCAATCCGATGACAACTGGCCGGTATATCGCTATGCTGAAGTATTGCTCATGCTGGCAGAGTCACTGAACGAACAGGGGCAAACCTCAAAATCTGTTGAATATCTGAATCAGATTCGGGCAAGGGCGGGACTGAAAGCTCTTTCTCCATCGGATCAATCCGCAATGAGAGAGGCAATATTGCAGGAAAGAAGAGTCGAGCTTGCTTTTGAAAATAAGAGATGGTATGACTTGCTCAGAAGCGGGCGCGCCATTGAGGTGATGACAATTCATGGAGAAGAGGAACGAAACCGGCTCCGGAGAATCACCTCGGAAATGTTTCACATAGAAGAATATCAATTGTTGTATCCGATTCCGGCCCGCGAGATTCGCTTGAATAAGCTGGAGCAAAATCCCGGCTGGTAAGACCGGGGAGAAATCTTCTTATCGGAGAAATCTGCAGGATTTCTTTTTACTTCTGATATCCAATTTTCAAGGGACCGACGAGTGTCGGGGATCCTATTATTTAATCATTCAATAAAATTAAAACATGATGAACAAGACAATTAAAAATCAAGAATCCAGACCTTCCATTCAGTTGGGAATGCATGCCGACAACTGGAGGGTGTTGAGCGGAAATTTGAAACAGGCTGTGGACTCTGCAGTTGAAAACAAACTCGATAAGATCGAATTCGGTTTGATCGACGGGCAATATTTCGTCGGAGGATTAGGCTATGAGCCTTCTTTTCCGATGGATGGAGATGAGAAAAAGCTGAAACGAATGCTGGATGAGAATGGCCTGCAAGTGTCGCAGATCGACGGAGCTTTTCCGTTGACAGGGCGCGAAGGGGGCGTCTATGGCGTACAGTATGTGTGGAGGGCGATCAGAACTGCTTATCTCATCGGATGTCCATATGTGGTGAGTACGGACGGGGGAAGCAAACCGGAAGGATGGAGCGATGAAGAAACGATCCGGCAATGGAAGCATAATATCAGACTGGTACTGGAGCGGGCAGAAAGTTTCGGGATCGGAATCAATCTTGAACCTCATGGCCCTTTTTCTAACAACATCGAATTGCTGGTAAGCATCCTGGAAGAATTTGACTCGGAATGGCTGGGGGTCAATTTTGACACCGGGAATGCGCTGATCGCCGGTAATGATCCGCTTACCTTTATAAAAGCCATTCGCCCGTGGTTGAAACATGTTCATTGTAAAGATGTACCTTGGGAGATGTTCAATGAAAAAGCAGGGGAAGATACTGGTATTGCTTCTTCCGGAGTGGCGGTCGGGAAAGGAGCGAATGCAGATCACATCGCTTCGTGCATTGATTTTCTGTATGAAACGGGGTGGCAAGGGGTCTTTTCTATAGAGACAGCCGGTACTCCTGCGAATATCAGAGATAGTGTAGAATGGTTACGGTTTATTATTTCTGAAAAAGATTCGGAAGTGGTGGTATGAGGAATAAAATGAAAATAATAATGGCTGAAGTCTTTTGGGGATTTTCAGCCATTTTCTTGTTTTCCGGATGTATGGAATCCGAAACAAAGCGTCTCGAAGGGCCATTGATCGTTCCGAAGGATTTTGATATTCAACTGGTGGCATCAGAACCGGAAATCATCAATCCGATGACGCTGGCAGTGGATGAGAAAGGGGCCGTTTACGTGTCTTTGTCGCATACCTACCGGTACGGGATGGAAGGTTCGCCGGGAGGAGCAGAATTGAATCCTGTAAAAAAACTGATCTTCAATGACGCCGGAGGTATCGATACCATAGTGACCATCGCGGAGGGTTTTGAGAATCCGGTCATGGGAATTGCCCCCTTCGGAGATAAAATATTTGTGACGAATCTGAACCGATTAATGGTCCTGGAAACGGATGGGCAGGATCGGGTCATCCGGCAGACCGTTTTGGTGGAAGATAGTGAGAGACCATGGAATCCGTTTGGGATGTACCGGGTCATTGTCGGACCGGATGACAAACTATGGTTTTCGGTGGGGGACCGCCCTTCGAATGAACCGGTGCATTTCATCGGGAAGGATGGCCAGTCCGTTCGCCTGAATGGTCAAAGCGGAGGGGTATTGAGATGCAATATGGATGGTACGGGACTGGAAGTGATGGTGGACGGACTGAGGGCGCCTTATGCCTTTGAGGTGGATCCGTGGGGACATCTTTGGGTGATCTCCAACGGAGAAGGAAGTCCTAATATCTTTTTCAATGCGATGTATGGCTTCGATTATGGTTATCATTCACGAGAGGTGACTTATAATTGGCTGGCAGGACAGACTGCCTTGTCTCCCCCCGTCATGGATATGGGACCAGGTGCAAATACCGCAGTGGTGAATTACCGGAGCTCCCTGTTGCCTGATAATTTCAGGGAGAAAATACTGATTTCAAATTGGGGGAACCATGGATTCAATCCGGAGAATCGAATCCTGCGGTGGTATGATCATGAAAAGGATTCTGATGATTCGATGGAATGGTTGGTCGAAGAGGAGGTTCCTTTTTTACGTCCCGGAACAGATTCATTGTTCCGTCCTACTGATATCAAGTTGTATCCTGATGGTTCCTTGCTGATCAGTGACTGGCACAGCCGGGATGATGAAAGCAATTTGTTTGGCCGGATCTACAGAATTTTCCCGAAAGGAATTTATTCAGGAAAGGCTCCATGGTCCACGGAAGCAGTGGAAAGAATCTTTAATAGTCAGGAATCAGTTGAGTTGCTGGATCATTCGAATCATTGGGTTCGGGAAAGAGCAATGCGGGATTTGACTTCATCGTGGATTGATTTCCAAGATTTTTTAAAAGAGAACCTGAGCGGCGGAACGCCTCTTTCTGCTGTAAATTCATTATGGATATTGGCCCGGAATTCTTCCGAGGAAGCTATAGATTTGATGAAATATGCTCTTTCTCATCCGGATGCCAGGGTTCGTGCCCTGGGAATTCGGTTGTTGAGAGATCAATATGGCGGGGGATGGACTCGCAAATCTTCGACGATCGCGGATGAAGAAAAGGACTCTGCGAAATACAGACTCCCTGAGTCGTTGATCCGGCCGCTTTTATCTGATCCGGTACCGGAAATTCGTATCGAAGCGGCCTTGTCTCTGCAGACGAGGGAAGAGATCGTCATGGGATTGCTGAAGGCTCTGGAGACGGCAAAGAACCGATATGATCTACATCGAATTGGTTTTGAATTGGGACGTATTTGCGATGGTGATATGCTGGAAAATATTTATGATCGATTATTTCCTGAACATGAACTGGTACTGGGAGTCTGCGGGGAAATGATTTTACATAAAAGACCGGAATGGTCTTCGGTTGTCGAATCCTGGGATATTTCGGCTCTTAAATATTCAGATCTGGCCGATGAACTGGTCGATCAGATAAGGAAGGGCTCGGAGATTTCTCTGCCGGAAGAAATGGTTTTGGTGTTGGAGCGGCTGAATGAGATGCCGGTGATCGAAGAAGAATTCAGCGAGTTTGTACGGCAATCTTTGTCTTCAAATAATGACAAGGTGAAAATAACTGCTTTGCGATCTGTTCGGAAGTCTTCTTTTTATGATAGTGCGATAGCGGAAGAAGTGAGAGAATTGCTTGAGTCCGCTGAACAAGGTGCGGTACAGATGGAAGCTCTCTATACTTTAGGGGCTTTCCCGGATGTAATCGAGGGGCTTGATTGGGCAGAATGGCTGAAAAGTTCTTCCGATGAGGTGGTTATAACTGCATTGCGGGCGCTTCGGGAAGGAGGACGAAGTCAGCAGCTCGCAGAGCAGACAGCTGCGAGAATAGAAGAAATGGCGGTCAGCGGAAAACCGGATCTGCGGGCGGAGGCTTATTTTACCGGCAAAGCCCTGGGGATTCCAGTAGAGGATGCCGGGCAAAGTAGTGAGCTGAGTTTTGTGTATGATCAGGTATCCGCTCATCTGGACGTGGCGTCCGCAAAAAGGGGGGAAAGAGTCTTTTTTTCCAAACCGTCTATGTGCGCTCAATGTCATGCTGTAAATGAAAATAGTGGTTTTAAAAAACAAGGTCCGAATCTGAATTCCATGGGGGCCGGAATTCAGTCTTTTTACTTAATCGAATCTATCCTTGAACCCGCAAAAATCATCAAGACAGGTTATGAAATGGAACAAATCCAAACGAAGGACGGTGAATCTTATACGGGAAAGGTGGAGAGTGAAGAGGAAGGACTGATTATTCATACTCCGGCTGATGAAACGATTCATCTCGCCCGAAAGGAGGTGCTGGAAAGAAAGAAATTACATATCTCCATCATGCCTGCGGGGTATGAACGTAGAATGTCTCCTCTGGAGCTGGCGGACCTTGTGAAGTATCTGATATCGTTGAATGAAGAATAAACTTTATATGATGAAAAAAGAAAATAAATTCAACAATCTTAAATGGGAATATTTCATTTTATTAGGTTGTATCATCACAGCATGGGCTGGTTTTGCATGGCATGTGATGTCTGATCCAGATTTCTCACCTCTCCCAGCGAATGAGGAAAAAGCCGTTCGGGTTTTAATTGTGACAGGGATGGATCATCCGGCGCATGATTGGCGGAGTACTACTCAGGCTATTCACGAAGTATTATCTAAGAACGATCAGATTATCTTGGATGTCCTGGAAGATCCTTATGCTCTGGATTCTTTTGATCTGAGTATTTATAATGTATTGTTTTTACATTTTAATAATTGGGAACGACCGGATCCCGGGCAACAGGCTCAGCATCGTTTGCAAAAATTCGTTTCTGCGGGAGGCGGATTGGTGTTGTTGCATTTTGCTTGCGGTGCATTCCGCGACTGGGATGAGTTCGAGGATCTGGCAGGGAAGGTATGGGACGGGGTTCATACACATGATCCTTACGGCGAATTTTATGTGGAGCTCCTCTCTTCGGATCATCCGGTAACTTCCGGATTGGAATCCTATTTTACGGATGATGAATTATATATTGGAGTAGAGGGAGATCGACCTGTGGAAGTACTGGTGCAGGCTCGGTCTGTGGTGACAGGGGAGCTGCATCCACTGGTTTTTGTACATGAATATGGAAAAGGACATGTGTTCAATATGGTTTTAGGGCATGATGCTCCGGCCATTCGAGTGAGCAATACCGCTGAAATGTTGAGGCGGGGTGTATTATGGTCTGCAGATCGGAAAACATATGATTGAATATAAGAATTTTTCTGCCAAAAGATAATCCAAACCTGTGGTCATCAATCATTATGATTTGTTTTTTGGATGTCGGTTATCCATTATCCATGTGGTTTATCCATTTACGAAAGGACCGGAAAGCCCTGCAGCAAAAGCGTTGAGGGTGTGCGGGATTGACGAGCCCGATAGATTTAAAAATTTGAGCTCTGGAATCCTGCCTACCTCCGCCCTTGGCGGACGGATGCACGGCTGGCTTCCGGGTCTCTGCCATTTCAGAGGGACCGGTAAGCCCGACCAACGGAAGGGACTGCCGAGCCCGGCATGTTTACGAAGGCGGACGGCTGGCTTCCAAGTCTCTACCACCAATTCATGGCAATCCAATTATCAGAGAAAACATCTATGGCTGCTGGCGGATAAGAATGTAAACACTTACCTTTATTACCGAACCCTAAGCTTACCGTCCATGAGAATTTTCAGGCTGTTCTTTTTCCTCTTTGTTTCAGTCGCGTCCGGTTCTGTGCAGACGGTTTGAAACCCTCTGGAAAGAAATACCACATCTCCGTATGTCGGGCCGTGAAAAATGTTTCGCAGGCGCTTACCGTGGGGAAAGCCCGGAATTGGGTTTGGCCCCTTGTCTGATATGTAAACCAGGACTTCCTCCTCAAGTGTCCGTTCTTCTTTCGCCTCTTCCTCCGGATTGGGAATAAAATCGGGAGAGGCTCAGGGAACATTGTCAGTAGCAGTACAATGCAAAGGAACTACAAAAGCCGGTCCGCGGTATAAAAGAAAGAGCAAGAATAAAAACGGGCATTGCTTTCAGTATGAAGGACAGCAGATTGCCCCAACCTCGTCAAGGGTCTGCTTCTCTGCAATCTTGATTCCGGCAGATCTTGATGGAACACAGATGATACGGATTGCTTACAGCAAACGCAGAGAGTCTATTGCTTTCAATTTGAAAGGTTTTCCATTTATTTCTTATCTTAACATTTTTATTGATTTTTAAATCCATTTTATGTTATGCCTCGATTAAAAGAAATCACGAATAAGAATTATCGTTCTGTCTGCTCCATTCCGATCATCCTCAAATTTCCAAAGAATATTTCCGATCCTAAAATCGAGAAAAAGGGATTCTAAAACCTAGATGAAGTAGAAAAATAAGGCAATAAGAGAATAAGGCAAAAAGATGGAATTCAGAAAAATAGAGGGTTATGTCATATTTGTTTACCATTATTCTGAAAGATTCCATGAGGATTGGGTAAGGAAAAAATTGGATGAACAAGGCTGTGTTTCATTTAAAGAAGTATTTCATTTTGGAACTGATGATGTACATGAAATCAACCTCGGTGATTATGAAGGGGCATTTCCGCCATGTGCATTTCGTTTTGCAAGTTTGAAAACCGAATATTATCTTATAACACCTGGTGTGCTCTGTACGAAGAATAATTTTTTCTTCCATAAAGACATCGAAATCACCCCTAGATTTTTAGTTGCAGAGACCAGGATATCCATCTTAAAGAATATTGATGAACTCGTGAAGGAAGATATTTATATCGGAGGCGAAGCAGAGAATAATATCCCTCTGGAGACTTTTAATGAGATGATCCGAAATTTCCCCACTACTTACGAGAAAAAAATGTATTCGAAAAGTAGAATCTCCTCCATTATCAAGAGTTATTTTGATACTACTGAAGATGCAGAACTGAAGTTTCAAAAGTACTTGAACAAAAAGAGGTCCAAACAGGGAAAGAAGTTGATAAAACAATTCCAGGAGTATGAATCACACAAGTACCAGGTAATTCTGGAGAAACTCAATGAGATGCTACGTAGTGAAAACAGTTATAGCGAAGATCAATGGCAAGATGAAATTCTGGAAATAATCCTGCTCCTCTATCCACAGTATATACATTCATTTAAAACGGTACATGTGAAGATAAATAAACGTAAACGCCGCTTCCTTGATTTCATGCTGGTTGATACGAATGGACATGTAGATGTGATAGAGATCAAAAAACCTTTTGATAATGCTCTCATGACTTCTTCTCAGTACCGGAATAATTATACTCCTCATAAAACTTTGATTGGTACGATTATGCAGCTAGAAAAATACTTGTTTCATCTGAATCGGTATGGGGAACGAGGTGAAATGAACCTCACTAGGCAATATAAAAACGAGCTTCCTAAAGACTTGACGATCAAAATTGTAAATCCAAAAGGGATCATTATCATGGGAAGAAATGAAAGATTGAATCAGGAGCAAAAAATGGACTTCGAAATTGTGAAACGGAAATATAAGAACGTGATTGATATCCTCACCTACGATGACTTAATTCAAAGATTGAAGTTTTTGATCGGAAATTTTCAAAAAAAGAAACGAGAGGAAATTGAGATTCGGTAGCGGTTGCGATCGGTCGGAATTTCGATAGAATTAACGCGTGTAATGTAATTGTTGAACAAATATTTTAGCTATGAATCCAAAAGATTATCCCCATTTAAGGTTTCTAAATCCCATAGAGGGAGTGACGACGCATCGGTACTCCCATCGATCTTATGAGGAAACAGAAGAATCTAAAAAGAAAGATGATGCCAAGAAAATTTTGAACTTTAGAAAATCGATGGTTTTGTTTTTCAAAGAAAGACAAAGACGGTCTAGGGAGAGAAATGAAACGTTGCATATTCCGGCTGAGATAGAATGTATAGAACTTCAATTTTATAATTCATTTGACATTCCGGTCTTTGAAAATCATTATCGAGGAAGATTCGGTCTTTCCCCGGTCCGATATTTTGACCACAATAGAAAAGCTTTATTTGCTGTTTCCGATTCGGAATTATTTGATTGTTTTTTGGATCAGGTTCGCAAATTTATTGCATGCAAAAATCATCAGATTCCCGATTATGATACTCGCCTTCGATTTATTGATACATTCAATTTTCATTCCACGGAACGAATTATCCAAAACCAGAAAAGAAAAAATGATGTCACCTTCCTTTCTTTGCTACAAAATCAGGAATTGATTCAAGATCAAATCCCCGCGTTGAAAAATGCTCTTTTCGAATATCTGGACGAACACAATATCGAACATCTTTATGATCATCCCTCTGAAACCATTGCAGTGTGGCGAACAGATAATGAATCATTAGTGGAAATTGCGCGGAACTTCGATATAGTCCACCGTGTAAATAGTGTATCTTCATCCATCATCAGATCCCCTGGAAAATTTGGCACCCCGGAATCGCGATTTCCTTTTGCCATCGCAAAACTAACAGAAGATTTGCCTATAGTGGGAGTGATCGATACAGGAATCAGCGATCAGACTCCCCTGAGCGATTTGATCATAGATGATGATTCCTATAATCTTACAACTTCTCATTCAATGATAGATGAAGCTGACCGTGGATATGGACATGGAACCGGGACTGCGGGATTTGTGGCATTGGGTGATCAATTGAGAGGGAAGGTGGAAGGAACTCTTGAGCCCCAGGCACGATTACTTTCAATGAAAGTATTGTCGGAAAATAGCGGATTGGTCATTGATTTTGAAGTTATAGAATTGATTCGAAGAGCTCATGATGAACATGGAGTACGAATATTCGTGCTGACAATTTGCCATGACCGTCCCAATGATTCCGGCACTACCATTTCTGATTATGCCCGAAATCTGGACAAATTGAGTAGTGAATTGGATATTTTGATCATGATTTCCACGGCCAATTTCTTCTTCGCTTCTGATCATCCTGGTATCGTAGATCATCATCCGGACCATATCCTTCATGATTCTGAGGGAAATTTTTGCAGTCCTGCAGATAGTTTGAATAATTTGACCGTAGGTGCTCTGGCAGGAAACATGGAAAAAACTGAGAATGATTCGTTTCATACTGCGGCGACGGATGAAGACATTCCGACGATTTTTACTCGAAAATTCCAATATGATTATACCGGTATGGGAATGAAAAATTCTCACTTGATAAAACCGGATATCCTCTATTATGGAGGAAATTATTCGATTTGCTCAGACGGGATGGGGTCTCCCTTTTTGGAACACAGCAGCCCTATGGGCCTGCAATATCTTACTGCATATCCGGGCGTGATATTCGAGCGTCAAATCGGAACGAGCTTTTCTGCTGCTTTGATTGGAAACATGGCTGCTAATATTTTACGAATTTATTCGGAAATTCGAATGCAGAGTGTAAAAGCATTGATTATCAATAGTTGTGATCGCATAAGTCAGAAAAGTCTCAGCTCGCAAATAGAAATAAACGAAATGCGGTCTTTATGCGGTCATGGATTGCCCGATATGGACAGGTGTTTATTTTCTTCACCAGATGAAGTGACCATGATTCTGGAGGATCAAATAGGCCCGGATGAAATAAAATCCTATCCAGTACATATACCTGAATATCTGGCAGAAATCGAAAAGGAAAAGGAGATGCTAAAAATAACCGGAACGCTCTGTTTTGCATTTTCGCCTGTCACAAATGACGATCTTGCATATTGCCCGGTTAATATTTCCTTTGGGATATTCAAAAATTTACCTCTTGAGAAAACTGATAAAAATGATACTAACCATATTAATAATAGCAGCTCCGATAAAATAGCCCTTCGGAAAAATAAATTTTGGTCTCAGGATGGTTATTACAAGAAGAAGCCTTTGTCAAATGTACAGAAAATAAATTTCACGGTGGACAAAAGTCACATTATTAATGAATCTGCTACTTTTAAACTGGCTATACGTTGTCATCCTCATAAACTTCTTACCGAGATTGATAAAATGGTCTTACCGGAAAAGTACAGGTTTTCGATTGTATTGAGAATCCGGGAGAATGTTGCAAAATCAAAACTGACCGGAAAACTATATCAAGAAATTCAGTTGGTGAATAACCTGGATTCCTTGTTATCTGTTGATGCGGATATAGACCTGGAAAATTGACAAAAACAAGGAAACACCTAATAGTTTATACTAGAATATTATTTCGTTCTTTCTCCTCGCTCAGGAATTCCAGCCACAGTTTTGTATCGATCTCAATTTTTTCGTTCTTCATATGTTTTTGGGGTGCCTCCAATAAACTTCTTTTAATGGCGGTAATAAGGGTATGCTGTATCGTGAAATAAGATAAGCCTTCTGCTTGAGCAATCAGTCGATCTAAATGAATCTGAGTATCCAAAATAAAGGAACCGGATCGCAAGGTACTCTTTATCAGATCTTTTATTTGTTTTTGCCTCGGAAGATCAAATTCGAATTTCATATCAAAACGGCGAACCAGAGCAGGGTCTATCGCCTTACCAAAATTAGTAGCCGCTATGAGAATATTATTCTGAGGCAGAAAGTCAAATAATTGGAGTATAGTATTCACCACGCGTTTCATTTCCCCGTGATCATTGTCATTATCACGCATTCGGGCAAGGCTGTCAAATTCATCAAAAAATATAATCCCCTCCTCACGGGATGCACGACGAAAAATAGCTGCTAAATTTTTACTTGTCTCACCTAGCCTGGAAGATACGATAGCACCAAGATTGATAATGGTCATCATTTTCCCCAGTTCTCCGGCAATCACGTAAGAAGCCAATGTTTTTCCGCATCCCGAAGGTCCGGACAACAAAATTTTATTGGCGACCGGAAGATTATAGGTTTGCAGCATCTCGATTTCCTGATGCTCCCGTATGAAAAACTGAAGTTCATCTTTTACTTTTTCTGTACTGATAAGGTCGGAAAGGCGGTAATCAGATGTGATTTTTTCAAGAATAAAATCTCGCACTTTATGATCTTCTTCCCGTATCAAATGTTTTCTGGAACCATGAATGGCAAGTCCTGCCGCTTCGCGTTCACGTATTCCTTCCTTCAGTATAGACTGTAGCTGTATGGCAAAATTAGTCTTTCTGGTTTTCTTAGAATAGTCGATCAATTCATTTAGCGTGGAGGTTAATCGTTCCTGATCGTTTTCCAAGCCATATTTTGCGATATCTTTTATGTATTCGAACTGACTCATGTTTCTTTCATTCTTTCCTTCAATTGATGTAACGTATGCCAGAATGAAATATATACGATATTTCTGAAATAATGCTAAATTTCCATTATTCCTTATCAGAATCCTTATTGATTGTATATACCAACATATTGATCTGGTATTCTATTCCATACTCTACCTTTATCTCTATGCCCTCGTATCTTTCGGGAGGTGATCCTGGCGGCGATTGTCCTGATGCTGGCGTTGTATGGTCCGACTCCTGTTGCGGCGGTGGCATTTCCACTGCTTGGTTTCTGTATTTCCGCAATGTATTCCATCATTTTCTCTACTGCGCTCAATACGGTATTGGATCATCCGGGTGCTCTGTCGGGGATTTTATGTTCGGGAATTTTCGGCGGGGCCCTTTTTCCTTTTCTGGTCGGTTTCATAGCGGATCTGACGAGCCTTCGAGCGGCTTATATGATTGTCTTTTTTGCATTGGGGTATATCGCCTATGTGGCTATTCAGTCTAAGCCGCTGATCGGGAACAGGTTATCCGTGATGGGTGACCCGTGATTTGAAACACGCAGGTCCCTTCATGATGGGAAGGACCCCGTAGCCTGAAGCCTGACGGAGAAAGGCAGAAGGATCCTTCCGCCGCATTTGCGGACGGACAGGTCCGAGCCTGGAATATGAAAATGAAATCGGGATTTTCATAAAACATCGGGCTCGCACTGTGTCCGCCGGAGGTGGAATCCCCTCATGATCGTAAGGACCCGGAAGCCTGAAGCCTGACGGAGGAAGGCAGAAGGACTCCGCGAGCCTGGTAAACAACGGGCTCTGCAGTCCCGCATTCGCGCACCGGCTTTTGCTGCAGGGCTTACAGGTCCCTCATTCGGGCTTTGGACTGCGTCCGATGCGGCGGATCTCTTTAACGAAAGGACCCGGTAGCCTGAAGCCTGACAGAGGAAGGCAGAAGGATCCTTCCGCCGCACTGGCGGACGGACAGGTCCGAGCCTGGAATATGAAAATGAAATCCATAAGTTTTTGCGACGGTTTTCAAGAGAGCGGGATTGGTTTTCGAAGGTAAAAGTCCCAAAAGGCCACGGGAGATGATGAATCTCCGTGCGGTGGAACCAGGTAGTACTGGAGAAACCCTCCACGTCCCACTTCTGGCATATCATTAAAAAATGATTGGTCTCGTCACAGTATGTCTCTACGATCCATTCCGCACGTTCTCAATCGGAGGGACGCAGAATAGATTCACACCATCACCCTCAAAAAACACTCATCAGATCCCGGAAAAAAGACAGGATCACCGGC
>Ga0209487_1001033_pt1 | contig 23957 bp, 24 predicted proteins | sample Poulit2012_FD_187524 | JGI IMG/M metagenome (GOLD analysis project Ga0209487, IMG submission 187524) | Agricultural soil microbial communities from Georgia to study Nitrogen management - Poultry litter 2012 (SPAdes) (version 2) | ecosystem: Environmental > Terrestrial > Soil > Agricultural land...
CTCGTCGATTTTTGTAGCGGGGATCGCTTTGATTGAATAGCAAATCGCTTCTTCCTTTATTCGTTCGTAAAGCTCTAATCGTTTATGTGCAGATAATTGTTTAGAGTCATTTAAGTCATAACAACGAAAATCATCCGGTAATATAACGGATGCAGCGACGACGGGACCAGCTAGTGGACCGCGCCCTGCTTCATCTACTCCAGCGATTAAGTCTGTCTCATGTCGTTTAAACTGATGATCGAATGTTAATTTTTCATTAAAGGCTACTATTTGCTCGTGAAGTTGTTTCATTTTTCGTTTGTACGAGGCGACTAATCGTTGTACACCTTTTCGTTCGTCGTTTTCTAACATAGCTAGCACATCTTCACTTACATGTTCATCGTTTAACATTTCTTTTATTTGTCGAATCGTTTTCGTTCGCATGAATAATCTCCTTACATGTAATATCGGCTTCTATAAGAGGTTCGTAAAGAGAGGTAATTAGAAGTTCGGTTCCTCAAGCGATATGTTTCCAAGTTTTCCTGTGCGAAAATCTTGTAAGATAATTTGCGCAACTTTTTCCAAATTTACTTTTCCACCACTTTCTAACGCTCCGCGCTTTTTTCCGATTTCTACAAATGTTTCATACATATCCTCTTCATGTTCGATGCCATATCGTTCCTGGAGTAATTTATGATCAATTTGATCAATTTGTTGAATGACGAATGCGGCAATATCTTCTGTCGGAACTAATTCGTATTTAATCGAACCGACAGCCGCTAACTTTTTTCCGATCAGTTCATCTTCAAATTTCGGCCATAAAATCCCAGGAGTATCGAGCAATTCGAATTTACCACGCACTTTAATCCATTGTTGATGTTTCGTAATTCCTGGACGATCACCTATTTTTGCTATTCGTTTATTTGCTAATCGATTTATAAGCGTCGACTTTCCTACATTAGGTACACCGACGACGAGGGCCCGAATAGCCCTTTGTTGCATTCCTTTTTTCATCCGTTGTTCTTGTTGCTTCAATCCTACGTCTGTTACCGTTTGTACGAGTGTTTGAATCGATTGTCTATCGTTCACATCGATCGCTAAAGCAACTTTCTCGTTTTCTTTATAAAAAGAGAGCCATTTTTTCGTTATGGCATCGTCTGCAAGGTCCCGTTTCATTAAACAAGTAACGACCGTTTTATCGTATGTAAGTTCTTTAATAAGCGGATTGCTTGACGCATCGGGACAGCGTGCATCTACTAATTCAATTACAACGTCGATTACGTTCATCGTTTCCTCTAATTCTCGTCTCGTTTTCGCCATATGTCCCGGAAACCATTGAATCAATGCTATACACCTACTCTTTTATAATTTGTATTCGATTTGGAGGCCAATAAATCAAATTCGTTTTTCCAACAATTTCATCAATCGGAATGAGACCTAAATCGCGAGAGTCTGTTGAGTCATTCCGATTATCCCCTAACACTAACACGTATCCATCGGGGATGACGTCATAATTTCCTGGTAATCTTTCTAACGTAAAATCACTCGTAATAATTGGGTAGACGACTTCCTCACTACTCGTTTGTTCTAAAAATGGCTGGGCTACTTCCTTTCCATTCACATACAGTACGTTATTTTCAACCTTTATATGCTCCCCTGGTAGTCCAATTACTCGTTTAATAAAATCTTTATCATTCGATGCATGAAAAATGACGATGTCAAATCGTTCCGGTTCCTTAAAGTAATAGATAAACTTATTCACAATCATTTGGTCACGATCATTTAATGTCGGCTGCATCGAACGACCGTCTACAATGATTGGTGAATAAATGAATGTTCGGACGAATAAAGCGATTAAAAATGCGATAACAAATATTTTGATCCATTCAAAAAAACCCTTTGAACGACTATTCAAACTTTCTCCCCTCCAAACAACAGTGAAAATCGTCTACGTACATAGTTCATAACACATATATAAAGTAATAAGTTTTCTACTCATTTATGCTCGATCATATAGCAATCTTTTTGTCTATTAAAAAATTTATGTATTCGTTAAACAATTGTACTTATTTACTATATCGAATATACATCGTCAACATTATAATATAAAATCATTTTTAACTAAAGAAACGATATAATTTGAATAAAGTTCTAAACAGTTGTTGTGGAATGAAAAATTTTTTTGTTACAAGTTAACCGTCATCATTTTTTGTATGAAAATCTATTTTAAAAAAGCGTCTTCAATACAAATTTTTCATTCGTTTTTGTTGATTGTAAAACTAAAAATTAAACATTTGTTCATGTTAAATGGTAAAAAAGAGCTTGCGCGAAGCAAAGCTCTTTTTCTACACGTATATACTCATTACATTTTTTCTTTAATTCGTGCTGCTCTACCGCGTAATTTACGCATGTAATAAAGTTTCGCACGACGTACAGATCCACGTTTTGTCACTTCAATTTTATCAACACGAGGTGAATGTAACGGGAATGTACGCTCTACACCTACACCGTAAGAGATCTTTCTTACTGTAAATGTTTCACTAATACCACCGTTTTGACGCTTAATGACGACACCTTCGAACACTTGGATACGTTCTCTAGATCCCTCGACTACTTTTACGTGGACGCGTACCGTATCTCCTGGACGAAAGTCTGGGTGGTCAGTGCGTAATTGGTCTTTCGTAATCTCTGCAATTAACTCTTGCATGATGTTCACTCCTTCCAAACTAATGCTCATATCTACCTTTCATTTCATAGATAGCGGAACATCGTTCTTAAGCCTATATCCATCGTATAAGCACATCTTTTAATATACCATACATGATAATTTCAGACAACAGTTATTCGTTATTATTTCGTATTTGTTTTAATAGCGTTTTTTGTTCTTCCGTTAACGTTATTTTCTCTAATAAATCGGGGCGCCGTTCGTACGTTCTTTTTAGCGCTTGTTGCATGCGCCACCGTTCGATTTCTGCATGATGTCCTTGCAATAATACTTCAGGTACATCCATCTCTTTAAATGATTGTGGTCTCGTATAATGAGGATAATCGAGAAGACCTGAAGAAAACGATTCATTTTCCGTCGATTGGCGATTTCCTAATACACCAGGAAGGAGACGGACGATGCTATCGATCACGACACTTGCACCGATTTCACCATTCGTTAATACGTAATCTCCGATCGAGATTTCATCTGTGACAAGATGCGTCCGGATTCGTTCATCATACCCTTCGTAATGACCACAAATAATGACAAGGTGTTCTTCTTTTACAAGCTCTTCCGCTTTTTGTTGCGTATACGTCTCACCTTGTGGACACATTAAAAGAACACGTGGTACCGATTGGTGCTGTGTTTTAATATGTTCTAACGCATCGTAAATTGGTTGTACGGTAAGAACCATTCCTTCGCCACCGCCGTACGGATAGTCGTCAACTTTTTTATGTTTGTTCGTAGAAAAATGACGAAAATTAATTAAATCGTACGTAAACAACTCTTTTTCTTGTGCACGTTTTAAAATAGAACTATTTAACACTCCCGTCAACATGTCGGGAAATAATGTTAATACATCGATATGCATTAGTCAATTAACCCTTCCATCACTTCAATAATGATTTTCTTTTTTGCAACGTCGACTTCTTTTACGACGTCATCGATATACGGAATTAAAATTTCCTTATCATTCTTGTCATAAGCAACCCATACATCGTTTGCTCCAGGTGCTAAAATGTGATCGATCACACCGATTTCTCGACCATCTGTGGAAAAAACAGTGCATCCGATAATTTCATGATAATAATATTCCCCTTCTGGTAACGGTGTTTGTTGTTCTTTTTTAATGAGTAGTTTCTTCCCTTTCATCCATTCGACTGTTTCTAATGAATTGTATTCTTTAAAATGGAGAATGAGCATCTGTTTTTGTTGACGACATGAATCAATCTGGAGAGATTCATAAGATCCATCTTCCCCTTCGATATACACTTTATTTCCAACGTTAAACCGTTCGATGAAATCGGTTATTTGTTTTACCTTTACGTCTCCTTTTAAACCGTGTGTATTGACGATAAAACCTACATTGTACATGTTAATCACCTTTATTCGTTTTCAATACGAACAACTGTACCGTCTTTAACGACGATGCTTTGTCGTTTCATTAAATCATTCCAATTTGAACCGACCTTTACACGGACGAGCGCATCTATTTCTCGTTCAACGATTTCATCACCGATTGATAATGTTTGTAATTGGTCTAATGTAAACTGTATATGAGCCATTTTTTCTTTTCGACGCTCTAGCTCTCGACGAAATTTATTCCGAAGCATCTCACTATCACCGAGTTTTCGAGAAAGCTTTTTCTGTTCAAATTGTAGTTGTTCACATTCTCGTTCTAACTGAATTTTATCGAGTTCAAACTGTTTTTGCAACGATTGTTTACTTTCTTCCGTCATAATTTGCTTCACTTGCACCGTTTTTATAATTTGCATGAAACAACCTCATTTCTATGGCAAAAATGTTTCTGTCATCATCTTTTATATGCTTAAAAGGAGTAGATGTACAAGTTTTTCATCTTGTGCGAAGAAAGCGGAAAGGTTTAATAGTGGATAAAATAATAGGAAGGATCGACTCCTTCCTAGTTGAATGTTACATAATATCTAAATAGACACGTTTTTTAGAAGATTGTTTTGCTGAATATACGAGTGTACGAATAGCTTTAGCAATGCGACCGTTTTTACCGATCACTTTGCCGACATCGTCCTCATGGACGAATAAATGGTACACAATTTTTTTCTCTTCTTCTCGTTTTTTTATGACGATTTCTTCTGGATGTTCTACTAGTGGTGTCACGATCGACTCAATTAAAAGTTCCATGTAATCACACTACTTTACTTTTGATTTTTTGATTCGTGAAACTTCTGCATTATGCCCTCGTTCGAAAATAAGTTACGCACTGTATCACTCGGCTTTGCACCTTTAGACATCCAATCCAAAGCTTTCTCTTCGTCTATCTTCACTTCCGCTGGTTCAAGTAGCGGGTTATACGTTCCAATTTGTTCGATAAAACGACCGTCACGTGGTGAACGTGAGTCGGCTACGACGATTCGGTAAAATGGGTTTTTCTTTGCACCCATTCGACGTAAGCGAATTTTAACTGCCATGTAAAAACACCTCCTCGTGGAATTTTTCACATAGTGAATGATACCACGCTTTTTAAAAACTGTAAAGTGTTTTTACCTTACACATTACATAAATGGTAATTGAAAGCCACGTCCGCGTTTCCCTTTTTGCATATTTGACATTTGTTTCATCATTTTTTTCATTTCGTTAAACTGTTTTAGCAGTCTGTTTACTTGTGCGACCGTCGTACCAGAACCTTTAGCGATCCGGCGTTTGCGACTCGCATTCATAATGTCAGGATCATTTCGTTCTTCTTTCGTCATCGATTGAATAATCGCCTCGACGTGGACGAGTTGTTTCTCGTCAAATTGGATGTTTTTCATCCCTTTCATTTTGTTCATCCCTGGAATCATTGCGAGTAAATCTTCGAGTGGTCCCATTTCGCGCACTTGTGCCATTTGGTCGAGAAAATCATCGAACGTAAACGACATCGTTCGCATTTTCTCTTCCAATTCTTTCGCTTTTTTCTCATCGATAGACGCTTCCGCTTTTTCAATAAGCGTTAGTACGTCTCCCATCCCGAGAATTCGCGATGCCATTCGTTCTGGGTGAAATTCTTCTAGTTCATCGAGTTTTTCCCCTGTACCGATAAACTTAATTGGTGTATCCGTTACTGCTTTAATGGATAATGCAGCACCGCCACGCGTATCACCATCTAATTTCGTTAAAACGACACCGGTTAAGCCGAGTTGGTCGTGGAAGTTTTCTGCCACGTTTACCGCATCTTGACCCGTCATTGCATCGACGACGAGAAAAATTTCATCTGGATTTACTTCTTCTTTTACTTCAACTAATTCATCCATTAACTCCTCATCAACGTGCAGTCGACCTGCTGTATCGATAAGTACGTAATCATGATGGTGTTCCTTTGCATATTCAATCGCCTGTTTACTAATCTCTACTGGAGAGACGTCTGTTCCGAGCTCAAATACTGGCATATCGAGTTGTTTTCCGAGCGTCTGTAATTGTTGAATCGCTGCAGGACGATAAATATCACAAGCGACGAGTAAAGGTGATTTATTATATTTTTTTCGTAATAAATTTGCGAGTTTTCCTGTCGTCGTTGTCTTTCCTGCACCTTGTAAACCTGACATCATAACAACTGTTGGCGGACGATCACTTGAAGCAAGTTTACTCTGTTCGCCACCCATTAAGTCCGTTAACTCTTCTTGAACGATTTTAATCACTTGTTGCCCGGGTGTTAAACTTTCCATCACTTCTTGTCCGACAGCACGTTCTTTTATTTTATTTATAAAGGAACGAACAACTTTAAAGTTTACGTCCGCTTCAAGTAATGCGAGACGAACTTCACGTGCCATCGTATTAACGTCTTGTTCACTAACTTTCCCTTTACCCGTTATTTTTTTAATCGTCTCTTGTAGGCGATTCTGTAATCCTTCAAATGCCATAGCACGTTCCTCCCTAATCTATTTTACGTAAACGCGCGATCCATTGTTTTATTTCGTCACTATCATCACACGTTGCACATGCACTTTCTATTTGCTCTAGTAGATCGTTACGTTGTTGAAATTTTGCATATAATTGCAACTTTTGTTCATACGATTCTAATATTTGTTCCGTCCTCTTTATCGTATCATAAACCGATTGTCTTGACACATTTGATTTCTCGGCAATTTCACTTAATGAATAATCTTCATCGTAATATTGCGATACGTATTGGCGTTGTTTGTCCGTAAGTAGGGGCCCGTAAAAGTCATACAACATGTTCATGCGAACTGTTTTAGTTAACATGTCGTTCACCCTTTATTCCGCTTCTTCTAACAAGTCTTTAAACAAACCGTACACAAATCCATGTACATCAAACTGTTTCAAATCGTTCATTCCCTCACCAAAGCCGACGAGTTTTACTGGTATATGTAACTCGTTTCGAATAGCGAGGACGATTCCACCTTTTGCTGTTCCATCTAATTTCGTTAAAACAATCCCAGAAACATTTGTAACTTCTTGGAACGTTTTTGCCTGGTTTAACGCGTTTTGTCCTGTCGTTGCATCTAGTACGAGAAGTACTTCATGCGGTGCATTCGGCACTTCACGTTCGATGACACGGTGAATTTTACTTAATTCATTCATTAAATTCACTTTATTTTGTAGACGTCCGGCTGTATCACAAATTAATACGTCTGTATTACGCGACTTTGCCGCTTTGATCGCATCGAAAATAACTGCAGCTGGATCGCTCCCTTCAGATTGTTTAATGACATCTACATCTGCCCGCCTTCCCCACTCTTCAAGTTGTTCGATTGCACCGGCACGAAATGTGTCACCGGCCGCTAATAATACATTTTTCCCACTATTTTTTAATTGTGCAGCTAGTTTTCCAATAGAAGTCGTTTTCCCAACACCGTTTACACCGACGACTAAAATGACTGTTAATTCGTCTTCTTGATAATTAATACGACCGATCGACTCGGATTCATCACGATAATAAATATCGACGAGCTTTTCAGAAATAACGTCTTTCATTTCGCTCGTATCTTTTACATTTTTTCGTTGGACTTCAAACTTTAATTCATCAATTAAATCCATCACAGTTGTCACACCGACATCGGACATAATAAGTACTTCTTCTAATTCTTCGAAAAACTCTTCATCGACTTGTCGGTAGCGGGCAAAAATGTCATTCAATCGATCGGTAAATGTTTGCCGAGTTTTTTTCATTCCTTCTTCATACGTCGTTTTATCTTCCGTTTTTTTCGTAAATTTACTTTTCAATCGGTTTAAAAAGCTCATCTACATTCCCTCAACTTTCTCCGTTATTTCGCATGTACATATCGTTCTGCATCTTCTAGCCTTACAGAGACGAGTCGTGATACACCTGATTCTTGCATCGTCACACCATATAATGCATCGACTTCTTCCATCGTTCCTTTACGGTGTGTAATGACGATAAATTGTGTGCTTTCACTAAACGATTTTAAATATTCACCGAAACGTGCAACGTTCGCTTCATCGAGTGCTGCATCTACTTCGTCTAATATGCAAAACGGTACAGGACGAGCTTTTAAAATCGCAAATAAAAGTGCGATCGCTGTAAGCGCTCGTTCTCCGCCTGATAATAAGCTTAAATTTTTCAATTTCTTTCCCGGTGGTCGGGCAACGATATCGATACCGGTTTCTAACATTTCTGTCGGATCAGTAAGTTGTAATTCAGCATGTCCTCCACCAAATAACTGTTTAAATACGTCGGTAAAGGCAACTTGAATTTCAGCAAATATTTCTGAAAAGCGAACAGTCATTTCCTCATCCATTTCTTCTATTACTTTATATAGCGTTTCTTTCGCTTCAACTAAGTCATCGCGTTGTTCTATTAAAAATGTGTAACGCTCTTGCAATCGTTCATATTCTTCAATTGCACCTAAATTAACAGTACCGAGACGTTTTATATCACTTTTTAACGTTTGGACGCGTTCCTTCACTTCTTGTAAATGTTCGACATCACCGTATCGTTCTTTTGCACGTTCAAACGTGATCGTATACTCTTCTTGTAATGTCGTTAAATAATTGTCTAATGTCACATCCATTCTATTAGCTTGCACTTCTTTTTCTTGGATACGTTGAACGAATGCGTCGTATGCTTTTTCAATCTGTTTCAATTCGCGCTCTTCATCTTCAAGCGACTGTGCCAATTGTTTTCTATCAGTTCGTAATTGTTCAAGACGGTCGCGAGTTTCCGTCCGTTTTTTAGTATACAGTTCAATCCGTTCATCTAATTGTCCTTCGACGCGTTGTCTTTCTTCTAATGATTGTAATTGATCTAGTTGTTCACGTAGATTATGCAAGTTTTCTTCATACGTGTTCATTTCATTGCGAAGGGTGTCGATTTGTGCCTGTATATTATGTTGACGTGCTTTTTGTTCCGCTTGTTCAATTTCTAATTGGTGCACCTTTTCATCGATCGCTTTCTTTTTTTCGACCCAATTCGTCTCCTCTTCTTGAAGACGTGCAACTGTCGCTTCAGCTGTAGCGATCTTTTCAGACAGCGAATTTATTTTATGTGCAACCGTCGCCTTTTCCTCTCGTAATTGTGCGAGCTCATCCGCCACTTGCTGCTCCTGTAAGCGGCTTGATTCCATTTCATCCAAAACGGAACGTAAATTTAATTCCGCTTCACGGTACGCTTTTTCTGTATCTTTTAGCGTATCGCTAACCGTCGTGACAGCGATACTTTTTTCTTCGATCGTTCCTTTTATTTTGTCCATTGTCTGTTCTTGCTCTTCTATTTTACGAATAAAGTTGTCTCGACGTTCTGTAAATTGCGTAATTTTTTCCGTTAGTTCATCTATTTCACGTTCACGTGTAAACAATGCTTCGTTACCTTTTCGTTTTGCTCCACCGGACATGGAACCACCTGGAAACACGATATCGCCATCGAGCGTGACGACACGATACCTACGATTTGTTCTACGAGCGATCTCATTCGCTCGCACTAAGTTTTCCGTCACGATTACATTACCGAGTAAATGATCTGTTACAGCTTTAAATTCATCTTCTACAGTAACGAGTTCGTTTGCAATGCCGATAAAACCATTCTGTCGTTTTAAACTATTTACAACGGACGATGGGATGTTACGTTGTTCAATTGCATCTAACGGCAAAAAGGTTGCTCGTCCTACATTACGTTTTTTTAACCAAGCAATCGCTTCACGGGCCGCATTCTCATTGCGTACGACTACGTGCTGTGCTTGTGCTCCTAGTACCGTATCGATCGCCGTCATATAGTCGTTCGGAACAGTGATTAAATCGACGACTGCTCCGTAAATTTCTGTTAACATATTAGCTTGTTTTGCCTTTAACACTTCTTTTACACCGTGAAAAAAACCTTGATAATTTTCTTTTAAGTCTTGTAACATATCGCGGCGCGAAACAAGAGTTGCAATTTGTTCATTGCCTTCATATAATCTCGTCTGCATCGATTGATATTTTTTTTCATGATACTCGAGTTTATTTTTTAAGGAAACGATATTTTCTTCTTCTCGTTTTAGCTTGCTTCGTAATGTATGAATCTGTTTCTTAAGCTGCTCATACTCTTCTTTCGCTTTTTTTTCCTGCTCGATTACGTTTGAGGAGGCATGAGTCCCAGACGATAACTCAGCTTCAGCCCGCTCTATTTGTCTTTCAAGCATCGATCGTTCATTCTGATAAGCTGCTTGTTCATTCAATAGCTCGATATATTCAGCTTTTACATGTTCAATCTTTTCCTGTAACGATTCAATCGTATCATGACGTTTTTCTTTTTCTTTTCGAATCGACTCATGAACACGTTGCAATGATTCATTTACGCTTGCTAACTCTATTTCTTTCGTCTCAATTTCTTTATTCGTAGTAGCCATTCGATGCTGAACTTCTTCCTGATCCGATACTAGCTTTGCTTTATTTTCACTGAGGTGTGTCAACCGTTCACGTAAGACACGACGCTCCCCTTCTTCGTGCTCGATCTTCTCCGTTAATTGTAATAGTGTCTCTTGTAAATCGGATATTTCTTCCTCAAACTTATACATCGTTTTTCGTTTTTGTTCGATTTCCGCTTGCTTTGTTTGAATATATGTGCGCTGTTCAATTTCCTTCATTTTTTCGTCTTCTAGTTGTTTTAACAGCGTTTTCCATTTAACGTGTAATTGTTCTATTTCAGTAACGAGAATGGCCACTTCTAATTTTTCCAACTCCGACCGTTTTCGTTTATATCGTTTTGCAACTTCTACTTGTTCTTTTAATGGAGTCAATTGTTTTTCGATTTCATGCACGATATCTTCTACACGAGATAAATTATCTGCTGTTTCCGATAACTTAAACTGCGCCTCTAGTTTACGTTGTTTATATTTTAATACTCCCGCTGCCTCTTCAAATATGGCACGTCTTTCTTCCGCTTTTGAACTTAATATTTCATCGATCTTTCCTTGCCCAATAATGGAAAAAGAATCTCGACCGAGTCCCGTGTCGATGAACAAGTCTACGATATCTTTTAAACGACACGGTTGCTTATTCATAAAAAATTCACTTTCTCCAGAACGATATACTCGACGCGTTATATTTACTTCCTCATAAGTGATTGGCAATTCGCCTGACTCATTGTTTAAAATTAACGACACTTCCGCAAAATGTAACGGGTTACGCGTATCACTTCCTTGGAAAATGATATCTTCCATTTTTTGACCGCGCAATGATCGAGCTGATTGCTCCCCTAACACCCAGCGTACAGCATCGATTATATTACTTTTCCCACTCCCATTCGGACCGACGACCGCTGTCACACCAGGAACAAACTGTATTTTTGTACGTTCAGCAAAGGATTTAAAGCCTATCGTTTCCAATTGTTTTAAAAACATCGTCATTCTCCTTAAAACTATATCGATCTTACATAAACCGGTTCAATCGCTTATTCACATTTAAAAAAGTATTTGTTTTCTTTTCCTTTCCGTTGTAAGCTAGATGAAAGCCGTTTTTTTATTACAATTATCGTAACGTGGGGTGAATACATTGAATTTAAAGGAACCATCGGAAGAAAACTTGAAATATATATTGACGGAATTAGGTACATTGTTAGGTGTTGCTAATCGACTTATTTTAAATGAAAAAGATTACGATTTAAAACGGTATGATGATATAAAATTCATTTATGAGCACGTCGTTCAATCTGGTTCGTTAAGTGCACAACAATGTTCTGATTTGATCGACGAATTACGGTCCGTACGTAAAAAGTGATTTTTTTACCTTTCGCTTTCTAAATGACGTAATTTAGCGAGCATTTTTCGTGCAGCTTGCTGCTCTGCTTCTTTTTTCGTATATCCTTTTCCTGTCGCCTGCAACGTTTCGTTAATCGCTACGAGTGCAACGAATTGTTTGCGGTGCGACGGTCCCCTTTCATCTATAATATCATAGCGTAAGGCATTATTTTTCTTTCGTTGCACAAGTTCTTGAAGTTTTGTCTTATAATCCATCGTATGTGAAAAAGCATCATCGGCCACGTGAGGAAAAATATGCTTTTCCAAAAACTGTATACACACATCCATTCCTTGGTCTAAATAAACCGCTCCTAAAAACGCTTCAAATACGTCCGCTAACAATGATTGGCGCGTTCTCCCTCCTGTACGTTCTTCTCCTTTTCCGAGTAAAACGTACTCATGCAAATATAACATTTTAGCAAAATGAGAAAGCGACTCTTCGCGGACGATATTCGCTCTTAATTTAGATAAATTTCCTTCTGACATTTGCGGATACTTTTTAAACAAAAAGTCGGATACAGCTAACTCTAACACTGCATCACCTAAAAACTCTAACCGTTCGTTATCTTTTAAATGACTTCGGTGATGCTCATTCACATAAGATGAATGGGTAAACGCTTGTTGTAAAAGTGCTTTATTCGTATACGGTAGATTAAGCGTGCGCATTAAGTTCGCAACGTCCATAAAAACTGCCTCCTTTCTATAAAATGAAAAGTCCCGCACGCGCGAGACTTCAACTAAGGATGAATGAAGTGCGATTATGTATACGAACGATACATAAACAACTGGAAACATGTCTTATATCTTCTCTTCAATATACGTAACAGCATCTCCCACTGTATTAATGTTTTCCGCTTCTTCATCTGCAATTTCTAAATCAAATTCATCTTCCAATTCCATAACGAGCTCTACAACGTCTAAAGAGTCCGCCTCTAAATCATCTCTAAATGAAGCTTCCATCGTCACGTCCGCTTCATCAACATCTAACTGTTCTACAATAATTTCTTTTACGCGTTCAAATACGTCTGACATGTCCTTCACCTCCCTCTAATAGTATAGGAAAATTTTCATAAAAATACTAGTTATACATGCACTTACATAACCATGCCGCCATCGACGTGAATCGTCTGCCCAGTAATATATTTCGCTTCATCGGAAGCTAAGAAACAGACGACATTTGCGATATCTTCAGGCTCACCAAGTTTTTCGAGAGGTACTTGGGATAAAATAGCGTCTTTCTGGTCTTCAGTAAGAACATCAGTCATATCTGTTTGAATAAATCCTGGTGCAATCGCATTGACTAACACATTACGTGACGCTAATTCTTTTGCCGTCGTTTTCGTTAAACCGATCAGTCCAGCCTTTGCTGCAACGTAGTTTGCTTGTCCAGGATTTCCGCTTACACCGACGATCGAAGCAATATTAACAATTTTCCCGTACCGTTGCTTCATCATTTGTCGAGTAACAGCTTTCGTACATAAAAATGCTCCAGTTAAATTCGTATCAATGACTTCTCTAAATTCTTCGATACTCATGCGCATAAGAAGATTGTCACGAGTAATGCCTGCATTATTTACTAAAATATCGAGGCGCCCGAACGTTTTCACGACTTCTTTCATCATCGTTTTTACATCCGTCTCATCAGCAACGTTTGCTTTTATTTTGAACGACTCGACTCCTAAAGATTTTAATTCATGTACAACTTGTTCTGCTCGTTCTTCGCTTCCAGCATAGTTTACTGCAACGTTTACTCCCCGTTTTCCTAATGCTAAAGCGATCGCACGGCCGATTCCTCGAGAAGCACCTGTGACGAGTGCAAATTTTCCTTGTAAAGACATTACTATTCCTCCTTATACCAAGATATAAATTTTTCTAACGATGCTACATCTTCAACAGCAAATGTTTTTACTTTACGATCAATTTTACGGACGAGTCCACATAAAACTTTTCCTGTTCCAACTTCAACAAATGCATCAATTCCAGCTTCAATCATATGACGAATCGACTGTTCGAAACGAACGGGAGAGTAAAGTTGTTGAATGAGTAATTGCTTCATTTCATCTTTATCTTTCACTGGGTTTGCAGTTACGTTTGCATAGACAGGAATTGTCGCATCTTGAAACGAGACGTTATGTAACGATTGCTCAAACTGTTCATTTGCTTGTTTCATTAGTCGTGAATGGAATGGGCCGCTTACATTTAAAAGAATAACACGTCGAGCACCTGCTTCTTTTAATAATGGTTCCGCTTGTTCAATTCCTTTCCGCGAACCGGATATTACTATTTGCCCTGGGCAATTTAAATTAGCGATATCGACAACTTCCGTTTTATTAAGTTGTTCAAGGTGTTCTTTAATTGTCGCTTCATCTAGCCCGATGACTGCAGCCATTGTTCCTTGCCCTTTCGGATATGCCGCTTCCATTAAACGTCCACGTGTCGCAACTAATGGCAGTGCATCATCTAATGAAATCATTTGCGCCGCAACGAGCGCTGAATATTCTCCTAAACTGTGTCCGACAACCATTTCTGGTTCGATATTTTCTTTTGCTAACAATGAATATGCAGCAATACTATTCAAAAGTAATGCTGGTTGTGCATTTTCCGTCTCTGTCAATTGTTCCGCCGGTCCTGAAAACATTAAGTTTGTCATATCTTTATCGAGTACGTCGTTTGCCGTCTCATACAACGCACGAACTTCCTCATACGTATCGTAAAACTGTTTTCCCATTCCTACATTTTGCGAACCTTGTCCGGGAAACATAAATGCGATTCGTTTCATTTTTATACCTCCTCTAAGTCAAGCGTTTGGATCGTTTCTCCAATTGTTCCAACGACGTCTTGCTCAATCATTTGGCACGTTTGTAAAATCGTATGGTAAATAGCACGTTTCGTCGAAGAACCGTGTGATTTAATAACAGGGGCTGACAGCCCAAAAAGTGCTGCGCCACCGTACTCAGGATAATCTAATTGTTGTTTTAACGTATATAATTTATCTTTTATAAGACCGGTAGCAATTTTTGCTCGTAAAGACGATGTTAACGTTTCTTTTAAAAGTTTCATGACGTGAAGTGCCGTTCCTTCGATCGCCTTTAACGTTATGTTACCACTAAATCCATCGGTGACGACAACATCTGCTACGCCCTCAAAAACGTCTCGTGATTCCACGTTGCCGACGAAGTTGACCGGCGCTTCCTGTAGCATATCGTATACTTTCTTCGTTAAATAGTTCCCTTTTCCGGCTTCTGTTCCGACATTTAAAAGACCTATGCGTGGTTTATCTATTTGACGAACCTTTTCACAATAAATCGAACCCATTACTGCATATTGGACTAAGTTATTTGCACTCGCATCTACATTTGCTCCCGCATCTAAAAGCAAAAAACCACGTCCATCGCTAGTCGGTAACGTTGGACTAAGTGCCGGTCGGTCAATTCCTTTCGTTCGACCTACAATAAAAAGACCAGCAACGACGAGGGCTCCCGTATTACCTGCCGAAATACACGCATCAGCACGATTTTCTTTTACCTCATTAGCGGTAATGACGAGTGAAGCATTTTTTTTCCGTCGGACAGCCCGAATTGGTTCTTCGTCAGGGCCGATCTTATCTTCTGTATGAATGATCGAAATACGCTCACTATTCGTTAAACATTTTTTTATTTCCGTTTCATCGCCTACTAATGTTATTTCTACATCTGGTCGATCTTTAATCGCAGCCATTGCTCCCTCTACAACAACTTTCGGAGCATGGTCACCGCCCATTGCGTCAATTGCTATTTTCATTTCCTATGACTCCTTTTTATTCGAACGGTACATATAAAATTTACCCGAAAATACAAGTTCATTTTTCACATAACTATGTACGTGAACGATCGTTAGTCCATCTTGTTGCACTTCTTTAACTTCTGCTTTTGCGACAACTTGCTCGCCACGCTTTACTTGTCGTTCAAACGAAATCTCTGCTTTTTTCGTCAATGCTAATTCTTCATCGATGACCGCGACAGCTAATGAGTTTGCTTGTGCAAATAAATGATGACCTCGCGTTATTTGATTGCGTGAAAAGACTTGTTCTCGCTGTATCTTCATAATCGAAATAGCCCGTTCATCCAATTGTAAATCGATAATATCGCCGATTACTTCATCCAATGGCAATGACTTTACTTTTTCGTTCCATTGGTTCGTCGCCACCGATTTAATGCGCTTACGTAATTCCGGAATTTGTAGCTCCATACGGTCTAAGCGAATCGTTTGCACACTTACGTTAAAATATTCCGCTAATTCTTCATCTGTAATAAACGGGCTTTCTTCAATTTTTTCTATTAACAATCTTTGTCGTTGCTCTTTTTTAAAGCGCATTACACCACATCCACGGTTTAATTATGACTAGGTACTAAAAGCAGTATATAACACCAAATATAATATGGCAAGTAAATGTGTGAACTAATCAAGATGAATGCTTTCCGCTTCTTCCTCTATATATTTTCTTAAGTGCACGTACGTTGCATCTGTTTCGAATAAATTGTTTTTGACGATTCGTTCTGCATCACGACGGGCTGTTTCAAGCGCTCGATAATCATGCACTATATCAGCTACTTTAAAGTTCGGTAATCCACTCTGTTTCTTCCCGAACAAATCACCTGGTCCACGTAACTTCAAATCTTCTTCCGCTAAGTGAAAGCCGTCCGTCGTTTTCGTCATAATATGCATTCGTTCTTTTCCGGTATCACCTTTTGGATCAGCGATTAAAATACAATATCCTTGTTTATCACCACGACCGATCCGACCGCGCAGCTGGTGTAGCTGAGCGAGTCCAAAACGTTCTGCATCGAAAATAACCATTACTGTTGCATTCGGTACGTTCACTCCTACTTCAATTACTGTCGTCGCAACGAGAAGTTGAATGTCGTTGTTCATAAATTGTTTCATGACGGCTTCTTTTTCATCGTTCCGCAATCTACCATGTAACAAGCCAATGTGAATCCGTTCACCAAAATACGTCGATAACTTATTATATAGTTCAAGTGCGTTTTCGTAGTCGAATGCATCAGATTCTTCAATTAATGGAGAGACGACGTATACTTGTTCATTTTCGTCAATACGTTTCTCGATAAACGTTAAGACACGTTGTAACATTTCTTCTTTCACCCAGAACGTTTGAACTTTTTTTCTTCCTTTCGGCATTTCATCGATCGTTGAAACGTCCATATCACCAAAAGCTGTAATGGCGAGCGTTCGCGGAATTGGTGTTGCTGTCATAAAGAGTACGTCGGGATGAAGCCCTTTTTCCCGTAACTGTTTTCGTTGTTCGACACCGAAACGATGTTGTTCGTCAATAATAATAAGTCCTAAACGGTGAAACTGTACATCCTCTTGAATCAACGAATGAGTTCCGATAATCGTGTCAATCGTGCCGTCTGCGACCCCTTGTAAAATTGCTTTTCGTTCTTTTCCTGTTACGGAACTCGTTAATAAAGCAATGTGCGTTCGGTTACCGAGTAAGTTACAAATAGAGTCGTAATGTTGCTCCGCTAATATTTCGGTCGGTACCATAAGCGCGCCTTGATACGATGCAGTAACAGTTGCAAGCAAACAGACGATAGCGACCGCAGTTTTTCCAGAACCGACATCTCCTTGCAATAGACGGTTCATTTGAATCGGCGCTTCCATATCACGTAAAATTTCTCGTAGTGCTCTATGTTGTGCATTCGTCAACGTAAAAGGTAACGAGCTAATGAACGAGTGGATTTTTTCGTGATCGATTTGTTGTCTAAATTGTTCATCACGCAGTTGTTGTCGTTTTTTTAACAGTTGAATTTTTAGCTGGAAAAGTAAAAATTCTTCATATGTAAACCGGCGTCGGGCATGCTTTAATTGTTCTTTACTCTTCGGTCGATGCACCGCTTCGAGTGCATCTCGTCGCGATGGAATTTTATAAGCAGTTAAATAAGATGGAGGTAAAATTTCAGCAACTTCATTTTTAAACTGATCAAGTGCTGCATAAATAAATTTTCTTAACTGGTAGTTTGATATTCCCTCTGTCACGGAATAGACAGGTTCAATCACTGCATCAGCAGATATCGAACCCATTTTATATCGATGTACCGTTATTTGTAAACGACGTGCATCCCACTTTCCTGTTAGCGTAACAGTTTTTCCTTGAGTAAACTGTTTTTTCGCAAAGGCACGATTAAATAAAACGGCTTGAAGAGCGACACCGTCTACCTCAATCGTAAAGCGAAGACGAGATCTTTTCCGTCCATAATATTGTATCGTCGGTGGGTAGACAACTTTTCCTGTTACGGTAACAATATCGTCATGAATGAATTCACTAATATGTTTCATTTCCGCAATATCGTAACGGAAAGGAAAGTATTCGAGTAAATCTTTAATCGTATAAATATGTAATTTAGCGAGTGTTTCTTTTACCTTTTTACCGACACCTTTTAAAACTGACACATCATCCAATAACATTTTCTTCATTCTTTTCGTCCTCTTCTAAATGAACTTATACGAATTAAACGTGATGCTTCCATTATAACAATTGCCTTTTTACTTGCATAGAATGAATATATTGTATACATAAAAATGAAAAAATCATCCATCGATTACAAGAAAGATGGATGATTTCATTTATTCATTTTCACATTTATTCTACCATGATCACAAAGGAGTAAACAGGTTGTCCTCCTTGTACGAATTCGACTTCTACATGAGGTAACTCATCGTCAATAAACGAATGTAACTCGTTCACCTCTTCATCTGAAACGTCATCACCGAAAAAAATCGTCACTAATTCATCATCTTCGTCAATTAACGCTTGAAGAAGAGCGGTAGCCGCCGAAATTTTTTTGTCCTCGGTCGCAACGATCGTCTCATCATCAAGTCCGATATACGAGTCTGCTTTAATTTGCAATTTATTTACGACCGTATCCCTCGTTGCATACGTAATTAAACCTGTTTTTACATCAGAAAGTGCTTCTTTCATATTCGTTTCATTTTCTGTTTCAACGATCTCTTTGTCGAAAGCAAAAAGTGCACTTATTCCTTGTGGAATCGATTTTGATGGAATAATCGTAACGCTTTTTTCCGTTAGTTGTTTCGCTTGTTCAGATGCTAAAATAATGTTTTTGTTATTCGGTAAAATAAAAACATGTTCGGCTCGAATCGACTCTATTGCTCGTAAAATATCCTCTGTACTCGGATTCATCGTCTGCCCGCCTTCGATAATATGCGTTACCCCAAGACTAGTAAACGTACTTTTTAATCCATCTCCAGCTGCTACAGCGATCAATCCATATCGTTCATTTGTCCCCGTCAGTATTTCGTCAGAATGACTATCTTCCTTTACGATATGTTCATGTTGCTTGCGCATATTATCGATATCGATTTGATGCAATTGACCAAACTGCTGAGCATATGTCATTACTTCTCCCGGTTGCTCCGTATGAATATGGACTTTCACTACGTTCTCATCTGTTGCAACTAAAAGAGAGTCACCGTACGAGCTCAAATGAGTACGGAAATCCTTTTCCATAAACGAACGTTCTACTTCCGATTCATCTAATAAAACGAGGAATTCGGTACAATAACCATATTCAATAGACTCAGCATCGATTAATGCTTGTACAGCTCGATCATGTTCTACTTGAACCATCGTCTCGATTGCGACATCATCGAAATGTTCAGGTAATGCTTCTCCTTTTAATGCAGCTAAAAACCCTTCATAAATGACGACCAACCCCTCACCACCAGAGTCAACGACACCTACTTCTTTTAAGATCGGTAATAACTCAGGTGTATTCGCTAAGGAACGTTTCGCCGCTTGCAACGTTTTTTCCATGACGATTGCAAGATTTGCTTCTTTTTGAGCACTATGCAATGCTTCTTTTGCCGCATCTTTCGCCACAGTTAAAATCGTACCCTCAACTGGATTCGTAACCGATTCGTATGCCACGTGAACGCCATTTTCTAAAGCTTTTGCAAAAGCTTCACTCGTCACTTCCGTCTCCTCTTGTAAATGTTGCGAAAAACCGCGAAATAATTGGGATAAAATGACGCCGGAGTTGCCTCGAGCACCCATTAATAAACCTTTAACAAATGCACTGAGTAGAACGGATAACGTATCTTCATTTGTCGCTTTTAACTCGTTTAAACCAGACGTTAATGATAAATCCATGTTCGTACCTGTATCACCATCTGGTACGGGAAACACATTTAATTTATTAATGCGTTCGCGATGATTGGATAAATTCGTTGCACCGTGCTGGACCATCTGCTTAAACAACGGTCCCGTTAACAATTGTAAAGTCACCGCTTCGTCCTCCTTGGAAAATAAAAAAAATTACTTCATAACCGAAAAAATATTATCCTCATTCATTGTACACATTATTTCTTTTATGTAAAGAATGATTCATTCAGACGGTTCTGTCAAGTTTTCCTTTTATTCCTTTTCGTCATACCGGCTTTTCATACGTTATTACTTCATCGTCAATCATATATTCATTACGTAAAACTGCACCAATATGTCCATATAAAACGAAAATCCATTGATTTTCACGCTATTTTATGATAAATTAGATTGGTATGAAAAGACACTACTACGTAAGGAGGGGTTCGTATGTCAAGAAAATGTGTCGTTACTGGACGTAAAACAGGTACAGGAAACACTCGTTCACACGCATTGAACGCAAATAAACGTAAATGGAAAGCAAACGTACAAAAAGTACGAATTATGGTCGATGGTAAGCCGAAACGAGTTTACGTTTCCGCTCGCGCGTTAAAATCTGGTAAAGTAACTCGTGTGTAAACCCCTACTCTCTTTCATATTATAATTGTACAACAAAAAAAGCACCCTAATCGGATTAACTACAACGAACGTAAACACGTTATGTAGATATCGCATAAGGGCGCTTTTTTGTTGTTCAAAAATGATTTCTTTACGTCATGTAAGAATGAAACATTAGTCCTTTTTAAACATTCCTACCATGACGCGGACAAAACCACCGATAAATCGCGGTAACTTAATCGTATAAAACTTCATACGTCCCCCTCCTAGAAGAAGCTCGTATTGTCAAAAGTTTGTTAATAAAAACTTGTGTTTTAATTGATTTAATGCTATTTAAGACAAAAAAACTTGCCACCCCCTAAATTTCGGCTAATAATGAGGTTACGACACTCTCAAAATCCCGAAAAAGGATGTGACAAGTTGTACCCTCAATTTATAGCCTATTTATTGAAAATAATCAAGTATCAAGAGAAAATTATTTTTGCTTTGATAGGAATTATCCTTGGTAAATCGGTTGCCCGTGGTCTTTACGATGAACCAGTGGACAAGCCTTATCGAAAATTAGAAGTAGATAATATGCCTATCATTGAAACGTTAGAAAAACTAGATTACAAAATTCTTTTAGATGATTATCAGAACAAGTATGGTAAACCCTTGAGACCCGTTATTCGCCGGAAAAACAGTGTGGTAAAAGTTCCAGCGAATCTAACTTGCCCGAAATGTTCTGCACCATCTGCTTATCTTTACGCCAACAATGGAGACAAAGGACAATATTTGTGTAAAGTGTGTGAGTGTCTATTCAGCAAAAAGAACAGATTTTTGAAAGAAGCTATTTTCAAATGTCCACATTGTTTCAAAAATTTAGAACGTATCAAAGAGCGTAAAGATTTTTATGTCTTTAAGTGTAAAAACAATAGTTGTTCTTACTACACTACAAAGTTAAACCAGATGACAAAAGAAGAACAACAACGATTTAAACAAGATCCACAGGCCTTTAAAGTGAGGTATATCTTTCGTGAGTTCAAGTTAGACTTTGACCCATTGGTCAAAGATACACCTGTAAAACCAGAAGTGGATCTTTCACGTATTTATGCGTCACCACATACACTAGGACTCATTTTGACTTATTACGTTAATTATGGTCTGTCAGCCCGTAAAACAGCTGCCTTGATGTATGATGTACACCAATTAAAGATTTCGCATCAAACCATTTTAAATTACGCAAATAGTGTTGCACTTATAACCAAACCTTTTATTGATAATTACCCTTACGAATTATCCGACAAATTTTGTGGTGATGAGACGTATATTCGTGTGAAGGGCAAATGGAATTATTTATTCTTTTTCTTTGATGCAGTTAAAAAAGTCATTTTGTCTTATCATGTTTCACCTAACCGGGATACACCATCTGCCATAAAGGCGGTTGGCGATGTACTTACTAAGTTTAAGGAAATCCCAGAAGAACTAACCTTCGTTGTTGATGGGAACCCAATTTATATTTTGGCCCAACACTATTTCGCACAGCGTGACATTGATTTTGATGTCTATAAAGTGATTGGTCTTACAAACGATGATCCCGTATCAGAGGAATATCGCCCATTAAAACAAATTATTGAAAGGCTAAATCGGACATTTAAAGGCAATTATAGGGCGACTACTGGCTTTGGATCCCAAACAGGTTCTGTTTCTTATGTGACACTTTTTGTGGCTTATTTCAATTTCTTACGACCACATGCATCACTTGAAAATAAAATACCTGTTGTCATTCCTGAGCTTGAGAAACAGCCTCACATGCCAGCTAGATGGACTAAGCTAATCGAATTATCACAGAAATTCTTGGCTGAAGAGCAACAATCAGCCTAGCTTTTTGTTTAGCAGAGCCCGACAAACTAGCCATTGGCGCAAGCGAACTCTTGACAAACCGAACATGACAATGGTTTAAAATGGTAATAGTCAAGGGTTATTTAGTATGCCTACTTTTTGTTCCCTTCGCCCTTGACACCTTAAACACAAACCATTGTCGTGTTTGTCAAGAGCGATGGCGGTCGGTTTTTTGCCACCTAAGTTTTAAACTTTATTTTTTTTGTTGTTTTCATAGAACTTTTTACATTACCCTATACCGACCATTTTACACCATATTTATACTATCATAAACAATTGTGACTTAAAAATAAAAAAGTAAATTTTTAGGGTGTATTAGGTCGCATTTTTTTAACAAATAGGTGAATGGAACGCTTGTCTTTGCTTTTTTTACTTGCAAATTATAATATATAGTGAGGATTAAAAATTGTTACTCGAAAAATGTTTAAGAGAAATTTTGGCTAGTATTTTTCATGCCTGTTTAACAAAAGGAGTTAGAGAGGGGACTAACATTGATTCAGCTTGTCGTTTCAGTTTTATTATATTTTGTTATGTTTTTTGGAATTGCTTTTATTTTAAATATGTTATTAAGAAGAACTTGGCTAATGGCAATCCTTTATCCATTCGTTATCGTGTTAATTATAGGAGAAAGTTCTTTTGGTGATTATTTTACAAAACCTGGACAAGCATTTTCGGGTGTCGTGACAACAGTGACATCGCTAACTGTGGTAGACGTAATTATTTTAACATCTGGTTTAGCCGGTGCCATCGTGTCTGGAATTGTCATTAAATTTTTACGTAAAAGTGGTTATCAAATGTTTTAATGAGATTTTTTTATGAAAAAATGAATAGATTGATACATTTATGGAAAAGATGACTTCGTAAAGAGGAGATTTTTATTTTTAACTCCAATTTAAAGAGGTGTATCAATGTCTATTCAAAAATTATTGTATAAGGTTGTCATTATCTTAATGGTGATAGGGGCAGTTTATACGACAATTAGTTCGATTTCTAACGTAACTTTTTTAGATATAAAGGAAAGTTTTGCTGCAGAGGTTTCTAGTTACGAACAAGAGATGGACGGAGTAAATGAAAGACAGATATTTTTACAAGAGAAAAAGATTAATTCAAAGTTGGAAAACAAAACATATATTTCTAGTGAACAAATTACTGGTCCTCGTACATTGGAAGAGGCGGTTGATTTCAAGCAATATCCGACAGAAAAAGTAATTGCAACAGGTTATACGGCTGGTGTTGAATCTACGGGTAAAACACCTAATCATCCTGAGTATGGGATTACTTATTCTGGAGTCAAAGTAAAGAGAGATTTATATTCTACGATTGCTGCCGATTTAAATGTGTTTCCTTTAGGTACGATTCTTTTCATTCCTGACTACGGGTATGGGGTCGTTACAGATATCGG
>Ga0209487_1001035_pt1 | contig 23920 bp, 25 predicted proteins | sample Poulit2012_FD_187524 | JGI IMG/M metagenome (GOLD analysis project Ga0209487, IMG submission 187524) | Agricultural soil microbial communities from Georgia to study Nitrogen management - Poultry litter 2012 (SPAdes) (version 2) | ecosystem: Environmental > Terrestrial > Soil > Agricultural land...
GGAGCCCGGTCTGGCCGCCGAGAGCGTCCCGGCACCGCCCTACCGCGCCACGGCGCGCGACGTGCTGGGGCAGCGGCTGGCCGCCGCGCTCGAGCACGCCCGGCTGCTCGTGCTGCACCCGCGCGATGCCCGCCCCGAGCGGCTGGGGGCGCTCGTCGCCGCCGGCTGGAGCGCGACCGGGGTCGTCACGCTGTCCCAGCTCGTCTCCTACCTCGCCTTCCAGCTGCGCGCCGCCGCCGGCCTGTCCGTCCTGCACACCACCCCGGGAGAGCCCCGATGACCGTCCACCACCACCCCGGGCTGCACCGCCCCGACGCCTTCACCCGCGAGCCCCTGGGCTGGGTGCCCTGGCTCGAGCCACTCGCCACGGAGGAGCTCACCGAGCGCCACTACGCGGGCCTCGTGGAGCGGCAGCGCGCCGACTTCCCCTACTTCCGGCTGCTCGCCCGCGACCCGGAGCTGCTCGGTGCCCGCACCCGGCTCGACAACGACGTGTTCTACAACGAGGACGGCGGGCTGCCCCGGCCCGAGCGCGAGCTCGCCGCCGCCGCGGCGTCCCGGGTCAACGGCTGCGTCTTCTGCGCCTCCGTCCACGCCCGCCTCGCCGCCCGGCTCTCCGGCCGCGGCGAGGACGTCGACCGGCTGCTCGACCAGGGCACCGACGCCCAGCTCGACGAGCGGTGGGACGCCATCGTCGCCGCGGCCGCGGCACTCACCGCCACCCCGGTCCGGTTCCGCGCCGAGCACGTCGAGCGGCTGCGCGCGGCCGGACTGGGCGACGACGAGATCCTCGACGTCGTCAACGGCGCCGCCTTCTTCAACTGGGCCAACCGGCTCATGCTCTCCCTCGGCGAGCCCGAGGTGCCCGCGAGGAGGCGCGCATGAGCGGCACGCAGCTGGGCTTCTTCACCCGCGTGCTCGACGACGGGCCGCCGGCGCAGCGTTACGCCCTCGCCCTGGAGCAGATCCGCGCCGCGGAGGCCGCCGGGTACGACGCCGTCGCCGTCGCCCAGCACCACCTCGACGGCGACGAGGGCGGCCTGCCCTCCCCGTTCGTCCTGCTCGGCCACGCCGCGGCGCTGACCTCCCGGGTGCGGCTCACCACCGGGGTGGTGACCCTCGCCCTGGAGGACCCGCTGCGCGTGGCTGAGGACGCCGCCGTCGTCGACCACCTCTCCGGTGGCCGGCTCGAGCTGGGGCTCGCCTCCGGCGGGTCACCGGCCGCGTTCACCGCGTTCGGCCTCGACCCCGCCGAGCGGCGCACGCTCTTCGCCGACAAGCTCGACCGGCTCGTCGCGGCGCTGCGCGGGGAGGACCTGGGGGAGGGGCGGGTGCTCTACCCGCCGGCCGAGTCGCTCGCCGAGCGGCTGTGGCTGGCCACCTTCACCGAGCCCCTCGCCGTCGAGGCCGGACGCCGGGGCTACGGCCTCATGCTCTCCCGGACCCAGCCGCGGCCCGCGGGCGAGCGCGACCTCCGGCTCGACACGCTGCAGGAGCGGCTCATCGACGCCTACCTCGAGCACCTGCCCGGCGGGGTGGCGCCGCGGGTCAGCGTGGCCCGCTCGGTGTTCGTGGCCGACGACGACACCCACGCCCTCGCACGGGCGGAGGCAGGGCTGCGGCGGGTCGCCCCGCTCGTCGCGGCGACGACCGGCCGCGACGCCACCGGGATGTCCGCCCGGGAGCTCGTCGCGGCCACCGACACCCACGTGGGCGACCCCGACACCGTGCGGGAGAGCCTCGCCGCCGACACCGCGCTGGCCCGGGCCACCCACCTGTCGTTCCAGGTGCACTCCGTCGACCCACCCCACCCGGAGGTGCTCCGCTCCATCGTGCTCGTCGCCGAGGAGGTGGCCCCCGCCCTCGGGTGGTCCCCGGCTGGTGCGCTGGTCGACGCGCGGTGAGGCCGGCGGGCAGGCGCCGACCCCTGTCAACCACGGTTGACAGGGGTCGGGCGGTCAACGTAGGTTGACGGCATGACCGGGTCCGAGGAGGTCTCCATGAGTGCGCTCGCCCATGCCATCGACGACGACGGCGACCTCTTCGCCGCCCTCGCCGCCCTCGTCAAACTCCGGCGGGAGGCCGACCGGCGCGAGGCCGTGCTCGTGCGCCGTGCCCGCCGTGAGGGGCTGACCTGGGCGGAGATCGCCTTCCTGCTCGGTGTCTCCAAGCAGGCCGTGCACAAGAAGTACGGCGGCTCCCGGCGCGAGGTCCGCCGGGGCCGCTGACACCCGGCCTGGCGGGGCGCCGGGGGTCCGGCACCGTCCGCCGGCGTGCCTCCGCTGGGCCGGGCCGTCCTCGGCGCGTGACCGACCGCCGGGCTCCGCCGCTCGTGCGGCTCGTCCCATCGGTCCCGTCCCGGCGACCCGACGTCGCCGGTGTGGGGGTTGCGCCCTGCGCGCCCGCGCGGCAGACTACTTTGCAATACAAAGTCATCTGCCAAGGAGTGACGGTGACCGTCATGGACGTGAGCAAGGACCCGCACGACGTCCCGGAGGGCGACCTCCCGGACGACCCGGCGGCGCTGCTCGCCCTGATCGCCGCCGAGCGCGAGCGCACCCGCCGCCGCACCGCGCCCAGCTTCGCCCTCATCGGCTCGGCCTGGGGCGTGGCCTGGCTCGCCGGCTACCTCACCCTCTTCCTCACCGCCGACGGCCCCGTCCCGGCGGACTGGGCGTTCGGCGTCTTCTCCGCGCTCCTCGTCGTCGCCGTCGTCATCACGGCTGTGCACACCACCCGCCGCGCTGCGGGCATCCGCGGCGACTCCGCCACCGTCGGGGCGATGTACGGCATCACGTGGTTCGTCGCCTTCCTCGCGGCCGGCCTCCTCTTCGCCGGTGCGGTGCGCGCCGGCGCCGGGGACGCGGTCATGGCGGTGCTCACCAACGGGGTCAGCTGCATCATCGTCGGCCTGCTCTACATGGCCGGAGGGGCGCTGTGGCGTGAGTGGCCGATGTTCGGGCTGGGCGCCTGGGTGGCCCTCGTCGCCGGCGCCGCGGCGCTGCTCGGGACACCCGCGGCCTACCTCGTCATGGCGCTCGCCGGCGGTGGCGGGTTCCTCGTCGCGGTGCTCGTGGACCTCGCGCGACGGCGGTCGGCATGAGCGACGTCGAGCTCGACCCGGTCATCCACGCCCAGTCCCGGCTGCGCGTCATGGCCACGCTGGCGGCGCTGCCCGAGGGGGACCACCTCACCTTCACCAAGCTGCAGCAGCTCCTCGACATGACCGCCGGGAACCTGTCCACCCACCTGCGCAAGCTCGAGGACGCCCGGTACGTCGCCGTGAAGAAGACATTCGAGGGGCGCAGCCCCGTGACCTACGTGGCCCTGAGCAAGCAGGGCCGCCGTGCCTTCGAGACCTACACCGAGTCGCTGGAAGCCCTGCTGAGAGGGAAGAGCACCTGATGGACCCGATCGTCACCCTGACCAACGTCCGCCGCACCTTCGGCACCGTCGTCGCGCTCGACGACGTCAGCCTCGAGGTCGGGGCGGGGGAGCTCGTCGGGCTGCTCGGCCCCAACGGTGCCGGCAAGACCACCCTGCTCTCCCTCGTCGACGGCCGGCGGCGCCCCGACTCCGGAACCGTCCGCATCTTCGGCCAGGACCCGCGCACCCCCGCCGCCCGCCTCGCCCTGGGCACCACCCCGCAGGAGACCGGCCTCCCACCGACCCTGCGGGTGGGGGAGGTGGTCGACTTCGTCGCCGGTCACTACCCGGACCCGATGAGCCGCGCCGAGGTGCTGGCCCGCTTCGACCTCACCGGGCTGACCGACCGCCAGACCGGCGGCCTGTCCGGCGGGCAGCGACGGCGCCTGGCCGTGGCGCTCTCCCTCGTCGGTCGCCCGCGGCTGGTGCTCCTCGACGAGCCCACCACCGGCCTGGACGTCGAGGCCCGGCGCACGCTGTGGCAGGCGCTGCGCGACTACCACGCCGACGGCAACACGATCGTCCTCACCAGCCACTACCTGGAGGAGGTCGAGGCGCTCGCCCACCGCGTCGTCGTCATCGGCGCCGGACGGGTGCTCGCCGACGGCAGCCTGGGCGACGTGCTCGCCCAGGTCAGCCTCCGGCGCGTGGCCCTGCGCAGCCCGGCTCCACCCGACCGGCTCGCCGCCCTGCCCGGGGTCACGCAGGTCGCGGCCGACGGCGAGACCCACCGCCTCCTCACCACCGACTCCGACGTGCTCGTGCGTGAGCTCGTCCGCTCCGACATCCCCTTCCGCGGCCTCGAGGTCGGCGGCGTGTCCCTCGAGGAGGCCTTCCTCACCCTCACCGCCGCCGCACCGGCCGCCGACCGTGAAGAGGTGACAGCATGACCGCTCCCACCGCACCGCAGCCGCTGCGCGCCCCCGGCTTCGGCCGGCTCGTCCTGCTCCACACCCGCGTCGGGATCCTCGAGACGGTCCGCATCCCGATCGCCGTCATCGGCAACCTGATCTTCCCCGGACTGGCGCTCGTCTTCTTCGTCGTCCCGAACGCGCAGGTGGCCGACGACCCGGTGGCAGCGACGTCCGCCGTCGCCCAGCTCGCCCTCTTCGCGGTGATGTCGACCTTCCTGTTCACCTTCGGCGCGGGCGTCGCCGAGGACCGGGCCCTGCCCTTCGACGGGTACCTGCGCACCCTGCCGGCCGGGGTGGCGCCCCGGCTCCTGGCCCGTGTGCTCACCGGCCTGCTCTTCGCGCTGGCCAGCCTCGTGCCGCTGCTCCTCCTCGGCGCACTGCTCACCGCGGCGACGGTCGACGCGGGGACGCTCGGCCTCGGGGTGCTCGTCGTCCTCGCCGCCGCGCTGCCCTTCCTCATGCTGGGCCTGGCCGTCGGCTACCGGCTGAGCAACAAGGCGGCGATCGCCGTCGTCCAGCTGCTGCTCTTCCCGCTTGCCTTCGCCGGCGGCCTGTTCCTCCCGCCGCAGCTCTTCCCCGGCTGGCTGGAGTCGCTCTCGCAGTGGCTGCCCAGCCGCGCCGGACGGGACGTCGTCGTCGAGACCGTCACCGGCGTGCAGAGCTACCCGCTCGCCCTACCGGTGCTCCTCGGCTGGGCCCTGCTGTGCACCGTCCTGGCGGGGCTCGCCCACCGGCACGACGAGGGCCGCCGCTTCCGCTGACACCGGCGCGGGCAGGGCGCCCGCGGCACCGTTGACACCCTTCCCACCCGCCCCAGCGGGCCCGAATCACCCCAACACGCCGCAGAAATCGGCGCGTGAGGGCGACAATCGGCGGTTTGACGCCGTAATGTCGGCCCCGTCGTACCCACAAGGGTGCGCACGCCGACTGAGAGAGGGATTCCATGTCCGTCAACCGCACCGAGCTCGTCGCCGCTGTGGCCGAGCGCTCCTCGCTCACCAAGTCCCAGGCCGACGCCGCTCTGTCGGCGCTGCAGGACGTGCTTGTCGAGTCCGTCAGCAAGGGCGAGGCTGTCAAGATCACGGGCCTGCTGTCCGTCGAGCGCGTCGAGCGCGCCGCGCGTACCGGCCGCAACCCGCAGACCGGTGAGGAGATCCAGATCCCGGCCGGCTACGGCGTGAAGATCTCCGCCGGCAGCGCCCTGAAGAAGGCCGTCTCCAACAAGTGAGGGCCTAGCGCCGTTCCGCGAAGGCGGGCAGGACGTGTGGTCCTGCCCGCCTTTGCGCCTCTCGGGGGTCGTTCCCCGGTCACGGGCCCGCCTGCTCATTACGCTGGGCACGCCGGTGCGGGCCCCCGTGCCAGGAACGGGTGCGAAGGGAAGGTGTCAGGTGGAGGTCGTCATCAAGGGCAGCGCCGAGGAGATCGGCGCGCTCGTCGCCGACGCTGTCGAGCAGCTGCTCACCGACCGGCCCGACGCCGTCCTCGGGCTTGCCACCGGGTCGAGCCCGCTGGCCGTCTACGACGAGCTCGTCCGCCGCTACGAGGCGGGCCGGGTCTCCTTCGCCCGCGCCCGCGGCTTCCTGCTCGACGAGTACGTCGGCCTGCCCGCCGACCACCCCGAGCGGTACCGCACCGTCATCGAGCGTGAGCTCGTCGGGCGCGTGGACTTCGCCCCGGGCGCCGTCCAGGCCCCCGACGGCCTCGCCGCCGACCCCCAGGCCGCCGCCGTCGCCTACGACCAGGCCATCCGCGACGCCGGCGGGGTCGACCTGCAGATCCTCGGCATCGGCAGCAACGGGCACATCGCGTTCAACGAGCCCGGCTCCTCACTCGCCTCCCGCACCCGCGTGGTCGCGCTAACCCGCCAGACCCGCGAGGACAACGCGCGTTTCTTCGGCGGCGACGTCGAGGCCGTCCCCCGGCTGTGCCTGTCCCAGGGGCTGGGCACCATCATGGAGGCCCGCCACCTCGTCCTCGTCGCCCTGGGGGAGGCGAAGGCCGCGGCCGTGCAGCAGCTCGTCGAGGGGCCGGTGAGCGCCTCCTGGCCCGCGACGGTCATGCAGCACCACCCCCACGCGACCGTGCTGCTCGACGAGGCCGCCGCGTCCCGCCTGGAGCGCATCGACTACTACCGCGAGGCCTACGCGATCAAGCCGCGGTGGCAGCGGCTGTGACGTCGGGCTGCCGGGACCGGGTCTCGGGGACCGCCTAGACTGGTCCCCATGAGTTCCACCGAGCCTCCCAGCTACCCGAGCGAACCGTCGTCCGGCACGAGCGTCCTGGAGCGCCAGGAGCTGCGCGAGCAGGAGCCCGGTGACAACGACCGCTACGCCCACTACGTGAAGAAGGACAAGATCATGTCCTCCGCGCTGTCCGGGCACCCGGTCGTGGCGCTGTGCGGCAAGGTGTGGACCCCCGGCCGGGACCCGAAGAAGTACCCGGTCTGCCCCACGTGCAAGGAGATCTACGAGAGCCTCCGCGGCGGGGGCGAGGACTCCGGGTCCGGCCGCTCCGGCGGCTTCGGACGCGGCGGCCGCGGCGCCGGCGGAAGCGGAGAGTGAGCGCCGCCGGTCACCGTAGGCCGGCGACGACCCACCCGCAGGGAACACCTGCGGGTGTGTCGACTGCTGCCGCGGAACACCTGCCGCCCGCCTACCCGGCCCGTGCCGCCTGGGGGACCGCCTCCCGGCTCCGTGCCTGGCAGGCCGAGGCCCTCCAGCAGTACCTCCGAACCGACCCGCGCGACTTCCTCGCCGTGGCGACGCCGGGCGCCGGCAAGACGACCTTCGCGCTGCGGGTCGCCACCGAGCTGCTCGCCCGCCGGGAGGTCACGGCGGTCACCGTCGTGGCCCCCACCGAGCACCTCAAGGGCCAGTGGGCCGAGGCGGCCGCCCGGGTCGGCATCCAGCTCGACCCCGCCTTCCGCAACGCCCAGGAGCGGCACGGCGCCAGCTTCGACGGCGTCGCCATCACCTACGCCCAGGTCGCCGCGAACCCCGACCTCCACCGGCGCCGCACGACGGCCGAGCCCACCCTCGTCATCCTCGACGAGATCCACCACGGCGGGGACTCGCTGTCCTGGGGCGACGGCATCCGCATCGCCTTCGAGCCGGCACGCCGGCGCCTGGCCCTGACCGGGACCCCGTTCCGCTCGGACACCGCGCCCATCCCGTTCGTCACCTACGAACAGGACGCCGACGGGGTGCGTCGCTCCCGCGCGGACTACTCCTACGGCTACGCCGACGCCCTGCGTGACGGCGTGGTCCGCCCGGTGATCTTCCTGTCCTACTCCGGGCAGATGCGCTGGCGCACCCGCGCCGGTGACGAGGTGAGCGCCACCCTCGGCGAGCCGCTGACCAAGGACCTCACCGCTCAGGCCTGGCGCACCGCGCTCGACCCGGCGGGCGACTGGATCCCCGCCGTCCTCCAGGCCGCCGACCGGCGGCTCACCCAGGTGCGCCGCGGCGTGCCCGACGCCGGCGGGCTCGTCATCGCCACCGACCAGTCCAAGGCCCGGGCCTACGCCAAGGTGCTGCGCGAGATCGCCGGTGAGCCGCCCGTCGTCGTCCTCTCCGACGACGAGGGTGCCTCCGAGCGCATCGACGAGTTCTCCGCGGGGGACCAGCGCTGGATGATCGCCGTGCGCATGGTCTCCGAGGGCGTGGACGTCCCGCGTCTGGCCGTCGGGGTGTACGCCACCTCGAGTGCCACCCCGCTCTTCTTCGCCCAGGCCATCGGCCGGTTCGTCCGGGCCCGCCGCCGGGGGGAGACGGCCTCGGTGTTCCTGCCCAGCGTGCCCGTCCTCCTCGAGCTGGCGGCCCAGCTCGAGGTCGAGCGCGACCACGCCCTGGACCGGGTGCTGACGAACGAGGAGAAGGGCGACTTCTTCACCCCCGAGGACGCGCTGGTCGCGGCAGCCAACCGCGAGGAGAAGGCCAGCGACGAGCTCATGCTCCCGGGCTTCGAGGCCCTGGACGCCCAGGCCTCCTTCGACCGGGTGCTCTTCGACGGCGGTGAGTTCGGCACCGGCGCGGAGGTCGGCTCGGTCGAGGAGGAGGAGTACCTCGGCATCCCCGGGCTGCTCGAGCCCGAGCAGGTGCGCGCCCTGCTGCGTGCCCGCCAGGCGGAGCAGGTGAAGCAGCAGAAGCGGCAGGCCGCGGCGAAGGCGCAGCGCGAGGAGAACGCCGGCATCTCCGACCACAAGCGCCGGGCCGCGCTGCGCAAGGAGCTGGGCGGCCTGGTCGCCGCCTGGTCGCGCCGCAGCAACACCCCGCACGCGATGATCCACGCCGAGCTGCGCAAGCGCTGCGGCGGCCCCGAGGTGCCGCTGGCGAGCATCGAGGAGATCGAGGCGCGCATCACGCTGATCCGCAACTGGTTCGTCGGTCGCACGTAGCCCGCCACCGCGGGGCGCGCCGGTCCACGCGGCGCGACACGGCCGGTCCCCGTGACCGGGAGGTGCCTGCGCCGCTCGTGGGGGATCGCTAGGTTGAGGCCCATGTCACGCGCGACCACCGCCCTGCTCACCGACCGCTACGAGCTGACCATGCTCGAGGCGTCCCTCCAGTCCGGTGCCGCCCACCGGGCCAGCGTCTTCGAGGTCTTCGCCCGCAGGCTGCCGGGGGGCCGACGCTACGGCGTCGTCGCCGGGACCGGGCGGGTCCTCGACGCGATCGCCGACTTCACCTTCTCCGCCGCCGAGATCGCGTGGCTGCGCGAGCAGCGCGTCGTCGGCGAGGAGACCCTGGAGTACCTCGGCGACTACCGCTTCAGCGGTGACGTCATCGGCTACGGCGAGGGGGAGTGCTTCTTCCCCGGCTCGCCCATCCTCACCGTGCGCGGCACCTTCGCCGAGGCGCTCCTCCTGGAGACCGTCGTGCTCTCCGTCCTCAACCACGACAGCGCCGTCGCCGCCGCCGCCTCCCGGATGACCACCGCCGCCCACGGCCGGCCCTGCCTGGAGATGGGGGCGCGCCGCACCCACGAGGAGGCCGCCGTCGCCGCCGCGCGGGCCGCCGTCGTCGGCGGCTTCGTCGGCACCAGCGTGCTCGAGGCGGGACGCACCTACGGGATCCCGACCATCGGCACCGCCGCCCACTCCTTCACCCTCGTCCACGACGACGAGGAGGCGGCCTTCGACGCCCAGGTGCGCGCCATGGGGCCGGGCACGACGCTGCTCGTCGACACCTACGACGTCGAGCGGGGCGTGGAGCGCGCGGTGGCCGCCGCCCGCCGGCACGGCGGGGAGCTCGGCGCGGTGCGGCTCGACTCCGGCGACCTCGTCGCCCAGGCGTTCACCGTGCGGCAGCAGCTCGACGAGCTCGGCGCGACGTCGACGAAGATCACCGTGACCTCCGACCTCGACGAGTACGCCATCGCCGCCCTCGGCGCCGCCCCGGTCGACTCCTACGGGGTGGGCACCCGGCTCGTCACCGGCTCCGGGCACCCGACCGCCGAGCTCGTGTACAAGCTCGTCGAGCGCGAGGGGCCGGACGGCACCATGGTCGACGTCGCCAAGGCCTCGGCGTCCAAGGCCACCGTCGGCGGGCTCAAGGTCGCCGGCCGAGTCTTCGCCGACGGCGTCGCCCAGGAGGAGCTCGTCGTCGCCTGCCCGGACGAGGAGACCGGCGCCCGCGTGCTCGCGGAGCACGGGGCCGAGCCGCTGCAGGTCTCCCTCGTGCGCGGCGGGGTCATCGCTGAGGAGCACCGAGGCCCCGACGCGGTGCGTGCGGCGACCGAGCGTCACCTCGCCTCCCGGGCCGCCCTGCCCTACGAGGGCTGGCGGCTCAGCGAGGGCGACCCGGCCATCCCGACCCGCCACATCGTCGCCTGAACAACTCTCGACGTGCCGATCTGAACAACTCTTGCAACGATTGCCCCACGGCCGGCGCCCAACCCGCGTCGGGAACGAAGGGAGCACGCATGTCCTTGTGGCTGATCCTCATCATTGTCGGTGTCGTGATGCTCATCATCGGGGTGGCCGTGGAGGCGGCGCAGGTCCTCATCTGGATCGGTGTGGCGATCCTGGTGATCTCGCTCATCATGTCGCTCGTGGGACGCGGACGAAGCAGGGTCTGACCCGGTGACCGACGCGGCCCGGCACCGGGCCGCACCCCTCCACCGCGGAGCCCGGCAGGACCTTCCTGCCGGGCCCTGTGTCGTCCCGCCGGGGTGCGTGCACCGCGGAGGGAAGTGCATAGGCTGGGAGGATGGTGGCCACGAAACCACGACCGGTCACGACACCGGTGGAGCACCGGGAGGCGGAGACCCGCTCGGCGCGGCCCTGGCGCACGATCGTGTGGAACGACCCGGTCAACCTCATGAGCTACGTCACCTACGTGTTCCGCACGTACTTCGGCTACTCCGAGGAGCGCGCCCGCCGGCTCATGCTCCAGGTCCACCACGAGGGGCACGCCGTCGTCGCCGAGGGGCCCCGCGAGACGATGGAGGTCCACGTCCAGGCCATGCACTCCTACGGCCTGTGGGCCACCCTCGCGCCCGAGGGCGACGGCTGACGTGCGCGCCTTCATCCCCGTCCCGGGCGGCTACGCCTGCGAGCTGGAACCGGCCGAGCTGCGCATCGTCGCCCGGGTCGTCGCCGACACCTGCGAGCTCCTCGGCACCCCCGTCGAGGACGCCGCCGGCGCCGGCGCCGCGGCCGACCGTCCGTCCGTCGAGGAAGCCGTCCTCGCCGCGCTCTCCTGGGACCCGGCCGGTGGCCGGACGCCGCGCGACCCCGCCCTGGCCCGGCTGCTGCCCCCGGCCAGCCACGACGACGAGGAGCTCGCCGCCGAGCTGCGCCGCCTGACCGAGAGCTCGCTGCGCGCGACGAAGATCGACCAGCTGCGGGTGGTGCACCGTGCGCTCGAGGCGAGCTCCGGCCTCGTCGTCGTCCGCGAGGGGGAGGAGCGGGCCTGGCTCGCCGCACTCACCGACGTACGACTCGTGCTCGCCTCGCGGCTGGGGATCGAGACGGACGAGGACGCCGAGCGCGTGTACGAACGCGCCGGCAGCGCCCGCCCGCAGACCGCCGTCGACGAGCTCGACGCCGCCCTCACCAGCCTCTACGCCGTGCTGACGTGGTGGCAGGAGTCACTGCTCGAGGCCATGTCGGGCAGGCTGCCGTGACAGTACAGTCGAGCAGCGTGAACAACGCGCCGATCGGTGTCTTCGACTCGGGGGTCGGAGGCCTCACGGTCGCGCGCGCGATCATCGACCAGCTGCCCCACGAGTCCATCCTCTACATCGGGGACACCGCCCACTCCCCGTACGGCCCCAAGCCGATAGCCCAGGTGCGGGCGCTGGCGCTCGACGTCATGGACCGGCTCGTCCACTCCGGCGTCAAGGCGCTCGTCATCGCGTGCAACTCCGCCTCCGCCGCCGTGCTGCGGGACGCCCGCGAGCGCTACTTCCTCGGCGCCGGCGTGCCCGTGGTCGAGGTCATCCAGCCCGCCGTCCGCCGGGCGGTGGCGGCCACCCGCACCGGCCGGGTCGGGGTCATCGGCACCCAGGCGACCATCGGGTCGGGCGCCTACCGCGACGCCTTCGCCGCCGCCCCGCACCTGGAGCTGACGATGGCCGCGGCCCCCCGGTTCGTGGAGTTCGTCGAGCGGGGGATCACCTCCGGGCCCGAGGTCCTCCAAGCGGCCCGCGAGTACCTCGAGCCGGTGCGCGACGCCGGCGTCGACACCCTCGTGCTGGGCTGCACCCACTACCCGCTGCTCACCGGTGTCATCTCCTACGTCATGGGCGAGGAGGTCACCCTGGTCTCGAGCGCGGAGGAGACGGCGAAGGACACCTACCGCATGCTCGTCGCCCACGACCTCGAGCGCGACCCCGGCGCGCCGGACCCCACCCACCGGTTCCTCGCCACCGGCGACGCCGCGAGCTTCACCCGGCTGGCGCGCCGCTTCCTCGGCCCCGAGGTGGTCCGGGTGGACAGCGACTCGGCCCTGGAGGTCACCGCATGAGGCTGACGGTCGTGGGCTGCTCCGGGTCGATGTCGGGCCCCGAGTCCGCCGCCTCCTGCTACCTCGTCCAGGCCGAGGGCCCGGACGGCGCGGGCGGCACCCGGACCTGGAGCATCATCCTCGACCTGGGCTCCGGCGCGTTCGGTGCCCTGCTGCGTCACCTCGACCCGGCTCACCTCGACGCCGTGGTCCTCAGCCACCTCCACGCCGACCACGTCGTCGACATGACCGGGCTGGAGGTCTACCGCCGCTACCACCCGGCGGGCGCCCTCGGGCCGGTCCAGGTCCTCGGACCCGTGGGGACGGCCGTGCGGGTCGGCGAGCTGACGATGGAGGAGGACCTCGCCGCGCTGGACGCCTCGTTCTCCTTCCTCGACCACGTGGTCGGGCGGCCGGTGGACGTCGGGCCGCTGCACATCGAGTCCTTCCCCGTCGAGCACCCGGTCCCCGCGTTCGGGGTGCGGGTCACCGGCCCCGCGGAGGACGGGTCGGGAGAGGTGGTGCTCGCCTACTCCGGTGACACCGACGCCTGCGAGGGCCTGGTCGACACCGCACGGGACGCCGACCTGTTCCTCTGCGAGGCCGCCTTCGAGGAGGGCCGCGACACCGTCCGCGGCATCCACCTCACCGGCCGGCGCGCCGGGGAGATGGCCACGCGGGCCGGGGCGCGGCGGGTCGTGCTGACCCACCTGCCGCCGTGGACCGACCCCGACGTCGTGCGCGCCGAGGCCGCCGCGGTGTACGCCGGCCGGATCGACCTCGCGAGCCCCGGCGCCGTCTGGACCCTCTGAGCCGCGTGCCTCCCGGCTCTGTCTGGCCGCTCTGAGCCGCGTGCCCCCCGGTGCCGTCTGGCCGCTCTGAGCCGCGTGCCCCCCGGTGCCGTCTGGCCGCTCTGAGCCGCGTGCCTCCCGCGCCCGGGAGGGTGTGCCTCCCCGGGTGAGAGCCGCGCGCTGCGCGGGTCACCCTCGTGGGGTGCGGCGCGTCGGTGCGCGTACCCGGACGGTATGTGACATTCGCCCCACTCGCCCGACCCGACCGCATGGGGTGTGGACGGCACAGCGGCCCGGCGGGGCAGGACCGGTGCGGGGGTGAGGTTCCTGCGCGGGTGCGGCACCGTTCCCGGCCCGTCCGGACGCACTTTGGACGGGCACCGCAGCCCGGCCGGGTGGCTCGTTAACCTGGGGCGCATGATCCAGACCTCCTCCCCGGACGAAGCACGCCGCAACGCCCGTCACGAGATGCCTGAGGCGCTCCGTGCCGACGTCCGAACTCTCGGCGCGCTCCTCGGCCGGGTGCTGCGTGAGTACGGCGGGGAGGAGCTGTTCGCCGACGTCGAGCGGCTGCGGGCGCTGACCATCGACGCCGTCGACGACATGGACGGCAACGGGCGCCTCGCCGAGGCGCAGGCGCTCATCGAGTCCTTCTCCCTCGAGCGCGCCCGCCAGGTGGCCCGTGCCTTCTCCTGCTACTTCCACCTGGTCAACCTCGCCGAGGAGTACCACCGGGTCCGTGCCCTGCGCGCCCGGGAGGACGCCGAGCCCCGGGCCGACACCCTGGCCGGCGCCTACGCCCAGCTGGCCGCCGAGACCTCCGCGGAGGAGGCTGCCCGCCGGCTGGGGGAGATCGAGTTCCACCCGGTGCTCACCGCCCACCCCACCGAGGCCCGCCGCCGCGCGGTGTCGGCCTCGATCCGGCGCATCTCCGACCTCATCGCGGAGGCCGACGACCCACGGCTCGGTGCCAACGGCCGGCTGCGTATCGAGCGGCGCCTGCTCGCCGAGATCGACACGCTGTGGCGCACCGCGCACCTGCGTGAGACGACGCCGTCGCCCGTCGACGAGGTGTACACCGCGATGTCGGTCTTCGAGCAGACCCTCTTCGAGGTGCTGCCGCACGTCTACCGGCAGACCGACGACTGGCTCCTGGGCGAGGAGCGCGGCCGCACCGCCCCGCGTGCCACGCCCTTCGTCCGGCTCGGCAGCTGGATCGGTGCCGACCGGGACGGCAACCCCAACGTCACCGCCAAGGTCACCCGGCAGGCTGCCGCCATCGCCGCCGAGCACGTCCTCACGGCCCTCGAGCGCGAGACCACCCGGATCGGGCTGGCGATGACGGTCGACGAGGAGACCACCCCGCCCTCTCCCGAGCTGCTCGCGCTGTGGTCGGCCCAGCGCCAGCTCTCCGACGAGATCACCTCCCAGGTGGCCGCCCGCTCGCCGCGTGAGCCGCACCGGCGGGTCATGCTCGTCGCCGCGGCACGGCTCGCCGCCACCCGCGAGCGGGACGCCGACCTGGCCTACTCCTCGGCCGAGGAGTTCCTCTCCGACCTGCGCGTCGTCCAGGACTCGCTGCGCCAGGCGGGTGCCCTGCGCAAGGCGCACGGCGACCTGCAGAACCTCATCTGGCAGGTGGAGTCCTTCGGCTTCCACCTCACCGAGCTCGAGGTGCGGCAGCACTCCAAGGTGCACGCGCAGACCCTGGCGTGGATCGAGGACCCGGACTCCGTCCCGAAGCCGAGCGTCGACCCCGAGGAGGTGCTGGAGACCTTCCGCGCGATCGCCGCGATCCAGCGCCGCCACGGGGTGGACGCCTGCCGGCGGTACATCGTCTCCTTCACCACGAGCAGCGAGGACCTCGCCGCCGTCTACCGGCTGGCCGAGCACGCGCTCGGGTCGGCGGAGGCGGCGCCGGTGCTCGACGTCATCCCGCTCTTCGAGACCTTCGACGACCTCAAGGCCGCCCCGCGCATCCTCGACGAGCTGCTCGCGGTGCCGCAGGTGCAGCAGCGGCTGGAGCAGACCGGCCGCCGGCTGGAGGTCATGCTCGGCTACTCCGACTCCGCCAAGGACGTCGGCCCGGTCTCCGCGACCCTGGCGATCTACACCGCCCAGGAGGAGATCGCCGACTGGGCCCGCCGCAACGACATCCGGCTCACCCTCTTCCACGGCAAGGGTGGGGCGCTAGGGCGCGGCGGTGGACCGGCGAACCGGGCCATCCTCGCCCAGCCCCCCCACTCCGTCGACGGGCGGTTCAAGCTCACCGAGCAGGGTGAGGTCATCACCGCCCGGTACGGCAACCGGGCGATCGCCGCGCGGCACATCGACCAGGTCGCCGCCGCCACCCTCCTCGCGTGGGCACCGTCGACGGAGCGGCGCAACACCGAGGCGGCCGAGCGCTTCGCCGACCTCGCGGCGACGCTCGACGAGGTCTCCCGGACCCGGTTCTTCGAGCTCGTCCACGCCGACGGCTTCGCCCCGTGGTTCGCCCGGGTCACGCCGCAGGAGGAGGTCGGGCTGCTGCCGCTCGGCTCGCGGCCCGCCCGCCGCGGGCTCTCGGTGGAGTCGCTGGAGGACCTGCGCGCCATCCCGTGGGTGTTCGCCTGGACCCAGGCGCGGATCAACCTCACCGGCTGGTTCGGCCTCGGGACCGCCCTGGAGGCCGTCGGCGACCTCGAGCTGCTCCGCACGGCCTACCGCGAGTGGCCGCTGTTCAACACGCTCATCGACAACGTCGAGATGTCCCTGGCGAAGACCGACCGGCGCATCGCCCGCCAGTACCTCGCCCTGGGCGACCGGGAGGACCTCGCGCAGCTCGTGCTCGACGAGCTGGACCTCACCACGGTGTGGGTGCTGCGGATCACCGGCCACGCCTACCCCCTCGAGGGGCGGCGGGTGCTCGGCCGCGCGGTGCAGCTGCGCAACCCCTACGTCGACGCGCTGTCGCTGCTCCAGGTACGGGCGCTGCGTGCGCTGCGGACCGAGGATCCGCAGCGCTCGCCCGAGGAGACCGCCGAAATCCGCCGTCTTCTGCTGCTCACCGTCAACGGCATCGCGGCGGGGCTCCAGAACACGGGCTGACGTGGTGGTGTGAGCGAGCCGTGAGCCTCGGCGCGGTGTCGGGTGCCGGTGTGGCGCTGGGCCGGTGCTGGGTGTCCCGCGGAGCCGGTGTGGTGCTCGGCTGCGGCGCCGGCGTGGTGCTCGGCCGCGGTGCCCGACCCTCACGGCACCGGCGCCACCGCCTCGAGCAGCGCCCGGGTGAACGGGGCCTGCGGCTCCCGCCACACCTCCTCCACCGGCCCGCGCTCCACGACCCGGCCCGCCTGCATCACCACGACCGTCTCGCACACCTGCCGCACCACCGCGAGGTCGTGGGAGATGAGGACGAGCGCGGTTCCGGTGCGCTCCTGGAGGTCGACGAGGAGGTCGAGGATCGCCGCCTGCACGGTGACGTCGAGCGCGGAGACCGGTTCGTCGAGCACGAGCACCGCCGGCTCTGCGGCCAGGGCCCGGGCGATGGCCAGCCGCTGCCGTTGCCCACCGGACAGCGACCGCGGGCGGCGCCCGAGCACCGACGCCGGCAGCCGGACGAGGTCGAGCAGCTCGGCCGGGGGCCGCTCGCTGCCCGCGGACTGCAGCGCCGCCCGCAGGATGCGGCCGGCGGTCCACCGCGGGTCGAAGGAGCCGAGCGGGTCCTGTGGCACCAGCCGGACCAGGTGGCGGCGCCGTCGGCGCCGGCGCTCCGGCAGCTCGCTCCACGGCTCCCCGCCGAGCTCCACCTTCCCCGCCGCCGGGCGTTCGGCGGCGACGAGCACCCGGGCCAGCGTCGACTTCCCGCTCCCGGACTCGCCGACGACGCCCAGCGCCTCGCCGCGGTGGACGACGAGGTCGACGTCGGCCAGCGCGTCCACGGTGCCGCCGCCGGGCAGCCGGTAGCGGTGGTGCAGCCCGGTCGCGCGCAGCACCTCCTCACCCGACCGCGCCGCACCCTCCGCACGGCGGCGGCTCCCGCGCGGGACGGCGTCCAGCAGCGCCCGGGTGACCGCGTGGGACGGGCGACGCAGCACCTCCTGCGCCGGTCCGGCCTCCACCACCTGCCCGCCGTCGAGGACGACGACGTCGTCCGCCAGCCGGGCCACGGCACCGAGGTCGTGGCTCACCAGCAGGACCGCGGTCCCCTCGTCGCGCAGCCGACCGAGCAGCTCGAGCACGCCACGGGCGACCGTCGCGTCGAGCGCCGTCGTCGGCTCGTCGGCGACGAGCAGCACCGGTTCGCCGACGACGGCGGAGGCGATGAGCGCCCGCTGCCGCATCCCGCCGGACAGCTCGCCGGAGCGCTGGGCCGCGCGCAGCGCGGGCTCCTCCAGCCCGGCCTGCTCCAGTGCGCTGAGCACCCGCCGCCGGCGCTCGTCCCGGCCCACCCCCCGCAGCCGCAGCGACTCCCCGACCTCGGCTCCCACGGTGCGCAGCGGGTCGAGCGACTGGAGGGCGTCCTGGAGCACGAACCCGACGGCGGAGCCGCGCAGGCCGCGCCAGGTGCGCTCGTCGGCCCGCGTGACGTCGCGCCCGGCCACCCGGAACCGGGTCGCCGCCACCCGGGCCGGGGCCCCGCCCTCCCCGGCGAGCCCGACGACGCTGCGCGCGAGCACCGACTTGCCGGCACCGGACTCGCCGACGACGGCGAGGCAGCGCCCCGGCTCCAGGCGCAGGTCCACGCCCCGCAGCACCTGCCCGACCCCGGGGAAGGAGACGGTGAGCCCGGCGACGTCGAGGACCGCGCTCATGCCGGAGCCACCGCGCTCAGCCGCCGCCCGAGCATGGTCAGCGCGGCCGCCGTCACCGTGATCGCCAGGCCCGGTGCCACGGTGAGCCACCACGAGGTCTGGATGTGCAGCCGACCCGCGTTGAGCATCGCGCCCCACTCGGGCGAGGGCGGCAGCGCCCCGAGCCCCAGGTAGCTCAGCGCGGACACCCAGACGATCGCCTGCCCCACGCCGAGCGTGGCCACCGCGACGAGCGGCCACACGGTGTTCGGCAGCACGTGCCGGACGAACGCCACCGGCGCCGCCACACCCTCGAGCCGTGCCGCCAGGACGTAGGGGCTCTGCACGACGGACTGCGCGCGGGCGCGCAGGATGCGGGCGTAGCCGGGCGCGGTCGCCACGCCGACCGCAAGCACGCTCGGACCCACGCCGGCGCCGAGCACGGCGACGAGGAGCAGCGCGAGCACCAGGCTGGGCAGCGCGAACAGCACCTCGATGACCCGGCTCAGCAGGGCGTCGAGCAGCCGCGGGCCGAGCGCCGCCGCGAACCCGAGGACGAGCCCGAGGGTCAGCCCGATCCCGGTCGCCGCGGCACCCACGCCGAGGGACTGCCCGGCGCCGTGGACCACCCGGGTGTACACGTCCCGGCCGGAGGCGTCGGTCCCGAGCACCGCACCCGGCCCGGGTGGGCGGTACGCGTCGGCCGGGGCGACGGCGGTCGGGTCGCCGGGGGCGAGCAGCGACGGCCACAGCGCCGCGACCAGGACGAGGAGGACGACGGCGGTGCTCACCACCCCGCCCGGACCGAGCGTCCGCAGCGTTCGGTGCAGCGCGGCGCGGGGCCGCGTCAGGGGCTCGGTCACGCGACCACCTCGCCTGTCGGCGCCGTCCGGACCGCCTCGACCCGGCTGCGCAGCCGCGGGTCGACGATGCGTTCGAGCACGTCGGCGACCGACATGACGACGACGTAGCCCAGCGCGATGACGAGCACGACGCCGAGCACCACCGGCACGTCCCGTGCGTGGGTGGCGTCGACGAGCAGCCGCCCCAGCCCGGGCCGGCCGAAGAGCGTCTCGACGACGACGGCGCCGGAGAGCAGCGAGCCGAAGGCCCAGCCGCTGAGCGCGATCGCGGGCAGCGCGGCGTGCCGTAGCGAGTGACGCCACAGCACCGACCGCTCCGAGGCGCCCCGGGTGCGCGCCGTCGTCGCGAACGGGGCCTGGTGCGCCTCCTCCAGGCCGTCGCGCATGACCTGCCCGAGGAACCCGGCCACCGGCACGGCGAGTGTGACCGCGGGCAGCATGAGGTCGGCGGGTGAGCTGCCCGCGCTGGTGGCCGGGAGCCAGCCCAGCCCGCCCGCGAAGACCGCGATGAGCACCGCGCCGAGCCAGAAGTGGGGCATGACCGAGGCGACGACCTCCCCGCCGCGCAGCAGGCCTACCGCCCGCCGTGCCGCCCGGCCCCGCGCGAGCACAGCGACGGTGGCGACGGTGAGCGCGATGAGCCAGGCGAGGAGCAGGCTCCAGCCGGCCAGGACGAGGGTGCCGGCCAGCTGGTCGCCGATGAGCTCGGAGACGGGGCGGCGCCGGGCGTAGGAGTCTCCGAGCTGGAAGGTCGCCGTGCGCTGCAGCTGGAGGAGGTACTGCACGACGAGCGGCTCGTCGAGGGAGTACTCCTCGCGCACCCGGGCCATCGCCTCCGGGCTCGCCTGGGAGCCGGCCCCGCCGAGGATCGCCTCGGACGGGTCACCGCCCGCCGCCCGCAGCGCGAAGAACACCACGGTGGCGACCACCCAGGCCACGAGGGCGGCGGCCGCGAGGCGGCCGAGCAGCCAGCGCACCAGGGACATCGTTGTCGGCCTGCCTCAGGAGGTGAGCCGGGCGTCGACGAAGGTCGGGGTGGACACGGTGCCGAGCGTCGTGACGCCGGTGACCCCGCGGGTGAGGAAGTGGTTCTGCTGGTCGTACAGCGGCAGGATGTAGAAGCCCTCGAGCACCCGGCGCTGCACCTCGGTGTACAGCTCGGCGCGCCGTTCGGGGTCGGTGATCCGCGCGGCCTCCTCCAGCAGGGCGTCCAGCTCCGGGTCGGTCACCTGGGCGAGGTTGGCGAAGTAGCCGCTCGGCGCGGGCTCGGTGCTCGCCGAGTGGTAGAGGATGCGCAGGACGTCCGGGCCCACCTTGGTGTACGGGGCGCTGACCGCCTCGTACTCGTTCTCCCCGCCGTCCTCGGGGGCGGCCAGCGCGCCGTACCAGGCCGAGAGGTCGAGCGGGGTGAGGACCACCTCGAAGCCCACCCGCTTGGTGTTGGCCTGGATCTGCTCGAAGAGGGCCTGCTCGGCCGCCACGGACTGGTTGGTGCTCACCGGGAAGCGCACGGTGAGGCGCTCGCCGTCGCGTACCCGGTAGCCCTCGTCGTCGACCTCGTCCCAGCCGGCCTCGTCGAGCAGCCCGGCGGCCGCGTCGAGGTCGGTGACGAACAGCGAGGGGTCGCTGTAGGCGAACGGCTCGACGCTGGAGAGGGGGGAGTGGGAGCGGGTGGCGACCCCCTGGTAGAGCGTCTCGATGCCGGGGTCGACGTCGGCGGACCAGATGAACGCCTGACGCACCCGGATGTCGTCGAACGGGGGCTGGGCGGAGTTGAGCTCGATCCGGTTGACCGACCCGGGGCGTGGGGCGTCGATGTGGGTGACCTCGTCCCCCGCCTCCGCGGCCACGATCGCCTCGGGTTCGGGGTTGTCGATGACGTGGACCTCTCCGGACTGCAGCGCCGCCCAGCGGGTCGCCGGGTCGGGGATGAAGCGCCACTCGATGCGTTCGATGTACGAGGGCCCGTCGTTCTGCGCCTGGGGGCCCGGGGTGGCGTAGTCCTCGTTGCGTTCGAGGAGGACATGCTGCTGAGGCACCCACTCGGTGACGACGAACGGCCCGGTCCCGATCGGCGCCGCGCAGTTCTCCTCCATGCCCCGCGCGATGCCGGCGGGGGACTGGATGGCGGTCCACTGCATGCTCAGCGACTCGAGCAGCGCGGAGTCCGGCTCGCTCAGGTGGAAGCGCACGTGGGTGTCGTCCACCGGCTCCACCTCGGCGATCTTCTGCACCGCGAGCCACCCGGTCGACGACGCGGTGTCGGGGTCCTGCAGGTGCTCGATGTTGACCTTGACCGCCTCGGCGTCGAAGGGCGTGCCGTCGGTGAAGGTCACGCCTGCGGCGAGGGTGAGATCCCAGGTGAGCCCGTCCTCGCTGACCTGCCAGTCGGTGGCGAGCCAGGGCTGGATCTGCCCGTCGGCGTCGCGGCCGACGAGCGGCTCGAGGAACTGGGTGCTGACCAGCGCCTGGGGGTAGTTGCCGCCCACGTGCGGGTCCAGGCACGTGGGCTCGGCGTCGCCGGTCGCGTAGACCAGCGTGCCGCCCTCGACCGGCTCGCCGGTGGCGGCGTCCTCACCGTCCCCGCTGCTGCAGGCCGCGAGGGTGAGCGACAGGGCCACGGCAGCGGTGGCGAGCCGCGCGCCGCGCCGACGGGGGAGTGGGATGAGCCGGGGCTCGACCATGGGATGCACCGTTCCTCGAATTGTTAGTCCGCGTCCAACAATAGACGTACGATCGCCGGTATGGGTGAGCCGAGACGTGTGGGACGGCCGCGGGCCGCATCCCGCGCGATGCTGGAGGAAGCCGCCTGTGAGCTCTTCCTCGAGCAGGGTTACGCGGCGACGTCGGTGGCCGACATCACCCGGCGGGCGGGGGTGAGTCGCGCCACGTTCTTCAACTACGTCCCCGCGAAGAGCGACCTGCTGTGGACCTCGGTCGACGACGCCCTGACGCGGCTGGAGGACCACCTGAGGGACATGCCCGCCGGCGGCACCGGCCGCGACGCCGCCGTGGCCGACCCACGGGCGGCGCTCCACGCGGTCGCCGCGGAGCTCGAGCCGGGTAGCGTGGTCCTCGCCTTCGCCAACGCCGAGCCGATGGGGGTGGTGGAGGAGCTCGAGGAGTCGGCTGCGCGGCGGCAGAGCCGAGCGGGGAGGATCATCGCCCAGCACCTGGGACGCCGCGGGGTGGACGACCTCACCGCCGACGTCCTCGGGACGGCGCTCGCCGGGGCGTTCCTCTCGGCGCTCCGGCACTGGTCGCGCCTGCCGGTGCCGCGCGCGCCCTTCGCGCGGGTGCTCGCCGACGCGCTCGACGTGCTGGCGCCCGCCGCACCCGCGGCCCGCGGCGGGACGCACGGCGCAGGCTGAGGGTCGTGGCTGCTCGGCCGCGTGGCCGGTGCCGCCGCGTCCGGTGCCGGCCACGCGGGCGAGGGGCGCGGTGAGCCGCCGCGTGCTCGCTCAGTGCCGGCGGCCCTCAGTGCGGGCGGCGCGCGGGAAAGAGACAGCCCAGCGACCGGAGCGTCTTGGTGGCGTAGGCGTCGCGCCCCGTCTCCAGGCGGTAGGCCAGGTCCTCCAGGGCGCCGCAGCGGGCGTAGAAGCGGGCCCGCTCGACGAGCCCGGCGTCGGCGGGCGCGTCATAGGTGCGCAGCGCCGCCTCCAGTGCGTCGGGCCCGAGGTCGCGCAGGACGAGGCCGAGGTCGCGCGCCGGGTCGGTGACCGCGGCGTCGCCCCAGTCGATGATCCCGGTGATACGGAGGTCGGTGGGGTCGACGATGATGTGCTCGGTCCCGAGGTCGTTGTGCGCGAGCACGTGTCGGCGCGGGGCGGGCGGCGGGGCGCCGGCGAGGAAGTCGGCGACGGCGGGTCGGTGCTCCGGCGGCACCCAGGAGCGGACGTCGTCGAACAGTCGGCGCGCCTCGGCCGACCAGGCCGCGAGCGGCGTGTCGTCGAGGGGGACGACGCCCGCGAGGTCGCCGGCCGGGAGGGTGTACAGCGCCGCCATGAAGCGACCCAGCTCGGCGCCGAGCCGGCGGGCGTGCGGGCCGACATCGCCGAGGTCGAGCACCGCGAGACCGGGGAGCTTGCGGTAGATGAGACAGCTGCGGCCCGGGTCGGCGACCAGCGGGACCGGCATCGGGAGCGGGACGACATCGGCGACGACGGTGAGCAGCCGCGCCTCGCGTGCCACGTCCGCCGGGTCGTGCGGGTCGGAGACGAACCGGACGACGAGCTCGCCGTCGACCTCGTAGGCGGTGTGGTCCAGCCCCGAGCCGAGCGGCCGCACGGTCGTGGCCGCCAACCCGTGGGCGGCGAGCGACTCGCGCACCGCTCGGGTTCCGGCGTCGCTGCTCATCGCCGGGCCGACCGCTGCGCGACGAGCGCCGCGACCCCGTCGAGGATGGTGCGCAGTCCGAAGGCGTAGGCCCGGTGCGGGTCGGCGGGGGCGTCGTAGGTGCTGCCGGCGGCCTCGCCCACCCGCGCCGCGAGCGGGTAGCGCGCGGCGTCCAGGAGACCGGCGAGCACCGGTCCGGCCACCGTCCACCACTCGCCGTCCGTGGACCGCTCGGCATCCGCGGCGAGCGCCTGGCGCGCCGTCGAACGGACGTGCTCGAGCACCAGGGTGAGGATCTGGTCCATCTCGACGTCGTCGAGGCCGATGCCGACGAGCGCGCCGAGCTCGGCGTCGTACTTGCCGATGGTGCCCGGCCCGAGCGGCGGGCGGGTGGTGTCGACGTCGAGCAGCCACCGGTGGCGGTCGAAGAGCTCCCAGTTGCGCCGGGCGACCGTCTCGAGCGCGGCGCGCCAGTCGGCCGGGTCGAGCGCGCCGGCCTCGTAGCGGACCTCGGCGAAGGCGGCGTCGACCATGAGGTCGATGAGCTCGGCGCGGCCGGGCACGTGGGCGTAGAGGGACATCGTGCCGCAGCTTCGCCGCAACGGCGCCGAACTGCCTGTGGGTCGCCGACATCACCTATATCCGCACATTCGCCGGCTGGGTGTATGCCGCATTCGTGCTCGATGTGTTCTCCCGCAGAATTGTCGGCTGGCAAGTATCCACCTCGCTGCACACCAGTCTCGCGCTCGACGCCCTTGAGATGGGAATCTGGTCTAGAAAGCGGGCCGGTCAAGACGTCACGGGTCTGGTCCATCATTCCGACCGCGGAGTTCAATATCGCGCCGTGCGCTATACCGAGCGGCTCGCTGAGGC
>Ga0209487_1001036_pt1 | contig 23912 bp, 22 predicted proteins | sample Poulit2012_FD_187524 | JGI IMG/M metagenome (GOLD analysis project Ga0209487, IMG submission 187524) | Agricultural soil microbial communities from Georgia to study Nitrogen management - Poultry litter 2012 (SPAdes) (version 2) | ecosystem: Environmental > Terrestrial > Soil > Agricultural land...
AACATTATCACTATTCGGTAATTCAGTATGATTTAATTCCTTTAATATTTCATTCTTTACATCTAACCAAGTCGACATACTATCAAGAGAATTATCAAGTTTATTTGCATTTAAACTAAACCCTGAACCAATCATTACTGAAACTCTACTATTCCCGTCTTCAGCCCAAAGTCTATCTCGAATCTTTTTAAGATGGTGGTACTTCGGTAAATTTTCTTTAAATAAATTTTCAGTACTTTCCACTTAATACCCTCCAAAAGGTTCATGTAATTTTAACAATCCTTATAATCTTCTTTAAACATTGCACCTCTACTATCACTATAGAGAGTATGATAATCAAAGTTATCATCTACTGGCATCTTTTTAATTGCGAGTTTTTCTATATCCATTCTTAGCATCTCCTTTATTAAGCTACTTAAAAGATGATTGATTAGTAATTCACCAACCTTTTAACATTATCGACAACTTCGTCTATAGTATCAATTGATGTAATCATTGCTACTCTATCAGATAAGGAGTAGCTATATTCCATTACTTCTTCAGCAGTAAGATTATGCCAAATAGGTAATATTGTCTGTATGCCAGAACTGGCTTCTTTTCTTAATATTCCATCTAATTCATATTCAGTCCAATATCTTTTTATAAAACTAGGAGATAATATAACTATTCCAAATTTTGAATAAATTAATCCTTTATCTATTTTTTGTCGAATACTCTCGCCCCAACCTATAGTATCTGAATCATACCAAACTTCAATACCTGCCCGCTTTAAAGCATTAGCTAATTCATCTACATAATCATCTTTATCTTCTGACGAATGAGAAATAAATACATCATAGTTTTTATCATCTTTACTTTTCCCAATATCTGCTTCTATATTGCCACTAATCGAATCTGTTGCTAATCTCTGTTGTTGTTTTGATTCACGAATTTTTCTTTCTTGATCTTTTAAAATTCTTTCTTGTTCTTTTTTTCTTTCTTTATTTAAATTACTTATTGCAGTGTTTAATTGACTAGTTTTATTTGATATTTTTCTTGATAAATCTGACTGTGTTCTTTTTGACCTTTGAATTTTATCATTTTCTCTTTGAATTTCTCTTTCTTTTCTTTTTATAGTTGAAATATTTTTAGTTCTATTTATTGATTTGTATGCTCTTTTTAACTTTTTAATAGAATCGCTCTCATCTTTCATAGCTCTTGAACGTTTATTTTCTAAAATCTCTACATCTTTTTACAATCTGTTAATTTTGTTATTTGACATAATCTATCTCCCTATATATTTTACTGTATACTATACCAAAACATATGAATAAGAACAATTGTTCTTATTTCTTTATAATATATACATTAATTTAAATAGACAGAAAAATATCGATGAGTAAATAAATTTACTCATCGGTGTGTCTTACTGCTATAAAATCCCTTTAACTATTTCAATCACTTTCTCTTGCTATCTTTCTGTTATATTTGATTTACTTTACAAGCAAAATCCTTAGAATGGATTGTCAATTCGACAAGATATTAAAATGTAGCTTTTTTGAAGCGATTTTTATATTGCTTCAAAGTGAAATATAATTAAAAATTAGGAAAAACACTATTTATATAACCTATTGTTCCTGTTAGATCGGGGAACATGGTTTTAATGGTAATATCTTTTTTAAACAGGTATTGTTCAATTTCATTTGCTGCATCCGGGTGTATATCTATATAATGCAAAACTACATTTTTATCAGGAAAATCTTTTCTTAAAGATCTAATACTAAAAGGAGATTTTAACGTATCAATTTCAAATTTTAAAAGCTTATTTAATGCGTAGAAGTTTGGGCTAACAGCATTTCTAGTTAAATGTAGTGTAAACACACCGCTTTGCGCTTCAATTCTTTTATTAAAATCATCATAGTTGAATTGATAAGGATCAAAAGCATAGATATCATTGCTCACTGAGAATGAATCTAAAAAGTCAAAGTAAGATTTTTGATGATTGGGTTTAATAATTTTATATTCTCCCTCAAAAACCTCATTAAAAAGAAGGGGGTCTAATAACCAAAGGCGAGCATTTTGATTTTTATCCCAATTATATGTAGCAAAAAACAATGCAACTAAAGGGTTATAAGACCAATCTAAAAATCTTGTCTTTAAACCATGATGTTGCATCAGGTAAAGCAATTCCCAATCTGTGAATTCGTTGCCTTTTATTTCTTCTACATTTTTAAATATATCGAACATTTTTCTTTCGATATTTTGAATCTGATTATGAAAAGTTTTCGGTGGTAAAGACCGCTGTAAACTAGGTATTAAATCGTAAGTCCAGTCAGTGACTCCTCTATACCATAACCCATTCCGTTCTATTTTCTGTTCGAATTCATCAATATAATCTTTAACTTCCTTTAAACTTCTTGCTGTTTTTTCCAAATTAGAGTCCCCCTATAATACAAATGAACTTCTTTATTTTCATATAAAATCGACTATAATCTATTTCCCCTCAGCAATTATCATATTGTAATTCAAGATGATGAATTAAAGTTATTAGTAGTTGATATCTTTAAAGCAAATCGTAATAACTATGGTCAAAGAAAAATTAAATTTGAACTTCGAAAACTTGACTCGGCGGTTTCATGTTGTAGGATTGGATGAATCATGAGTGAGCAAGGCCTTATTTCTATATACACTGTTGCTCAATTTAAACCAACTAAAACAACTTGCAATGAATCAGAAATAGGCAATGCATTAAACCAAGATTTCAATCAAGACAAAGAGCTTAAAGTTGTTGTGAGAGATTTGACCTATGTTCGTGTCAAAAGTAAATGGCATTACATATGCGTTTTGTTAGATTTATATATGCGTCTGTCCTATACAATCTTAATCGTCTTGAATTATTCCATACTGATCGAGGTAGTGAGTTTAAAAATCAACTTATCGATGATGGATACTTTCGGAACCGAACGCTCTTTAAGCTAAAAAGGTACTCCCTATGATAATGCCGTCGCAGAAATGACGTTCAAAACGATTAAAACAAAATTTATAAATGGTACTTTTTTCCCAATCATCAGGCTCTCGACCTAGGATAGTTTGATTACGTTAACTGGTTTAATATTATTCGAATTCATGGTTCACTAGATTAGTTAACACCCTTGGAATAAAAGCTTAAACACCTTTAAATGTTTGTTCAATTTAGTGTTGACCTTCCATTTTCTTAGTTATGTATGATCTTTTCCTAATATTAAATAACTTAATTCAGATTCTGGTATATCTTTATACTTCTTCCTTTTATATAGATAGAACAGTATACCGAGTATAATCCAAACTAATAAGGCGATTCTTGATTCAATTCCTAGGAATGCGGGTGAAGCGGGTATTAATAAGAGTAATATAAATATGGTACTACAAATAGCGCCTAATAAAGAGATTGATTTTTTAAATGGGGAGACAACTTGGATGTTTGGATTTGTAATTTTATCTTGTGACCATTTAAATAAATAAAACGATGTATAACATGTATAGAGATAAGCAATTGAGACACCTATCGAAGACATATCAACAACCCATACAAGTGCTTCACGTCCAAACCACGGGGCTACCGATGAAACGATGACTGTGAATATAATCGCTACATAAGGTGTTTCATGTTTAGGATGTAACTTACCGAATACTTCTGGCATAATTTTAGCGCGTGACATTGAAAATAATAAACGACTACTTGCTAAAACAAAACCGTTTAAACCGGTAAAAATCCCCATAGATAAAGCGACAACTAAAATGATTAAACCGCCACTACCTAATATCTCCCGGACAACATGTGCTGTGCCCCATAAGTGATTTTGAGATGCAATAGATTCCCATGGAGCAGCCATTGATGTTGCTAGTATCATTAGGCTATATAACACTGCGGCAAAGAAAATAGCTAAAATAATCAACGTAAATGCCTTTTTAGCCGGGAAATCAAATTCTTCTGCTGCTTGAGGTACGACATCAAAACCTACAAACGCCCACGGTGCAATCGCAACAATTGAAATAATCGCAGCTAATGCTGTTGTATTTGTTGGAAAATAGGGTTTTATATTGTCTAATCCTGCAGATGGCTGAATACCAATTAAAACTGTTAAAAGCACAACACCTACAACCATAATTAACGCAAAAATAAATTGCATTCTGCCTGATATACTCGTCCCTTTAACATTTAAATAACCGAACACAATAAGTATCAACGTCGCAATGATAATTTCCATACCATAAACTTCCCAGCCAGCTATTGTATATAAAGAAAAGTTTTCTATTAAAGTAGGAAATATATATTTAAACATTAAAGAAACAGCAGAAGCATTTAATGCAACGATACAGATATAACCTAAAGTTAAAAACCATCCACTAATAAAGGCATGCGTTCGACCTAAGCTAATATACGCATAAGCAAACTCACCACCTGAAACCGGAAAGCTTTTGATTAAAAAGCCATAACTGACAGCAATTAGCATCATGAGTAACGCACCAATACTAAAGCCAATAATTACACCCATTGGTCCAGCAGTTGTCATCCAACTAAACGGTTGAACAAAAGCGCCCCATCCAATTGCAGATCCAAGAGCAATTGCCCATACCCAATGTGGTTTCATTGTTTTGTTAAGTTTTGTGCGTTTTTTCATAAAAGCCTCCATTCTATTATTAAACAGATTATATAAAATAACAATATAGTTAAAAATTAATGTTTTGCGATTTTAATATATACTATTATTTATATTAAATTTCTTCTATAATTTTTTTAAATACTGGGTGTGTCCTATAACCAGGAAAAGCTGCATCTTGCATACCAATGTGATAATTATGATTTCCTTCTATAATTAAAGGACCTTTTTCTGTTATTGCTATATCCCAACCTACTAATTTATGACCTAGTATCTTGGCTGCTTTTTCTACTAATTCTATACTTTCTTTAAAATAAGGAATTTGAAAATTCTCTAAATTATAATTTGTATCTGGATGTTTATAAAATTCAGTATTTCCTACTCTTAAAAGTTGCATTCCTGGAATTTTAAGTTTACCATTTTTTAAATTAATCGGAACAAAAAACCCCCCTGATTCGTTTGGATTATCTACGACACTCCCTGCTCTCCCAAATCGAATCAATGCAGACATCACTTCAAGTGTTGAATTTTTATCGATGTAAGTATCAATTCTGATAGTGTTAATAGAATATGGATTAATATTGTTTAGAGCACTGTGTTGGATAATAGTTTCTTGAAAAATATAATTACTATTTACTATAGTAATATACATTTCTGATATTTTTTTTTCGTTTTCTAACAATTTTCGATTTATTTTAAAGCAACCTTTTCCTTGGATACCATCTAAAGGTTTTGCAAAAACACTTTTATTTTTATTTAACATTTCTTGGAGTACTTTTTTAAATTCATTTTTATTTCTAACAATTTTATTTTGTTTTTCATCTCTAAATTGATTTTGATTATTTAAACCTATTACTTTAGATGTGGCTATATTATTATTGATACAGAATTTATAAAACTTTACTTTATCTTCCAACAGTGAAATAGTATCAGTCCGATGTATATTAGAAGAATTATGTATCTCAGCAATTGTTTTGTTATCAACATAATTTTTGAATTTTTTTTGATTCTTTTTATAACCTAATCTAGTAAAATAATGTGATGGAAAGAGTTTGTATTCTTTACTTAATTGAATAGTTTCTTTTATTATATTAAATATTTTTTTTCTATTCGGATCTTTTATCATGTTATTAAATTGATAAATATTTTTTTTCAAAACTTAAACATCCTTTTTAAATTATATAAAATAACAATTCTATATTTGTTTGTTTATAACTTTACTTTGATCAAATATGTTTGGAAAAAATTAAAACATCTATTTTATAAATAGCTTAGCAAACTTTTTAATGGATATGATAATTTTTTTAATTATATTAACACATAATACTTTTCTCATTAACTTTTTATAAGATTCCTTGCCTTTGTAATTTTATTTAATTGTAACTTCGATACTTCTTCCCTAATAATTCTAACTAATATTTCAATATATACTTTTTCCAAAATCTCATAATTACTTTATTCTCAAATTTTAAAATTCAATTCTATTTTTATTACTTCAATAATTTTCTCTTGTTGTTCTTTTGTCATATTCGATCCACTCGGTAAACAAAGTCCATTTTCAAATAATTCGTCCGATATACTCTTACTTTGCTTATGTGGATAATATTCATATTTTTCAAATAGGGGTTGTAGATGCACTGGTTTCCAAACGGGACGTGCTTCTATATTTGATTCTTCTAGTTTTTCAATGATTTCTGTACGTGTGACGCCTGTTTTATCTGGATCTATTGTTAATGCTGTAAGCCAACGATTTGAATAAGTATCCTTTAATTCTGGTTGAAAGCTAATACCATCAATTGAACCAAATGCTTCTTCATAACGTTTAAAATTAGCACGTCTCATTTTGACACGTTCATCTAGGACTTCTAGTTGACCACGACCAATACCTGCGACAATATTACTCATCCGGTAATTATAACCTATTTCTGAATGCTGATAATGAAGGGCTGGGTCACGTGCTTGTGTAGACAAGAATCGTGCTTTTTGAATTTGCTCTTCATTATTTGAAATAAGTGCACCACCACCCGATGTTGTGATAATCTTATTCCCGTTAAATGAATAGATGCCATATTCACCGATTGTTCCACTTGCTATACCTTTATAATTACTTCCTAATGATTCAGCAGCGTCTTCTATTAAAGGAACATCATACTTCTTACAAACAGCCATTAATTCATCCATCTTTGCACTCTGTCCATATAAATGAACAACAATAACTGCTTTAGGTAATTTATTATTTGATTTAGCATCAGCTAGTGCACGCTCAAGCGCTTCTGGTGACATATTCCAAGTTTCTGGTTCAGAATCAATTAAAACAGGTGTTGCTTTCTCATAAAGAATAGGGTTTGCACTCGCAACAAATGTCAGTGATGAACAAAACACAGTATCTTCTGGACCTACATCATATAAACGTAACGCTAAATGAATTGCTGACGTGCCTGATGATAAAACAGCTACCGAATTTATGTTACTGTATTCGGCAAGTTCTTTTTCAAATCCTTCAACATTATTACCTAAAGGGGCAATCCAATTTAGGTCAAATGCTTCATTAATATATTTCATTTCATTTCCACTCATATGGGGAGATGAAAGAAATGTTCTTTGTCTATGTGGCATGTAATCTACTCCTTATAATATTTCTGTAATATATATGGCCTTTTACCAGATTTTAAAGGTGGTATATCGTCTACATATTTAAAAATTATTGTTGCATTTAATCCAATTATTTCTTTATATCTTTTTTCTATTTCTAACTCATCAATAGAATTTTTTATTTTTACAATATTTAAAGTGTATTCTGCTTTTCCAGTTTGAATAAATTGAAATTGTCTAATTCCTTCAATATCCCTCATACGACCATTAATAGCCATAGATTCTACTGTATTACCATCTGGATCGTAGATAGCTTCTAACTGTCTACCTAATAAAGTTTCCAAGTATGGTGTTTCTAATCCACACTTACAAGTTCCCTTACCTAAAACTGCTAAATCGCCAGTTTTATATCTGATCAAAGGCATAGCATGTGAATATAAATCTGTTACTACAATTTCACCTTGTTCTCCAGGTAAAACAGGTTTATTATTTTGATCTAGTACTTCTATAATAAAATTAATATTGTTTAAATGTAGGTTTTGTTCTTCAGGACATTCCATTCCTAACACGCCTAATTCTTCAGTTGTATAACGACTTAAAGGAATAACTCCAAATGCTTTATTTATATCTTCTTTAACTTTATTTGTTAGAACTTCCGCCGTAGTTATTACACCTTCTAATTTGTAAAAATCATTATTAGAAAGCATTTGTTTAGCTATAGCACCTATACTAGATGGATAACCTATCAAAACTTTTAGTTTTCGACTTTTAATTTTTTTAATTTCTTCTTCTAACCATTCTTCTGTTATTTTAAAAGGTGTAATATAATATTGGTTTTGCATAAATTGTAATAAAATTGGTTTACTTTTAGACATCACATAACCGTGCTTTACCCCTACATCATAATTAGCCCACTTACTAAAGAAAATAACATCAGATCTCTGAACTTCTTTTTTTTCTTTTGTAAATAAAAATGTAAATGGTGTACCATATGAACCACTGGTTGTTGCTTTTATTAATTCATCCTTTTTATATTTATTTGATATAAAGTCATCATAATTATCTTTTATAGTATCTTTAGTGATTATTGGACAGTCCTCTAACGATTGATATTTACTATAATCTTTATAATAACTAGTTGTATTAATAGCATGTTTTAAAAAATTATTGAATTTTTGAATATTATAGTTATTGGATACTTGACCATAATTTTTTTCCATGTATGTAATATTTTTAAAAAAATTACCTTTTTGTATTTTTTGTAGGATTCTAAACATAGTTTTACGCATATTAAAATCCTCCTATTCTAATTTTTTTACCGGAACTCCAGCAACAGTATTATCTGCTTTTATATTTTTATTCACAACACTACCAGCACCTATTATTACATTATTATTAATTTCCATGCTTGGTAGTATTGTTGAATTTGCGCCTACTTCTACTTCATCATTTAAAACAACATATCCTGATAATGACGTTAAAGGGAATACTGAATTATAACTACCTAATACTACATCATGGCCTATTGAAGAGTTATAGTGGATTAAATTAAAATTATTTAGTTTAATATTAGTGGACATGACTACGCCTTTACTTATCACATTGCCAATTCCCATGTTATTAAATTTCGAAATTTCTACGGATGGATGAATAATATTTGGATAGCTTATTTTATTATTATTTTTTAGTTTAGTGTAAACTTTCTTTTTAATTTTCGGATTACCTAAGGCTAATACTACTGACATAGGTTCTTCTGTATTTAATAAGTCTTCACTATCTCCCCAAACCTTATATTCGTTAATAAGTCCGGTTGCTTGATCATCAACAAACCCTAATATTTCCCAAGTATTTGGATTTGATTTATTAATTGATTCAAGTAATTCAATAATTCCTCTACCTAAGCCACCTGCACCATAAACAAGAATTTTATTCATTTGATTTATTCCCCTTAAAAGGTTCCATTGTTGTGTTATCATCTTTATTTACATCTTCTCTTTTGAACACTTTAATTACCGTCATAAAAAGTATTTTAATATCTAAAAAGAATGATTGATTATCTACGTACCAGACGTCTAACTCAAAACGCTCTTCCCAATTAATAGCATTTCGACCATTAACTTGAGCCCACCCTGTAATACCTGGTCTAACATCATGTCTTCTTGCTTGTTCATGATTATAAAGAGGCAAATACTCCATAAGTAATGGACGTGGACCTACTAGGCTAATATCACCTTTTAAAACATTAAATAGTTGTGGTAATTCATCCAAACTTAATTTACGAATTAATTGTCCTGATTTAGTGATTCGTTCTTCATTCGGTAATAAATCACCATTTTTATCAGTTTCATTTGTCATTGTTCTAAATTTATAAATGTAGAATGGTTTTCCTTTTAAACCGGGACGTTTTTGAGTAAATATTATTGGTGAACCCATTTTCATTCTAACAATTAAAGCTACAATTAACATTGGAATTGATAAAATTATAATTGCAATTAATGATACAACAAAATCAAAGAGACGTTTCATTTACTCACTATCCCTTCATTGCTTGTTCAAACATATTAATGTGCTCTTCAATAGATATTTGATTATCTACTTTATAACGACCATACTCTCTGGCTTTTGTTGCTAGTGTTTCATATGACTCATAACTCATATATATAAATTCTTCAATTGCTTTAATAAACAGGTCTTGCCTATCCAATGAAATATCATAACCAACATTTATAGACTTTAAATTTCTCCATGGAGTTCTATTACTAATAATTACTGGACACCCTGCTAAGAATGCTTCTTGAATAACATGGCCAAAATTTTCACCTTTTGAAGGTAGTATAAACAAATGATAGTCTGATAATACATTGACCACCTGATTATAATCAATTAAACCTTTGTAATTAACTTTAATTTTATCACATAAATTTTCAATTATTTTCAAACAATAATTCCAGTAACTTTCATCTTCTATTGGTCCATATATATCAAATAAAATTTCTTCAAAATTAGTATTTCGTTTAGCAATTTCTTCTAAAATTTTTAAAGTATAATCTAAATTTTTTATTTCTGCTACACGCGATATTGTTACTATTTTTAGTTTGCCAATTTCTTTAGCATTTATTTTATTAACTTTTAAATCATCTTTAACAATATTTTCAGCAACAGAAATATTAATTTTATCCCCTAATATATTTAATATATCTTCTTTATCATTATTAGAAGTGCATGTATAATTTATCTTTTTTTCAAGATTAAGTAATTTGTACATAAATAAAAGTATTCTCTTCTTTCTTGATTTTAAACTTAAAGCACCTAAAGAAAATTCTCCTCTTGGTGCAACTATAATTGGAGCTTTAATACATTTTAAAGCTTTAAAAACTTGAACTAATAAGGATTTTTTAGCAAAGAAACTACTGAGATAAATTAAATCATATTTATTATTTTTAAATATACTTCTAATACATTTGATATCTTGATCTTTTGGTATATAAAAAACATTAGCATTACCAATTTTATTCCATTGACCTATATTAACTTCTTTATATGGTTCATTAGCATTTAAATCCCTGTCATTTGTAATAACATCAAAATTATAATTATCACTTAATTTTTCTGTCATATTTAAAAGTGATTTAACTGGGCCTCCATATAATTTCCCAGGAAAATATGGTCCAACTATAACTATATTTTTCTTCATTAAACTTCTTCCTTTGATATTTCCATACAAATTATAATTTTAATATTTATATCTAAACTAATAAGTTGTACAAAAATTAATATTTTATTAAAATAAGGTATCCATTTTATAAATTGGAATTTCTTTTTCTAATGGTATATTTCTTGTAGTAGTTACAACTCCTCGACCAAACTTACCATTCTCTGTATATATTAATAGGATTGGAAATAACGCTCTCTTTAAATTTTTAATATCATTTTTTTCTATTTCACTTACAATTAAATAAAAATTATATTTACGTTTATATATTAAATAATATATACCTTTTTTAACTGTATAATAAATCTTTTCACTTTCGCTAGATAACATCCATTCGAAATATTCATCATCAATTTTATCTATTTCATTTTTATCTTTATACGGATTATATATCTTGTATTTTTTATGATTAACTACATTCCAACCTAACCTTTTATATGCTCCTAACGAATTATCATTAGGATACATATAAATATACTCTGTATCATTTAATTCACTTAAAGCTGCTCTAGTCATACTACTAAATATTCCTTTGCCTCGATACTCTTTTAATACGGCTGAATCAGTAGGTTGATAAGATAATATTCCATTTAAGTCATTTCTCCAAAAAGCACGAGCACCTATACATTGATTTTTAGAATAAGCTAAAACAATTATTGATGGTCCATAAATATTTTTTAAAAATTTAATTTCAAACTTTTTAAAATTAAACTTTCTACTAAAAACTGTGTTTTTTATTTTAATAAATTCATGTATTTCCTCACTATTTATTTCATTTGTCCAATAAGCATATATTTGAATATTATCGGGAGACTTCATTTAAATATCCTTTCTTTTTTGATTTTATATTTCTATTCAAACTATAAAAAAAGTTATATTTTCCATTAACTTTTCCTATAAAGGTTTTAATGTCGTCTTCATTCTTTATACCAACTCTACCAATAGTGGTTACAAAATCATTTTGTTTAGATTTTACTCCATCAGAAGTATAAAGTCTTTTGTACTCTTTAGATTTTGTTAATAGTTCTATTATATTTGAATCATAAAGCCCATACGGGAAACAAAAGTCTTCCACCTTCAAATTTGTTTTCTGATTAATTAATTCATTAGCATCTAATATTTCTCTTTGAAAAGTCGATTCTTTTATATATCTAGCATCTACATGATTATATGTATGTGCTCCAAACCCTACTAATTCACTTCTTGCCATTTCATTAATCATTTCCCATGATAAATAGTTATCTTTTTTATCTATTGCTCCTGCTTCTATAAAGATATTAAATTTTAAACCGTACTTTTTCATTATAGGATAAACTAATTTATAATTGTTTATATAACCATCATCAAATGTTATTAATATATTCTTCATTTTTTTGTTGAATTTTTTTTTCTGGTTATTCAAATCTTCAAAAGTTAATGTTTGATAATTATTTTCATATAAATACTTCATCTGTTTTTTAAACTTATGAATATTTATAAAATTATAACCTTTTCCATTTTTCTCAGTAACTTCATGAAAATAAATTACTTGATAATCTCTCTTAGATTTAATAGGTGAATATTTAATTATTTTTTCTAATATTGATTCTAATCTCATGAAATCACTCCAAAAATTAATTTACTTCTTTTTCAATAAAATTAGTTGATGTTAATAATAATAAAATCGAAAAAACTCTCAAATTAAAATACATGCCTGATGTTAAGCTTGTCAAAATAAATACAAGTAGCAAATAAAACAATAATAAGCTATATGACTTTTTATAATTCTTGTTTTCCCTAAAGGTAAAATAGACAAAAAGTACAAAAAATATCATTCCTGCTAACCCAAAATAAGTAAGTATATTTCCTAAATCAAAATCAACTTGTTCTATAAATTGACTTTGGTAGTCATATGGTCCAAAACCTATTAAAAATTGAATAATGTTCATTTCCCTTACCATATTTAAGAACGTCGTATACTTATAGTTTAACGAATTATCTATACCTTGATTAACTTCTAGCAACCTGAAATCAGAAAAGTTTAGATTGGAATAAAAGGTACCCAATAAAATTAAAAATAATGAAGTTATTAAAACAACCTTAATGTACTTTGATAAAGTAAATCTATTCTTATAGAAATAAATTATTAGTGTTATCATAACAAGAAATATACTCACTAGAAAACCTGTTCTTGAACCTGTTAAAACTAAATTTACTAAAACAATAATAATAATAAAAATAAACGTTTTATTACTAATTTTATTTTTATATTTATAAAACAAGAATATTGAAAACATCATAACGACAAATTGTGAGTAATTATTAAAATTAATAAAAACTGATCCTGCTCTAAAGTTATTCAAATCAGAATATTTTTTAGAAACCTCTAGATGTACAGTGTCCCAATATACAAATCCTAATATATCATTAATTGAAAAAAGATCGTAAAATTGAAATATACTAATTAAAAATAACACAATAAAAACAATTGACCATATAATTAAAAAGAAGGTTTCTCTTATTTTTAAATTTACAATAACTAATACTAATAATATAAATACAATTAATCGAACAATTTCTTTCTGAGCAATACTAAAAGAATAATATTCAGATGGCTCTATTATCATATGTAATAAAATGAGCATTATTAAAAAAGAAAACAAAAAAATTGTTTTAGGTATGAAAATATTCGTATTATTTTTAATAATTAGTAACAAGAATATTAATAAAATTATAGGAAAAATAAATGGCGTGTAATCTATAGTCATTAAAAAAACTACTAATAAAACCATAACTGCATATAATAATTCTTCTCCATGTAAATTATTTTTTATATTTAACAAATTCGTCAACACCTTATTAACTTCTTTAATTTTATAACGCTACTCAATTTTCCTATAAATTAAGAGTTTTTCTATTTCATGATTTCAATAACTTTAATTAAAGTATGATTTCCTATATATTATATTTTATTTCCTCCATACGACTCTATTTACATAATTTGTATAAGATATTATTATCCTTAATACTTTATCGGAGACATTTGGCATACTATAATCTCCTACCAAATTGAGTGTTGATTTTTCTTGAGTTTCTAACACTTTTAATCCTTGCATGATTCTTTCTTTTTTCAAACCCGCCATCATCACAGAAGCTTCTTCCATTGCTTCTGGGCGTTCATGTGCTTGACGTATATTTAATGCTTTAAATCCTAGTATTGATGACTCCTCACTGATTGTGCCACTATCACTTAATGTTGTTTGAGCTTCTTGTTGTAATTTAACGTAATCAATAAATCCTAGTGGTTTTAACGTTTCAATTAATGAATTAAAAGTTATATTTTTTTCATCTATCATTTTTTTAGTTCTTGGATGGGTACTTACTATAATACGTTTTTGGTATTTTTCAGCAATTGCGTTTAAGCTTTCTACTAAATCAGTAAAATTCACTTCTGAATTAATATTTTCTTCTCTATGAGCAGATACAACAAAGTAATTATCTTTTTCTAATTGCAATTTATTTAATATATCTGATTTATTAATTTCATCTTGTCTTGACATCAATACTTCATACATAGGACTACCTGTTTTTATAATTTGATCAGCAGGTAGACCTTCACTGATTAAATATTCTCTAGCAATATCACTATAGGTTAAATTAATATCTGCTGTGTGATCAACGATTTTTCTATTTGTTTCTTCTGGAACACGTTGATCAAAGCATCTATTGCCTGCTTCCATATGAAAAATAGGTATTTGTTTTCTTTTTGCCGCAATTGCACATAAACAACTATTTGTATCTCCTAAAACTAAAAAAGCATCTGGCTTTACTTGATCTAACACTGGATCAATACCTATTAAAATATTTCCAATTGTTTCCACTGCTGTTCCTTGTGCAGCATTAAGAAAATAATCTGGTTTTTTTAAATTAAAATCATTAAAGAACACTTCATTTAATTCATAATCATAGTTTTGACCTGTATGGACTAATATATGTTCAATTGCTTCAGATTCTTCTAATTTATTAATCACAGCTGATAATCTTATAATTTCTGGTCTTGTGCCTACAACTGTCATTACTTTTAATTTCTTCATTTAATTATACCTCCAAGAAGTATGTATCAGGTTCGTCAGGATTAAACATCTCATTTACCCACATAATTGTAACCATGTCTGTTTTGCCTAAATTTTCAATATTGTGAGTATATCCTACTGGGATATCAATTACTTCTAATTTTTCATCACTAACATAGTATTCTATCACTTCATCTGTATTAACTTCTCTAAACCGAATGACACCTTGACCACTTACAACAAGAAACTTTTCATTTTTAGTATGGTGCCAATGATTTCCTTTAGTTATACCTGGCTTAGAAATATTAACTGATACTTGTCCACGATCTTTTGTCTTTAATATTTCTGTAAAAGATCCACGTTCATCAACATTCATTTTTAACGGATAGTTAAATTCATCTTCTGGTAGAAAACTTAAGTATGTACTATAAAGCTTTTTTGTGAATGGATCGTTCATATTAGGGATTGACTTATCTTGTCTACTATCCTTAAATGAATAAATTAAATCTGCAATTTCTTGTAAAGTTTTTTTATGCATTATACCTACTTCACAATAGGTATTAACTTTATTCTCTTGTCCATTCAATGCATTAATTAATTCACTTATAAGATCGTCTATATACACAAGATTTAATTCTGCTTTTGAATTATTTATTTGAATTGGTATATCACGAGCAATATTGTGACAAAAAGTTGCAATTACGCTGTTATAATTTGGTTTACTCCATTTTCCAAACACATTAGGAAAACGATATATAAGTACTTTCGCTCCTGTTTCTTTACTATAATTATAAACTAATTGTTCACCACTATATTTACTTTGACCATATGGATTATCTAATTCTGCTTGTGTTGATGATGATATCATGATTGGACACGTATTATTATGTTCATTTAACATTGTTAATAGTTTATTAGTTAAATTTACATTACCTTCTACAAATTCAGTTTCTTTCTCAGGGCGATTAATGCCTGCTAAATGAAACACAAAATCAGCTTGTTTACAATAATCACTTAATAAGTCATCATTTGTATCTCTGTGGTATTCTATTACCTCTATTTTTTCATGTGTCATCAATTCTGCTACTAAATTTTGACCAATAAAACCTTTTGATCCAGTAATTAAAACTTTCACGCTTTAACCCAACCTTTCAATTCTTGCTGAACATAATCAAGACTTAATAATTTTTCTTTAATTTGCTCTACATTTAATATTTCAGTGTTATGAGAATTATATTCTACTTGTTTAGAGATTTTTTTATCTCCTTCAACAAAATACTTATCATAATTTAAATCTCTTTTATCTACCGGTACTTTATAAAAGTCACCCATATCATTAGCTACAACGTGTTCTTCACGTGTTAGTAGTGTTTCATATAATTTTTCACCGTGTCTCGTTCCAATAACTTTTATCTCGCTATCAGCATTAAATAATTCTTTAATTGCTTGAGCCAAATCGGCAATTGTTGATGCGGGTGATTTTTGTACCATAATGTCGCCTGCTTCTGCATTTTTAAATGCAAAAATAACTAATTCAACTGCATCTTCTAAGCTCATTAAAAAACGAGTCATATTAGGATCAGTAACTGTAATTGGTTTTCCATTTTTAATTTGTTCAATAAACAATGGAATAACAGATCCCCTAGAAGCCATTACATTACCATAACGCGTGCCACATATTAATGTCTGATTTGGATCAATTGTTTGTGCTTTCGCGACAAAAACTTTTTCCATCATTGCTTTAGATATCCCCATAGCATTAATTGGATAAGCTGCTTTATCAGTAGATAAACAAATAACTTTCTTAATCCCTAATTCAATTGCTCCAGTTAAAACATTATTTGTTCCTTCAACATTTGTTTTGACAGCTTCCATAGGGAAGAATTCACATGAGGGTACTTGTTTGAGCGCTGCAGCATGAAAAACATAATCAACACCATACATTGCATCTTTAACACTTGCTAGATTTCTAACGTCCCCTAAATAAAATTTGATTTTATCATTATTATACTTCTTCCTCATATCGTCTTGTTTCTTTTCATCTCTTGAAAATATTCTAATTTCTTTAATATTTGTATTTAGGAATCGATTCATTACAGCATTTCCAAATGAACCTGTTCCACCTGTAATCAAAAGAGTTTTATCTTTAAACATTATTTTCAACTCCAATTATAAATGTTTTAAAATTATATCTACTGTTTTAGTAACATCATAATTTTCTTCTAAATATTCTCTTCCATTTACACCCTTTTTTAACCTATCCTCTTTATTAGATGTAAGAGCATTAGCTTTTTCAATAAAATCATTTACTTTATCACTTTCGCACCAATAACCACTATTTGATTCTTCTAAAACATCTTTTAAATCTGTATTAATATCTGTTGCAGCTAATACTGGGATTGAATTTTCCATATAAGCTGTTAATCGAGAGGGGAAATTTGGTATTGTAAAACGTCTATCTAAAAATATTAAACCTATATCTGTAATATTAAGTAATTGATCATAAATTTCTTTAGGTAGCTTCTCTAATAGCTTAACATTATCTGGATTATTCTTAGACATATAATTATTAATTCTTCCATATTCTGTTCCAGAACCAACTATTAATAAATATCCATTCTGTACTTCAGAAAATCGTTCTATAACTTCTATTAAAAAATCAATACCTTGTGGTTTTCCTAGGTTACCGCCATAAACAAATAATACTGCATCTTTTGGAATTTGATACTTATCATAAATAACTGAACCTTCAACATTTCTATTCTGTCTTGCTAATGGTTTAATTGAATTAGGAAAAATTTCTAATTTATCTTTACTAATATTATTATGATTAAAAATATAATCTACATTGGCTTGAGACATGCATCCAATCATATCTGATATTTCATATAAGCGTTTTTCTTTTTTTCTAAAATATTTCCAAATCAAATTATTTTTCTTGAATAAATTAATATCAACTGCATTTTGTGGGAATATATCTTTTAATATTAAATAAGTTTTACTATCTTGCTTTCGTTTAAAATATTTTATAACTTTTTCAAAAGTAATTGGTGGTGTTGAATACATAATCATATCAAATTTAACGTCTTTAAAATATTTCTTAATTGCATTTAGGTACTGTCTTTCTATTTTTATTGTTGATATTCCCTTTTCAATCATACCTGCTTTAGTTATATTACCTGTTTGGACCTTCAATATATTTATATTATTTATTCTTTCTTTTTCAGTTGATAAACCACTTCGCTTTTCTCTTGGTGTAACGACATAGGTATTAATATTTTTTTTATCCATCTCTCTTATAAGATCTGAGTATATGCCTCTTACATTTATATCTTCCATATTTGATAATGTTAAAAATAATATATTCAATTTAAATCCTCACAATCTATGATTTATTAAATTAACTATAATCTATTTAATATTACATTTTCAGGTATATTATTACGATTTAATTTACCTTTTACATCATAGACAATAGTCTTATCCGATCGGTATAAATCATCAAACATTTTCCACCCTTTTTCTAAATATTTACTATGTGGTACAGCATAAATAATTGCATCTGTTTGCTTTAAATCTTTTTGATTAATTAATTCTACATCATAGTATTCTTTTACTTCTTCATATTTAGCATGAGGATCTGTAACTTGAACAATTAAACCAAAACTTTCTAATTCTGTAATCATATCAATAACACGAGTATTTCTAATATCGGGAACATTTTCTTTGAAACTAAATCCAAAGATAGTAATTATAGCTCCTTTCATTTCCTTTTGTTCACGCATCATATCTTTAACAAGTTTTCTAGCTATGAATTTACCGGTATTATCATTAACCTTTCGTCCAGCTAGTATCAAATCAGGATAGTGACCTAACTGCTTTGACTTATGCGTTATATAAAAGGGATCTATTCCTATACAATGTCCACCAACCAAACCAGGTGAAAAATTTAAAAAATTCCATTTTGTGCCTGCTGCTTCTAAAACATCAGATGTATCAATATGTAACTTTTCAAATATAATTGCTAGTTCATTCATTAAAGCAATATTAACATCACGTTGAGTGTTTTCGATCACTTTAGATGCTTCAGCTACTTTAATTGATTTAGCTTTAAACACACCTGCATCAACAACTGAACCATACACATCAGCAATAATATTTAATACTTCGTCAGTTTGTCCAGAAACAACCTTTTTAATTGTTCTGAACGTATTTATTTTGTCTCCTGGATTAATCCGTTCTGGTGAATAACCTACAAAAAAATCTTTTCCATTTTTTAATTTTGAATATTTTTCTAAAACAGGAATACATTCTTCTTCTGTAGCACCTGGATATACTGTTGATTCATAGACAACAATAGTTCCTTTTCTCATATGCTTTGCTATTGTTTCAGATGCTTGTAATACTGGTAATAAATTAGGTAATTTATTTTCAGTAATTGGAGTAGGTACAGCGACAATTATAAAATCAGCTTCATTTAATCTATTAGGATCTGTTGTAAATATCATTTGTGCTTGTTCTAAATCTTTTTTAGAAACTTCTTTTGTATAATCTAAGCCTGCTTGCAATTCTTTAATTCGATTTTCATTAATATCAAAACCTATGACTGTTGATTCTTTCCCAAATTCAATTGCAACAGGTAAACCAACATATCCTAATCCTACAACTGCTATTTTTCTCATAAATTCACCTCATAATATTTTATATAAACATTAATAAATTTCATTTTACATCGTACTATTTATAATTCATCTTTGAATAAATAATCACTATTTTTTTATTCGTTATAACTCTTTATAATTATGATACCTAATAATATTGAATTACCAATAAAATTAGATATAAAAACAAACACTGTTACATATGCTGCTCCAACTATTCCATAACTAGGAATTAATAACAGTGAAGTAACTAAAGCGACAATAAGTGTCGTACAACTAATTAATGGTTGTAATTTAAATTTCTTTGTAGCAATAACCCCTGTATTAAGAAACATCGTTAAATAACTAATCACTGAACCTCCCATTATAATAAAGAAGATATTTTTATATGCTGCATATTCCTTACCATAAATTAAAGTTAAAATAATTTCTCCAAAATTATCAATGATTAATAAAATAACTATTCCTATTAACAAAGCGCTTAATAATAAGATTGAAAGTAACTTTAAATATCTTCTGAAATTTTTAGTTTGAAAACTTTCAGCTAATCGTGGGGCTGCAACTATACTTAATGGTCTTACTAAAAGATTACCTCCAACTAAAACATAAGCTATTGCAGAAAAATAACCTAATTCTTCTATCCCACCAAAGTTTTCAAGGAAATATCTAGGTATATTTACATTTAAAGATGTTAACGTTGAAACAAAACCTAAAGGTAGGGAAAATAATATTATTTTCTTAAAATTACTTATTTTTGGTCTAATTGATACATATTTTTTTGTATATTTTAAATCATATAAAAATAATCTTAATATCCAAGCAAAAATTAAACCTATTAAAGCGTAGTTTAAATTGCGTGTTAAATAAAAAATTAGACTAAATGCTATTAGAGAAGATATAGCTTTATAAACTAAAGATTTTCCTGCATAGTCCATTCTCTCTATTTTTTGAAAATAGCCATGTGTTAGTTCACTTAAAGATTCTACGACTTTAGAAAAACCTACAAGTATTATAGCTATAGAAACAACCAATGAATAAGAACCCATTATTACAACTATGATTATAATTACAAAACCTAGAATTAATAATAAAAGTCTTGAGCTCAGGTATTCTGAAAACTCATAGTCATTTGTGCTATCTGTTGCTACTAAATTTCTCATTTGCATATTTGAAAACAAAATAATAGGTGCGGTTATTGCTAAACCTAGTGAGAATTGTCCAACTACTTCTGGCGTCCCTAATTTAGCTAATATAACTATTAATAACCATTGAGAAAGTGCATAAACCAAACTACCTACAAATGTCCATGAGAAATTTTCAAAAAATGATTTCGACTTACTATTACCCATAATATCTACCCTTCATGCAAACAACACTACTACTTATATAAATTTCATCCTAAAAGTGTTATTTTAAAATACTTCTTTTATTTCTTCTGCTCTTTATACACAATTTCCATCATTAATTTTTTCAATTGTTCACTTTCCATAACTTTAAACTGTTCAATTAGATTTTCTATTTTCTCACAATCTACTTCAATCGTGCGTCCAACGTAAATTTTGTCATACACTTCACCTGGTAAGATTTCGTCCTCGCCTAGGAGTTCTTCATACATCTTTTCACCTGAGCGGATGCCTGTGTATTCTATTTTGATTTCGTCTTCGGTTTGGTCGGATAATTTGATTAAGTTTTTTGCGAGATCGAGGATTTTGACTGGTTTGCCCATATCAAGAACGAAGATTTCGCCGCCTTGGGCGAGTGTGCCCGCTTGAATGACGAGTCTGCTTGCTTCAGGGATGGTCATGAAGTAGCGGGTCATTTCTGGGTCTGTGACGGTGACGGGGCCACCCGCTTCAATTTGCTTTTTAAAGAGCGGGATGACACTGCCTCTGCTTCCGAGCACGTTCCCAAATCTGACTGCGACAAATTTTGTATCGCTTTTACCGTTCATACTTTGCACGACCATTTCAGCAATTCGTTTACTTGCGCCCATGACGTTCGTTGGATTAACTGCTTTATCGGTTGAAACTAAAACAAACGTTGCGACGTTATTTTCTGCAGCCGCTTCAGCGACATTTTTCGTTCCAATAACGTTATTTTTAACTGACTCATGTGGATTTGCTTCCATAAGTGGGACATGTTTATGCGCCGCGGCGTGATAAATTTTCGTTGGTAAATGTTCTTTTATAATATTTCGCATGCGTGCTTTATCTTTCACGTCACCAATTACTGGCACAATCTCAATATCTTCCAAGTCTTTTAATTCTCTATGAATCTCGTAAATACTATATTCACCGTGACCGACTAAGACGAGTCGTTTCGGTTTGAATTTAGTCAGTTGACGAACGATTTCTGAACCAATTGATCCACCCGCACCCGTTACCATAATTATTTCATTTTGAATTGTACTTTCAATTTTTGCAGTATCGAGTTGTACCGGTTCACGACCGAGTAAATCTTCTACTTCGACGTTTCTAAGGCTTGAGACGGATACTTTCCCCGTCATAATGTCCTCTATCTTAGGAATCTTTTGCACTCTTACGTCAGTTGAACTACATATATCAACGATTGCTTTAAGTTCACTTCTTTGTAATGAAGGAATCGCAATGACGATGTGCTCAATTTCTTCTCGTTCTACAATTTCTGGAATATCACGAATCTTACCAACAACAGGGATGTTGTAAATAAACATCTTTTGCTTATCCTGTGAGTCATCGACAAGACCGACTGGTTGTAAGTCAGAGCCATTACTTGCTGAAGAGAGTTGTCTAACAATCATCGCACCGGCGTCGCCTGCACCGACGATAAGTGTTCTTACTTTATTTTTATTTTTAACAATGTATTCGTCTCTTACAACACGCCAAAGGAATCTTGATCCGCCCATGAGGACAATATAAAAAAGCCATGTTACAACTAAGCCACGGCGATAAATTGTGTAATCAGTTAAAAAGAACTGAACGACGGTTGCTGAAAGAACTGTTAATGAGACGGTAAAGACAATTGACCTTAACTCACCGACACTTGCATACGCCCATACTTTATTATAAATATTAAAGATAAATGCATATAAAAAATGAAAGAATAATAGCACAATAGTTATAATAGTTAAGGCTTGCGTCTCATAAGGAATGCTTGTTGGATAAGTAATGACAACTGCTAAATAAACTGCGGTAAGTATGATCATGACATCAAGTAACATAAGTAATGGTAATCTTGTTTTATATGTCATAGCGTCACCTCCCTTTTATAATTTCCAACTTAAAATAAACCGAAAAACTTCTTTTTCTTTGGTACAAGTTGTGGTTCATTTTGGTTAATATTTTCATTATGAATTAAGTACTGGGCATTTTCTTCTAAGCTATATTGCACGATTGCCCCGTATTCTTGCTTAATAATGTCGTACGCTTCTTTTAAAGTCTTAAAGGTGCGCGTATCGATATTGTGCGCGTCCGAAGCGACAAAGTGGATTAAGTTCGCTTGGATCATTTGGTGTGATACTTGCTTAATTTCTTTACCGAACGCACCTGTTAAACTGCCTGAAGTTACTTGAGCGAGTGCGCCTTGACTGACGAGCTCGTATAACCTGTTTGGATTCGTATATAAATTACGGTTACGCTCTGGATGAGCGATCACTGGCGTCATGCCAGCACGCTGAATGTCGAATATGAGTTGTTCCGTATATTGTGGTACTTCATTACTCGGGAATTCAAGTAATAAATATTTTGAGTCATTTAACGTTTGAATGTTACCTTTTTTAAAGTCATCCACAAGTTCGCCGAAGATACGGACTTCTTGCCCAGCTTGTACGTTAAGTGGGACGTTCGATGCTTCAAACAATTGATTGAGCCGCTTCACATCTTTTTGGATAAATGGCTTTTCGTTATCGTACGTGCGATTTTTATGATGGGGTGTAGCGATCACGGTGTTAATCCCTGAATTGACTGCTTGTTGAGCCATTTCAATCGCGTCTTGCTCAACTTGGGCCCCATCATCGATACCCGGTAAGATATGACAATGAATATCAATCATGCGTTTTACCTCCTGACTTAACCGTAATAGTAATAATAATTTGAATTATCTTCTTTTTGAACATCATTTAAAACAGTTCCGATTATATTTCCATTTACTTTTCCTATTAAATCAACTGACTCTTCAAGTTGCGTTGTTTCTGTTTGAGTACTTCGTGCAATGACAATGACACCATCTACTTTAGTTGCTAAAACTTGTGAGTCTGTCACTGCAAGTAAGGGTGGTGAATCAATGATGATCATTTCAT
>Ga0209487_1001038_pt1 | contig 23896 bp, 17 predicted proteins | sample Poulit2012_FD_187524 | JGI IMG/M metagenome (GOLD analysis project Ga0209487, IMG submission 187524) | Agricultural soil microbial communities from Georgia to study Nitrogen management - Poultry litter 2012 (SPAdes) (version 2) | ecosystem: Environmental > Terrestrial > Soil > Agricultural land...
GCGGGCTGATTGCAACCTTGGCCACAGCTGTTTTTGCAGCAGGTCCGGCATTAGCGCAGCAAGAACTCAAAATGGCATACGCCCTGTCCAAAGACTCGCACTATGGCGCGGGTGCTACCGCTTTTGTCGAATCTTTGGCTGACAGCAATAAAAACTTTGTGATCGAAGAGTTCCCTAATAGCGCTTTGGGCGGCGAGCGCGAGGTCATCGAGGGGCTGCAGCTGGGTACGGTTGATATTGCTTTGGTATCTACTGGGGCAACACTAAATTTTGTACCCGAGACAGGTGTATTTGATATTCCCTTTTTATTCCGTGACCTTGATCACGCCCGTGGTGTGCTCGATAGCGATATCGGTGCGGATATGCTGGCCGAGTTCCCCAAGCATGGCCTAGTTGCTTTGGCCTGGGGCGAGCAAGGTTTCCGCCACCTAACCAACAGCAAGCGCGCGGTAGAAAATCCCGATGACATCAAGGGGCTTAAAATCCGTATTACTGAAAACCCCATTCACTTAAAAGCCTTTCGTGAGCTAGGCGTACAAGCTACCCCAATGGCTTGGCCCGAGGTCGCTACCGCCTTGCAACAAGGCGCCATTGATGGCCAAGAAAACCCCTTGTCTGTCATCGTATCGACCAGCATGTGGCAGCTGCAAGACTATCTCTCATTGACTGGGCACGTCTATGCCCCAGCACTGATTTTAGTCTCGCCATTGGTTTATGATGGCCTGAGTGATGAGGAAAAGGCACAGTTCCTCGAGGCAGGCATTGCCGCCGCTCAAGCAATGCGCGGCTATGTTGATACCGTTGAAGAAGACGGTATTGCGACCCTTAAGGAAAACGGCATGCAAGTCAATGATGTAGACTACGCTGCCTTTGAGGTTGCTGTCGAGCCGGTCTACAAAGATTACTATGAGCAGTTTAGCGAAGATCTCATCGAGTCTATCCGCAACGCTCAGTAACTTTAAGTGGTATTTTTGGCTGCCAACACTACTCTTAGTGGCAGCCTTATAATTGTTTAGCAAAACTCTAAGGCCCTTTGGCCAACACAGTTTTTTGCTGGGCTTCTCCCCACCTAGTAGGGTGCACAGCATCAACCTAGGTGGGGATTTTGCACCATTATCTGTTTAACCCCTCGAGCTATTTAACACCATGGGCTCTATCATTCGACGCCTTGAGCATCATATTTTCCAGTTTATTTCATGGCTGGCTCAGCTACTTTTGTGGGTGGCTGTCGCTGCGGGCTTTTATCAAGTGCTGTCGCGCTTTGTGCTGCAATCTCCTGCAGCGTGGTCCGAGGCCCTGACCCGCTCAAGCATTATATGGGTGGTTATGCTCGGTATTGCTTTGGCCTTTCGCGAGGGCTCAATGTTAGGGGTCGACGCATTACGTAACAAGCTTAATGAGTACGGTTATGGCCGCATTTTAGAGCATTTAGTGTTACTTATTGTTGCCGCATTTTTAATTTTTTTATTATGGATTGGCATCAACATGACATGGCGGGTACGTTTTCAAACGATGCCCACTTTGGGGGTGTCCATTTCTTGGGTCTATGCATCAATTCCAACTGGTGCGGCCTTATCCTTATTGGCTGTGTTTAGCCATTGGGGCCGCAACTTTTTACATAAAGAATAAAGAGGTAAGCGCATGTCGCAGTTAATGGTACTCACCATGCTGCTGTTTTTCGGGCTCACAGTGCCCGTAGCTGTATCGATTGGCTTAGCGAGCATGTTGGGGGTCGGCATGGAAACCCGCATGCCTTGGGTGGTGATTGCCCAGCAGTTATATGCCTCGCTCGATAAATACCCCCTTATGGCCGTGCCTTTTTTTATTTTGGCAGGCACCCTGATGGAGGCCAGCGGCATCTCTGACCGGATGGTCGAGTTTGCTAAAAGCGTGATTGGCGGCATTCAAGGTGGGCTGGCCTGCACCTGTGTGCTAACCTGTATGATTTTTGCTGCGGTGGCTGGTTCGAGCGTGGCCACCACCTTTGCCGTCGGGGCCATTCTTATACCCTCGATGGTGCGCCATGGCTACCCCGCCCCCTTTGCGGCCTCATTGCAGGCCTCAGCAGCCGAGCTGGGGGTGATTATCCCCCCCTCAGTGCCGATGATTTTATTTGCTGTTTCTACCGACACTTCAGTAGGGGAAATCTTTATAGCAGGCATTGGCCCAGGTTTGCTCATCGTGGCTGCATTGATGATTTATGTGTGGTTTTATGCCCGCCGCCATGGTTTAGGCAAACAAGATGGGCTTGATCGTCTGCCTTTATGGCAATCATTCAAGCAGGCTTGGTGGGCCTTGCTCATGCCCGTAATTATTTTGGGGGGTATTTATGGCGGCATCTTTACCCCTACCGAGGCCTCTGCCGTTGCGGTAGTGTATGCCTTAGTGATTGGTGTTTTTGTCTATAAACGCCTTAACGCCAAGATCTTAGTGCGCACCTTTCATCGCTCGGTGGTTTCAACTGCAATCATCATGTTTATTATGGCCAATGCTGGGGTATTTGGCTTTTTACTCAATCGGGCGGGGGTGCCCATGGCCTTGGGCAATTGGTTAACCGAGGTGTTTGCTACCGAGTTTAGTTTCTTACTTGGTGTAAATATTGCCCTATTTATTATTGGTATGTTTATCGAGACCTCGGCCTCTATTGTGGTTTTGGCCCCGTTACTGTTGCCTGTGGCTGTGCAGTTTGGCGTTGACCCAGTGCATTTTGGTTTGATTATGGTGGTTAACCTTGCCCTAGGTATGGTCACCCCACCCTTTGGGGTCAACCTCTTTGCTGCAAGCCAGGTCTCCAAGGTGCCCATCGAGCGCATGATACGGCCTCTGCTGCCCTTTGTCGCCGTCATTGTTGCCTGCCTGGCAACCATCACCTATTGGCCCGACTTATCACTAGCTCTGCGTGATCTGGTTTATAGATAAGCACAGACTGTATAGGCAGGCTGTGTAGGCGGCCGCCCCTACACCTACGCATTGGGGGGCCGCAGCAATCACTGCGTTTGCCGCAGCTCTTTTTTCAATAAGCTTAGCTCGGCGCGCTCGCGCAAGGTGTCATAGACTGGCGGGTTGTGCAGGTGGTCCGCGATTATCGAGCTGATGTAGGCAGTGGCAATAATCGGCACAGCGTTGGTATAGGAGCCTGTCATTTCTATCATCAAAAAAGCACCGGTTAGGGGTGCGCGCACTGAGGCACCAAACAGCCCGGCCATGGCCATGGCCAAGAGCACCCCACTATAGTCGGCAGCCACCCAGCCCATAAACTCAATAGCAGTGACCATATTGGCCCCTGCTATCGCCCCTATTAACAAAATGGGCATGAGCAACCCCCCTGCTACCCCGCTTGCATAGCTTGTTGCCGAAAAAAGCAACTTGACCACCAATAACCACATCAATGCCATCAGGGGCATACTCAGATGCTCGAGCTGTAGCGCCGACACACCAAAGCCCACTAAGACTGTGGGGTAAAAATACAACAATAGACCCGATAAGAAAAAAGGAATAAAAACACGTAGGTGAAAGGGCAAGACCTTGGTTTTATCGGCCCAAAAGGTCAAACCAATCACAATGCGGTTATATAACACCCCTAATAAGCCCATTAGTAGGCCCACAAAAAGCAGCAGCCACCAATTTGCCCACGGTAAAAGCTCTTGTACCGCAAAGGGGAAAACCAAAGGGAAAGCAAACACTGCCTGCATCACCCACACAGCAGTAAAGCAAGCCAATAAGCAACTAATGATTAGAGGCAGCCGTAAAGGGACTTTGACCTCTTCGAAAATAAACAAAAAACCTGCCAAGGGCGCACCAAAGGCTGCAGATAGGCCAGCTGCGCCACCCGCAGCTAAAAAGCGGCGTGCATGGGCTAGGGCTGTGTTATTCCATATACGGCCCACCCCTACGCCCAAACTAGCCCCAATCATGATGCAAGGCCCCTCACGGCCCAAAGACAGGCCCCCCGCCAAAGATGTGAGTGCGCCGGTAAACTTGGTGAGCAGCACGCGCCACCACACCATTTGAATATCACCATGTACCATTATCTCGACTTGGGGGATACCACTGCCGCCAATCAAGCGCTCCCAACGTAAAAGCAAAATGGAGACCACGGCCAAAAGAAATAAAACAGCAAAAATGAGCAAACCCATACCCAAGCCTTTATCAGCTGGGTGGCCGACGGTATGGACAAAATACAAGGTGATGTGGTCGTTAATATAACGGAATAAGCCCACAACCAAACCTGTTGCGGTGCCAACGAGTAAGGCCTGCACAACTAATAAAAACCAACCAGGTTGATCGCCAAATAGTTCTTCTTTGGTATTCATTTTGATTTATATGTATGGCCTCGGCCTTTTAGATAGTTGGGGATATCACCATACTTATTATAAGGGCTTTAACTTTATAAAATTAATACCAAAAGCAGCTACGCGCGCAAGCAACACTGACCATGCTTTGAGTACAAGCCTTTGACGTTCATGCTTTTGGGCAAAAGCATCAAGCAGAAAAGCACAAAATTTACCCCCTTGAACCCGCAAATAGGCTCAAGGGGGCAAATAAGATGCCGATTACTAGCAGCCGAAATTAGTTGCGCTGATCACGGTCACCACGGCCACGGCCTTGGCGGTTGTTATCCCCACCCTGACGGCCGCCCTCGGGTGCCTGCGGACCACCTTGGGCCTCGATACCACCGATGGCCTTCATTGATAGACGCAAACGACCTTTATCGTCAGCCTCAATTACCTTGACACGAACGTTTTGCCCAACCTTGAGCACATCGTTAATGTTGTTAATACGGTAATTGGCAATCTCAGAAATATGCAACAAGCCATCACGGCCAGGCAATACCTGTACGATGGCACCAAAATCAAGAACACGCAGCACGGGGCCCTCGTAGACTTGACCGAGCTCGACATCAGCGGTGAGCTCTTTAATGCGGTTTTCAGCCTCTTGGGCCTTTTCTAGATCAACACTAGAAATGGTGATGGTGCCGTCATCGTCAATCTCGATTTGTGTGCCGGTCTCCTCGGTCAGGGCGCGAATGGTGGCACCGCCCTTGCCGATGACATCACGGATTTTATCGGGGTTGATCTTGAGGCTAAGCATGCGGGGAGCAAACTCAGAAAGCTCCTCGCGCGAGCCCTCGATGGCCTCTTGCATGCGATCGAGTATATGCATACGGCCCTCTTTGGCTTGGGCCAAAGCAATCTGCATAATCTCGGTGGTAATGCCTTGGATTTTGATATCCATTTGCAAAGCAGTGATGCCCTTGCGGGTACCAGCCACTTTGAAATCCATATCACCTAGGTGGTCTTCATCACCCAAAATATCAGTCAGGACGGCAAACTTGCCCCCATCTTTGATTAGGCCCATGGCCACACCAGCGACGTGCTCTTCTACTGGCACACCGGCATCCATCATGGCTAATGAGCCGCCGCACACGCTGGCCATCGATGACGAGCCATTGGACTCGGTAATCTCAGATACCACACGGATAGAGTATTGAAAGTCTTCGGCACTGGGTAGCAAGGTGCTTAGCGCACGCTTGGCGAGGTTACCATGGCCAATTTCGCGACGGCGCGGTGCGCCCATACGCCCAGTCTCACCAGTAGAAAATGGTGGGAAGTTATAGTGCATCATGAAGCGATCACGCGACTCGCCCATAACAGAATCAATGATCTGCTCGTCTTGGCGGGTACCCAAAGTGGTGACCACCAAGGCCTGTGTTTCGCCACGGGTAAATAAGGCGCTCCCATGAGCACGGGGCAAGAAACCCAACTGAATATCGATGGGGCGTACAGTACGCGTATCGCGACCATCAATGCGGGGCTCGCCATTTAAGATCTGGGTGCGTACGATTTGCCCCTCGAGATCAAATAAAATGCCGTTAACCACATTTTGATCGACTGGGTTTTCCTCATCGGCCTCGGCCTCGAGCTGCTCAAACACACGGTCACGGGCGGCTTGTAGGGCTTGGGTACGGGCCTGTTTTTCATGAGTTTTGTAGGCTGCCTGCAAATCATCAAAAACAAGGGCTTTGATCTTTTCAACCAGCTTTTCGTCAACTGCTGTGGGCTGCCAATCCCACTCGGGCTTGCCCGCCTCTTGGACTAGCTCTTTGATGGCTTGAATGGCGGCTTGCATATGCTCATGACCAAAAGCAATCGCACCAAGCATTACCTCTTCGGGCAGCTCTTTGGCCTCAGACTCAACCATTAGTACTGCTGACTCGGTACCCGCTACCACTAGGTCGAGGTCAGAGTCCTCTAACTCAGTCGTGTTTAAGCTTAGAACATAATTGCCATCTACATAACCCACCCGTGCGGCAGCTATTGGAGCTGTAAAGGGCACCCCCGAGATAGCGACTGCGGCAGATGCAGCGATCAGTGCAGGCACATCGGGATCAATATCAGGGTTAACAGATAGGGCATGAATTACAATCTGTACCTCGTTGTTAAAACCCTCGGGAAACAACGGGCGCAATGGGCGATCAATCAGACGTGCAGTGAGTACTTCGCGCTCGGAAGGCTTGCCCTCGCGCTTGAAAAAGCCGCCTGGTATACGACCAGCGGCATAGGTCTTCTCTATATAATCAACAGTTAAAGGAAAAAAGCTCAAACCGTGGCGAGCCTCTTTTTCGGCCACTACGGTGGCTAATACAACAGTGTCCTCTACAGTAATGAGTACTGAGCCGGTTGCCTGACGGGCAATGACCCCAGTCTCGAGCGTAACCGTATGCTCACCGTACTGAAATGACTTTGTGACTTTATTGAACATTAATTAATATCCTTACAATAAAAAACCGTGCACAGCGACGAAACCTGTTCGCACTATGCACGGTTGCTAGCATTCTAATTGGGAAAACACTGCCCAATACTATCGACGTAAACCGAGCTTTTTGATGAGATCGAAATAGGCATCGGGATTACGGTTTTTGAGATAGTCGAGCAGCTTGCGACGACGACTAACCATACGTAATAGACCACGACGCGAGTGGTGATCTTTTTTGTGGCTTTTGAAATGCTCGCCCAATGTGTTGATACGCGCGGTTAGCAATGCAACCTGCACCTCGGTCGAGCCAGTATCGCCCGCCTTGCGCTGAAATTGCTCGACAATCTCAGCCTTGTTGAAGTTAGCTACAGACATAGAACCCTCTAAAACATGCGACAGGGCCGAGGAGCCCTGACGTGAAATAAAACATAAAAACAGCTAGTAATTATACCGTAAAATGGTCGCGACAAACTAGATACTACCAGCCTGCCATAAAAACGGCAAACGAATCGCCCGCACAAAACCGTAATTAAGTGTAGCTGCGGGCCAAGCTTTGGCTTTGGCCTTGGCTTTGGCTTTAACGCTTGTAACATACAAGAAAGCACCATTAGACAAAGCAAAAGCCCTATAATTATAGCCATAGCCCTTTGCTGCGCGCAAAAATAACTGCACTCTCGCCCAAAACCCCTCTAAAACTCGATCAATTCAGGAGACTTGCGTGTTAAATGCAACACTCAGATCAGGCAAACGTACCATTGCACTCATTGCTATCGCCTTTGGGCTAGCCGCCTGCAGCTCTATGGCCGAGCTCGAGCCAGGCACCCAATACAGCCAAGTACTGCAATCTTATGGGCAGCCCGTCATCAGTTGTGATGAGGCCCCCTATACCCTCGCGGTATGGTCACAACAACCTATGGGTTATTACGCTTGGCGTGGTGTATTTGACCAAAACGAACAGTTAATAGAAATGCAGCAGGTGCTAAGCGACCCAGCCTTTGCTCAGGTCGAAAAAGAAATCAAACAAAAGGTTTGGGACATCGACCGCATTGGCTGCAACTTTGGCCCACCTGCCGAACAATCATACGCACCCTACATTGGCGTCAAAATGAAAGTCTGGACCTACCGCTATAAACAAAACAACGTCTGGCCCATGATGATGAATATTTTCTTTGACGATGACGGCTATGTGCATGCCCTGCAGCGCAGTATGGACCCACGAGACAATGACGGCAAGTTTTGGTTTGGCAGTTAGTTTAGTAGCCGATTAGCGCTTTGCAAAAGGCAGTTGCCGTGTATTCTTGGCCTTGCCACCACCAAAAGGGCAGGTTTTGCAGCGCTTGGGCTAATGTTGTCAGGCATCGGGGTTTTGTGGCGCTTTACGAGCACGGCGTTGGCGCTGTAGTTTGCGTACGCGCTGCCAGCGCCAACCCATCAGCCCCCAGCCCGATAGGCCATACAATACAAACAATGAAAACAGCACTATTGGTGGGTCGCTAGAGACAAACACAAATACCAACACAAAAAGCAGCATGGCCCAAAAGGGTACGCTGCGCCCAAGGGCGAAGTTTTTGCCACTATAAAAGGGGGCATTAGATACCATCGTAACCCCAGCAAAAATAGTCAGCCCAAAGGCGACCCAAGCAAGGGCGGGGCCCTGGGTAGAGATGTCGTAGTCAACCGACAACCACACAAAGCCTGCTACTAAGGCTGCAGCAGCCGGGCTGGGCAAGCCCTGGAAAAAACGCTGATCAACCACCTTGATGTTGATATTAAAACGCGCCAAACGCAGGGCAGCCCCCACCACAAAAACAAATGCGGCCAACCAACCCCAACGGCCCAAATCTTGTAAAACCCACACATACATCACCAGCGCAGGCGCCATGCCGAAAGAGATCACATCGGCCAAAGAGTCATATTGCTCGCCAAAGGCCGATTGGGTATTAGTCAGCCGCGCCACCCGGCCGTCCATACCATCAAAAACCATAGCTAAAAAGATAGCGATGGCAGCCGTATCAAAATGACCATTCATCGCTTGCACGATGGCATAAAAACCAGCAAATAAATTACCCGTGGTAAAAGCATTGGGCAATAAATAAATGCCACGGCGGCGTTTTTCATCAGTAGATTGATGCATATTTGTAGAGCTCTCAATAAAAAGCAGTGCAGCCATTTTAAGCAAAAGCCAACCAATCGGTAAACCTTTGCCGCTTGCATGAGCATAACCGACCGCCTAAACACACCACAGCCGCAGCAGCTGCTAACTAGGCTCTTTGCACGTTAAATACGCAAAACAGCTGCCAGACTCAAGGCTACCCACAAAACTTAACTGACCTATTTGCTTCTTTGGCAATAACCATACAAAAACGCCCCGTCAGCTACCAGCTGCGGGGCGTTAAAAAAGAGCTAACAGCTACTATTTAGTTTTTGCTCTTGTCTACCAGCTTGTTCTCGGCAATCCAAGGCATCATGGCGCGTAGTTGCTCGCCAATTTGCTCGATTTTGGATTCGGCAATGATGCGACGACGCGAGGTAAGGGTAGGCGCGCCAGCGGTATGCTCGAGGATAAAGTTTTTAGCATACTCACCGTTTTGGATCTCGGCCAAGCACTCGCGCATAGCCCGACGGGTTTCGTCAGTAATAATCTTGGGCCCGGTCTCGTACTCGCCAAACTCGGCATTATTAGAAATGGAGTAGTTCATGTTGGCAATGCCGCCCTCATAAATGAGGTCAACAATGAGCTTAAGCTCGTGTAAGCACTCGAAATATGCCATCTCAGGCGCATAGCCGGCATCGACCAAGGTGTCAAAACCTGCACGGATGAGCTCAACAGCACCACCACACAGAACAGCCTGCTCACCAAAGAGGTCGGTCTCGGTCTCTTCGCGGAAAGTGGTCTCGATAATACCAGCACGACCCCCACCATTGGCGCTTGCATAAGACAAAGCAATGTCACGGGCAGCACCCGAGGTGTCTTGGTAAACCGCGACAAGGTGCGGTACCCCGCCCCCCTCGGTATAGGTATTACGCACGGTATGGCCAGGCGCTTTGGGCGCAACCATAATCACATCAATGTCATCGCGGGGGACAACCTGGCCATAATGCACATTAAAACCATGCGCAAAGGCCAAAGCCGCGCCCTCTTTCATATAGCCCTCGATGTGATCACTATAGACCTTGGCGATATTCTCATCAGGCAACAAGATCATCACCACATCAGCATCTTGTACGGCTGAAGAGATCTCTTTGACAGTTAGGCCTGCGTTGACTGCCTTGTCCCAAGACTCGCCCCCTTTACGCAAACCTACCACCACATTAACCCCCGAGTCATTGAGGTTGAGTGCATGTGCGTGCCCTTGTGAACCGTAACCAATAACTGCCACAGTCCGACCTTTGATTAGGGATAAATCACAATCTTTGTCGTAAAAAACTTTCATTCAGTGCTCCAAAAAGAATAATTTTTGATAAATAATTTATACCTTGAGTACACGCTCGCCGCGGCTAATGCCCGACACACCGGTACGCACAGTTTCTAAAATACAGCTTTGATCAAGCGCTTTGATAAAAGCCTCGATCTTTTCCTGAGTGCCGGTTAACTCGATGGTGTAGGCGGTATCTGTGACATCAATGATACGCCCACGGAAAATATCAGTTAGCCGCTTGACCTCTTCGCGCTCTTTGCCTGCAGCGCGCACCTTAATAAGCATGAGCTCACGCTCGACATGGGCGCCCTCGGTCAGATCAACAACCTTGACCACATCGATAAGACGGTTAAGGTGCTTGGTGATTTGCTCTAAAACGGCCTCGGAGCCCTTGGTCACAATAGTCATGCGGGATAGGGTCTCGTCCTCGGTGGGGGCCACCGTGAGCGTCTCGATATTGTAGCCTCGGGCAGAAAACAACCCTACCACCCGCGATAAGGCACCTGGCTCGTTTTCTAATAAGATTGAAATGATATGTTTCACAGCTCGTCCCCCTCGAGATCATCGGGCCCGAGTAGCATCTCGGTCAAACCCTTGCCAGCCTTGACCATGGGCCAAACGTTTTCGGTCGCATCAGTAATAAAGTCTATAAATACCAAGCGATCTTTATACGTCGTAAAAGCCTCGCGCAATGCGGGCTCAACATCGGCAGGGTTATCAATACGCATGCCCACATGGCCATAGCTCTCGACCAATTTGACAAAATCAGGCAATGCATCGACATAGGACTCGGAGTAACGCGAGCCATAATCGATTTCCTGCCACTGCCGAACCATACCTAGATAACGGTTGTTTAGGCAGATGATCTTGGGCGTCAGGCGGTACTGGCTACAAGTAGAAAGCTCTTGGATATTCATCTGTATAGAGCCCTCGCCTGTAATCACCGCTACATCGGCCCCGGGGTGTGCCACCTGTACGCCCATGGCATACGGTAGGCCAACCCCCATCGTGCCCAAACCACCCGAGTTGAGCCAGTGGCGGGGCTTGTCAAAGGGGTAATATTGCGCAGCCCACATCTGGTGCTGCCCCACATCAGAGGTGATGTAGGCATCGCCATTAGTAACCTTCCAAAGGGTTTCAACCACGTATTGTGGCTTGATAACCGTATCAGAATGCTCGTAGGCGAGAGACTTTTTGCCGCGCCACTCGTTAATTTGGCGCCACCAATCAGCCAAAGCAGTCGTGCGGCCATTAGACTGGGTTTGGGCAAATAAGCGATTGAACTCAGTCAAAACCTGCTTGACCGCACCCACAATGGGCACATCAACTGGCACACGCTTAGAAATTGATGAGGGGTCAATGTCGATATGAATGATTTTGCGTGGTTGCTGAGCAAAGTGCTTGGGGTTGCCAATGACGCGGTCATCAAAGCGCGCCCCGACCGACAACAACACATCGCAATGCTGCATGGCCATATTGGCCTCGTAAGTGCCATGCATACCCGGCATACCTACATACTGGTCATCGGTACCTGGATAAGCACCCAAAGCCATTAGGGTTGTGGTGCAAGGTGCACCCGATGCCTTGACGAGCTCGATCAGCTCGGCCGAAGCATTGTCTAGTATTGCCCCACCGCCAACGTAAATCATGGGCCGCTTGGCATGAGCCAATAGCTGTACGGCCTTTTTGATTTGACCTAAATGCCCGCGCGTCACCGGCATATACGAGCGCATCTTTGGCTCGCCGCGTGGTGATACATAGCGACAGGTATCGACTGTGATGTCCTTGGGGATATCGACCAACACTGGGCCGGGACGACCTGTGTTGGCAAGATAGAAAGCCTTGTGCATGATGTCAGCCAAATCGCGTACATCGCGCACGAGGAAATTATGTTTGACACAAGGGCGGGTAATGCCTACGGCGTCACACTCTTGGAAAGCATCCTCGCCGATCATGCTGGTGCCTACCTGGCCACTGATCACCACTAGCGGGATAGAGTCCATATAGGCGGTGGTAATGCCGGTAACCGCGTTGGTCAAACCCGGGCCACTGGTGACGAGTGCCACCCCCACCTTGTGAGTTGAACGCGAATACGCATCAGCCGCATGAACTGCAGCCTGCTCGTGTCGCACTAAAATATGACGAAATTTGTCTTGCTTGAAAATCGCATCGTAGATATACAGTACGGCCCCACCTGGATAACCAAAGACGTGTTTCACCCCTTGGTCGATGAGAGAACGCACAACAATATCTGCGCCAGTTAATTCCATGATTGTATTCCTTTCAGGTTTATGCCTAGGCACCATGAATGGCATATATGCCTGAGCTTGAGCCTAGTACAGCACCATGCCTAGCGCTTCATGGTCCACAGGACCACACCACCTAACCACAGTGTTGTATGGCCGACACTCCTCATAGTGTGGCAAACGCGTATAAGACGCATCGCTTGAACGGAATGCCCGGCAACTCGCGCTTGTGGCGCGGCCTGCAGCAACATAAAGGCGCAAACAACGGGCGGATAACCCGTGAAAAACAGCCCTGTTTGCATTCGAGTACGAATGACAATAGCCCTGCACCCCGTGTAACATATCCGTGCAAGGCAGAATAGCTAATGATAAACGGCTTAACTTTAATGTGCAATTACTCCCCATGTTGGGGCAGTGAAATTGCCCCAGACGCAAGTAAAGATTAAAAAACGTCTCGCTTGCACAACATTTTATTTATTCAAAATGCCACTTTTTCGTCGACTCCATAGTCTTTACTACCAACTACAAATTTATTCGAGCATCCGTCAGGCAACGGGCGCACTCCTACCTGCTGTGGTGATTGGTGGTTTATTCAATCAGTTTGCCATCGGCGTGGCGATGACAGTAGGCGCCTTTTGCCTAGCAATGATCGACCAATTTGGCGGCCGGCGCCAAGATCGCATTAAGGAGTTCTGGGTCGCCTCGGTGCTTTGTACCTTGGTTGCTTTTATCGCTAGCCTAAGCTCGAGCTACCCTTTGTTGCTGTTGGCTACTGTCGCAGTGGTATGTTTTTGTTGTGCCCTACTTAACGTATTTGGCCCGCGTTGGGGGTTGGTGGCCCTATCGGGTTTATTTGTATTAATTTTAAACATACGTGCGCCCACCCACGGTAGCGCTATCTTGTGGAACACTTTATATACCTTTTTAGGCACACAGTTTTATTTGCTTTATACCTTATTTGTGCGCCATTTTACCTATTTAAACGAAGAGCGCCGTGCGGTCTATGGTGCCTATTTAAATACCGCTACATATCTGCACAAGCGTGCGGCCTTATTTGATATGCGCACCGATTTGGCGCACGCCTATGACGATATGTTTACGGCACGGGCGGCGATGACAGCACAATTTCAAACTGCAGCAGATGTGCTGCTATCTGATTTTGCAAAACGGCGGCGCAAAAACCTACCCGAACACGCCCAACTTGAGCACTTGCTCGTACAAGCCATCAACATTGCCGACACCATGATAGCCACCCAAACCGACTATAAGGTACTGCGCGAGCACTTGGGCCAAAGCCGTTTTATTGAATTATGTCAGCAAAGCATTCATGAGCTGGGCCTAGCCGTGCACCAACTGGCAGAGGTAGCCACACATACAAACAAAGCTATAGCGGTGCACTTGCCGCATACAAAAATACAAGCACTAACTACCGAGTTGACACTCTACCAAGATGGAAACAGTGGGCAAAACAAAGACCTAGGCAGCAAAGAGCAAGCAGGTCTTGACAGCTCGGTGCCTAACCCCATGCTCAAGCCTGAACTGCGCGCGCAAATGCTACAGATCATGCGCCGTATTCGCAAGGTGTTTTTTATTGTGCAACGCATCGCCGAACAACAGGGCATCGCAACACATGGCCTCGTAACTAAGCACAAAAAACACATACCAACGCATCGCCACGCGCATTCACAGGGGCTATCGGCCGAACTTTCAACGACAGCACCAAACCAACAAAGCCTGGGGGATAAAAATTCTCCTAGAGATAAAGGTGTTCAGCAGATATCGGCTCAACCGACCGAACACATGAATAAAGCAGAGCAAGTCACAGCAGCTGCAGAACAAAACGGCCAAGAAAGAATGGCTGACATACGGGCGGTCATACAACATTCGCCTAGCACCGCTGTCTCACCACAAAAATCTTTTAGCTGGAAACTACTCAGCAGCAACCTAAACTTGCGCTCACCCAATTTCCGTTATGCCCTACGCCTGACCTTAGCGGGCTTGTTGGGTCTTTTGGTGCCATTGGCTTTGTCTACCATTTTTAGCGATAAGCTCTTGCACACAGCCTTTACCCAGCGCAGTTATTGGGTACTGTTAACATTGGTTTTAATCATGAAACCAGGTTTTGCTCTGACCCGGCAACGCAACAAAAGACGCCTCATTGGCACCCTGATAGGCTGCGTAATTGCCTTTGTGCTCTTTCATTTACACCCTAGCAACACATTTCTATTTGTGTTGATGTGGCTGCTTTATGCGCTGGCGCTGTGTTATTTGCCTATTAATTACTTATATGGCGCCACCTTTGTGACAGTTTTTGTCATGGTTGCTTTTTACTTCCTGCACGAAGCGGGCACCTTTGTAATCGAAGAGCGCCTAGTCGATACCCTTGTGGGCTGTGGGCTGGCCCTGCTGCTGAGCTATGTTTTACCTAGCTGGGAGTCATCCTCGATAAAAAGCTGGGCCCAATCAGCCATAGACGCCAACCTGCGCCTGATACAACAAACTGAAAAGCTTTTCTGCCACATGGCAGTGAGTCAGTCAACTGAAGCCACACAAGCAGCAAATGACAGACCTGCAACCCAGGACACACAACAGACTGAGCCCATACAGACAGCAGAAACCGCGACAACCAATGACATTAATGAGGCTTGGCAGCAGGCAAATATTGACGCCGAGCTGGCCTTAAGCAATTTTAGTGCCGCCTTTCAACGCATGATGAGCGAACCCCCCACACACCAAGAGCATGTGGCAGAATACAACCGCATCATGGTGCAACTACTGGTAGTCAACGCACAACTTGCTGCGCTACAAGGCCAACTCACTAGCCCACAAGCACAAGCTACCACTCTGGCCACACCATTAGCAACCACTGACTTAAAAGCACAGTCGGCTAATGGTGCAACCTACACACAGGGCACTACCGCCCCTTTAGATGACACAGCAGACACCATCAAAGCCCAACAAGATACTTATATAGAGCCGACCAAGGCCATAAGTACTTACTTATCTATTTGTGCCCAGCGCCTGCAGCAACAAGAAGACAGCGCCCCCTTGCCCAGCCTAAATGACAGCAGACTTCACGCCTTTGTCTTGCCTCTACAGCAAATTGCATCAGCTACAGAAACCATTAAAAGTAGCTTGCAAACCATAAGCAAAGCTGACAAAGCAAATACTAAGGCCGTTACTCAGGGCGCCTAAAAACCAGGCGCTCTTCGGTTGAGGCCTCTGGATCATAGGCATAACCGTCAGCAGCAAAGTCTTTTAGGCCCTCAACGGTGGTGATCTCATTATCAATGGCGAAACGCGTCATCAACCCACGGGCCTTTTTAGCGTAAAAACTAATCACCCGCCATTTACCCTTACGCTCGTCTTGGAACACACACTCTACTACTGGGGCGACCAAGGCCTTACGATCAACTGACTTGAAGTACTCAACCGAGGCCAAATTAACTATCACCGGCTCATCATGGCCTTGCTCGAGTTGCTTATTAAGGTAGTCGGCAATTTGCGTGCCCCAAAACTGGTACAAATTGCTGCCCTTGGGGTTTTCTAAACGCGTACCCATCTCGAGACGATAAGGCTGCATGAGATCAAGTGGGCGCAAGGCACCATAGAGCCCACTGAGTATGACCACGTGCTCTTGGGCCCACTGCAGCTGCTCATCCGATAGAGTGGGCGCATCTAAACCCTCATACACATCACCGGCAAAAGCCAATGCTGCCTGTCGCGCATTGTCCAAATTAAACTCAGGCACCCAATCTTGAAAGCGCTGTGTATTTAACTCGGCAAGATTATCGCTAAGCTTCATCAACTCGGCGACCTCATCTTGCGAGAAATCTTTTAAAACATCAATTAACTGCTCGGCCTGTGGCACAAATAAAGGCTGACTTTTTAAAGTGGTACGTACAGGCGATTCATAATCGAGCTTTTTTGCTGGAGACAATAAAAAAAGCATAATCAATACCTAAGGGTAATAACTAAAATAAAAATAAAGAGAGCGAAAAAACTAAAAGAAAGACCAATCACAAGCCTCACTCGCAATACTATTGTAGAACGCTGCTTTGTGGTGTTTTTTGATAATTACATTAAAAAACAACAACGGGGGGAACAAAGCCCAAAATATCTGTTAAAATAGCCCCTTGCCGGGTAGGTGGCAGAGTGGTTGAATGCGCTGGACTCGAAATCCAGTATACGTCTTTGGCGTATCGTGAGTTCGAATCTCACCCTGCCCGCCATATTTCTTTGCCGTTTCGTTTGCACTTTCCCCCTAATTACCATATAGTGAAATTTAAGGCCTTGGCTGCGTCCTGCAGCCCTGATGCAGCCGCGACCTTAATTCCCTATCAAATAGGGCGCAAAGGAGGTGTACCATGCAATTCCAAACCTTTAATTGGGTGATGGATATAGACGGCAATGGCACCCTCAGTCTTTGGGAAATCTGGGAGACCATCCGCTGGGCATTTATGATCCCAGGCAGCTTAGTAGTTGAGTTCATTGGTCAGTTTCCTGCCCTGGCACAACTACTCAATATCTCTGCCTCGCCCGAGACTGGTTATGCCAGCCTAGACGGCCTTTATGCAAAAGTGCTTTCTATGTTTTTCTGGCTGCCTCTTTTGTTCTGGGTACTAAGCATAGGCAGCAATAGGCCCTCAAAAAAACAACACAAAAAGGCCGCCCAGCCACTAGCATTGCCTATGCCTGATGACTACCCAGTACTTAGGCAGCATAAATACTAGCTGTTCTTACTACTTTTTTAACTCTTTCCCCGCCAATATCGGCGGGGATTGTTGTTTTGGGCAGTCTAAACATATAGACAGCCTTAGACTTTCCTAGGTTTTGTCCGTCAGGCTGCTCAGCCTAGTCAAATTATTCAAAAGCTGTGGACTGTAGAAAGTCGACGACATGGCTGCGGCCTTAATGGGTCTATCTGCCTATCAATAACCTTCTACCAACACGACGAGTGCTATCTGCAAGCAAGACGAGCTCTATCTTTAGGACTCATTTTAATCCTTCGTAGATAGGTTGTGCAGGCAACTGATGGTTTTGGTGCCTTTGCTAACAGAGGCCAAAAAAAGACTGCGGAACACTTTTCTTTGAGGCCTTGCTCGTTGCACTCGCTGCGAAGCCTCAGCAGAAAAGGTTCTTCCGTCTTTTTCCCTTGTCCCTGCAACAGACGGCTCTACGTTTTGTAAGTTGGGCTGCTCAGCTAGGTCAAATCATTCAAGGGTTATGGTCGGTAAAACGTCGATGGCAAAGCTATAGCAATAAATAGTCTGCCCACCAATAAATAAACTATCTGTCAGTATGACGAGTGCTAAATCCAAAAAGAACAGTTTAGCGAAATAACCTTTAACAAAAAAAGAGCCCCAAAAGCAAAAAGCCCAGAGGGGATCTATTTCTGTAATGTTTCGAGCGAGCGCAGCGAAGTGAGACATGAAGAAATAGATACCGGATGGGCTTTGGGTCGGAGGCACCTTTGACCTACAGGCACCTTTAACCGACAGACTGCTATTGCCTACAGACACCTGCCAGCTACAGATACCTTTAACCACAAACTACGAATGCCTACAGGTGTCTGTGGGTAACAGGCATTTGTAGGGCACAGGCGTCAATTGGCCATAGCTGCTTTTAGGGCTCGTTTTACCCATTCGTAGATAGGTGGTGCTGGCCCCTGATGGTTTTGGTGCCTTGGCTAGCAGAGGTCAAAAAGACTGCGGAACGCTTTTCTTTGAGGCCTTGCTCGTTGCACTCGCTGCGAAGCCTCGGCAGAAAAGGTTCTTCCGTTTTTTTCCTAGCCCTGCGGCATTAACACCTTTAGTCCGCCCATATAAGGCTGCAAAACCTCGGGAATGCGTACGCTGCCATCCTCTTGTTGATAATTTTCTAACACGGCAACCAAAGCACGACCAACCGCTAGGCCTGAGCCGTTAAGGGTATGCACATACTGCGGGCGGCCTTTTTCAGGGCGAAAGCGCGCCTGCAGGCGGCGAGCTTGAAAGGCCTCGCAATTAGATACTGATGAGATTTCGCGCCAAGTCTCTTGAGAGGGCACCCAAACCTCAAGGTCATAGGTTTTGGCCGCAGAAAAGCCCATATCGCCGGTGCACAAGGTAATCACACGGTAGGGTAATTCTAGTTGTTGCAAAATAGTCTCGGCATGGCCGACCATCTCTTCGAGCTGGTCATAAGAATCATCAGGGTGCACAATTTGCACCATCTCGACCTTATCAAACTGGTGTTGACGAATAATCCCCCGAGTATCCCGCCCCCCACTACCTGCTTCAGAACGAAAACAAGGCGTGTGTGCAGTAAATTTTAACGGTAGGGCATCGCGCTCGATGATCTCATCGCGGAACATGCCCGTCAGGGTAATTTCTGAAGTAGAAATCAGGTAGAGATCCTCGTCTTGCTCGCCCTCTACCGGGTTATCAGTGTGATCCTCGCCCCCCTTGGTAACCCAAAACATATCGTCTTTAAACTTGGGCAGCTGCCCTGTGCCAAACATCGATGCACTATTAACGATATAGGGGGTGTAGCATTCCTCATAGCCGTGTTGTTCGGTTTGCACCGTAAGCATAAACTGCGTAAGCGCTCGATGCAGCCGCGCGATGGGGCCTTTGAGCACCATAAAACGCGAGCCTGACAGCTTGCGTGCTGCGGCAAAGTCTAACCCTAAGCCCTCGCCAATGCTGACATGGTCTTGGGTCGGAAAATCAAACTCTTTGGGGTAGCTATCTGCCTCGTAGCCTAGCCCTGGCAACCAGCGGCGCACCTCTTGGTTGTCCTCCTCATCATTGCCCACAGGAACACTCGGGTGTGCAAGATTGGGTAGCTCGGTCAATATCGTGCGTAAGGCCGCCTGCACCTGCCCTAATTGGGTAGACAGTTTATGTAATTCGTCAGGTATGGTTTGAGACTCGGCCATTAAATCGCTGGCGTCCTCGCCTTTGGACTTACGCTGGCCAATTTCGCGGGCTATCGCATTACGGCGCGCTTGCAACTGCTCGGTTTGCACCTGTAACTGCTTGCGCTGTTCTTCTAGCTGATTAAAATCATTGCTATCAAAATCAATGCCCCGTTCTTTTAGGCCACGTACAACTGTGGGTAAATCATTTCTAAGTAAATTGATATCTAACATATTGCCTACTTTTTCTTAATAGTACGACTCGAGTCATGTCTTAGTGTACACAGTTGACTTTAATCTGAGCCATTGTTTTTGTGCTGGGCATCTAAGTCGGCTAAAAACTGTAGTTTTGCGCCAATTTGCTTTTCCATGCCCCTATCAACAGGCCGATAAAATTGTGCCCGTAAGCCCTGTGGGAAATATTGCTCGCCCGCCGCATAGCCGTGCGGCTCATCATGAGCATAGCGGTAGGTTTTGCCATGACCGAGCTGCTTCATCAATTTGGTGGGGGCATTGCGTAAATGCACAGGCACGGGCGCGCTACCATGTTCGGCAGCAAAACGTCGCGCCTGATTATAGGCCATATAACCCGCATTGCTTTTCGCAGCAACAGCTAGATAAATCACCGCTTGGGCAAGGGCCAATTCCCCCTCGGGCGAGCCCAAACGCTCGTAAGTTTGGGCCGCATCATTAACTATTTGCAAAGCTCGTGGATCAGCTAGGCCGATGTCCTCCCAAGCCATGCGCACAATACGCCGTGATAAATAGGCCGCATCAGCGCCCCCATCTAACATGCGGCAAAACCAGTACAAAGCAGCATCGGGGTCTGAGCCGCGCACTGATTTGTGCAAGGCGCTGATTTGGTCATAAAAAGCATCCCCCCCTTTATCAAAACGCCGCATGTTTTTCGATAAAGTAGCCTCAAGCCAAGCCTCGTCAATGTGGCTGCGCTGGGCAGTTTGGGCTGAGTCGGTGAGCACCTCTATAGCATTGATTACTCGCCGTGCATCACCATCGGCCCACTGTGCCAGCTGTGTTTGCGCCTCGGGACTGATGTCAAAGGGTGTTTCACGATCGGCATTAAGCAAATTTAAGGCCCGCTCGATTAGCAGCTCGAGATCAGCAGGCTGCAAGGCCTCAAGCACATACACCCGCGCACGTGACAAAAGAGCGGAGTTGACCTCGAATGAGGGGTTTTCGGTAGTGGCGCCAATAAAAGTAAATAACCCGCTTTCTACGTGGGGCAAAAAAGCATCTTGTTGCGCCTTATTAAAACGATGCACCTCATCAACAAAGAGGATGGTGCGCCGCCCCTGTGCCTGAGCATTTTGGGCTTTAACTATGGCATCACGGATATCTTTGACCCCGCCTAAGACGGCAGAGATGGCAATAAACTGCGCCTCAAAGGCATGTGCCATCATCCGCGCTATGGTGGTTTTACCCACCCCGGGTGGCCCCCAAAATATCATTGAGTGCGGTCGCCCTGACTCAAAGGCCACACGCAAAGGCTTGCCCGCGGCCACTAACTGGGCCTGCCCTACCAGCTCGTCTAGATGCCGTGGGCGTAAGCGTTCGGCCAAAGGGGCAAATTCATCAGATTGAGAATGAAACAGATCGTTTTCTAAGGTCATAAAAAAATCTAGTGATAACTAGTCTAACCGGATGTAGTCCACCCCCTCGGGTGCGGTAAAAACAAAGGTATCGTCAGGGAAGTCTACGGCTGTTTCTATCGCCTGCAATTCTATTATTGTGCGCTGCCCAAAACCATCTGCAATAAGCAGCTGCTGGGGCAAAGAGTCTTTAAAACCCATATCAACATATTGAAAGCCGGCTTCGCCACTTATTGGGGTAGCGCGCAGCCAAACGAGATCTTGGTTGGCCTCGGGTTCATCAACATCCTCAATATCAAAGGCCTGGTCTAAACGCCGGGAGCCAAACAATATCGCTGCTGGCGAGCTACCCAAAGCGGCCTCGAGCCCACGCTCGGTAGCTTGACTGAGGTCTGGGTCATACTGAATCAAGCGTTGACCATCAGCCAAAATCAGTTGTTCGTATGGTCGCTCAACCCGCCAGAAAAACTGCCCTTGCTCGCGATTAAAGGCAAAATGACCGGTCTGTTGGGGCTGTGCCTGCCCATCAGCCGAGGTGGTCTGTTGGCTAAACTGCCCTTGGGCACGTTGCACCTGATTGATAAAGGCACGCAGTTGCATGCTGGCTGGGTCAGTCGTCGCTGTTCGCGCCTGCTTTTGTGTTGTTGGCTTTTGCGTCTGTGCCACAGCCAACGAGGTAAAGGCAAGGGCCCCGACCAAAAAAAGCAGCCAAACAGCTAATAAAGCTGCCCCGCCAAAACGCTGTACGAGCTGAGCGTGCACAACAACGCCAAAAAAACGGCACGGCGCTAAGCTATGTTGCCTGTTGTTAGTTGTTGACTGTTCGGATGCCCCGATAGTCACTGACTGGGCAGATGTCGTGTTAGCCACTGGCTGTGCAGATGCCCTAAATAAAGGGGTAAATAAATAGTTCATAAGCCTGCATAAACCTTATTAAGTTTTGTCTGCCTCGTCACCACGCGGTACTAAGATCTCGCGACTGCCATTAGAGCGCATGGGCGAGACAATACCGGCCTGCTCCATTTGGTCAATAATTCGTGCCGCGCGGTTATAGCCAACGCGCAGCTGCCGCTGCACCCCCGAGGTTGATGCACGACCACTTTCTAAAACAAAGGCCACTGCCTGATCGTATAAGGGGTCAGACTCGGCATCAGCAAAGCCCGTAATGGGGTTGACCCCATCGCCGGTCTCGCCAGGGCGCCCCCCCTCGAGAATACCTTCTACGTAGTCTGCCTCGCCCTGCTCTTTTAAAAACTCGACCACGCGATGCACCTCGTCATCATCGACAAAGGCACCGTGCACGCGTATGGGTACTGAGGTACCAGGGGGTAAAAACAACATGTCACCCTGACCCAATAGGGTTTCGGCCCCAGCTTGATCGAGGATTGTGCGTGAATCAACCCGCGACGATACTTGGAAAGATATGCGCGTGGGGATATTGGCCTTAATCAAACCGGTAATTACATCCACACTGGGTCGTTGGGTAGCCAATACTAGGTGTATGCCTGCGGCCCGCGCCTTTTGGGCTAACCGGGCAATGAGCTCTTCTATTTTTTTGCCCGCCACCATCATCAGATCAGCTAACTCATCGATGACTACCACAATAAATGGTAAGGCGGTTAGGGGCTCGGGCTCGTCAGGTGTTAAAGAAAATGGGTTAGAAATGGGCTGCCCCTTTTTCTCGGCCTGGGTGACCTTTTCGTTAAAACCAGCTAGGTTACGCACCCCCATCTTGCTCATGAGGCGATAGCGTCGCTCCATCTCGTTAACACACCAATTTAAAGCATTGCCTGCTTGGGCCATATCAGTTACCACGGGTGCAAGCAGATGCGGAATGCCCTCATAGACACTCATCTCGAGCATTTTGGGGTCAATTAAAATCAGCTTGACCTCATCGGGCTTGGCCTGATAGAGCAGCGATAACAGCATCGCATTGATGGCCACTGACTTACCTGAGCCGGTGGTGCCCGCAACCAACAGGTGTGGCATCTTGGCCAGATCAGCAACCACGGCCTTACCCGCGATGCCTTTACCGAGCACTAATGTGAGCTTTGAACGGCTTTTTTCGTAAGCCTTGTCACTGATGATCTCTTGTATGCGCACCATTTGCCGCTTGGGATTAGGCAGCTCGAGACCCATTAGGTTTTTGCCCGGGATGGTTTCCACCACCCGAATATTAACCAAACTAAGCGAACGCGCCAGATCTTTGGCTAGGTTGACTATCTGGCTACCCTTAACCCCTGTTGCGGGCTCGATTTCGTAGCGCGTAATCACTGGCCCCGAACGCGCCGACTCTACCGTTACTTTGACCCCAAAATCAGCCAAACGCTTTTCAATCAGGCGAGCGGTGTACTCAAGGGTCTCGGCACTGATTACATCAGTCAGTGCATCGGGTGCATCAAGTAAATCAATAGTTGGCAACCCTGTTTGGGCGGGCTTAGGCTGCGCCTGTAGCGCGACCGCAGGCGTAGGCTCTAAAGTAGAAACCTGTATCGGCTTGACTGCCTCAGTAGGCTGTTGTTCAATGTTGGCCGCTGGCGCACTGCTGTCAACCTTAGTTGCGGCGTCTGCTTTGGCCATGGCGGCACTTTGCTTGGTAGTTTTATTGCCCACCTCTTGGGCACCCGCGCCAAAAGATGGCTCGGTACGCTCGCGAGCTGTTTTGGCTGCCGAGCGCGAGCGTCGAAATAATGATCTTTTGCTTTTTGTACCCTGTTCTTTATCTGACTTGGTCGTCTGTTCATCTGCGCCCGCTGTAGGGGGCTGTTGTGCGGCCGACTGCCCACCACCCCTAGTCTGTGCGCTGTCATGGGTAGCCTTATCTATAGGCCTATCAGCCTTTTGACTGACGCTTTCATGCGCAGCCTGCTTGGCTGCCGCTGCCGCCTCGGCCTGCCTTTGCTCGCGTGCCTGCAGGCGGGCATCACGACGCTCGGTGTATTGCAGCTGCCAAGTTTGCAAGCG